>Ga0335081_10008175_pt1 | contig 16767 bp, 15 predicted proteins | sample Lox_Sample_35_FD_206713 | JGI IMG/M metagenome (GOLD analysis project Ga0335081, IMG submission 206713) | Soil microbial communities from Loxahatchee National Wildlife Refuge, Florida, United States - Lox_Sample_3.5 | ecosystem: Environmental > Terrestrial > Soil > Wetlands | place: USA... | reverse complement strand
TTGCCGGGCTCGCCGGGCTGAGCCACATGATCGGCGCCTGGCGCCGGTGCTCCTGCTCGCCGACCCGGAGGATGTGCTGGTTCCCGTCGGCACCGCCCGCCGGGTTGCGGAGGACCTGCCAGATGCCCGCCTCCAGCTTGTCGAAGGCGCCGGTCATCACCTGCCCAGACGGGCTCCCGCTGCCGTCGCCGACGCGATAACGGCATTCGTGGCGGCGGTAGATTCGTCAGGCAGCCTTCGTTGATTCCGCTACGAGCTGCCAGGGTCCTCGTCCGAGCCGTCCTCGCTGGGGAGCTGGGCATGCGGGTCAGCCGAGCCGACCGCGGCGTGCTCCTCACCAGCGCCCTCAAGGCCATGCCCGTCGCCATGCGCGTCGCCATGGCCGTTCCCGTGCCCGTCGGCCTCGACCACGATGGTCTCGGCGAAGGCCCGGTTGGCCACCGTCTTGGCCCTGCCGAGCATGGCGCGCGAACCGGGCGCGGGCACGCCGTTCTCGTCTTCGGAGCCCGGCGGGAGCATCAGTGCGGGCACCTTCTTCGCCTCGATCACCGCCCGGGCCTCCTCGTTCACCGGCTTGTGCACCTCGATGAACTCGCCGTTCGGCAGCTGCCTGATGATGCCCGACTCGTAGCCGTGCAGCAGCTCGTCCCGGTCCTTACGCTGCAGGCCGAGACAGATACGTCTAGTGACGACGAAGGCGACGAACGGCCCCACGAAGATGAGCACCCGCGCGATCCAGGTGACCGTGTACAGCGGGATCTGCAGGTTGTCGGCGAGGACGTCGTTGGCGCCCTCGGCCCACAGCACGCCGTAGAACGTGATCGCGGCCACGCCGGTGGCCGTCCGGATCGGGGCGTTCCGCGGCCGGTCGTTGACGTTGTGCCACGACTTGTCCCCGGTCGCCCACTGCTCGAAGAACGGCCAGAACGCCGCCCCGCCGAGGATGACGGTCAACGGCACCGCGAACGGTATGAGCACGCTCAGCGACAGCGTGTGCCCGAGGAAGTTCCACTCCCAGGCGGGCATCATGCGCAGCGAGCCCTCCAGGATGCCCATGTAGAAGTCGGGCTGCGACGCGGACGAGATGGCCACCGGCGTGTACGGGCCGTACAGCCAGATCGGGTTGATCTGGGCGAACGTGGAGAGCAGCACCAGCGCCCCGAAGATGAAGAAGAACCAGGCGCCGCCCTTGGCCATGAAGTACGGGAAGAACGGCTGACCGCGCACGTTCTTCTCGGTATTCCCCTTGCCGGGCATCTGCGTGTGCTTCTGGTGCACCATGATGAACAGGTGCGCGCTGATCAGCGCCAGGATCAGGCCCGGGATCAGCAGCACGTGGATGATGTACATCCTCGGCACGATGTCGTTCCCGGGGAACGGCCCGCCGAACAGGAAGTACGCCAGGTAGGTGCCGACGATCGGGATGCCTTGCAGGACGCCCTCGAAGATCCGCAGGCCGGCCCCGGACAGCTGGTCGTCGGGCAGCGAGTAGCCGAACAGGCCCTCGAGCAGGCCCACCGAGAATAGCACGATCCCGATCAGCCAGTTGACCTCGCGGGGCTTGCGGTAGGCGCCGGTGAAGAACACCCGCAGCATGTGGATGATGAGCGCGGCCATGAACAGGTCGGCCGCCCAGTGGTGGATCTGCCTGATCAGCAGCCCGCCGCGCACGTCGAAGGTGATGTTCAGCGTCGACTGGTAGGCCTCGCTCATCCGGATGCCGTCCAGCTTGACGTACGAGCCGTGGTAGATGACCTCGTTTGTCGACGGCACGAAGAACAGCGACAGGAAGGTCCCGGTCAGCAGCAGGATGACGAACGACCACAGCGCGATCTCGCCGAGCATGAACGACCAGTGGTCGGGAAACACCTTGCGCATGAACACGCGGAAGCCGCGCGCGCCGTGGAATCTGTCGTCCAGCCACGACCCGGTGCCGCTCAGGGCCTTCGGGACGTCGAAGTCGGTGTCGCTCATCCGCGCTCCCAGAAGCTCGGGCCGACGGGCTGGGTGAAGTCGCTCCTGGCCACCAGGTACCCGCTGGAGTCGACGGTCATCGGCAGTTGCGGCAGCGGGCGGGGGGCCGGGCCGAAGATCACCGTCGCGCCGGTCGCCGCGTCGAAGGTGGACTGGTGGCACGGGCACAGGATGTGGTGCGTGGTCGTCTCGTACAGCGCCACCGGGCAGCCCACGTGCGTGCAGATCTTGGAGTAGGCGACGATGTTGTCCACCGTCCAGTTCATCGTGCCTATCAGCGTACCCCCGTTGTACCTGGTGGGAATCTGCAGCTGACCGGGCGCGAACTTGATCAGGATGACGGCGGCCTTGGTCAGCGCGTCCGCGTCCTCGGTGTAGCCCTCGGGCACGATCGTGATCATGCTGCCCGGCGAGCTGAACTGGGCCGGCGTGATCGGCTGGTTGGTGCCGTAGACGAGCAGCCGCCGGCCCGGGCTCCACACGGTGGTCCGCAGGCTGGTCCCGGGCTGCGGACCCAGGTCCCGCAGCAGCACGATCGGCGCGGCGATCAGCGGCAGCGTGCCGAGCATCAGCGTGCGCCGGACCAGTGGCCGCTTGACGAACTGGCTGTTCGCGGTGCCCTGCCTGAAGTACTGGTCGAAGGCCCGCCGGTCCTTGTCGTCGGACCGCATCTCGTGCCGTTCCTCGACCATCTCCACATCCGGCATCAGGTGCCGCACCCACAGCAGCGCGCCCAGGCCGAGGGGGAGCAGGGTGAGGGAGAGCGAGAGACCCAGGGCCAGGTTGGACCGCAGGGTCTTGTCGACCGTGTGCACCCCGAGGCCCACGTAGGCGGCGATGAAGCCGCAGCCGGCGATGAACGCGAAAATGAAGCAGGCCGCGACGATCCGCTCGACCCGCTTACCGTGCACGACCACCCTCGGGTCGTCCGGCGGGAGGCCCTCGATGTGCTCGTCGCCCTCCGCTTCGGCGGCCGCGACCTCATGACCCGCGACGACCTGCTCGGCCACCGCGGTCGACCCGAGCAGGCGCGGCGAGGGCGGGGGAGTGCCGATCACCCGGTGTGGCGCAACCGGGCCCTCGGTGCCCTCGGTCTCTTCCATGTCGCTCATGATTGCTGCTGCTCCGTCCCCGTCGGCATGGGCCCCGTCGGTCTCGGATCACGCCGCCTGGCGGTGATCCACATCGCGATGATCACCAGGAAGCCCATCCCGCCGAGGAAGATCACCAGGCCCTCGGTGATGGGCCCGGTCCGGCCGAGTGAGAAGCCGCCCGGGTTAGGTTCGGTCCGCGTCTGCGTGATGTAGGCGATGATGTCGCGCTTGGCCTGCGGGGGCAGCGCGCCGTCGGAGAACACCGGCATGGCCTCGGGCCCGGTCAGCATCGCCGTGTAGATCTGCGTCGGGGTGGCCTGCGTCAGTGGCGGCGCGTTCTTGCCGTAGGTCAGCGCGCCGCCGGACATGCCCGCGTTGTGGCACTGCGCGCAGTTGGCGCTGAACAACTGCGAGCCGAGCGCGGTGTCCGCCTCGAAGGTCGACACCTGCTGAGCGGTCGGGATCGGAGGGCCTCCGCCCAGTGAGGCGACGTAGTCGGCGATCTGGTAGATCTCCGCCAAGCTGAACTTCACCGGCCCGCGCTCGTTCTCCGCGCCGACCTCATGGGCCGGCATGCGGCCGGTCGACATCTGGAAGTAGACCGCGGCCGCGCCCGCCCCGACCAGGCTCGGCGCCTGGTCCGTGCCCTGGGCGTCGAGGCCGTGGCAGCTCGAGCAGTTCGCGTCGAACAGTTCCTTGCCCGCGGTGGTGTCCTGCTGCGACGCGGGTGGTGCCGAGGCCTCCGCGGTGCCGCCCGCGCGGGTAAGCGACCCGTAGAGCAGCGCGACAACCACGAGCCCGAGCAGCAGGGCCGCGTAGCCGGCGACAGGGCGCCTGCGCCTGGCGTTGATCCAGCTCACTCGCTGTCCCCTGACTAGTGGATGAGGTAGATGACGGTGAACAGGCCGATCCACACGACGTCGACGAAGTGCCAGTAATACGACACGACGATCGCGCTGACCTGTTGTTCGCGGGTGAATGTCCGGGCCGCGTAGGTCCGGCCGAGCAAGAAGATGAAGGCGACAAGACCGCCCGCCACGTGCAGCCCGTGGAAGCCCGTGGGTATGTAGAACACCGAGCCGTACGCGCTCGACGACACCGTCAGGCCCTGCTCATGGACCAGGTTGAAGTACTCGATGCTCTGCCCGATGTCGAAGTACAGGCCCATCAGGAAGGTGAGCACGTACCACTCGCGCAGGCCCCAGCTCATCGGGTGCCACATCTGCCTGGTCCGGCTGATCTGGCCCCGCTCGACCGCGAACACGCCCATCTGGCAGGTGACGCTTGACAGCAGCAGGACGGTGGTGTTGATCGACCCGAGCGTGAGGTCCAGATGGGCGCCCGGCCAGGGCAGCCCCGCGCCCTTGGTCACCGACCTGACGGTGAAGTACATCGCGAACAAGGCCGCGAAGAACATCAGCTCGGAGGAGAGCCAGACGATGGTGCCGACGCTGACCAGATTGGGTCTGCTGGCCGGCGAACGGGGCGTCGACTCGACGGTTGCTGTCGTCACGAAGCAATTATTACGACAACCTGTAGGCGATCGCCACGCGACCCCCCGCGTTGGTGGCTCTGCCAGCCATAAAAGTTCCGCGCCGTAAGGCTCAAGACGTTCGCGCCATCCGGGAGCCCTTCGGGCCGCCGGCCGCTCGCGCAGGCCAGCGGGAACCCGCCGCCGGCCCGCACTCGCTAGCCGGCACCGTGAAGGGGGCATGGGGAGGTGGGTGGGGCTCACGGTCGGTACCATGCATGTCCATGAAGGTCGTTGTGTACAGCCACGACGCCGATGTCCGGGCCCAGGTCAGGCTCGCCATCGGGCGTCGTCCCGCGATGGACGTGCCGGACGCCGAGATCATCGAGGTAGCCACGGAGCCTGCGCTGTTCCGGTTGCTCGACGCGGGCGGCGCGGACGTGATGGTGCTCGACGGGGAGGCCCAGCCGGCCGGCGGGATGGGCGTGTGCCGCCAGGCCAAGGACGAGATCTACAACTGCCCGCCAGTGCTGCTGATCGTCGGCCGGCCCGACGACGGCTGGCTGGCCACCTGGTCGCGGGCCGACGCCGTGATCAGCCACCCTATCGACCCGGTCGCGCTGGCGCACGAACTGGCCGGGCTGATGCGGGAACGTCCGGCGGTCAGCGGCTGACCCGCCGTACGCTAGGTTTTTATCCCGAACGGACTGGGTTTCCGCCCTGCCCCCGCTATCCCGCTCTTCCTACTCATCCCGTACGACGGGTTTACCCGCGGAGCTCTTATGGATGCCCGAACCACCTGGCCCGCGCTTTTGTCCGCTCTCATCCGCGGCGACTCGCTCACCGCCGACGAGAGCGAGTGGGCCATGAACGAGATCATGGAGGGCGTCGCGACGCCGTCCCAGATCGCGGGCTTCGGGGTCGCGCTGCGGATCAAGGGCACGTCGGTGGCGGAGATGACCGGGCTGGCCCGGTCGATGCTCTCCCACGCGACCCCCATCGACCTGCCCGGTGAGCTGACCGACCTGGTCGGGACGGGCGGCGACGGCGCGCGCACGGTCAACGTGTCGACGATGGGCACGATCGTGGCGGCGGCGGCGGGCGCCAAGATGATCAAGCACGGCAACCGGGCCGCGTCGTCCGCCTGCGGCGCGGCTGACGTGCTCGAGGCGCTCGGCGTGGTGATCGACCTGCCGCCCGCCGCGACCGTCCAGCTGGCCGCCGAGGTGGGGGTGGCCTTCCTGTTCGCGCCGCTTTACCACCCGGCGCTGCGGTACGCGGGCCCGACCCGCAGCGAGCTCGGCGTGCCTACGGTGTTCAACTTCCTCGGTCCGGTGGCGAATCCGGCCCGGCCCACGGCGCAGGCGGTCGGGGTGTTCGACCCGCGCATGGGCGAGATCCTGGCCGGCGTGCTGGCCGGCCGGGGCTGCTCGGCCCTGGTGTTCCGCGGCGAGGACGGTCTCGACGAGCTCACTACGACCGGGCCGTCCACGCTGTGGGTGGTGCACGACGGCGAGGTGGCCCAGACGCAGTTCTTCCCGTCCTCGCTTGGCCTGCCCCAGGCCTCGCTGGCCGACCTGCGAGGCGGCGACGCCGGGCACAACGCGTCCGTGGCGCGCGCCGTGCTGGCCGGCGAGCCTGGCCCGGTCCGCGACATCGTGCTGCTGAACGCGGCCGCCGCGCTGGCTGCGACGGCCGGCGTGGCCGACCCGGACACGCTGGTCCCGGCGCTGGCCGACGGTTACGCCCGTGCCGCCGAAGCCGTCGACTCCGGCGCCGCCAGCGCCCTGCTCGGCCGCTGGATCGAGGTCAGCCGCCGGCTGTCCCCGAAGGGCCTGCCCTCGCGGTTAACTCGCTGACCGGCGGCTGACTCGCTGACCGGCGCCCGGCTCAGACCTCGGCGCCCAGGCCGAGGGAGAATGCGGCGTCCAGGTCGTGCCGGCTGTAGGTGCGGAACGCGATGTGGGTCTCGGTGTGCGTGACGCCGGGGACCCTGTTCAGTCGGCCGGGGATGACGTCGGCCAGCTCGTCGTGCGTGCGGACCCGGACCATGGCCACCAGGTCGAACTCACCGGTGACCGAGTACACCTCGCTGACCTCGGGGATCTGGGCGATCATCTCGGCGACCTCGGGGATGCGCTGGATCTCTGCCCTCACCAGAACGATCGCGGTGACCACCAGATGCCTCCCAGATTGTCCCTGCTGATTTCTTCGCTTCTTCGGGCTGGCGATTACGCTACTACGTCCGGCCAGATGCTGAGCTGGCCGAGGGTGCGAATGCCGCGGTGCGCCAGCCGGCGGATCAGCCAGCCGAGCACGTCCGCGGTGGCGCGCGCGTCGGACAGCGCGCGATGGCTCGGCACCGTCCGGGCCCCGAAAAATCCGGCGAGCGTACCCAGCTTGCAGTCGGGCACCTCGTCCGGGTCCATCACGTGCCTGGCCAGCATGACCGTGTCGAGAACGGTGAAGCCGGGCCAGGCCAGCCCGCAGTCGCCGCAGCCGGCCACCAGGAAACCGAGGTCGAACGGCGCGTTATGCGCGACCAGCACACAGCCCCGGGCGAAGTCGAGCAGGCCAGGCAGCACCGTGCCCAGCCGCGGCGCCGCGGCCAGCATCCAGTCGGTGATCCCGGTCAGGTCCGCGATGCGCGGCGGCACCGGCATACCCGGGTTGACCAGCGACGCGAACTCGCCCTGCCGCACGAGTTCCCCCACCCGCCGTCCCGCCCGCACCCGGACCGCCCCGATCTCGGTGATCGCCGCCGCCCCCGGCGACCATCCGGTCGTCTCCAGGTCCACCACGGCGAACTCCAGCTGGCTCAACTCCCCCCCCGCCAGCCCCGCCCCCGCCAGCCCCGCCCGCCCGTTCAGTACCTTCCGCCCGGCCAGCCCAGTCTCGGCCAGTTGCCGCTCAACAAGCCCGGCCCCGTTCAGCCGACGTCTATCCAGCTCAGGCCCGTCCAGTTCCGCCCGCCTGCCCGGCGCTTCCCGCCCATCTGGCCACGCTCCGTTCCCCCGCTGCCCGTCCAGGCCCGCCGGCTCCGCCGACCGCAGGCCTGGCCCGCAACCCTCTCGCCCGCGCCCGTCGCCTCCGGTGCCGCCTGGATCAGTCTCGGTAAACCCCGCCTCGCGCGATCCGATCTGGCCGGGCTCATCGTCGGCCAGCGTCGCCGGGACAAGCGGTGTATCTCTGTGTTCGCTTGATGTGCACGCAGCCGCGCCCGGACCGATCACGCTCACCACGGTAAAGCCGTCCGCTGACATTTCCTCCGCCGCCACGCCGGGTTCACCGCTCCCGCCCCACATGCCACGCCCGCCCTACGTCTCGCGACCGTCCGCCCCACCCCCACCCCCACCCCCACTCCCGCACCTGTTCCTGGAGGCTGTCGCACAGCCGTTTCGGTGCGGGAAAGCGCCTCCGATCGGGCGGCGCTGGCATCCTGCCTCCGGTCTTGCAGTCTGCCCTTCCCGGATATCTCCATTAGTCTCATGGATCTCACCAGCCATATCCACCCCACCAGAATGCCCGGATCCGCGCCCACGCCCACGTGGGAGAGCCCGGAAACAGCATCGATGGTCCATCGATGCCGCCCCAGAGCCTGTAACGCGACTGCCTGGGCCGTCGTGTCAATTGTTTGCGGGGTCGGCGTGTCGCGGGGTTTTGGGGCTTTTGTTGCGGGATAATACTTTTGTGACTAGATGGTATCGTTCGGTTAATCCTGATCAGGGGTGCCTGCTCCCGGCCGATGTGCGGTCCTGGCTGCCGGCCGATCACCTGTCCCGGCAGGATCGGGGTGGTGGGCGAGCTGGACCTGTCCCGGTTCGCCGCGGCCTGCCGGGCTGACGGGCAGGGGCAGGCGCCGTATGACCCGGCGATGATGGTGGCGCTGCTGTTCTACTGCTACTTCAAGCGGATCCGGTCGTCGCGGAAGATCGCCGCGGCGTGCATCGATGACCTGGGCGGCCGGGTTATCTGCGGCGGCGCGAAGCCCAGCCACCAGGCGGTCGTGACGTTCATCCGGCGGCACCGCGCCGAGGTCAAGCGCATGTTCGTGCAGGTGCTGTCGGTGCTGGCGGCCCAGAACGCAGAGGCCCGGCTGGCCGCGGCCCTGCAGGCCGCCGCGGCATCCCCGGTGAAGGTCTGCGCGACCGACCCGGACTCCCGGCTGCTGCCGCCAAGAACGGCGGCTGGCTGCAGGGCTGGAACCTGCGGCTGACCGCTGCCCGCCGGCAGGTCCTGCTCGCCGCCGGGCTGCACGACAACCCCGCCGACGCCGGCGCCCTGGTCGCGATGATCACCGCCGCCGCCGCGAACTGCGAGCTAGCCGGCCTGGCCGGGCGGATCCGCGGCTGGCTGGCCGGCAACGGCTACGCCTCCGCCGCCAGCTTCAAACAGCTGGACCACCTGATGCTCCCGGTGGCGGTCCGCAACGAGGCCGCCCAGGCCGGCCGCGCCAGCGGGCCCGCCACCCTGCCCGCAGGCTGGGAGAAGATGGCCGCCCGGCTGGCCACCCCGGCCGGCAAGAGCCTGTACAACCGCCGCGCCGCCCTGGTCGAGCCCGCCTTCGCCCAGTTCTTCGCCCGGTTCGGCCGCTACCTCAACTACCGCGGCCACGACGCCGCCGGCACCGAGATCAGGCTCCTGGCCACCGTCCACAACCTCGGCAAGCTCCTCGAGCACCGGCGCCGTCACCCCGCCCTCGCCACCTGACCAGCCACAGCCACCAGCGAGCACCGGCCCGCCGTCCCGCACCCGGACGGCGCTCCAGCCTGCCCGCAACCCGCAAATCCCGCCCGAACCCTGCCGGGCAGGCCCGGGCCGCCCGCTCCGACGGCCATCACCGGCCCGGCTCCGCCCGGCCAGCACCGAAAACCACAGACCCGGCCCACGCCACCAACAGTCGCGCTACAGACTCCAGGCAGCATCGATGGACCACCGATGCTGTTTGCATCGGCCCCAGAGCCATGCGGGCACCAGCGATAACCGGCGCTGTGAAAGCGGCTGAGCATGTGGGCGCACCCTGCCGCGGCAACCTCTCGCTGGCGTCCGTGCTTCGCTGGCGTCCGTGCTTCGCTGGCGTCGATGCTTCGCTGGCGCCCTCGTGCGTCGCCGGCTGTCGCCGCACCTCGCCGGCCGCTCCCATCCTGCCGGGTCTGCTCGGGTTCATGCCCCGACAGGCCCAGGTGTCCCATTCGCCGCACCCGCCACGAAGTCCCAGGTGCCGCATGCGTCTCAGGAGCCACGCGGCACACGTGCTCCCGTAAATGTCAGAGGGCGTCGTTAATGTGTGTCCGTCCATTCACGGAATGCATGGGAGGCGTCATGGAGATTGATTGCGGTCGTTGCGAGATGCGCGGCACTGGCTGCCAGGATTGCGTCATTGCCGTACTCGAGCCGCGAAAGGTGGCAGGCTCCTCCGTAGCGGGGCCACGTTTTCTCGGAGAGGCGGAGGTGAAGGCACTCGGCGTCCTGGCCGCTGCGGGCATGGTGCCCCCACTTCGGCTTTCGCTGCCCGGCTCCACGATTCTGCCTGGGGCGGGGGCCTGGACGCAAAGGGCCTTCCCCGACACCAAAGCGTCGTGATGATAGCGTATCGACCTCGTTCCCGGAGGTGAATCGCGGCGCCGTAATGCAGTAGTTGGAATTACCGGAATCGGTTGAATCGCCCTTTTCGCTTCACTACGCTGGCTCCAAAGTTTGCCTGGCTGGAACTAGGGGCCAAGGACCTGGGCAAACGCCCAGGGGGTTTACGACGACTTGGGGAGCGTGGTAGGTCGGTGAGTGCGCGGCTAGCGGGCAGCGCGTCGCGGATTCGCCGTGCTGTCGCGATCGCGGCTGGGCTGGCGACGGTGGGCGGGCTCGCGGTCTTCGCCTCGAGTGCCGGCGCGGCGCCGCAGCCGACTGTCGACCAGGTCCAGGCCAGGATCAACCGGCTCACGTCGCAGTTCGACCAGGTAAGCGAGCAATTCGACCAGGCCAGTCAGCAGCTTTCCGCGGCCCGGTCGAGGCTGTCCCAGGTCCGGGTGCACCTGGATCACGCCAACGCCCAGTTCGCCGCGGCGCAGGCCAGCGTGGCGCAGACCGCCGCGGCGGCCTTCGAGGACACCGGCGCCACCTCCATCGCGGGCGTGCTCACCTCGGGTGATCCCTCGGTCGTGCTGCAGCAGGGGTCGCTGCTGATGGAGCTGTCCGGCAACCGGAACGCCGAGACCCGGCAGATGCTCACCGACGCCGGCCAGCTGGCCGCGGTGGAGCAGCAGATGCAGCGCACCGAGGCCGGGATCGTGACGTTGAAAAGCCAGCTCGCCGCGCACAAGACGTCGCTGGGCAAGCTCATCGCGACCGAGAAGGCGACGCTTGACGGCCTGACCGTGCCGCAGCAGCAGGCGGTCGTGAGCAACTCGATCGGCGCGGGCGGCACGACCACGGCCACCTACACCGGGCCCACCACGACCCAGCCGGAACAGGTCGTCGCCTTCGCCTACGCCCAGCTCGGCAAGCCGTATCAGTGGGGTGCGACCGGACCGGGAAGCTACGACTGCTCCGGGCTGGCCCAGGCCGCCTGGGCGGCGGCCGGGGTCGCGATCCCGCGCGACACCTACGAGCAGTGGGCCGCCCTGCCGCACATCGCCGCGTCCGCCATCCAGCCCGGTGACCTGCTGTACTACGACGGCATCGGGCACGTCGCCATGTACGTGGGGGACGGCTACATCATCGACGCGCCGCAGACCGGGCTGGACGTCGAGCGGATCCCGATGAGCACCGGCTGGTACGCGGCCACCTTCGTCGGGGCCGCCCGGCCGTAGAGCGGCCCGGCCGGCCGGTCACCGGAGCCGGCGGGCCAGGTCCACCACACCCGGCAGCGTGAGCAGACGGTCGGCGGGCGGCGCCTGGATGCCCTCGCGCAGCGTCCAGTGATCCATGTAGACGCCGGCCGGCAGCCAGTACTCGTCAGCCGGCAGGTTGTCCTTGATCACGACGCACCCGTGCCTGGCGCTCCGCCTGTCCGGGGACGGAACCCAGAATGCACGTCCGGCGCTCTGGGTGACGAGGGGGCCGATGTCCACGATCCCGCCCCACTCGACGTACTCCCACAGCCGCCCGTCGCCGAGAGGGCTGGCGGTGAACGGCGGCCAGTGCAGCAGTTCACTGGTGCCGGTCATCGGCATGACCCGGATCTCGGGGACGGGGACCCGGTTGTCCCAGGTCTCCGGCTGCCTGGAGTGCACCGCCATCATCGCGGTCACCTGGCTGTCGGTTACCCAGCCGAGCAGCGCGCCATCGTAGGGGACCGGCATGCTGCCGGCGATCACCTGCTGGACGGCTTCGGGCACCGGTCCTCCCGGCCGGATTTCCTGGTCAAGCCCGTCGTGGCGGTTCCAGGAGCGGAGGACGAAACGGCCATCGCGGTTCTGGGTGAGCACGTAGAAACCGGCCGGCCCGGCCGCGCGGTTCATCAGGACCATCGACCGGTATCCGCCGTGGGCGAAGTGCAGCCTGACTGCTAGCGGATACCGTCGGAACAACCGCGAGCACGCGGCAAACGATGCTGTGCCGGATTGGTCAAGAAGGGACATGGTCTGCTCCCTGCGAGGGGACGGGATCATCCTCGAAAGAGGAGGCCCCGGCAGCGAGGGCGAGGGCGGGTGCAGCCACGCCCGCCCTCGGTGGCTCGCTACCGGGGACCTGACCCGCGTGACCGGACACATGCGTGCAGGTGTGTACGGACTGGCGCAAGCCGACCACGCGGGAGTCTCAGATGTCTGGGTGGAACACGAGCGTGAAGTACACGGCCTTGCCGTCGGGGGTGCGGTAGGAGCCCCACTCGTCCGAGAGGGTGGCGACGAGTATCAGGCCCGGCCCGATTTCCGGCTCGACCAGGGCGTCCGCCTGCGACGGCCGGGAGCGTGAGCTGCCGTGGACGTCGACGCGCAGCTCACCGCCGGAGCAGCCGATGGCGAGCGTGACGGTGCCGCCCGCCTCATGCCTGAGGGCGTTGGTCACCAGATCGCTGGTGAGCAGGACCGCGACGTCCGGGTCGACCGGGGCCCGCCAGGCGCAGATGGCCGCCCGGACCTGGCGGCGGGCCTGGGCCGCCGCCGCCGGTCCCGCGGTCAGCCGGACACGGCACGCGTCCAGTTCGGTCGGGCGGGGCGGCGCCATCGTGTTCATCGGATTCCTTAGCAGGCCGGGTGGAGCAGCCGCGCGCAGAGCGCGGACTTTGCGCGGCTGCTCCCGGGATGGTCTGAGCTGGTACTGAGGCACCCGGTGCCGGGTTGCACGACAAATAGTGCTGCAATTTGCAGCGAGAGACATCGGTCAGTTGACGTATATCGAACCGGGGCCCAGCACCCGTCACGAACGGGCGCCGGCCGCCTGCCTGGATGGCAAGCCCGGTCAGGTGGAGAAGCTGAGCGTCCAGGCGACGGTGTGCGCCATGAGAGTGTGCCCGGGCAGCGTTCGCGGCCCGCACGAGCCGCTGCCGATGCCGTGGTGGGCGGCATCGAGGTGCACGTAGGTGCGGCCGTCGGGCACGAGGTCCGGCGTGTGCCTGGCCGCGGTGAGCAGCTCCGGTGACCAGCGGCGGACGGTGAAGTCGAAGTGCGGGTAGCCGGTCACGACCAGGCTCCGGCCCGGGTCGGCGGACAGGGTCAGGCTGCGGGCGTGCCTGCGGTTGCCGTTCTCCTGGGGCCGGACATACGGGGTGGCCAGCGAGCTCACCGGCGCGCTGAACCGGCCGACCCGGGTGGCCAGATGCGTGTCCCGGTAGGCCTCGCCCGGGCCGCGGCCGAACCAGCTCACGTCCTCGATGGCCGCGTCGAGCACCAGCCGGAGCCCGATCTTCGGCAGCGGGCAGGGCCAGCTGCCGCCGGGCGCGACGTGGACGTCCAGCAGGCTGGCGGAGGTCCAGGTGAGGGTGGCCAGGAAGCCGAAGTCGGCTCCGGCGGGCGCGATCCGCAGCCGGGTGCGCAGTTCGTCCTCGCCCCGCTCCACCGCGATGACCCGCTGCTGCAGCCGGTCCAGGCCCGCCCGGCGCCACGCGCCGACGGTCCATACGTCGTTGTCGGTCGGGGCGCGCCAGAAGTCCGGGGCAGCCGAGTGGACCGCGAACGGGCCCAGGCGCCGCAGTTCGCCGGTGTCGGGGTCGAGGACGGCGCATCCCGGCGGGCCCTGCCGCGAGCGCGTGCCGCGCGGCGGCGAGGTATCCCGGCGCGGCGCGGGCTGGGCCAGCTGGGCCTGGGCGAACGCTATCTCGTGGCCCGCCGCGGCCCACGGCGTGTCTGCGTCAAGCGCCGCGGTGACGGTCAGCCATCGCTCGGCTTCGGATCCGGCCGCCCCGGCGGCGGGCAGCGCCGGGGGGAACGGCACGCGGCCGGTGCTGCCGGCGGGTACGGCCGGCACCCTGAGCTCCCCCTCGGCGACGAGCATCCCGCCGTCCTCGACCGTCCAGCTGAACCGGTACGCCCCGGTGCCGACGGTGTGGTGCCGGTTCTCCACCGTGATGCGCCGGGCGCCGGGATCGATCGTGATCCGGACCGGCGCGAACACCGCCTTGGCCTCCAGCAGCCCCGGGGACGGGGTGCGATCGGGGAAGACCAGGCCGTCGATGACGAAGTTGCCGTCGTGCACGGGCTCGCCGAAGTCGCCGCCGTAGCCGAAGTACCGTTCGCCCGCCGCGGTGACCTGGGTGATCCCGTGGTCGATCCATTCCCAGATGAACCCGCCGTGCAGGCGCGGGTGCCGGTCGAACAGGGCCTGGTACTCGGCCAGGCCGCCCGGCCCGTTGCCCATGGCATGCCCGTACTCGCACAAGATCATGGGCAGGGCGCGGCGGCGCTCGTCGTGCTGGCTATCGGCGGTGCCGGCTTCCTGGCGGCGGCCGATCGCGTCGAGTTCGTCGTGCCCGGTGTACATCCGGCTGTAGACGTCGGCGTAGAAGGCGTCGTGCTCGCCCTCGTAGTGGATCAGGCGGCTCGGGTCGCGGCCGCGGATCCATTCGGCCATCTTCTCCAGGTTGCCGCCGGTGCCCGACTCGTTGCCCAGCGACCACATGATCACGCTGGGATGATTCTTGTCCCGCTCGACCGTGCGCTCGATGCGGTCCAGGTAGGCCGGCCGCCACCGCGGGTCGTCGCTGGGGTTACCGCGCCAGTTCGCGAGCGCGAAACCGTGGGTCTCGAGATCACACTCGTCGATCACCAGCAGCCCGTATTCGTCGCACAGGCCGAGGAACCGCGGGTCCGGCGGATAGTGACTGGTCCGCACGGCGTTGATGTTGTGCTGCTTCATCAGGAAGATGTCCGCCCGCATCGTGGCCTCGTCGAGGCTGCGGCCGGTCTCGGGATGCCACTCGTGCCGGTTCACGCCGCGGAACTGCACGGTGCGGCCGTTGAGCCGGATCCGGCCGCCGGTGACCTCGATGCGGCGGAATCCGACGCGGAAGGCGATGTCCCCGCCCCGGCTGGTCAGGACCGCGGAGTACAGCCGGGGATGCTCGTCCGACCAGGGCTCTGCGGCGACGCGGTGCCCAGTGTCGGCTCCGGGGCCGACCTCGGCGGCGATCCCGAGTTCCGGAACCGACAGCCGGGCCGGGACGTCGGTGCCGACACGCAGGATGCCGGTGCCCTGGCCGGCGTCGTAGTCGGCGCGGACGAAGAAATCCCTGATCGCGCCCGGCGGCTCGTTGATGATCGTCACGCTGCGGAAAATGCCGGACAGCCACCACATGTCCTGATCCTCGAGATAGGACCCGGCCGACCACTGGTGCACGCGTACCGCGATGACGTTATCGCCCGGCGTGACGAGGTGCGTGACGTCGAACTCCCGGATGAGGCGGCTGCCCTTGCTGTGGCCGACGGCGGCGCCGTTGACGAACAGGGCGAAGCACGAGTCCACGCCGTCGAAGCGGACGACGGTCGACCCGCCGAATTGCCGTCCGGGCGGCAGCGTGAAGTGCCGCCGGTACTCGCCGGCGGGGTTGCGGTCGGGAACGTGGGGCGGGTCGACCGGGAAGGGATAGGTCACGTTGGTGTACGCGGGCGGGCTGTACCGGGGCGGGCCTGGCCCGCCGGCCAGCTGCCACACCGAGGGCACCGTGATGTCGTCGAAATGGGCGTCGTCGAAGTCCACGGCCTCGAATCCCGCCGTCAGGTCCGGCAGGCCCGGGCAGAAACGGAACTTCCAGATCCCGTCGAGGCTGAGCCGAAGGCTCCCCCTGGCCTGGGACGCGCGCGCCGGAAGATAGCCCTGTCCGGGGCTGAAGGACTCGACGTAGCGCAGATCGCCGGGCATCAGGGCTCCCTTTTCTCTAGGTCCCTTTTATAACGCCCGGCGGTGCTGTTTACACCGAACTCGAAGCCGGGTAAGCCCGTGGAGGACGAGGGAGGCGGGGCGCATGGCAGGCCAGGGCAGCGCGCTCGCCAGGCTGGATCTCAGCCTGAAGCTCAGCCCGAAGCAGGAGGTGGCGCGGCTGGCCGCGGCGCAGGACCGGCTGCTGCGCCAGCGGCTGGTGCTGGGCGGCCAGGTCGGGGACAAGCCGGAGCTCGGACCGCCGCTCTGCGTGGTCTTCGAGGGGTGGGACGCCTCCGGCAAGGGAGGCGCGATCAAACGGCTCGTCGAGCCGCTCGACCCGCGGCACGTCCGGGTCGCCCAGTTCGGCACGCCGACCTACGACGAGAAACGCCACCACTTCCTGTGGCGGTTCTGGCCGGTGCTGCCCGGCTGGGGCGGCATGGCGGTGCTCGACCGGTCCTGGTACGGCCGCGTCCTGGTCGAGCGGGTGGAGGGGTTCGCCACCGAGGAGCAGTGGCGGCGCGCCTACCGGGAGATCGTCGACTTCGAGCGGACGCTGGCCGCCGAGGGCATGATCATCGTCAAGTTCTGGCTGCACCTGTCGCCCGGAGAGCAGCTCAAGCGGTTCAAGGCGCGGGAGAGCGATCCGCTGAAGGCCTGGAAGCTGACCGCGGAGGACTGGCGCAACCGCGAGAAGCGGCGGCAGTACCAGGCGGCCGTAGAGGAGATGCTGGACCGGACCGATCACGCCGCCGCGCCGTGGGTGCTGGTCGAGGCCGAGGACAAGCGGTGGGCCCGGGTCAAGGTCGTGGAGTCGGTGGTCGCGGCCATCGAGGCCGGCCTGGCCGCACCGAACCTCCCGGTTCCGCCGGTTTCCCCGGCTCCGGCGACCGGGGACTTACCCGGAGACGTGGACCTCGTACCAGAAGCCGCCGT
>Ga0335081_10008174_pt1 | contig 16768 bp, 15 predicted proteins | sample Lox_Sample_35_FD_206713 | JGI IMG/M metagenome (GOLD analysis project Ga0335081, IMG submission 206713) | Soil microbial communities from Loxahatchee National Wildlife Refuge, Florida, United States - Lox_Sample_3.5 | ecosystem: Environmental > Terrestrial > Soil > Wetlands | place: USA... | reverse complement strand
GTCGGATTTTTCCCGGGCTCGACCATCGGCAATTTCGAGCCGCATGAGGCGGCGAAGTTTCTGCGCCATGCCGGCACCATCCTCGGCCACGGTGCGGTGTTGGTGGTCGGCGTCGATCTCGTCAAGGACGCCAAGATTCTGTGCCCGGCCTATAACGACGCCGAAGGCGTGACCGCCAAATTCAACCTCAATCTGTTGACGCGCATCAATCGCGAGCTCGGCGCCGATTTCGATTTGTCGACGTTCGAGCATCACGCCTATTACAATCACGAGCGGAACAGGATCGAGATGCACCTCGCCAGCACCAAACGGCAGAAGGTGAAGATCAACGGCAAGGCGATCAGTTTCCGCGCCGGCGAGACTATCCATACCGAAAACAGCTACAAATACACCATCGAGTCGTTCCAGGCGCTGGCGCGCGGCAGCGGCTGGACGCCGCTGAAGGCCTGGAGCGATGGATTTTTCGCCGTGCACGCAATCAGGAATCAGTAAACAGGTATCGGAAATCGGGTATTAGAGTCCCGATCCCTGTTCCCCGATGCCCGGTTACTGATATGCCCGTCTGCGAAGTCGACCCTTGGCGCCTGCAATATTTCGCCCATGTCGACACCGCTGCCAACATCCCGACGGAGGACAGCGACGCCTGGCAATGGTACCCGGCGCATCGTTTCGTCTATGACAAGCTGAAGCTGGCGCTTTCGCAGAATCTCGAAGCCGCGCCGCACGGCGTGCCGCCGCCGCGCTATCCGGTGTTTTCCAAGCCCATCGTCAATCTCAAGGGCATGGGCGTCGGCAGCCACGTGCTCAATTCGCAGGCCGACTATCTTGCGTACTACACGCCGGGCCATTTTTGGATGACGCTGCTCGACGGCCGGCACGTCTCCTCCGACATCGCCGTGGTCGAAGGCGAGCCGCGCTGGTGGCGCCACGCCACCGGCAAGCCCGCGGGCGAGGGGACCTTCGATTATTGGATCGTGCGTGCCGAGCCGGATCCCGGCATCGAAGCGCGCTGCGGCGAATGGGTGCGAAAAAATCTCGCCGGCTATAGCGGCATGCTCAATATCGAGACCATCCGCGAAACCATCATCGAGGCGCATTTGCGCTTTTCCGACCAGTGGCCCGACCTCTACGGTCCCGGCTGGGTCGACGCCGTGGTCGGACTCTACGAGCGCCACGAATGGGATTTTCCTGACGACGATCGCAGCGAGGGTTATAGCGTCGTGCTGTTCGGCCCGAACGGCCGGCGCTACCTGCATCCGCCATCGGCGCTGGTCGACGATGTGGAGGCGATACCGGGCGTCACCAGCGTGCAAATCACGTTCCACGAAAACTGGGCGCCGGAGCAGCACGCCATGCCGCCCGGCGGCTTTCGCCTCGCCATCGTCAACGGCTTCGACCTGCGCGCCGCGCTGGCAGGCCGCGAGCGGTTGCGCGAATACTTCCTGCCTGCCCGGGAGGGAGAGCGTAGGCTATAGTCGCCCGCTTCACGTTGAATTATCGACCCGGGACACGAGGATGGCGCTGCGTAGCCTTATTGCCGCTTTGGCGCTGGTCGCGACCCTCGGGCCGGCGCTGGCGCAGCAAGAGGTCAAGATCGGCATCGGTTACGGGCTGGCGTTTTTGCCGCTCTATATCTGCGAAGATCTCAAGCTCGTCGAAAACTACGCCAAGACGGAGCAACTTGATCTCAAGGTGAGCTTTCCGCGGCTCAAGGGCGCCGCGCAAGTGCGTTCCGCGCTGGCTTCCGGCGCCATCGCGATGGGGCCGTTCGGCACGGCGCCGCTGTTGGCGGCCTGGGACAAGGCAAAGGGCACGCCAGAGCAGATCTTTGCCGTGTCCGGCATGACCTCGCTGCCGCTCACGCTATTGAGCAATCGACCGGACGAGCATTCGATCGGCGACCTCAAGCCGAGCGACCGGATCGCGGTGCCGACGCTGACGTCGCCGCAGATGCAGCTCCTGGCCATGCAATCGGAGAAGGTGTTCGGCCGCCACGATCGGCTGCGCGGCCAGGTGGTGGTGCTGTCGCATGCGGCTGCCGTCGACGCGCTAGGTGAGAGCCCAGCCGGGGGCAAAGAGGCCGTGACCGCTTATTTCGCCTCGCCGCCTTACACGGAAATCGCCTTGCGTGATGCCGATGTGCATCCGATCCTGACATCGTCGGACGTGCTTGGCGGCAAATTCTCCTTCCTTATCTTGGGCGCGACCAGGGCCGCGCTGGACGCGGAACCGCGGCTTCCCGGAGCGGTCGCGAAGGCGATGGACGAGGCCGCGCGCATCATCCACGACGACCCCCGCCGCGCGGCGCAAATCTATTTGACGCACGAACCATCCGGCACGCTCAACGCCGCCGCGATGGCCGGCGTGATCGGTGACATCAAGGACGAGTTCGGCAGCGCGGTCCATGGCGTGCAAGCCATGGCCGATTTCATGGCCCGGCACGGCGAACTGAAAGCGCCGCCGAAGAGTTGGAAGGACATTGTTGCCCCGGCATTATTGAATTCGTCGAGCAGTTAAGGGATCAAGCATGACCAACGTCGTCAGCATTTGCGGCAGCTTGCGCAAGGGATCGTACAACCGGATGGTGCTCAACCACTTGCCGGGCTGGGCGCCCCCGGGCATGACCATCGCGGAAGCGCCGCCGTTCTCGGAATTTCCGCTTTACAACGCCGACATCCAGAATTCGGCCGGCTTTCCGGCTCCGGTACAAAAGCTTGCCGAGGCGGTCCGCGCCGCCGACGGCGTCGTTTTCGTTTCACCGGAATATAATTATTCGATCCCCGGCGGCCTGAAGAACGCCATCGACTGGGTGTCGCGCGTGCCGAACCAGCCGTTCGTGGGCAAGCCGGTAACGATGATGTCGGCGACGGGCGGCATTCTCGGCGGCGGCCGCATGCAATACGATCTGCGCCGCTGCATGATTTTTCTTGATGCCCTGACCATGAACAAGCCGGAAGTCTTCATCGGCAGCGCGCCGCAGAAATTCGACGACAAGACCGGCGAGCTCAAGGACGAACAGGCGGTCGGCTTCATCAAGCAGCAGCTTGCCGCTTTCGCCAAGTTCATCGCGCAGCACGGCGGCAAAAGCTGAGGCAAAAGCTGAAGCGGCGCTGCGAATAAAAGGGGAGAGGATCATGGCGCGTCTTGACGGCCGGGTGGCGATATTGACCGGCGGGGCCAAGGGGATCGGCCGGCATTATGCGCAGGCGCTCGCCGCGCAAGGCGCGCGGCTGATGATCGCCGACATTGCCGACGGCGGGGCGATTGCGGAGGAGCTGGCGCGCAAGCACGGCGCCAATTCGGTGGCAAGCGCGGTCACCGACGTTTCCGACGAGACCGCGGTCAAGGCGCTGGTGGCCAAGACCATGGACCGCTTCGGCAAGATCGACATTCTGGTCAATAACGCCGCGCTGTTCGCGCCGCTGCAAGAGCAGAAGGTCACCGAGATCGACGTCGCACTGTGGGATCGCGTGATGGCGATCAACATCCGCGGCGTGTTTCTGATGACCAAGCACGTTGCGCCGCACATGATCGCGCAGAAATACGGAAAGATCGTCAATATCAGCTCGGGAACGGTGGCCCGCGGCATTCCGCAGTTCGCCCATTACGTGACCTCCAAGGGCGCGGTGACCGCGTTCACCCGGGCGACTTCGCGCGAGCTCGGCGAACATAACATCTGCGTCAACAACCTGGCGCCGGGCTTTACGCTCTCCGACACCGTGGTCGAGGAAAATCCCCAGCATCTGGAGCATTCACGCGCGCCCTCGATCGCGCGCCGGGCGCTCAAGCGCGACGAATATCCGGAAGATCTGCTCGGGGCTTTGGTGTTCCTGGTTTCCGCCGACAGCGATTTCATCACCGGTCAGACCATCGCGGTGGACGGCGGCGCTACCAACAATTAGGCGAACGAGATTCGGTTTCAGCGCAGCGGCAGGTCGTCGAGCAGCGTCTGCGCGGCTTTGACGGCGGCGGCGAAGCCGCGCTGTTGCGGAGCCGCTGCCGCAAAGCAGCGCAGGAACTGCACGTCGGCTTCGGCGCTGAGCGCGTCGGGATCCTGGTCCGGTCCTGGCTTTTGCGCGGTTTCGGCGGCCTTTTTGATGAAATCGCGGCGGATCGCGTTGCAGGCCGCAATCGGGCCGATCGGGCGAAAGTCCTTGGTGTAAGCGATGAAGACACGGCCGCCGTGTTCGAGCGCAATGAAAATCTCATCGGCTTCGGCCGGGACTTCGTCTTGCGTCCGCGATGCCAGCATGGCGTAGGCAAAATCGGTATTTGCCGGCTGATGGATCGGCAAGTCGGCAAAGCGTACGATCGCGGCGTCGGTCATCACCGCTTGCGTGTAGAAATCGTTGTCGCGCACAACGGCGCTCGGCTCCTGCGGCAAGGGCGCGGAGTCCTTGTCCCACCAGTCCTTGTGCTCCTGCAGCCAGTGCCGAAACAAGCCGTCGGTCGTCACGATGACGCGAGTGCGGGCGTCGACCTTGCCATAGACCATGCCGTCGAGAAGACCGAAACCCTCGTCATGTTGAAACAGCGTGTCGAGATTGATGGCGCTCTCGCCGTCGAGCCCCTTGATCGCCACCGGCTCGACGATGACGCGCATAAGCTTTTCAAGATCGGCCAGCTCGCGATTGTCCAGCGCGATGACTTTTTCGTCGTCGCCGCCGGTCGGATTTGCCGGTTCGGCATCGGTGGCGGCCTTGACCTTGGCGATCGCCGCGTCGCGGGCGGCGATGTAGGCGTCCTCTGCCGGTGTCGCCGCGGCGGACGATGCGACGGCCAGAGCCGCCGTGATCAGCGCCGCGAGCCGGCATTTTGCGCGAAGACGTTGCCGCATTCCACTTTGTCGCCGCCGACGCAATCCAAGTTCATGCCGCGGCGATTTCTCTGGCATGCCGGAGCAAACTCCCTTAGGCGAATGCACACTCGCCCGTTGCACCGCCGGATATGACACATCCCCACAATAAGCTCGGACTCGCCCTGGGAGTTGCCGGCGTCGTGTTATTCGCCGGCACGCTGCCGGCGACCAGATTCACCGTGGCGACGATCGACCCGCTGTTTCTGACCGCGGCGCGTGGCGCCATCGCCGGCATCGCCGGTCTGATCGCGCTGACCCTGTTACGCCGGCCGTTGCCGCCGCGCCCGCTCTGGCGCGAAATTTTCTTGGGCGGGTCATGTACCGTTGTCGGCTTTCCCATGTTGACGGCGCTGGCCATGGTCAGCGTGCCGGCCGCCCATGGCGGCGTCGGCTCGGTATCGTGCCGCTCGCCACGGCCGGCGCCGCCGCGCTTGTCGCCCACGAGAGGCCGAGCGCCGGTTTCTGGATTGCCAGTCTGGTTGGGGCGGCAATCGTGATCATTTTCGTGCTCAGCCGGCCGCAAGCGCGCACCTTTGCGATCGGCGATCTGTTCCTGTTCGGCACCGTGCTTGCCGGCGCCTTCGGTTATGCGTTGTCCGGCCGCGTCAGCATGACCATGCCGGGCTGGGAAGTGGTGTCCTGGCAGGTGGTCGCCTTCCTGCCGTTTTCTTTGGTGGCGGCCTTCTTGCTTCGGCCGCACGATTTTTCGGTCATTCCGGTCAAGGCCTGGCTTGGACTCGCCTATGTCGGTCTCGTCAGCCAATTCTTTGCCTTTTTTGTATTCAACGCCGCGATGGCGATGACCGGCGTTGCCCGCATCGGGCAGCTGATGCTGCTGCAGCCATTTGTGATTGTCGTGCTTGCAGCCCTGATCGACGGCGAGCCGATCGAAGTCGCGACGCTTGCCTATGCCGCTGCAGTGGTGGCCACCGTGCTCGTCGGTCAGCGTATGCCGGTGCGCCGACGATGAGCTGTCGAGCGGCTGGCGGTCTCGGCGCGGCCGGCGCACCCGCATAGCAGCCCCGCTTGCCGGCCGCTTTGGCCGCTATTTCCGGTCCGGAGCGATTTGATTATATTCCGTACAGCTATTCGAGCGATGGAAGTTTTGGAGGACCCCATGGCGGTCGCGATCGCAAAAGAAACCAAACCCGGGCCGAAGCACAATATCGAAGCGATGCGAGAGGATTTCTACGGACGAATCGCCAAGAAGGACATGGCGCCGTTGTGGAAGGTGATGAGATCGATGGTCACCAAGGAGCCGGTCTCGCGCTGTCAGCCCCATGTCTGGCACTTCGACGACGTGAAATCGCTGGTCATGGAATCCGGCGGCCTGATCACCGCCGAGGAGGCGGAGCGCCGGGTGCTGATCCTGGAAAATCCGGCGCTGCACGGCGAATCCAAGGTCACCAATTCGCTCTTTGCCGGAATCCAGATGATCATGCCCGGCGAGGTCGCGCCGGCGCACCGTCACGCGGCCTCGGCGATTCGTTTCGTCCTCGATGGCGAGGGCGCCTATACCGCGGTCGAGGGCGAGAAGGCCTTCATGTCGCCCGGCGATTTCGTCATCACCGCCAATTGGGCGCCGCACGATCACGGCAATCCATCGAACAAGGCGATGCTGTGGCTCGACGTGCTCGACGTTCCGGCGGTCAACTTCTTCGAGGCGTCTTTCGCCGAACACTTCGACGACGCCATGCAGAAGACGACGCGGCAGGATGGCGATTCGATGAATTTTTACGGCTCCGGCGTGCTCCCGGACGGAACCCCGGCCATGAACCGGACGCCCATCATCAACTACACCTATGCACGCACGCGCCCGATCATTGCCCGCATGGCGCAGGCCGGCGAGATCGACAAACGCCGCGGCGCGCGCGTGCGCTACGCCAATCCGGTCACCGGCGGTCCGGTGCTGCCGACGATGAGCGCCCATCTGGCGCTGCTGCCCAAGGGCTTCAAGGGCGAGCCGTACCGGGCCACCGATGGCACGATCTTTGTGTGCGCCGAAGGCAAGGGCACCACCACTGTCGACGGCAAGGTGCTCGAATGGGGTCCGCAGGACGTGTTCGTGGTGCCGCCGTGGAAGCGCTATTCGCACAATGCGGAAAAGGAGTCGGTGTTGTTCTCGATCTCCGACCGCCCGGCGCAGGAAGCCCTCGGCATCTGGCGCGAGGAGAAGTAGACGCGGCGCAAGGTGCGTCCGTTATCCAAGGGCGCCGAGCCGCACCGACGCGAGGGCTGCATCGTGCAAGTCATGCCGCGGTCCGCGGCAGAATGATCCGGATCTCGGTGAACTCGCCCGGCGCGCTGTCGACTTCGATGCTGCCGGCATGCTGCTTGACGATGATGTCGTGGCTGATCGAAAGGCCAAGGCCGGTGCCTTCGCCGGCCGGCTTGGTGGTGAAGAAGGGATTGAACATCTTCTCCTTCACTTCCGGCGGGATGCCGATGCCGTTATCGCGAATCCTGATCTCGACGCGGTTACCGAGGCTCTTGGTGCTGGCCGCAAGGCGCGGTTCGTGGCCGTTGCCGGCGACGTCCGCACCGCGCTTTGTCGCGGCGTAGAATCCGTTGGCGATGAAATTCAGCAGCGCCCGACTGATCTCCTGGGGATAGAGGTCGGCTTGCCCGGCATCCGGGTCGAACGAACGCTCGATCGCGATGGTAAAGCCTTGGCTTTCGGCACGGGCGCCGTGATAGGCGAGATTTAAGCTCTCCTCGACGATCGCGTTGATGTCGACCGCCCTCTGCTCTCCCGAGCCTTCGCGCGAATGCAGCAGCATGTTCTTGACGATGGAGTCGGCCCGCTTGCCGTGCTGCGCGATCTTGTCAAGATTTCCTCTCAACGTATCGGCGAGGTCGTCGATGTCTGCGCGAGCCTTCGCATCAAGCGGAGCGGCTCTTAGCGCATCCTGCAGCTCCTCGATCAGCTCGACCGATACCCCGGAAAAGTTGTTGACGAAATTGAGCGGATTTTTGATTTCGTGGGCGATGCCGGCGGTGAGTTGGCCGAGCGAGGCGAGCTTCTGGGTCTGCACCAGGCGGTCCTGCGCGGTGCGCAAGTCCTCGAGCGATTTTGCCAGTTCCTGCGTTCGCTGCTGCTCGGCCTCGAACAGCCGGACGTTCTCGATCGCGATCGCCGCTTGGTCGGCGAAGATAGAGACCAGCTCGATTTGCTTTTGGGAGAACGGCCGCACTTCGGCTCGTGTCAGCGTGAACACGCCGATCGCAACGCCTTCGCGCAGCATCGGCACACCGAGTATGGTGCGAAACTCGCCGTGCTTGAGTGCTTCGCCGAACTGATAGTCAGGATCGCTATGCACATCCGGAATATGAACCACCTTTCCTTCGAGCAGTGCGCGACCGGTTGCCGACCGACGTTCCGGCACGACGGGAATGTCGCGCACGGAATCCATGAACGCCGCGGAGAACCCGTAGGACTCGGCTCGATAGAAAAACTCGCCCTTCTGGCGGGTGATAGTGGCCTTGTCGGCGTCGCATAGCCGCGCCGCCGATTCGACCAGCGTCTGCAACACTGTCTGCAGGTTGAACGCCGAGCGGCTGATGACCTTGAGCACGTCGGCGGTCGCCGTCTGCCGATCCAGGGATTCGCGCAGTTCGTTGAGCAGCCGCGTGTTCTCGATGGCGATGACGGCTTGAGCGGCGAAGTTTTTGACCAATTCGACTTGTCGATCGGTAAATAGCCGCACTTCTTGCCGGTAGATGGAAATTGCACCTACCAGCTTGCCTTCCTTGAGCATCGGAACGATGAGAAGCGTGCGAGCGTTGGCGAGGTCGGCAAGATCGGCGACCGCCTGATTGCCCTCCAGGTAGGGTTGACGCGTTCGAATGTCGTCGATGTGCGCGATTTGCCTGGTTCGCGCCACATGCGCCAAGCCGCTCTCGGGATGGGGGCGGATTATCGTGCCAAGTCGTTGCGCGAACTGAGGCGGCGGATTGTGCAATGCGACGGTGCGATAGGCATCCCCGTCGTAAAGGTTCAAAGTGCCGAATTCGGCTTGGCATATGCGCGTCGCATTCTCCATGATGGCCTGGAAAACCGGCTCCAACTCACCGGGCGACGAGCTTATGACACGCAGCACGTCTGCAGTCGCCGTTTGCTGTCCCAGCGAAACTGAAAGCTCACGCGTTCTCTGCTGTTCGGCTTCGAACAACTTAACGTTCTCAACGGCGATAGCGGCCTGGTCGGCGAAGGTTTCGACGAGGGCAATCTGCTTGTCTGAAAAAGGTCGTACTTCCAGACTGTAGGTCAGGATTACACCAAACAGTTCGGCGCCTTTGAGGATCGGTACGGTCAGGATCGTGCGAACCGGCGCGGCATCTATTGACTTGAATGTGTATTCCGGGTCGAGCTTGACGTCGGGAATGTGAACCGTGCGACGTTCATACGCCGCGCGACCGGCGGCGCTGGATCGGTCGGGACGAATGGGGTTGCTTCGAATAAACTGTTCGAGCGCCAAGGGCGCGTTGTAGGAGACAACACACCGTAACATCTCGCCGTCGAACCGGAAGATAAATGCCCTATCGGCACCGCACAATTTGACCGCGTTTTCGGCAACGGTGTCGAAAACCGGCTGCAGGTCGAACGCCGACCGGCTGATGATTTCAAGCACATTGCTTGTCGCGGTCTGCTGCTGCAGTGATTCAGTGAGGTCGGTGGTGCGCTGACGCAATTCGTTCAGCAATCGCGCATTCTCGATGGCGATGACCGCTTGCGCGGCGAAGTTTTGTACCAGTTCGATCTGCTTGCCGTCGAACGGCCGCACCTCCTGGCGGTAAATTATAATGCAGCCGATCATCTCGCCGTCTTTGAGCATCGGCACGCCGAGCACGGTCCGCGCGCCGGCAAGCTCGATGGTCGCAATGCGCAATTTGTCGCCATGCGTGGGCGCGGCGGCAATGTCGGCGACCTGATAGGTCTCTTTGGTATCGAGCATCCGGCCCAGGCCTAGACGGGCATCGACGCGGAACGGTGCTTCCTGGCGCAAGAACTCCACATAAGCCGGCGGCGCGCCATGGGTCGCGCCGACGCGAAACGTATCCGCGTCCCGCAACAGGAGATTGCCGAACCGGGCGCCGCAGATGCGCACGGCGTTCTGCAGCATTGCCGCAAAAACTGGAGTCAACGCGCCGGTCGAGCTGGAAATGACGCGGAGAACCTCCGCGGTCGCGGTTTGTTGCTCCAGCGATTCGGTCAGATCGTCGGTGCGCTGGCGCAATTCGCCGAGCAGTCGCGCATTCTCGATGGCGATCACCGCCTGGGCGGCAAAGGTCTCCACCAGTTTAATCTCTTTGTCGGTGAACGGTTTTACTTCGGAACGTCGAATTGTGAGCGCGCCGACCGGCTCATCCCCTCTAAGCATCGGGACGGACAAAATCGTCCGGTAGCCCAACCGGCGCGCCATCTCGCTGCCATCCGGGTATTCCTGGGCGAAGGCCACGGGGTCATAGACGTGGACTATCGTCCGATCCACGACGGCGCGTCCGGTGATCCAGCTACGTTGAATGGGCCAGTCGTCGAAGTCCAATTGCAGCGGCCCGTGATGCGCCCTGACGTTCAGTCGCTCGCCCTGGCGCAAGAAGATGATTGAATCATACGCGTCGCAGTGGCGGCAGGCGGACTCCACGAGCGTGTCCAGAACGGTCTGCAGGTCGAAGGTTGAACGGCTGATGATTCTTAAGACGTCGGCTGCAGCAGTCTGCTGCTGGACGGCCTGGTCGCGCTCGCGAATAAGCTGTGCGATCTCTGCTTGCCGGCTGGCAGCGGAGCCAGCGCGGGAATAGGCCTTGGCCGCGCTGCGGCGCTTCGGCTTCGCCCTCTTGCGACGTCGCGCCTCGGCCGACTTTGCACTCGCTCTCGAGCGTCGTCTCATTGGTCGCCCCCGCGGCTCAAGAGAAGACTTGTACCAAACCGAATCCTAGCACATCGGCAATGGTCGCTTCAAAACCGTCGGCGGTATTCGGCGGGGGTGGTGCCGACTTGGCGGGCGAAGGCGCGGCGCAGCCGCTCCTCTTGCTGAAAGCCGCAGGCTGCCGCGATCCGTTTGATCGGCATGTCGGTCTCCTCCAGGCTCCTACGCACCGCCTCGATGCGGATTTTCTCGACCATGCGTGCCGGCGTCACGCCGATTGTTGCGGCGTAGATCCGTGCGAAATTGCGCGGGCTCATGCCGGCCCGCTCCGCAAGCCGCTCGACGCGCAGATCGCCCGCGACATTATCGGCGATCCAGTCGTGCAGCGGCTCGAAATGGTTCGGCGCGTTGCCGTCGGCGGCCGCCGTCTGCGCCGCGAGCGGCATCGAAAATTGCGATTGCCCGCCGGGACGATTGAGAAACACCACGAGTTGCCGCGCCACCTGCATCGCAAGCTTGCGGCCGAGATCGTCCTGGACCAGCGCCAGGCTCAGGTCGATTCCCGCGGTGACGCCGGCGGAGGTCCAGACGCTGCCGTCGCGCACATAGATCGGGTCGGGATCGACCTTGATGTCGGGATAGTCCTGCTGGAGACGGCCGCAAAACTTCCAATGCGTCGTCGCCGCGCGTCCCGACAGCGCGCCGGCTTCCGCCAAGAGAAACGCGCCGGTGCAGACCGAGGCAACGCGACTCGCAGAAGAAGCCTGACGGCGGATCCAGGCCACGGTGCCTTTGTCGCTCATCGCATGGTCGACGCCGGGGCCGCCGGGGAGGATCAAGGTGTCGATGCGCTGTCCGCTTGCTGCCTTCGCCATGGCCTGCGTGAGCAGCGGCAGGCCCGACGACGAGCGGATCGGGCCGCCGCGGTGCGACACCACGACGATACGATAGGGCGCGCCGTGGCTTGGCGCGCCGCGCGTGCCGCAGGCCATTTCATTGGCGCTGGCAAAGACCTGGACCGGGCCGGCGACGTCGAGCAGCTGCACGTCCTCGAACGCCAGCATCACGACCAGACGCGGCTTGGCCTTGGCTTTTTGCATATCACGCCTCCCAACGGGCTTGGCAGAAAATAACAGGTATAATGACATTGCTGCCATAGCCGGCCCGCCATGACAATGCGCTTCTTCACAATGCGCTTTTCGCGGGAGTCGCTTTTGCCATGCCGATGCCCAGCCGGGATGTCCTCGTCTTGTCGGTCGGACAAGCCCTGACCAGCACGGTGGTTTCGCTCTTGACGTCGGTCTCGAGCCTGTCGGGGGCTTATCTCGCTCCCGTGCCGTCGCTGGCCACCGTCCCGGTGACCGCAAGCGTTCTGGGCACGCTCTTGATGATCTACCCGGCCGCGACGTTGATGGGCCGGCTCGGCCGCCGCGGCGGTTTCATGTTCAAGGCCGGCATCGGAGTCGTCGGCGGCGCGGTCTGCGCCATTGCCTTGCTGATCGCCAGTTTCACTGCGCTGATCGCCGGCACCTTCCTGCTCGGGATTTTCAGCGCCTTCGGCCAGTATTATCGCTTCGCGGCGATCGACGCGGCGCGCAATCCGCAGGAGCGCACCTCCGCTGTTGCCATCGTCACCGGCGGCGGCGTTGTCGGCGGCATTGCCGGACCGTTTCTCGGCGGCAATTTCGCCAATCTCTTCGCCGCGGTCCCTTATGGCAGCGCTTTCGTGGTCTTGAGCGTGGTTTGTATCTGTCTCGCGGCGTCGCAGTTCCTCTTATCGGCCGATCTCGGCCGCGATGCCCATCGCAGCGCCAACCCCGCCGCGTCCACGTTCGCGTTCAATGCCGATTTTGCCAAAGCAAGCGCGATCTGCGCCATCGGCTTTGCGGTCATGACGCTGGTCATGAATGCGGCGCCCTTGTCGCTGCAGATGTGCGGCTTTTCGCTGCCGGTATCGTCGACCGTGCTGCAGGTGCACTTCGCCTTGATGTATCTGCCGTCGTTCTTCAATCCGGCGCTGGTGGCGCTCATCGGCTTGCGCGGCCTCGTGGCGGTTGGATCGAGCTCGGTCTCTCTGGCATTGCCTGGAATTTCATCTTCAATGGCGGGACGCTGTTGCTCGCCAACACTTATCCGGCCGCCGGCAAGACCAGGGCACAGGGACTGAATTCGCTCTTCGTCTATAGCGCCAATTTGCTGGCGTCGTTCTCGGCCGGAGCGCTGATGGCGTCTTTCGGCTGGCAATGGGTGAATTTGGCGTGCCTGCCGGTTCTGGCCGTCGCCGTGCTCGCTTTGCGCCCGCGCCACGAAGTGGCGCAGCGCGCTGCCGCGTGATCAAGGGAGACCAACCATGCTTGAACTGCGCCCGAGCTGCGAATGCTGCGACAAGGATCTGCCGCCGGCTTCGACGGAGGCGATGATTTGTACGTTCGAATGCACGTTCTGCCGCGACTGCGTCGACAACCGGCTCAAGGGCGTCTGCCCGAATTGCGGCGGCAACTTCGTGCCGCGTCCGATCCGGCCTCTGGCCAAGCTGGTCGCCAATCCGCCGGCGACGCATCGCACGCTCAATCCGGCGGGCTGCGGCGGCGCGGTCCGCAGCTAAAAGGCCTCGCCGCCAAGGCTCAGGCGTTGAGTGCATTCATCAGCCGGCCGAGGTTCTCCGGCACGGAGCTATCGCCGCCGAGCTTGTCCTTGAGCCGCTTGAGGCAGCCCCACAGCACTGCCTGATTGCTGTTGACCACCGGCTTGCCCAGGGCCTGTTCGATCGCGACGACCGCCTCGATCTGCGTCGTATTGGTGCAGCTCAGGAAAATGCCGTCGGCGTCCGGCATATCGTTCTCCCGCGCCAGTTCCAGCCAGCGCTGCGGCGTCACTTTCTCGAAGTCAGCCGGGGTCTTGCATTTGAGCGCCACGTCTTTGACCACGGTGAAACCCGCGGCGGCAAGATAGTCGATGATGCTTTTGTTCGACATATACGGGCTGAGCAACACGAGCTTTTTCAGCCCCAGCGCCCGCATGGCGTCGTTGACCAGGCGCGACGTCGACAGCGCCTCGATGCCGGTGGTGCGCCGAATGAGGTCGATGATGCGCGCCTCGCCGTCGGCGCCTTCCTTCATCGAAGTATGGGTGCAGTGAAAGACGATGAGGTCGGGTGCGGCGTCGGCGAGCGTGCCGGCGGCATGCGCGATCTCCTCGGTAAGCTCGGCGACCGTCTTGTTCGGCTGGCCGGCCACGCGCCCGCGTGCGACCAATATGCCAAGGCCCTCCGGCGCATAGTGGTTGAACTGCGGCTCGGTCATGCGGTTGACCGAGGGGATGATCAGGCCGATGCGCGCCCGCGGCTCCGGCAGTTCGGCGGAAAGGCGATCTTTCGCGGCGACGGCGTCCATTTCTTCCTCCACGCGGCCTTGCTGTTGTGCGCCTATCCTAGCAAGGCGAATTCGCGTCCGCGATGCCTTGCGCCTCGGTTCCGCCGATGTAAGATAATACCGGGCGTCGGATTTTGGGATTGCATGGGGGATTGCATGCGGCTGATGTCGTTCGTGAAGATCGCGATGCTGGCGGGCGTGGTCGCGCTGCCGTCTTTTGCCTCGGCCAAGGCGATGAAGGCGCCGCCGGGCTCCTGCACTGTCGACAAGAAGCACTTCGTCGCCGCCAATACGGTGTGTTCGTTCAACTGCAACCCGCAGACTAAATGGTGCAGCCAGCAGCTTTGCGTGAACGGCACGTTCACGGCGATGCTGCCCTGCTATACCGGCTTTTGCACGCCGAACTGCGGCGGCTGACCGGCTCTGCTCTTGCTGCCGAAACGACTGCGCCCGCGCTTTCGCGGGGCTGGTCTTGCCGCGCCGGGCGTAAGCGCGTAACCGGTTCGGCAACGAACCAGGCTGCACACAGGCGCAATGGACCTACCGGCCAAAAAGTCGAAGTCGATCAAAGGCGTAACCGGCGACTGGGAAGTCGTCATCGGCATGGAAGTCCATGCCCAGGTCACCTCGGCGGCTAAACTCTTCTCCGGCGCTTCCACCGCGTTCGGCGGCGAGGCCAATGCCCATGTCTCGCTGGTCGACGCCGCGATGCCGGGCATGCTGCCGGTGATCAATGCCGAATGCGTGCGCCAGGCGGTGCGCACCGGGCTGGGCCTCAAGGCCAAGATCAATCCAAAGTCGGTGTTCGACCGGAAGAACTATTTTTATCCGGATCTGCCGCAGGGCTATCAGATCAGCCAATACAAGCAGCCGATCGTGGGCGAGGGCGAGGTCACGGTCGACATGCCGGACGGCGAGACGGTGCGGGTCGGCATCGAGCGGCTGCATCTGGAGCAGGATGCCGGCAAATTGCTGCACGAAGAGCATCCCAACATGTCGCTGGTCGATCTCAACCGCTCCGGCGTGGCGCTGATGGAGATCGTCACCAAGCCCGAGCTGCGCTCGGCCGACGAGGCCAAGGCATTTCTCGCCAAGCTGCGCAGCGTGCTGCGCTATCTCGGCACCTGCGACGGCGACATGGAGAAGGGAAGCTTGCGGGCCGACGTCAACGTCTCGGTGCGCAAGCCGGGCGCGCCGCTCGGCACCCGCTGCGAGATCAAGAACGTCAACTCGATCCGCTTCATCGGCCAGGCCATCGAACATGAGGCGCGCCGCCAGGTCGACATCATCGAAGACGGCGGGGCGATCGAGCAGGAGACGCGGCTGTTCGACCCGGACAAGGGCGAGACGCGGTCGATGCGCAGCAAGGAAGAAGCGCACGACTATCGGTATTTCCCCGATCCCGATCTGCTGCCGCTGGAGCTGTCGCCGTCGCTCGTTGCCGAGCTGCAAAAGAACCTGCCCGAGCTGCCGGACGAGAAAAAAGCCCGGTTCATGCGCGATTTTGCGCTGTCGACATACGACGCCGACGTGCTCGTCGCCGAACGCGAGATGGCGGAATATTTCGAGAGCGTCGTCACAGGTGGCGCAAAATCGCGGCGCGATCCGAAGCTTGCCGCCAATTGGGTGATCAACGAATTGTTCGGCCGGCTCAACAAAGAAGGCACCGATATTGCCGCCGCGCCGGTTTCCGCCGAGCAGCTCGGCGTCATTCTCGACCTCATCGGCGATGGCACGATCTCGGGCAAGATCGCCAAGGAGGTGTTCGAGATCGTCTGGACCGAGGGCGACGATCCGCGCGCGATCGTCGAGCAGCGCGGCTTGAAGCAGGTGACCGACCTCGGAGCGATCGAGAAGATCGTCGACGAGATCGTCGGCAACAACCCGGACAAGGTCGCCGACGCCAAAGCGAACCCCAAAGCGGTCGGCTGGTTCGTCGGCCAGGTGATGAAGGCCTCGGGCGGCAAGGCCAATCCGCAGGCCGTCAACGATCTCTTGCGCAAGAAGCTTGGTCTCTGAGCGCAAGCGTTCGCGACGCAATGTTGCGGTCGCCGAGTGAACGCCGCAGCGTCCCGCGACATCGTCAATCGGAATCGAATCTTGCGCGTGGCGCCCCCTTGCCGCGCTTCGCTCCGCCCGCCGAAGCCGCCGCGCGCGCGAATCGCTTGGCACCGATTCGTGCGTTTTGCGCGCCATCGCGCCCGCCAAGGCGCCCGTAAAGCGGCCCGGTGCATAATTATTTTCACCGCGCGACAGCGGGCCGCGCCGGCCTTTGCCGTGATGGTAAAAACGCGTAAGCAAACGGCGCTCCGGCGGTGCCGGCGCCGCCAAGTCAAAATCGGTGACTTCGCAGAAACCCGCATTTCATCGGCATTTCTGCACGATGCGGAAAAATTTGCGAGAAACCGCGCGAGCAAAATAATTTTCCGCGCGATCGCGCTTGCGCAGCCGCGGCGCGCCGCGCGCGCGGCGCCGGGCGGCGGCGCCTATACACAAAATTAAGTGGAGTCACTGTTATTTTTTTTCCTGTGTAGTAATCGGGACGTAGTGCGGATCGATTCGCGACTGCACTGACCGATATCGCCATCCACTCAAGCTAGGAGGGCAGCAATGGCGAAGAAGAGAAAAGCGAAAGCTAAGGCGAAGAAACCGGCCGCGAAGCGTCGGAA
>Ga0335081_10008173_pt1 | contig 16770 bp, 12 predicted proteins | sample Lox_Sample_35_FD_206713 | JGI IMG/M metagenome (GOLD analysis project Ga0335081, IMG submission 206713) | Soil microbial communities from Loxahatchee National Wildlife Refuge, Florida, United States - Lox_Sample_3.5 | ecosystem: Environmental > Terrestrial > Soil > Wetlands | place: USA... | reverse complement strand
ACCCCAGCCCCCCCCCACCCCACCCCAGCCCCACCCCACCCCACCCCAAACCCCCCAGGCGCGCGCCCCTCTAAACCATGATCGCGGGCAGTTTCGGGCAAATAGCAACCGAAACTGCCCGCGATCATGAAAGCGGACCCTGGGCGCACTGGGGGCAGAGGCCGAAGAGTTCCACGGTGTGGCCGACGTCGGTGAAGCCTGCCTCGGCGGCGACCTTTTCTGCCCACTGCTCGACGGCCCGGCCCTCGACCTCCACGCTCCGCCCGCAGGTGCGGCAGGTCAGGTGGTGGTGGTGCACGCTCGTCTCGCACTGCCGGTAGAGGATCTCGCCGCTGGCGTCGCGGATCGCGTCGACGCTGCCGTCCTCGCTCAGCGCCTGCAGATGCCGGTAGACGGTGGCCAGCCCGACGTGCTCGCCCCGGCGCCGCAGCTCCGCGTGGATCTCCTGGGCACTGCAGAAGCCCGGCAGGCTCTCCAGCGCGGCCGCCAGGGCCTGCGCCTGCCGGGTCCCGCGCGCCCGGGTCCTGGCCCGCACGGGCTCCTCAGGCTGCGGCATCCTCACAGTCGCACGGTACAACCTTCACCCCCGCTCCGCCCAACGCGTGCCGCGCTGTCACCCAACCTTCCCCGCCCCCGCCGCGTCGTACAGTGTGATGGGCGTTGCGAGGAGGGACCATGAATCCTTCACCCAGCCGGCGTGTCGCCGCCTTCACCGCCATCCTGCTTTCCCTGGGCTTCCTGGCGGGCTGCGCGCCGGCCCGTACCGGGACCACCGTGCCAGCGTCGCCGGCCGAAAACCAGGCGGGGAGCACTGTCGTGGTCGGCTGCTCCGGCCAGCAGCAGACCCGCCCGTCGAGCCTGGTCCTGACCTGCGCCGACGCGAACGACGCCCTGACTTCCCTGCACTGGGTCAGCTGGGCGAACAACCAGGCCTTCGGCACCGGCACCGAAAAGGTCAACACCTGCACACCGGACTGCGCGGCCGGCAAGCTCGTCTCCTACCCGGCGCTGATCACGCTGTGGCGCCCCGAGCCTTCCCCCGGCCACCCCGGCGTCCGCTACTTCACCAGGATCACCAGAATCTACCCCTCGAACCGCCCGCCCCTCTACAACTGCCACGGCAAGCACACCTGCTATCCGCAGACCAGCACATCCGACCTCGGAGCGTCCGCCTAGACGCCCGACCCCGAACCTCGCGCGCGCACGGGCCACCAGGACGTCACCTGAATTGCTGGTCCGGCATGGCCTCCGCGATCAGCTGCGCCGCAGCCTGCGCGCCGGGCGCGCTCATGATGACGGTGGCGTGATCAACGCCGGGGAGCTGCCGTACGTTCAGCGGGGCTTCCAGCCGCTGCCGGATGTCCTGGAGGGCCTCGGGCGGATACGTCGGCGCGCTGTCCGGGCCGGTGCCCCATTCCGCCGTCAGCAGCCACGTCGGCGTGGTCACTCGCTGCCACGTCGGCTGGCCGGACTGGGCACTGGCCCGGTCCGCCTGCAGCACGCTCGTCGTGTCTTCCTGCAGCCTGTCGCAATTCAGCCGCCGAATGAGCTCGGCATCGAGGTCGTGCTCCAGGCATTGGATCAAGCGCCCGTCCGAGGGGTCCAGCAGGGGCGTGGTCCGCTCGGCGAAGAAGCGCGCGTACTCGTAGGCCGTTGGCCACGCCCGGTCCCTGTTGTTTCTCCGTTCGCGGACGATGCTCGGCGCCACCTCGGGGGTCAGCCGCGATCTCATCGTCGTCGGGAAACCTCCGTCGATCAAGATCAAGCCGAGTACCCGATCCGGATAGGCGACGGCCAGCTCAACGGCCACGACGGCGCCCATCGAGGCTCCGCACACGTAGACCTCGGCCTCCCCCAGGGCGTCGAGGACCGCAGCCAGGTCCTCGACGTGCTGGGCGACCGACGAGGGACCGTCGACGTCCCTGCTGTCGCCGCGGCCGCGCAGGTCCGGCATGATCAGGCTGAGATCCGGCCAGGCGTCGCCCAGCCAGTTCCACTGCCGTCGCTGGCTGGTGAAGCCGTGCACGGCAAGCACCGGCGCCGTCCCGGCCTTGATCCGCTCGACGACCAGGCTCCCCCCGCGGACCGGGACCTCCATCACGTCCTCGCGCGTCGTGGCCGAGACAAGCTCCGGTGCCGGCTGGTAGGCGTGCCGTCCCCCGAGCTGCCTGCCGGTCATGTCCGTCTTCTTCTTGAAGTCCAGGAGCCTGCGATCCCGCCTGCGGCGCTGCTCGGCGATCCAGCCGCTGCCTTCCACAGCCACGTCCTGCAGGAGGCGGAGGGCTCCCTCCATACCGGAGGTGTCCATCGTGATCCGGAACAGGTCCTCGGCCCTCTCCTGGTCGTGGTCCAGGAAACCGTGGTCCAGGTTCTCCAGGATGAAATCGACGTCCGTGCCGCTGGGCAGATGGACCCTGAGCGCCTGGCCGAAGACGATCGAGCGGCGATTCTCTTCCTTCTCCGAGCCTGTGCCGGCGGGTGCCGAACCGGACGGCTGAGGACGGCCTGACCTGCCCAGGGAGCGTTGTGCCTCGTCGTCCGCTGTGGCGCCGTCTTCGCCGTCATCGTCACCGATCGCGGTTACATGCCGGTTCTTGCCCTTGAACTTGACTTCCACCTTCACCATCTCGGCCGAGGAGATCGAGCCGTACTGGAAGAACCTCCCGCCCTCGACGATCCCCATCTCCCCGTTGAGGAAATTCAGGCTCTTCCCGATCTTCCGCACGCCGTTCTCGTTCAGCAGGATCACCGTCACCAGGTAATCGGAGTAGCGCGGCGGGCCGAAAAGGACGCGAGCTTTCAGGCAGGGGTGGTGGGCCTCGGTCAGGATGGCGTGCGTGACGATATCCCGGTTCGCCAGGCTGAGTTCCTGCATGAGCTCGTTCTTGATGAAGAGCTTGTCGTAATCCAGCCAGCGGGCCATGAGCTCGTCGGACGGCCGGTCGGCGAGCACGCGCGTCCACCGGTCGAACTCGGTCTTCTCCTCGGCATGGCGCTTCTGCGCCATCTCCGACTCGGCGTGGTAGAAGTCGCGCCTCACTAGGTAGGACTCGAAACGGCTGAGGTACACGATCCAGCCGCCGACCGCGGTGGCCGCCAGCGCGATGAGCCCGAAGCGCACGTTCCAGCCGAACACGCCGACCATGCCGCACACGAACCCGGCCGCTGCCACGAGCACCCCGAGGGCGACGAGCGCTCCGGGCGGAGCGGATGCCTGCAGTTCCTCGCGGTCCGCCCTGAGCGTGTTATCGTCCCAGCGCTTCTTGGCCTGCTTCGCGTGCCAGGCGATGAGCCACTTCAGCCGATTAGCATCGGTACCTGAATCCGCGTACTGGCGCCTGAGCCGGTCCGCCAGCACCAAGCGGAAATCCGCGCTATCAGCCCGCCACTCGGCTCGCCTGTTCAGGCTGGTCCGGGAACCCTCGGCCGCGAACAGGTAATCGATGTAGGCGTCAAGAGTAAGATCGAAGAGCTTGCGCTGGTTCTTTTCCTCCCACCATTCTTCGTCGGCCGCGTCGTCATCGCCGAATTTGCGGTCCTCGTCATCGCGGGTCCATTCCTCGGGAGAATCCACCCGGTAGCGCCTGCTAGTTGCCGCTGCGGTACTTCCCGGCCGCGCCCCGGTCCTGGTCCCAGGACCGGGCCATGCGGGAGCGCCGCTCCCCTGGGCGGTGGCCATGATGATGTTCCCGTGCAGCCTGGCCTCGTACTTCGCCCGGGATGTGCTGTACCCGCCGTGCCTCTGGTCGTCGGCGGCGATCCGTTCCCTGGCCAGGAGCCAGGACCTGCCGGTGGTGGCCAGCACGTATCCGCCTGCGCCGACGCCGGCCGCGAAGACCAGCGTGAGCAACGGCGCGTGCAGCGGGCTCAGGACGAGCGCGAGCAGCAGCCCGACGCCCGCGACGCCCGCGCCGATCGCCGCCGCGACCTGACTGCCGGTGCCCGCTTCGGGCTCGTCGAATTCTTCCAGGCGCGGCGGCTCCGGGTTGGGTTCGAAGAACTTCCAGGCCCGCCGCTCGCGGTCATCGGACATCCGGTTCTGCCTGATCTCCGCCGCGTACCGCGCGTCTAGCTGATCCTGCAGCGCACCCGTCATGATGAGGTCCAGGTGACGGCGGATCTCCTCGCGGCGCTCCTTGCCCAGTTCGTCGAAGGCCAGGACGATGTGATCGTAGTCGTCATCGTCGATCTCGCCGCGCTCCTGGCGGGTCATGCAGTTCATCAGCTGCATGATCATCGCCAGTGCCTTGAGCCACTCATCCCGCTTTCCCGAATCCGCCATGGCGAAGCAGTTCTGCAGGGTCTCGTATTCTGCCGGTTTCACCCGCTCGAACGGGCGCCCGCTCAAGACCGACAGCGTCCAGTAATAGGCGACCTTGTTGGACTTGTAGCCTTTCTCCACGGCCTCCTGGATCAGTTCCGAGGCGCGCCGTGCCATGTTCCCGTCCAGGAGCCTCAGCGCCGTCTCGAACCGCTCCGCCGGCGACGCGGACGGGGCTACCTTATAGTTGATGTCGCCGAACACGACTCCGATCTCGAAGTCGACCTTGGCGCCCTTGTTGTCGAACCTGTTCCTCGGCCCGCCCCCACCGGGTGCCCCCCGCTGGTTACCGTCCCGGCTGTATTCCTCGCTCACGGTCCGCCCCTCCCGCTAGTGCCTGTCGCCTAATGCTCGTCTTCAGCTGCCTCGTCATCGTCAGCCTGCGAATTCTCCCCAGGTTCCCAGGGGCTGGCGTAATAGTTAATATCCCCGACATGCTGTCCCGTCTGAGAGTGGATCGTCGCGCCATCGTTGTTGAAATTGAAAGTGCCGCCCGGTTCGCTCACGGCTTTCTGGTCCTTTCTCGCGGCAGCCCGGGGCGTGGTACGCCCGGCGCTTGCCTGATCGCGGTTCTCTTCACGTCTGACTCGCTCCTCGAGTCCCTTCAGCCTGAAGTCCGCCGACTTGTCGAAGCGCTCGGCTGCCGCCAGGGCCAGCTGGCCGATCTCCGCCACCCGCGTGGCCTCGCCGCACCGGCTGGCCGCGCGCATCCAGAGTTCGAGGAAGTCCTCGCCGAGCAGGGTTACCTGCGTCTGCGGGCCCTCGCGGCTCAGCTGGTCCTGATCGGCCGCGGCCAGGCGCTCGCACTCCACCAGGACCTCGTTGTAACGGCCGGCGTCGAACTCCTGCCGAAGGCAGTAGATGACCGCGCGACGGTACTCGTCCTCGAGGCCGGCGCGCGTGCGAGCCGCCCAGCCGCCCGGCAATCCCCTGAGCGCGCACCCACCGAACAGGCCAGCGGCGGCCGAGTCCCATTCCTTCAACGCGGCTCGCATGAGCCTGGCACCATCCAGGCCCGTGCGCCGCTGCGCCTCGTCGCGCTTCGCGCGGAACCGGAACACGTCCGCCTGCTGTTCTTCGAGCATCAGCCGGTAGCCGCGATCTCCGCTAGGAATCGGATCCTCGTCGGGCATTACCGATTTCAGGGCTTTGCGCAACTCGGCCACGACACGCCTGAGGCCTCCGTCAGGATTGTTCAGCTGACCGCTCAGCGACAGCGTGCGCATAAGGTCTACCCGCTCCACTCGCCTGCCGCCCTCGTATACCAGCCGGGCTAGCAGGAGTTTTTGCTGTGTCGCCAGATTGGCCACCTCATCGTCCCAGCTGGCGGTGATCTCGCCGAGAATCGTGAAATTAACCATCGTACTCCGAGCGTACTTAATGCGGACCATAAGCGAACGTCCCGAGAACCAGAGCGGACCATAGGCGAACGTCCAGCGAACCGGAATGGCAGGAAATTGGTCTTACCCCCGAAAAAGCGAGGGGCAGGAAAACAGCGGAGGTAATCCAAAATGACCGGGAACGAAAACTGGCCGGAAGTCAATCGGGCCAAGTGCAACGGCGGTGGCGGCTGCCTGGTCGTCAGGAAGATAGCGGGCGTATACGTCGTCACCGACACCAAGACGGGCCAGTGCCTGGTCTTCAGCCGGCGGGAGTACGCCGCCCACCGGCGGCAGGTCCTCGAGAGCAGCTGGCCGCGGGTCCTGCTCCGGCTCGTGAAGCAGGGCCTGCTCCTCGTGCAGGCCGCGGTGTACGTGGCGCGCCTCGTCCGGGACCTGCTGGCGCAGATCTGGCGGTAAGCGCCGGGCCCGGGTGCCCGGCGGCCGCCGGGCACCCGGGGCGCCCCCCGGCTTAACGGGCCGCCGCCCGGAGAAGCCAGCCTGATGTCCGCCGAGATCACGGCGAGCAGGTCGCGGGCCGCGTCGTCGTAGACCGCCATCTGCTCGAGCAACGACCACTGGCGGCGGTAGAGCGCGACGTGACCTGGTTCGCTGACGGTGAGGTTGGCATGCACGGTCTCGACCAGCACCAGGGCATCCCCTTTTTCCCGGCCGGCCGGCTCGAAGATGACGAAGCCGTGCGGGACGTGCGTGACCGCCGGGGCATCCTGCGGGATCAGCCCGATGGAGGCGTTCTCCAGCGTGCTGAGCGAGCCGATGCGGTCAAGCTGGGCGGCCATCATGGCCGACGGCCCGATCCGCAGCCGCAGGGCCGCCTCGGTGATCAGGAACCCGAATCGCTGGCCCCGGTCGAACAGCGCGATCTGGCGGTCGAGGCGCCCCGCGACGACAGCGGGGATGTCGAGCTCGGCGTACGTGGGCTCGAAGATGGTGAACACCCGGCGTGCGTACTCGGCGGTCTGAAGCAGCCCGGGGACCACGGACGGCTCGTAGACCAGCTTGGTCCCGGCCTGATTCTCGATCTCCTGGATATCGTCCTGAAGGTGGGTCCGGCCGCGCATCGTGGTGTCCCACGGATGCACCTCGGTGTAGGCCGCGTCGGTCAGCATCAGCAGCTTCTCGGTTGCGCTGGCGGGTGCGCCGACGGCGGCCGCCCATGCGCTCACCTCCGGGACGGTCGGCATGGTCGCGCCGGATTCGATCCGTGAGATCTTCGACTGGCTGATGCCGATCTGCTCGGCCAGCTGACGCCCGGACAGCCCTACCTGCTCACGCAGCCTCCGCAGCTCAGCGCTCAGCCTCCGCCGCTGGATGAGCAGAACATCCCACTCGCGGGCCAGCATCCGGCCTCCCGATCTCCAGCATGAGCCGCCTGAATCAGAATGGGTCAAACAGCATCGACCCCCTGAGAGGCGCAGGGCGGGTGCCTCCCCATGATCGTAAGTCGCCGCCCATGCGCAATCACTGCATATCACGCCCTAACCGGCCAAGGCAAGAAAACCTGATGCAGAATGATGCAATCTAACGGCTGGCGCCGACCCGGCTGGCGCCGACCCGGCTGGCACTGATCGAGCCGCCCTAACCCCGCTAACCGCGTTGCAAACAAAAGTGAGAATCATTATCATTACTGAAGCGCCAGCCGAACGACACCTGCACACCTGGGAGCAACCTGCCATGCCGAACCGCTGGGGGAGACGCGTGGCGCTGCCCGGCGTCATCCTGGCGCGGGCCGCCCTGGCGCGGGCCGCCCTGGCTGGCACGGCCCTGCTGGCGGCCGGCTGCTCGTCCTCGCTCGCGCTCGGCACGGCAGCACCAAACGGCACGATCATCGCGGTCGGCGCCGAGAGCCAGTACGCGGACGTCATCGCGCAGGTCGGCGGGAAGTACGTGCAGGCCAGCGCCATCATGAGCAACCCCAATACGGACCCGCACACGTTCGAGGCGAGCGCATCGACCGGCCGCCTGGTCAACGCGGCCCGGCTCGTGGTGCAGAACGGCCTGGGCTACGACACGTTCATGGACACGATCGAGAAGGCGGTCCCCGACTCCGGCCGCCGCACGATCGTGGTGCAGAAGCTGCTCGGCCTGCCGGACAGCACGCCGAACCCCCACCTGTGGTACGACCCCGCCACGATGCCGAAGGTCGCCGACGCGATCGCCGAAGACCTCGCCGCGATCCAGCCCGGCCACGCCGCCTACTTCAGGGCCAACGCGAAGACCTTCGCCAGCTCGCTGACATCCTGGATCAACGCGATCGGGACGTTCAAGCAGCACCACCCCGGCGCGCCGGTGGCCACCACCGAACCCGTCGCCGACTACCTGCTCCGGGCCCTCGGCGCCGACAACAAGACGCCCTGGGCCTTCCAGGCCGACGTGATGAACGGCACCGACCCGTCGGCGCAGGACGTCGCGATCGAGCGGAGCCTGTTCACCGAGCACAAGGTCACGGCGTTTCTCTGCAATCAGCAGGTGACGGACGCGCTGACCGAATCCTTCATCTCCCTGGCCCGCGCGAACCACATCCCGGTGGTCGGCGTCTACGAGACCATGCCCGAGCCCGGTTACCACTACCAGTCCTGGATGCTGGCCGAGGTCCGCGCCCTGCGCAACGCCGTAGCCGGCCACGTCTCGAGCGAGCACCTGTGAGCGCCGGCCTGCTCCGGCTGGAAGGGGTCGGGGTCAGCCTGGGCGGCCGGGAGGTCTTGCGGGACGTCTGGATGACCGTGCACCCCGGTGAGTTCACCGGTCTTATCGGCCCGAACGGGGCGGGCAAGACCACGCTCCTGCGCATCATCCTCGGCCTTCAGCCGGTAACCCGCGGCTCGGTGCTCATCGACGGCGCGCCGCGTCCGCCGCGGGACGCCTCGATCGGGTACGTGCCGCAGAAGCTGGGCATCGAGCCGGACACGCCGCTGCGGGTCAGGGACGTGGTCTCGCTCGGTCTCGACGGGCACAAGTTCGGTATCCGGCTGCCGTCCCGGGCCCGCCGCGAGCAGGTCGACGACATGCTGACCGCGGTGGGCGCGCGGCGGTACGCCGACGCGCGGGTGGGGGAGCTGTCCGGCGGCGAGCAGCAGCGGGTCATGATCGCGCACGCGCTGATCGGCCGGCCGCGGCTGCTGCTGCTCGACGAGCCGCTGGCCAACCTGGACATCTCCAGCGAGCAGGGGATCGTCTCGGTGCTGGCCCGGCTGGCCCGGGCCGAGGGGATCGCGGTGCTGCTCTCGGCGCACGACATGAACCCGCTGATGCCGGTGATGGACCGGATCGTCTACGTGGCCGCGGGCCGGGTAGCGGTGGGCACCGCCGACGAGGTGGTCCAGCCCGAGGTGCTGTCCCGGCTGTACGGCCAGCACGTCGACGTGATCAGGGTGCACGGCCGGGTCCTGGTGGTGGCCGCGCCGGACGGCCTCGACGCCGCCGAAGCCGCCGCCGAGGACGCCGGCATAGTCCTGTGAACATCGTGAGTTTCCTGCGCTACATCGTCGAGCCCGGCTTCTTCGGCAGCGGGCCGGTACACATCGCGCTGGCCGTCGGCACCGCGGTCGCGGTCACCTCGGCCGTGACCGGCGTGTTCACGGTGACCCGCGGCCAGTCGTTCGCCGGCCACTCGCTGGCCGACATCGCCACGACCGGAGGCTCTGGCGCCTTCCTGGCGGGCCTGAACCAGTTCTGGGGCTACCTGGCCTTCGGCGCGGGCGCGGCCGCGTTCATGGAGATGATCGGCATCCAGCGCCGCCGCGGCCGGGACGTCGCCACCGGCGTCGTGCTCGGCGCCGCCCTCGGCCTGGCCGCGCTGTTCCTGTACCTGGGCACGCAGTACAGCACCACGACCGGCGCCTCGTTCACGATCTTGTTCGGCTCGATCTTCGTCATCACCCCGTCCACCGTGCCGGCCCTGATCGTGTCCGCGCTGCTCGCGCTGGCCACGGTGATCGCGCTGGCCCGGGTGCTGCTGCTCAGCTCGCTCAGCCCGGACCTCGCGGCCGCCCGCGGCGTGCCGGTACGCGCGGTGGGCGCGGCCTTCCTGATGGCGCTGGCCGTCTCGGTGGCGCTGTCCGCGATGGTCATCGGCGCGGTGCTGAGCACGGCGCTGCTGATCGGGCCGGCCGCGACCGCGCTGCGGGTGACCAAGGGCCCGGTCCGGGCCGCGGCCGTGGCGGCGGGCATCGGGGTGGCGGCCACCTGGCTCGGCATCCTGCTCGCCTACGACAGCTACTACTGGCCGCCCGCGGGCCGCGGCTGGCCGGTCAGCTTCTTCGTGGTGACGCTGATCGTCGGCGGCTACCTGATCACCTACCTGCGCCGCCCGGTGACTCCCGCCGAGCCCGCCCCGGACGCGGAGCACGCATGTTCGGCCCTCTGATGATCAACACCTGGATCGCGGCCACCGCGGTGGCGGTGATCGCCGGTGTGACCGGCTTCTTCGCGGTGCTGCGCGGGGCTACGTTCGCCGCGCACGCCATCCCGAACGGCGCCTTCGCCGGCGCGGCCGGGGCCAGCCTGCTCGGCCTCAACCCGTTCGCCGGCCTGGCCGTGTTCTCGCTGGCCGGGGCGCTGGGCATCGCCGGGCTCAGCCGCCGCGCCCGCAGCGACGTGGCTACCGCGCTGACGTTCGTGCTGATGCTCGGCGTCGGCGCGCTGTTCGTGAGCTGGAGCAGCGGCTACGCCCAGGAGGCGTACTCGCTGCTGTTCGGCGAGGTCTTCGGCGTCAGCGCGGACCAGGTGCTGCCCATCTTGATACTCGGCGCGGTCTGCGTCGCCGCCATCATTGTCATGTTCCGGCCGCTGATGTTCTCCTCGGCGCTGCCCGAGGTGGCCGAGGCGCGCGGGGTGCGCGCCCGCCGGATGGAGCTCGCGTTCCTGTTGGTCATGGCCCTGGCCACCAGCATGACCGTGCCCGTCGTGGGCGCGCTGCTGATGTTCAGCCTGATGATCGGCCCGGCCGCCGCGGCCAGGTCGCTGACGGCCAGGCCCGCCCTGGCGATGGCCCTGTCCGTGGCCATCGCCCTGGTCACGGTGTGGGCGGGCATCGCGATCTCGTACCAGTCCGACTGGCCGCTCGGCTTCTTCGTCGGCGTCATCGGCGCCGCCTTTTTCTTGGCGGGACGGGCTATCGCGGCCATCTCCCGATCGATACGATCATGACCACTTTACGTACGGTCCAGGGGGGAGCCAGGGTGGCGGGGCGCATATTCATCAGCTACCGGCGTGCCGATACGGCGAACCAGGCCGGCTGGCTGGCCGAGCGGCTGGCCGGGCATTACGGCCGGCCGCAGGTGATCAAGGACGTCGACTCGATTCAGCTCGGCAACGACTTCGCCGACGTGATCGCGGCCGCAGTCACCTCCTGCGACGTGATGCTCGCGCTCATCGGCCACCAGTGGCTGCCGTCGGCCGCCGGGCCGGCCGACTACGTCCCCGTGGAGATCGAGTCGGCCCTGACCCGCGGCATCCGGGTCATCCCGGTGCTCGTCGACGGCGCCCGGATGCCCACGGCCGCCGAGCTGCCGCCCGGCCTGGCGATGCTGGCCCAGCAGCCGCCGCTCAGCCTCGGCGCGGCCAACCCCGAAGGCGACGTCAGCCGGCTGATCCAGGCGCTCGACCAGAGCATCGCCGCCAGGAGCGCACAGTGGCAGGCCACCCAGGCCGGCCAGGCCCAGAACCAGCCCACGGTCACCGGCATGGCCCCGTCCTGGGGCGCCCCGGCCATCTATGCCTCGCCCAGCGAGCCCCGGCCGGCCCAGCCGGGATCGGCCCAGCCGGGGCCGGCCCATTCAGGACCAGTACAGACCAGGCGGATGCGCCGGCGCCCCAATACCTGGGTGGTCGCCCTGGTCCTGGGCGTTGCCGTCGTCGCGGCGATCGTGGCGTTCATCGCCATCCCCAGCGGCCACCCCGCGTCGTCGGCGTCTTCGTCGTCCGCGCCTGCGTCTGCGTCTGCGGCGGGGGGCTCGCGTAACAATGCCTCGCCCAAGGCGAGCACCTCGCCCGGCCCTTCCGCCGCGGCCAAGGTCCTTCTCACGGACGACTTCTCCACCAACAAGGCCGGCTGGGTCGACGACGCCCACGCCAGCGCCGGCGCGTACACCGGCAGCGGCGCGTACCGCCTGAGCGTGACCGGGTACAACGGGCAGAACGAGCTGGCCCGCCCGGACAGTGCCGGGTCCGGCCTCAGCGGCGTGACGCCGCTGAACCTCGACGCCAGCGTCGACGTGCGCACGCTCTCCGGTGCCGCGCAGGGCTACGGCCTGGGCCTGGCGTTCCGGGGGGACGGCACCGGCGATCTCTACGCCTTCCTCATCGAGGACCACGCCGTGGCCATCCAGAAGTGGGTGGCCACCGGGGCCCGGATTACCGGCGAACCGGCCCCGGTCAGCGTCAGTGACCTGCACGTGGGCTCGTCCGGCCGGCTGCGCGCCGTGGCTACGACCATCGACGGCGGCCAGGCGGTCCACCTGGAGCTCTGGCTGAACGGCAAGAAGCTGATCGACTACACCGACCGCGATCAGCCGTACACCAGGGGCTACATGGGCCTGTACGTCGAGTCGATCTCCGACTCGCCGTCGACCGCCGCGGCGGAATTCGACAACTTCACCGCGTCCAAGTCCTGAGCGCTGGTCACTACTGTGGATGGGTGAACCGGCTCAAGGATTCGACCAGCCCGTACCTGCTCCAGCACGCGGACAACCCGGTGGACTGGTGGCCGTGGTGCGACGAGGCCTTCGCCGAGGCCGCCCGGCGCGACGTCCCCGTCATGCTCTCGGTCGGCTACGCCGCCTGCCACTGGTGCCACGTGATGGCGCACGAGTCGTTCGAGGACCCCGAGACGGCCGCGGTGCTCAACGAGCACGTGGTCGCGGTCAAGGTGGACCGGGAGGAGCGGCCCGACGTGGACGCGGTCTACATGACCGCGACCCAGGCCATGACCGGCCAGGGCGGCTGGCCGATGACGGTGTTCATGACGCCGGACGCCGAACCGTTCTTCACCGGCACGTACTATCCGCGGGATTACTTCCGGCAGCTGGTGCTGAACATCTCCCAGGCCTGGCGGGACCAGCGCGACGACGTGACCGGCCGGGCCAGGCACGTGGCCGCCGCGCTGGCCGAGAACGCCGCCGCCACCGCGGCCGCCCTGCGCGGCCAGCACGGCGAGCTCGACGCCGTGTTCCGGCAGGCGGCCGACGTGGCGGTGCAGGGGCTGAGCCAGGACTACGACGCGGCCCGCGGCGGGTTCGGCGCCGCGCCGAAGTTCCCGCCGTCGATGGTGCTGGAGTTCCTGCTCCGCCACCACGAGCGCACCGTGCTGGTTCCGGGGGGGACGACCCCCCCGAGCCCCCCCGAAACCCATCTAGCGCTGAACCTGGCCGAGGGCACCGCCGAGGCGATGGCCCGCGGCGGCATGTACGACCAGCTCGGCGGCGGGTTCGCCCGGTACTCGGTCGACGCGGACTGGGTCGTCCCGCACTTCGAGAAGATGCTCTATGACAACGCCCTGCTCGCCAGGGTCTATGCGCACCTGTGGCGCCGGACCGGCTCGGCGCTGGCCCGCCGGGTGGCCGAGGAAACCTGCGACTGGATGCTGCGCGAGCTGCGGACCGCCGAGGGCGGGCTCGCGGCGTCGCTGGACGCCGACAGCGAGGGCGAGGAGGGCAAGTTCTACGTCTGGACGCCAGCCCAGCTCGCCGCGGCCCTCGGGCCCGAGGACGCGGAGTTCGCGGCGGAAGCCTTCCACGTCACCCAGGCGGGGACGTTCGAGCATGGCGCGAGCGTGCTCCAGCTCCGTTCGGACCCTGAAGACGCGAGCCGCCTACGGGGGGTCACGGACGCCCTGCTGGCCGCCCGGGGCGGCCGGGTCCGCCCGGCCCGGGATGACAAGGTGGTCGCGGCCTGGAACGGGCTTGGCGTCTCCGCGCTGGCCGAATGCGGCCTGCTGTTCGCCCGCCCGGACCTCATCGCGGCCGCGCGCGACGCGGCCACCCTGCTGGCCCGCGTGCACCTGGCCGGCGGGCGCCTGGTCCGCACCTCACGGGACGGTACCGCCGGCGGCACCGCCGGGGCGCTCGACGATTACGCCTGCGCGGCCGAGGGATTCCTCACCCTGTCCGGCGTGACCGGCGAGGCGCGCTGGCTGGACCTGGCCGGCCAGCTGCTCGAGGTCGCGCTGGGTTCGTTCGGCGACGGCCAGGGCGGCTTCTACGACACGGCCGCCGAGGACGAGGCGCTGATCTTCCGCCCGGCCGACCCGGCCGACAACGCCACCCCGTCGGGCGCCTTCGCCGTGGCCGGGGCGCTGCTCGGCTACTCGGCGCTGACCGGCTCGGCCCGGCACCGCGAGGCGGCCGGGGCCGCCCTCGGCGTGCTCCCCGGCATCGCCGCGCGCTACCCGCGCGCCGCGGGCATGGGCCTGGCCGTGGCCGAGGCCTGGCTGGCCGGCCCGCCCGAGATCGCCGTGGTCGGCGGTCCGGACGACGAGCGGACCCGCGCGCTGCACCGCACCGCCCTGCACGAGGCGCCGCCCGGCGCCATCCTCGCTCTCGGCGACGGCAGCCTGGAGACCGCGTCCGCCATCCCGCTGCTCGAGGGCCGCGGCTTGGTCAACGGCGCCCCCGCCGCCTACGTCTGCCGCCAGTTCACCTGCCAGGCTCCCGTCACCACCCCCGTCCAGCTCACAGAGGTGCTATCCCGCCCCGTCTGACCTCTCCGCCCACCGCCCACCACCCACCACCCACCACCCACCACCTTCCGCCCACCGCCCCACACCCACCGCCTACCGCCCTCCGCCTGACGCCGGTGTCGTGCCGCCGTGGGGTGCGCCCTGGCCGGGTAGGCCCCCTCCCGGTACGGTGTTGCGGGGGGATATGTTGGGACCGATGCATTCGCTCGCGGACGCCGTACGCCGCCTCCGGCGGCGGGATGTGCCATCCTCCGCGAAGCCAAGACACCTGGCTCCCGTGCTGGTCAGCGCCGTGGTGCTGGTCGGGACGGCCACCGGCGTGGTGCTGGCCACGGTGGGCTCCAAGCCGGCCGCAGTCGGCGCGGCCGCCCAGCCGATCCCGCGGGCGAGCCCGGCGCCGGCCCAGACGATCGGGCCGGTAGTCCCCATGCTCGGTGGCAGCGCGGACGGCAGCGGCACGCCCATCGTGATCCCCGTCGCCCGGACGTCGGCGCCGGCCAGTACCACCTCCCCGGCCGCCAGGCGGGCCGCGGTCGCCCCGCTGCGCGGCCTGAAGCAGGCCGACCTGCTGGTCGTCGCGCCCTTCTCGCTGTCCGGCCAGGTCCGGGCCGCGGTGGCCAGGCAGCCCGGGGTGACCGGCACCGAACCGATCGAGGCCGCCAGGATCAAGATCAACGGTACGTTCACGGCGGTGCTCGGCGTGAACCCGTCCAGCTTCCGCGGTTACACCGCCCCCTCCACCGCCGCCTCTACCAAGCTCTGGCAGGCCGTGGCCGGCGGCGGCGTCGCCGTCTCCTACACGATGGGCACCCTGGACCGGCTGTCCCTCGGCGGCCAGGTCACCATGTCAGGCCGCCAGCAGGAGCGACGGCTGCCGGTGATGGCGTTCGGCACCGTGGGCATCGGCGGGGTCGACGCGGTGGTGTCGGACTCGACCGCCGCTTCGCTGGGGGTGCCGGCCAGGAACGCCCTCGTGGTCAGCGCCCCGCCGGCCAGCGTGCCCTCGATCGCGGCCAGGATCAAGGCCGTGCTGCCGAAGGGCGCGTCCGTCGAGCCGCTGATCACGGAGGTGACCCGGCCGGGCGCCCCGTCCCCGGTCGGGATTGTCCCCGGCACCCCGGTCGGCGGCGCGCTGACCGCGGCCCAGCTGACCACGGCGCTGCGGGCCGCCGAGAGCAGGCGCGGGCTGCCGTACGTGTGGGGCGCGGCCGGCCCGTCCTCCTTCGACTGCTCCGGCCTCGTCGAGTGGTCGTTCGCCCAGGCCGGCATCAGCATGCCCCGGGTGGCCGCGGACCAGGCCCGGACCGGCCTGTCCGTCCCCGTCACCCGGCTGCAGCCCGGCGACCTGCTCTTCTACCACACCGACCCCACCGATCCCGGCTACATCTCGCACGTCGCCATCTACCTCGGCAACGGCTGGATGATCCAGGCCCCTCAGCCAGGCATGGACGTGGAGATAGTCCCGGCCCGCTTCGGCTCCCAGTTCGCCGGCGCGGTCCGCGTCTACCCCCGCATCGCGGCCGGCCTAGCCCCGGGCCTGGCCTGACCCTCCGGCCCGGCCTGACCTGACGCCTCGCCCCGGGTCCAGCCCGTATCCAGGCCGGCTGAGGCCAAGTTGATCATGGACGAGCGGAGCAGAAGCCCTGGCTGCTATGGCTAAATGTGGTGCCTGTGTTTCGGATTGCCTCTGGTGTGGCCCGTGATCCCGGATCGGCCTCGTCTCGCTGGGCACGGATGCGCTCCGGCGCCGCAGCCGAACCACGACGATGTTACATCGCCGTGGTCAGGACCCAATGCCAGGGCCTTCACCCGGCCCCTCGCACCACGCTGTTTCATGATCGCGGGCAGTTCTGGGGTCTATTTGCCCAGAACTGCCCGCGATCATGGTCCGCGCCCGGACCGCCTCACCCCGGGGCGTGACGGGATGTGGCGGGCTGGGTCAGGGTACGGCCGGGCAGCAGGGCGCATTGAGATTGTTCCAACCTGAATTGGCTGGTCAGCGGGCTGGTGTGGGCGGGTTGGGTGGTGCTCGGGCTGGTGAGAGCGGCTGGGCACAAGTCATGATCGCCTGTCAGCGGGTGGTGTGCTGGCGGGTCAGGACGAGCAGGGCGCGCAGCACGGTGGTGGCGTTGCCGGGGTTCATGCGCAGGCGGGTGAGGATCCGCCAGTTCTCGAGGTTGCTGAAGCCGTGCTCGACGGGGGCGCGGGCGGCGGACTGCGCCTGGTTGGCGTGCCTCTGGGCGGGGGTGAGCTTGCGGGTCCGGGTGGATTTGCGGCCCCGCGCCTCACTGTCGAGAGCGGACGGCGCTCTACCCGCCGTTGCCGATGCGTATGTCGCCGGTGGTCGCCGCCGGCAGTTGGCCGCCGTCGTC
>Ga0335081_10008171_pt1 | contig 16773 bp, 12 predicted proteins | sample Lox_Sample_35_FD_206713 | JGI IMG/M metagenome (GOLD analysis project Ga0335081, IMG submission 206713) | Soil microbial communities from Loxahatchee National Wildlife Refuge, Florida, United States - Lox_Sample_3.5 | ecosystem: Environmental > Terrestrial > Soil > Wetlands | place: USA... | reverse complement strand
ATCGGGCACCAGCCACCGCCCCTGAGTCGGACTGTACTGGCGGAACGGGAAGTCATCGATGCCCGCCGTCGTGTCCTCCGTGTGCCCGGTGAAGTCGCGGTTGGTCGTGCCCGACTCGTCGTATACCTCTCCGAAGGGCGCATATTGCCGGTCGTACCACACATTGCCGCTGCCCCCCGTCACCCCCAAACGCGACGATCCCAGCCAGTCGGCGTGCTGATAATAGCCCGGTCCGACTAACGGGTGGATGGCAGCCGTGCCTGCCACCATGGGGTCAATATACCGCACCAGGGTTGAGCCATTCATGAACGCGAACTTTGCCCCTTCGGGAGCATACACCGCCTGGGTCGCGGCGGAGCCCGACATCCACTCCACCGTGCGCCCGAAGGCGTCGTACACGCCGCTTTCGCTGCCTGCGCGCTTTCCGTGCTGACTGCCGGTCCATTCCTGGCAAAGTGTATAGGGGGCGATAAAGCGGCGTTGTAGTATTCCCAGCGTGGGCCCTTCAGGCGGAACCGACAACTTCAACATGACAGCCGCGCCGGCCCGGTCCGCGGAGTCAGCCGGCAGGGCGTTGCACGGTCGCACTGCGGCGCCGGATGAGCGGACGCAGCGCCGCACCAGCCGCAGTCCCAGCGTCGCCCAGGCCGTCCTGCTGGGAGGGGCGGCAACGCAGATGGGCCTTGCGCTGCTGATCACAATCTATCTGGCGCGCGTGCTCACGCCGTCCGCGTTCGGCTTCTTCGCCCTGGTCAGCACCATCTTCGTTCTGGCGCGCAAATTCCTCGACCTCGGTCTCAGCAATGTGGCTGCGCGGGACATCGCGCGCGATCCCGGGCGCGAGCGGCCAATCCTGGAAGGCATGATGGCGTACCGCCGGACGGCAGGGGTGGCGCTCGCGCTGGCGCTGGCGATTTTTGCCCTGGCGCAGCGAGGAGAGAGCCAACGCTACGTTCTGCTGGCGGTCGGCGGAGTCCTGCTGTTCACCGAGCCAGCGGCGCTCGATCCGGTATTTCAGGTACGGCAGGCGCAGGGAGGGCCGGCACTGCTGAACGTGCTGGGCGGGCTGCTGATACTAGGCGGAAGCGTGCTCTTCCGGCGGCTCGGCGTGGCGGGAGCGGCCTTTGCGTGGCTGCTGGTGGTGCGCGAGGCAGCAACGTTGCTGTGCACCAGGATGCTGGCGACGCGCCTGTTGGGCTATCGGCCCAGACCGGGCTTTCGCGGGCGGGCCCTGCGGGCGTTCGTCGGCCCGGCGCTGATCTTCGGCCTCGCCAGCCTGGTGTACACGGTTTACTTCCACTGCGATGTCTTCTTTGTGTACGCACTGCGCGGCAGCGACGAGCTGGGAGCTTACGCGGCCGCCTTCCGGCCAATCAATCCGCTGCTGCTTCTGCCGTGGCTGCTGATGGTGCCGATGATACCGGTGCTGGCCCCGGTCGCTGCCCGGGACCGCGGGCTCTTTCTGCGGCATGTGAGGAGCGCGTGCGCGGTTGCGGCCGGCCTGGGTGCCTGCGCTCTGGTGGCGGGCGTGGAACTTGCGCCGGAGCTGGTCCGGCTGCTCTACCACGGGCGCTATCTGGAGGGCGGGCTGTCGTGCGTGAACGCCTTCCGCTGGCTGGCCGTCGCGCTGGGGCTGGTGTGCGTCACCACCGTGATGACCGCAGCCATGCTGGCCGAGAGCAGAGAAAAAGCGCTGCTGGCGATCGGAAGCGCGGCGCTGGTGGTGAATGCGGCGATGAACCTAGTGCTGCTGCGGCACCACAACTTCACCGCGGCAGGCTTCGCAACGGCGGCCACGGAGGCGCTGTTTCTGGCGGGAGCGTTGCTGGCCTTCCGGCTCGGCAGCGGGGGCAGCGCGCTGAGCTGGAACACCGTGCCGTATCTCTTACCCGCGGCGGCAATGGGCCTGATTCTGCGTGTTACAGCAGGCGGACCCGCCGTGCGCGTCTGCCTTGGCATCGCGTTGGGGCTGTTGTCGGCTGCGCTGATCCTTCTGTCGCGAGCCGCGAGAGAGTTCCGGAAAGAGATCGCTACAGCGTCGCCGGTATTCTGAGCCGCGCGCGTGCCGAAGGCCTGCACGCCGTGCGGATGCGTCCCGAGCGGCCGCCAGATCGCACGGGCTCATTTCTTCTGGAGCAACGACTCGATCTGCTGTCGCAGTACCCCGAGGTCAGCGGCGCCGACGTACTTTGCGGCGATGCGGCCATCGCGGCCGATCAGGAATGTCACCGGCAGTCCCAGGACCCCGCCATACGATTGGGCCAACTTCGCGTTTCCTATCGCGACCGGATAATTCATTCTGAATTGTTGGTAGAACTCGCGTACCGGCGCGGCGTCGTCGTCCATCGAGATGCCGATCAGCTGCAGTCCCTGAGGGCCATACGTGTTCTGGAAGGCGACGAACTGTGGGATCTCGGCGCGGCAGGGTGTGCACCACGTCGCCCAGAAGTTGAGCAGCACAACCTTCCCGCGGTAGTTCGCGAGATCGAGTGGCCTGCCATCCACGCCTTGCAGCGAGAACCCGGCCGCGGGCGAACTCACCGCGCCCGGCCGTCCAGCAGGAGAATGAGAACGCTGCCGCGCCCCCTCGTAAACCGCCACGGCAATCGCGATCGCCGCAATGAGCAGGACGATTCTTCTCATCGCCGGTAACTGGCCTCGCAGGATGGGAGAGCCGCGCTTCGGGGGAGACAGGAACGGCGACGCGGCTTCAGACGCACAAATGACGGCATGAGGTCAGAGTTCCCGATAGTTCAGCAGTCCTGCCCCGATGAGCACAAAACATACCGGCCAGATCCATGCGGGCAGGGAGCGGTCTTCCCGGGGCAGACGCAGTTCCAGCCAGCGCGACCAGCCCGCCACGACTCCCACGGTGGCCATGGGTGTGTGGCTCAGTTCCGCCATCGTCTCCTCGCGCACATTGGATATGGCGTGGGAGTGAGTGAGCAGCAGCGCCGCGCCGACCGCGCAGAGCAGGGGAAAAATCAGGGGCAGGACACCCTCCTGCGAAGGACTGCGGCGCACCCGCAGCTCGAAGATGGCGAAGGCGACACAAACCAGAGCGGCGGCGCGATGCTGAAAGATCTCCGGCGCGGCCCACGTAGCCCAGAAGCTCTTCGGGCCCAGCGGCCAGCACTCCGGATCGCCGCGCAGGAAGATGAAAACGGCGATGCCGATCATGAGCAGGGGCCAGTACTCGGCCCAGCCGGCGCGGCCGGTGCGTGCCAGCAGGGCGAGAAACCCCATGGCAAGCACGATCAGGCCCATCCAGTGATGGTTGTACTCCGACCACTTCATATCGTTCATCACGCGGATGGAGAGCGGCATGCCTTCGCTGCTGTAGGCCACGGTTTGCCGGGTGGGGTCGAGCTTCGAGATGGGCCGGCCTGGATAGCGCGTGGAGAGCTCGGCGGCGTTGGGGCTGCGCAGACGCGGCCACTCGGGTTTGAAGCGGGCCGCGATATGGGAAAGCTGGACGGTGTCATTGGGCAGGTCAACGGCGGGCGGCTGCGCGGTCATGGAGGCGGCGGAGAGCACGATGGTGATGCCGATTCCCACCTCGGCCTCCACCAGCCTGCGCAGGCGCGGGATGACCTTTTCCGGGCCGTATCTGCGCAGCATGAGGAAGTTGATTCCACCCAGCGCCAGCATGGCCAGCAGCATCGCCACCTTCGCCATCAGCATGAGTCCATAGGACGTGCCGACGAGCGAGCGCAGCGAACCTACGTAGGACAGGCTCATGCCGAATCCGCTGGCCACGAGCACGACGACGCTGACCAGCGCCAGCCGGGAGAAGCGGCGGGTCAGATACCACTGTGCGGTGCGCTCGTTGCCGACATGCAGGCCCAGCAGCAGGAAGGGCAGGCCGCCGATCCAGAAGCCGGTAGAGGCCTCGTGCAGAGCGGTAAGGATGATCAGAGGAATGCGGCCCTCAACGCGCGAGGCTGCATGGTCGGTCATTACCGAGGCGCCCAGCACCACCAGCACCAGAACAGCGGCGAAACCGGCCGCGTACCGGCCCTGGAAGCGGAGAACGGATGCGACCAGGGCGGCAACCAGTATCAGGCTGCCGGCGAGGAAGAAGTTGGCGCCCATCGCCTCGCGGAAACCGATTTCAGCTGACGCCATCAGCACCGCTGAATTGACGTAGAGATACAGCACCTGGACGATGGCCAGGCCGATGGCCGCCGCCCGAAACAAGCGCCACGAGCCCGACCGGACGGCCTCCAGGCTACCGGCCGGGAGCTCCGGGCCGGGACGCGCAACCCAGAAGATGAACAGCGCGCCCCCCAGCAGCAGCGACTGTCCAACCAAGGTTCCCGCGCTCAGCAGGACGGAGAGATATCCGAAGATGTCAACCAGCTTCAGCATGATGAGCAGCTAGTTCACCGTGAAATCGACTTCGCCGCTACTCATGTGGCCGTCGGAGGCAAGCGCGTGCCATTGCAGCCGGTACGCTCCCGGCTTCAGCCCGCCGATGTGCGATTCCAGAATGTCGGGCGCAGTCTGTCTGGGGGCTTCGACGGGAATGGTCGAGCCGTCCGGAGCGATCAATTGCAGGCGCGAGCGCCTACCATCGACACGAACGTTGAAGCGCAACCAGATCGGGATGTCGGGGCCCTTCACCGTGGAATTGCGCCCTGGTTTCGAGTCCATGAGCACCGCGTGCGCCCGGAGCGGTGTGACGACAGCAGCCAGGATAACGAGTGTGAAAAGAACCGAGAATACAGGCCCGTACAGGATACGGCGCACTGAACATACCTCCACAGCAGCAAGAGAGCGTTTGGATAAGCTGTTGTTGCAGAATACTACCTTTGCAGCCGGCACTCAACGCAGTCCATCGATCCGCCGGACTCAGGTACGACGATAGCTCTCTGCCTCAGGACTCCCCGCGCTTGCTGGCGTGCACGCCCACCAGCCGGCCGATCAGGACAGCGGGATACATGATGCCGATCACCGACTCGATGATGGCCAGAGCCCTGGCATGCGCATCCCAGGGAACGATGTCGCCGTAGCCAACGGTGGTCAGCGTTACGAAGCTGAAGAAGCTGAACTCGCTGGGAGTCATAAGTTTGCCGGGTTCGAGCGTGTTCCGGAAGGAGCCGGGTCTCAGGTGCCCGATCAGCATGTACGCCATGCCGAAGGTTATGCCGATCAGCAGATAGCCGGAGACCGCCCCGGCCAGAGTGTCGGCGGTCACCGTGGGATTGGAAACAATCGACCAGACCAGAAGGCCGGTGACAAACACCAGGAATACGAGCCCCAGCACCTGTTCCGCCAGCTGCAGGACCGGCAGATGCTCCGCCAGATCGATGAGGCGAAGCAGGATGGCCGGGACACCGAGAAGAAACGCGATCCAGCTTTTGCGTCCCCTGCCCAGCACGGCAAACAGGGCGGCGCAAAACACCACCACGGACAGCGCGCGGGGCAGGTTGTCGCGGGCGGAAGGCCCGCTGAAGAACGGATAGATGAGAATCAGGAGCAGCTCGGCGACCAGCAGGGTGGTATAGCGCCGCATGCGTTGGCGGAAGTTTCCCACCGCTGTCTTCGCTGAAGCCGGGGCGCTGCCTGGCACCAGAGTCCTCCTCGCCGCGTTTCTGCCTTCAGCCCGCATAATGAGTATTGCCAGGAGGCTTTCGATTGCAAAGCAAAATCTGCAGCCAGCCAGGAACTCCGGGCCGGGGTTCGGCAATTACAATCTCCCCTGAGGAAGAGCCATGAGCAGGCGCAAAGCCAGGCAGCGGCAGGGCGACGCCACCCGTTGCGTTCACGGCGGGGAAGAGCATCACGGGCAGGCAGCGCCGCTGACCACCCCCATTGTCCAGGCTTCGGTGTTCGTGCTGCCGGAGGTCGAGGGGCTGCGGCGCTACGCCGCAGGCGACGCCGGCATGTACCTGTATTCGCGGTACGGCAACCCGACGGTGACTGCGGTGGAAGAAAAAATGGCGGCGCTGGAGGGCGCCGAGGCGGCGATTGCCACCGCCAGCGGCATGGCAGCGGAGCTGATCGCGGTGCTCGCGGCCTGCCGGGCGGGCGACGAAATCGTCTCCATGCTGGACGTGTATGGCGGCACGGTGAAGCTGTTCGAGCAGGTGTTGCCACGCTGCGGCATGAAGGTGCGCTTCGTGCCTTACCGCGACATCGGCCGGGCCGAACGCTACTTCAGCGCCCGGACACGCATGCTGTTTCTGGAGTCGCCCACCAATCCCACGCTGCGCTGCGTCGACCTGGCGGCGCTATGCGAACTGGGCCGCAGGCGCAAGATCTGCGTTGTGGTGGACAACACCTTCGCCACGCCGGTGCTGCAGAAGCCGCTGGAGTTCGGCGCCGACATGGTGATTCACTCGGCGACGAAGTACCTTGGCGGGCATAGCGACCTGACAGCGGGCATCCTGGCCGGGGCAAAGCGGTGGATGGAACTGGCGCGGCCGACGATGATCCTGACCGGCGGATGCCTCGATCCCGGTTGTGCCTACCTGCTGTTGCGCGGCCTCAAGACGCTCGAGGTGCGGGTGGAGCGCGCCTGCCGGAATGCGGTCAGGATCGCCGAGATGCTGCGCGGCCATCCCCGCGTGGCGCGCGTCTACTACCCTGGTCTGGAAGAGCATGAGGGGCATGAAATCGCGCGCCGGCAGATGAAGGACTTCGGGATGATGGTGTCGTTCGACCTGCGCGGGGGCGGCCGGGCGGCGGAGCGCTTCATCGACCACCTGAAGCTCTGGTATCTGGCGGCCAGCCTCGGCGGGGTGGAGTCGACCGTCTCGTACCCGGTGCTGACGTCCCACATCGGACTAAGTGCAAAACAGCTGGAGCTGCTGGGCGTCTCGGCAGCGACGGTGCGGCTGTCGGTGGGCATTGAAGACTGCGACGACCTATTGGCGGACATCGATCAGGCATTAGGACGCGCGTGAGCGGATTAAGGAGCCCGGAGCGGCATGATCGCCGGAAGGTATCGCCGCTCCGCGGCTCAGCAATCAAAATAAGCATCCCACCTTGGGCTTACGCCCACAGCTAGCACAAATGCCGCCACTGCGCGGCTCAGGATGATTTCGATGCATGGATGCGGCGCTGAAGCGCCGCTCTACCATTCACTCCGCTCGCAGCGCCCTGGCCGGATCAATGGCCGCGGCCCGCTGCGCCGGGATGATGCTGGCCAGCAAGGCGCAGAATCCCAGGGCAACGATCGAACCCGTCAGCACCAGCGGATCCCATCCCTTCACCTGATACAACTTTGCGGCAATCAGGCGCGCGCAGCCAATGGCGATGGGAAGTCCGATGAGCAGCCCGATCAGCACCTGCACAAATGCTCCGCGCAGCACCAGGCGGGTGACGCTGCCGCGATCGGCGCCGAGTGCCATGCGCACGCCGATTTCGCCGGTACGGCGCTCGACACTATAGGCGGTCACGCCGTAAATGCCGACCGCCGCCAGAATCAGCGCGAGAATTCCGAACAGGCCAACCAACCGCGCCACGGCACGCTGCTGATCGAACTCGGCATCCACTTGCTCGCGCATCGGCATCATGTCCATCAGTACGAAGTTCGGATCGATGTCGCTCAGCACATGCCGCACCTGCGCCTCAAGCCCGGGTATGGTGCCATTGGTCAGGAGCACCGCGCCTTCGATGAAGTGGCTGGCGTCTTCGACGGTCTGCATGAGGCTGTCGGCATACTGCACCCGCTGCGCCAGCGGCACAAAGAACATGGGACGCAGCGGATGGGTATTGGCGGCATCGTTGTACTTCGCGTTACGCACAATGCCCACAATGGTGTAGGTATTGCTGTTCACCGGGAGGTCGAGGCCGAAATGCGCACCCAGCGGTTCCTCTCCCGGCTTGAAGAAGCGTTTCACAAAGGTCTCGTCCACTACCACGACCTTCTCCGTCGTGGCAGTGTCCTGTTCGCTGATGCTGCGCCCACGCACGATCTGCTGGCCCAGTGTCTCGAGATAGCCGGGGCTTACGTGATCCCAGGAGGAGCCGACCTCATCCGCCATGTTGGGCATGGGCTGGCCCGGGCGAATGACAATTTCCCCCCAGTTGTCCTGCAAGGGCGTGTACAAAGCCAGGGCCGCGCGCTGCACGCCCGGAATGTGCGCGAGCCGGTCCTGCAACTCGCGGTACATGGCGTCGAGTTTCGGCGTCGGGTAAGTAGAAAACGGTGCGGTTAGCGCGATGCTGACGCGGTTATCGGTCTCATAGCCGAGATTCTGGTGTTGCAGATTGACGAGGCTGCGCGTTAGCAAGCCTGCGCCCGCCAGCAGCACGACCGAAAGCGTGGCCTGCACCACCACCAGCGACTTCTGCGAGAACGACATGGTATCGCGGGTGCTGCGGTTCACGCCGCGCAACGCTTCGGCCGGATCGGCGTGCGAGGTGAACCACGCCGGGGCGGTCCCGAAGATGGCGCCCGTCACCAGCGACAGCGCGAAAGCAAACGCCAGGACCGGCAGCGAGGGCGTAGCGTCAATCGGGACGTAGTGGGCGCTGCGGAAGGCCACCGCCACGATGAACTTGACGCCCAGATAGGCCACGAGCAGGCCGGCCAGGCCGCCGAAGATCGAAAGAGTGACGCTCTCCGTCAGCGATTGCCGGACCAGCCTCCGGCGGGATGCGCCCAGCGCCATCCGCACCGACATCTGCGCCCGTCGCGAGGCGCCGCGGGCGAGCAACAGGTTGGCGATGTTGGCGCAGGCAATCAGCAGCACCAGGCAGCAAACGGTGAGCAGTATGCGCAGGCTGGCGCCGTAGTTCTCCTTCATTACGCCTACGCCGGTGCCGGCCGGTATCACGCGAATGACCTGCTTGGGTAAATCGGCCTTGAGGCCCGACATCCACTCGGCCGGCATGCCGCTGTCATTCACCAGCCATACGCGCAAGAGCTGCGTCAGCCGCGGACCCATGCCTGTGGTAGAAGCGCCGGGACGCAGCCGCCCGATCACCCGCAGCCATGCCGGAAACTGATTCAGAAGAGACTTTTTGTCGCGCAGCAGACGCTCCTGTTGCAGGGGAACCCAAATTTCAGTGGGATCGCTGCGCAGCGTCTCACCGAAGAAACCGGGGGGCGCGATGCCGACAATCGTAAACGGGTGCGCGTCAAGAATGAAAGTCGAGCCGACTACGCTGGGATCGGAGCCGTACTGCTGCTGCCACGCGCGGTAGCTGAGCACCGCCACGGGAGCGGCCGAGGGGTCGTCGTCAGAAGGAACGATGGTGCGTCCGATGAAGGCCCCCACGCCCAGTGTCGAAAAGTAGTTGCCGCTGATGAATGTTCCGCGCAGGGGCTTGGCTTGGCGATCGCTTTCACCTCGCCGAGCCGTGTAGTCCCAGCGCCCTGCCTGAAACGCGGCCAGCTCTTCGAATTCCGGTGTGTTCTCCTTCAGGCGCAGGTAGAACCTGTAGGAAAACATACCCCAGTCGTCCTGCGGGCTGCCCTCAACGCAGCAGTCGAATCCGTCGCCGATGCGGTAGAGCCGGGCGGGGTCCACAACCGGCAACGACTTCAGCATGACGGTGTGAATGAGCGAGAAGATGGCGGTCGTCGCGCCGATACCGAGCGCCAGCGTCACCATGGCGGTGAGGGTGAACACCGGAGCCTGCCGCATCTGGCGGAGCGCGTAAGCAATGTCCTGCCGCAGAGTTTGCATCGCGACCTCTGGCGGAAGGGTACGACGGGAACGAGGAGGATGTTCCCCGAAGTCGCGCCAGCAACCCCGGCCCGCTCTGCGGCGGTCAAATCCGTCGCGCGCCAGCAGTTACTCTGGATTCTGCGGTTTCGTTGACCCTAAAATTCGCCGCATAGTAACATCAAGCCCAGCCGGTGGAACGCAGGAGAAGGCTGTTTTCAAATCGTTGCAAAGATGACACTGCTTCGCCTCAAGCTTCCGGTCGCCGTAGCGCTTTTGTCCTGCCTGGTTCCCAGCTTCATCGCATGCGAAACGGAAGCACCCAGAAAATCGGCTGCGCTTCCCGCGCAGGCCACCGCTCCCGAAGCTGATCCGCCAGCCGCCCCCGATCCGCCGCCGCAAGCGCCCGCCAGGATACAACAGGCGCCGAAGCCGAATCCGGGGCCACAGCCCGATCCGGCGGAGATCGTCATCGCCCAGGCGGAAAAGCTTTACGCCGCGGGCCAGGCCAACTACCAGGCCGGGCATCTGGAAGCCGCCAAAGCCAGCTTCGACAGAGCCTTCGATACGCTGCTTTCCAGCAATCTCGACATCCACGGCGACGAGCGGCTGGAGCGCGAGTTCGACCGGATTGTGGAAGGCGTTCACGAGTTGGAGATGGCTGCTCTGCGGCAGGGCGATGGCTTCACCGAGCCACGTTCCGAACCGGCGCCCATCGACGAGGCCAACGACATTACCTTCCCCGTCGATCCCAACATCAGGGCCAAGGCCGAGGCGGAGATCAAGGTCACGAAGTCTGACCTGCCGCTGGTGCTGAACGACCAGGTGGCGATGTTCATCAATTATTTTTCCAGCCCGCGCGGCCGCATCACGCTGGAGAATGCCTGGGCGCGGTCGGGGCGCTATCACGACATGATTTCGCGGATCCTGAAGGAGGAAGGCGTTCCCCAGGACCTCATCTATCTGGCGCAGGCGGAGTCGGGGTTCCAGCCGCTGGCGCTGTCGCGCGCTGGCGCCCGCGGCATGTGGCAGTTCATGGCGGGCTCGGGCCAGCTTTATGGCCTGGAGCGGAGCTGGTGGGTGGATGACCGGCAAGACCCAGAAAAGGCGACGCGCGCCGCCGCACGCCACCTGAAAGACCTGTATAACCAGTTCGGCGACTGGTATCTGGCGATGGCAGCCTACAACTCGGGAGCCAGCACGGTGCAGCATGCGGTGGAGCGCACCGGCTACGCCGATTTCTGGGAGCTTTACCGGCGGGGAGTACTGCCCCAGCAGACCCGCAATTACGTGCCCATCATTCTGGCTGTGACCATCATGGCCAAGAACCCGGAGCAGTACGGGCTGCAACGGGTGGCGCCGCAGCCGCCGCAGCCCAGCGACACGGTCACGGTCGATTACCCCGTGGACCTGCGCCTGGTGGCGGAGTGCGTGGACACCTCGGTGGATTACCTGCAGGAGCTGAATCCCAGCCTGTTGCGGATGACCACGCCCAAGGAGGAGAGCTTTACCCTGAACCTGCCCGCCGGCTCGCGCGAAAAGTACGAGAACGCCATCGCCGCCATCCCCCTGGACATGCGGACTTACTGGCGCTACCACCGGGTGGAGTACGGGGACACGCTGGCGTCGGTTGCGCGCAAGTATCACACCTCGCCCTCGGCCATTGCCGAAGCCAACAATCTTGCGGCAGGCGATGTGCAGCCGGGCACGAAGCTGATCATCCCCATCGCGCCCGGGCGGCACGAGGCGGAGACGGTCGCCTACTCGCGCCACCCCACCCGCTACAGGGTGCGAAAGGGCGATACGGTGGCCTCGGTGGCCGATGACTTCGAGGTGCCGGTGGACAGACTGCGCCGCTGGAACCACCTGCGGGGCAACGCGCTGGCGCCGGGCCGCACGCTCGTCATCTACCGGCCGGCCGGCGAAACGCCGGATGCGGCAGCATCGGCGTCCGATGAGAAGCCGGGCTCGAAAGCCCATGCCCGGCACCCGGCCAGCGCCAAATACTACAAGGTCCGCAAGGGTGAGACCCTCAGCAGCATTGCCGAATCGAACCACACCTCGGTGGCCGCCCTGAAGCGCGATAATCCCAAACTGGCTGCCAATCTGCATCCCGGCGACGTGCTGGTCATCCGCAAATAGCAAGATCGCGGCAGACCAGCCGGCCTCCCCGCTCTTCCCTTCCCGCCGAGGTTCTGTTACAACAGGCGCGTTGCGGTAATCGGACACAAAATCCGTTTTTGTCCCGCCGAACCGCACGACTCTTGTGCGATCTTTGTGTTTGGTATAAAACCGAATTTTGCCTTGCGAGCTGCCTCCGTTAGGTTATGCGGAGTCCGGCAACATCAGAGAGGACAAGCATATGACATTCGATCAGACGCTCTATGGTCGTAGAGACGACGAAATGGACGACTTCGGAGACGGTTCCTACGGCGATTCCATGGAAGACGAGGAGTACGAAGAGGAAGAGGAAGAGGAGGAAGAGCCAGAGTCGGTCTCGGTGGTGGAAGAGGAAATTGATTTGATGGGCGAGCCGGAAAAGCCAGGACAGCCCGCGGGCGGGGGCGGCGCTCCCCGCAAGCCCGCAAAAAAGGCGGCGAAGAAAGCTCCCGCCAGAAAAGCGGCCAGGAAAGGCGGCGCGAAGAAGAAAGCGGCAAAGAAGGCGCCGGCGCGCAAGGCTGCAAAGAAAGGCGGCGCAAAGAAGGGTGCAAAGAAGGCTGCAAAGAAAGCGGCGAAGAAGGGCGGCAAGAAGAAGAGCGCCAAAAAGGCCCGCCGCCGGCGTTAGCGCCACAGGTCATTGCAAAGCCGCGGTACGAGCCGCGGCTTTTTATCAACGGCTGGACACAGGCGGCTGCGACACGGCTCACCGCATAGCGGTGAAATCGGGCACGTTGCACCGTGACTCAGGTCGTTGCGCCGGCACCGGCGCTGGGCCAGAATTTTCCCATAAGTACGGATGCCGTGCCGGTCGCAATGGCGATCTCACCCCCGATTGTCACTTCGCCTCCGGCGCGACATCCCTTTTCTGTTACATGCGGCCGCTACCTTGGACCGGAAGCTGAGCTGCAGCCGGAATCATCAGGCCGGCGAAAGATCTCCCACTGTTCTCGCCTGCAGCCCTTGTTCATCGCCCGCTGTTCTTACTTGCGGTAGACCGTGCCACCTTTCATCACGAAGCTCACGCGGGTGAGGACGCTGATGTCTTTGGTGGGATCGCCGGGCACGGCGATGACATCGGCGAAGTAGCCGGGCATGAGCGCCCCAATCTGTCCCTCCCAGCCCAGGAGTCTGGCGCCGTTGATGAGATCGGCCTGCAACACCGCCAGCGGGGCCATTCCGTACTGCACCATCAGCTCGAACTCGCGCGCCTGGGTGCCATGGGGAAAGGGACCGACATCGGAGCCCACCGCCATGGGCACGCCCGCGGCCAGCTGCTTCCTGAACTCCCGCGCGTGCAGGTCGAGCATCTCGTGCTCACGCTGCGCGGCGGCCGGATTGGGGGCATGGCCGGCGAAGTATTCGACGATGGTGAAGGTGGGGACGGCGGGGATTTTCTTCTCCCGCATCAGGCGCATGGTTTCATCGCCGAGCTGGAAGGCGTGATCGACGGATTCGACTCCCGCCTGAGCGGCAAAGAGCGCGCCCGGGTCGCCGGTGGCATGGACGGCAACCCGTCTGCCGGTCCGCGCCGCCTCCGCCACGGCGGCGGCGAGCTCCGCCTCGGTGTACTGGTACGGCGTGACCAGGCTTCCGTTCACGATGCGGTCCCTGCCGGTCTCATAAATCTTGACGAAGTCCGAGCCCTCCTTGGCCTGCCCGCGCATGACCTGGATGAGCTGCTCCGGGTTATTGGCGTAGTCGGCGTTGGAGAGGACATGCTGCGCGGGATTGAAGCGGTTGGCGTCCTCATGGCCGCCGAGAATATCGATGGCATTGCCGCTGATGCGCAACCGTGGGCCGGGAATCAGGCCGGCGTTGATGGCGCTGCGGACGGCGGTATCGGCCGAGCCGGCGCCCTCGGTGCCCATATCGCGTTCGGCGGTGAAGCCGGCCATGAGATCGGCCTTGGCCGCCAGCGTCGCCAGGATGGTGCGCTGGGGGACGGATTCCTCGACCGTCTGCAGGTCTTCGGCGCCGGGATGCAGGAACAGGTGGACATGCGCATCGATCAGGCCGGGCATCAAGGTCACGTCGCCGAGGTCGATGACCTCCGCGCTTGCCGGATGGCTGACCTTCGATCCGGCTTCGGCGATGCGCTCGCCCTCGACGAGCACTTCGCCGGGAGTGACGATCTTTCCGCTCTCGATGTCGAGCAGGCGCGCGGCGTGCAGGACAATGCTCTGTGGCTGGGCCTGCGCCTGGGCCAGGACAGGAACGAACAGGCTGAGAATCAGGGCTGCCAGGAATCGTGTTGCGGTCATAGCAGGGGAATGCTACCAGAAGCCCGGAGCCGGGCAGGGCAACTCCAGATCGCCTAGCGTCGCAGCCGCGCCTGATCGCGGACCCGCCGGGCGACGGTTTCCAGGAAGTCCTCATCGGACTGGCTGGCCTCCCGGCTCAGACCGGTTTTGCGCTGAATCATCTCCGAGAGGCGAACGGCGGTGTTGAAGCGGACCATGGCATCCAGGTCCAGGCGGCGATGCAGGAAGGTCTCGATGAGGACCAGGTCCTGCTCGGAGAGGCTGGAGAGTTCCGGGCGAAAGCCGGCTTCCGCGGGGCCGGCCAGGTTCCAGTCGGGTTTAACCTCGGAGGTCTTGCGGTCGTGAATGACGATGGTACCGGCGACGTAATCGCCGAGGCGCCTGTTCTGCCGGCTGACCACGATGGAAATGACGCCGACCAGATAGAAGAACAGGCCGTCGACGACGCGCATCAGGTTGCGTCCGATGCCTTCGATGGCCGTAATGGGGCGACCCGTGTCCTTGACCACACGGATGCCGGCAACACGTTTGCCCGGCGTCTGCCCGTGCCAGACAATCTCGAAGGCGGCGAAATAGCCCCAGTAGATGCAGAAGATCAGGAAGATGGCAACCGCGCCCGCCCAGGCTCCGGGAAACCACCGCAGGCGAACGGCAGGCACGACGAAGGCCGCCAGCACAATAATGACGAAGTAGAGCAGTCCCTGAATTACAGTATCCAGTGCGAGAGCGAGGAAGCGACTGCCGATACCGGCCGGGGCCAGCTCCATCGTGATCTGCTCGGGAGTCTGGATGGTTACATGGTCGCTGGGGTACACCCGTGATCTCCACCCTGTGGATTGAAAAGCGCCGTCCATACTGGAGCCGCCTGGAACAGTTGATGGACCGGGTACAGCATGGCGGCCTGAAATCGCTGAACCGCGGCGAACTGCGGGAGCTTGGCCTGCTGTACCGGCAGGTGGCCAGCGATCTCGCAGTGTTGCGGGGCGACCTCAGCTCGGTACACTTCGCCCGATATCTGAACCAGCTGCTGGCCCGGGCACACAATACCATTTATTCGGGCCACAAGACGAGCCACTCGGCCGTGCTGCGCTTCTACCGCGACACCTATCCGCAGGTGTTCCGGCGGAATTTCAACTACTGCCTCTTCGGTTTCGTTCTTTTTCTGGGGGGAGCGGTAATCGGCAGCATTCTTACACTGCAGGACCCCGACTTCCGGCTGAAGGTGATGGGCCCGGAGATGGTGCAGACCATCGAACGGCACGAGATGTGGACCCATTCCATCGTGGCGATCAAACCGCTGGCCTCCAGCGCCATCATGACCAACAATCTCGGGGTGGCGTTCACCACCTTCGCGGCGGGCATCACGGCAGGGCTGGGAACGATGTACATGATCGTATTCAACGGGCTGCTCATGGGAGTGATCGCGACGGCGTGCGCGCAGGCGGGAATGGGGCTGCAACTGTGGAGCTTCGTCGCGCCGCACGGGGTGCTGGAGCTGCCTGCCATTTTCATCTCCACGGGCGCGGGCCTGCGGATTGCCGCCGGTCTGCTGTTTCCCGGGGTGCTGCCGCGGCGGGAATCGCTGGCGCGCGCCGGCCGCGAGGCGGTGCAGCTGCTGCTGGGCTGCGTGCCCATGCTCCTCATTGCCGGGGTGATCGAAGCTTTCCTCTCGCCGACCGGGATCTCCGTGGCCATGAAGTTTGTGTTCGCGGCCTCGATGTTTACGCTGCTGGCGGCGTATCTGTCGGGAGTGACGGTGAAGCGGCCTACAGGCGGTTTTGCTGCCTGATGTCGAGGTAGGCATTGACCACCGCGGCCGACATGGCTGCGGTGTCGACTTCCACCAGCAGAGCGCCGCGGTCGCGCATGCGAGCCAGCAGGAGCTGGCGGCGTTGAATGATCTCCTGGGCAGCTGAGGCCTCATACATGCGGGCCGGGTTGATGGGGTCCTGAGCAGCCATGGTCAGCAGATCGGGCTGGCCGATCACGGTGAACAGGACGAGGTGCTGCGGCGTCAATTGCAGGGCGGCGTCAATGACCTCCGGCGTCATGGCGGTTTCGGCGAGGTCGGTCAGCCAGATGACCAGACTGCGCCGCTTCTGGCTGTTCATCAGCGCGCTGACGGCGCGCAGATGGTCGGCTTCGAGCGTGCCGGCGCGCAGGTCCACCAGCGTTTCCATGAGATGGCGCAGATGCGCGCTACCGCGCCTGGGCAGCACGCGCTGGGCGGGAGCGCGGTCGTAGGCCAGCAGTCCGACGCGGTCACCCGAATAAAGCGCGACTTCCGCCAGACAAAGCGCGGTATTGACGGCGTAATCCAGCCTGGCGAGGCCGCGGATGCGCGCCTGCATCAGCCGGCCGCAGTCAATCACCAGCCAGACGGTCTGGCTGCGCTCGGACTGATACAGCTTCGAGACGAGTTTGCCGCGGCGCGCGCTGGCGCTCCAGCAGATATTGCGGAAGTCGTCGCCCTGACGGTATTCGCGCAGGCTCTCGAACTCGCGTCCCACGCCGCGGGCGCGCGCCTGCCTCTGCTGCATCTCGATCTGCCGACTGCGGGCGAGGTGCAGGGATTGCTCCCGTACCTCCCGCAGGTTGGGATAGACGCGTACGGTCTGTTGCAGGGGAGCACGCGCCCATCGCTCGGCCAGCCGCAGCGGGCTCTGGTAATGGATGTAGACGTAGCCGACGGGAGTGTCCCCGCGGGCGGAGGGGGTAATGTCGTATTG
>Ga0335081_10008170_pt1 | contig 16774 bp, 12 predicted proteins | sample Lox_Sample_35_FD_206713 | JGI IMG/M metagenome (GOLD analysis project Ga0335081, IMG submission 206713) | Soil microbial communities from Loxahatchee National Wildlife Refuge, Florida, United States - Lox_Sample_3.5 | ecosystem: Environmental > Terrestrial > Soil > Wetlands | place: USA... | reverse complement strand
GATGACCCCGTGTTTCGCCTGGATCTCGAACCACCTGAGGCGTTCTGCCCAGAAACGCTCGGAATAGCTGGAGAAGAGCACAACCGCCAGATTGGGTCACACGAACGGCCTCGGCGAACAGTGTTTTCAGATCTACGTCGAAGTCGGAGATTCCATTCTGGATGCAGATAGTCGGATCAAAGGCTCTGACTCTGAAAGTCCATCTGTGCCGCGTCCCTGGCAGCCAAATGAACAGACCCGCTACGACCCAGAAATTTCGCGGCCATTCTCAGACTTTCCATCGAGACGTCAATCCCGACCACAGTGTGCACCCTCTATGGCTGTTCTTGAGCTCGGGTGCGGTTACGGCAGAGTGCTTCGCCGGCTCTTGGCTATAGATGGAGACGCCTTGTGAAGAACGAAGTCGATCTCCGCTTCAAGATAAGCCTTTGTTCGAGGCTGAGCTAGGTCATAGCACGCACGGAGGCGTCCCGCAGAGAGCTACTGTGAGTAGTAGCTGGGCATGGGAAGGAATCTAACGCTGCGCCTGGTACCAATCGCTGCGCGTCAGTGGTAAACCACTCTGTCCGTGAACAGGCTTGGCCAGCAGGGTCTGGTAGACATTCAGACGACCGCTCCGGAACCCGTGGGCAGAACCCGCCATATAGATTCGCCATATGCGATAGGTAGTGTCGCTGGTGACGCGTCGAGCCTCGGCGGCATGACTCTCCAGTCGCCCGACCCAATGGTGTAGCGTCAAGGCGTAGTGGTCCCGCAGGCTTTCGACATCCCTGACCTCAAAACCGTTCAGTTCGGCGGCTCGAAGGCTAGCGCTGATGGGTACCAGTTCGCCATCGGGAAATACGTAACGGTCGACAAAGGAAGGTCCCCGTCTGCAATAAGCAGCGGAGTGAGCGATCCCATGATTTAGGAACACACCTCCGGGACGTAACAGGTTCCAAGCTCGCTCGAAATAATCTGGCAGCAGAGCCTCTCCGACGTGCTCAAACATACCCACACTGACGATCTTGTCATACTGCTGATCATGATCAATATCGCGGTAATCGGCAACTTCCACGCGGCAACGATCGTTCAGACCTGCGGCCCGCAAGCGTTCCCGGGCGACTTCTGCCTGCGGCACGCTTAAGGTGATCCCTACGCACTCGACGCCATATTGAGCAGCCGCATGCATGATCAGTGCACCCCATCCGCACCCGATGTCGAGCAGACGCTCTCCTGGGCGCAGACGTAACTTTCGGCAGATGTAGTCGAGCTTGTAAACCTGCGCGGAGTCCAGATCCTCGTCCGGCTTTTTGAAATATGCACACGAGTAGACCAGGCGAGAATCCAGCCACAGCGCGTAAAACTCAACGGGAAGATCGTAATGGTAGCTGATCGCCTTCCGGTCGCGGTCCTTCGAATGCACCTTCCCCTTTAGTTCAACGAGGTGTAAGCCCGCCCGCGGTCGATCACCCTTAGGCAGTTTCGCGAGCCGCTCGTTAAGATCAAAACTCTCCTCCAGGCTGCGTTTCTGGATGAGCAGGTAGTCGGCTAAATCAAAGGCAGATTCGATCTCACCCTCGATGTCAAAGTCGTCATGAATATAGGCTTCGCCCAGCGTAAGCTCACTCGGGGAGGAAAACATCACACGTAGTGCCCCGGGGTGCTTTAGGACTAATGTGAAGCGTGGCTGTATTTCTGCTCCCCAGGCACTGCCGTCCCATAATCGAACCTGAAAGTCATGCCCCGGATAGTCCTTCAAGAGAGCATCGAGAAACTCAGTGCAGCGCAGACAAGGTGCGTCCCGCAACAAAGATCTCGCTAAGACTGCCATGCCCGTCTCCTTCTTTCCGCTGACCGCCAGAAGCTGCACTGATCGCGCGCGGCTTCACCTCAGGATTTCCACACTCCTGATCGAAGTGAAGCTTACTGCTTCACTGACCTATTGCAGCGTACCGGCAAAACACCCTCTGTGTTGGAGGGGGACATGCACGGCGCGATCCCTGTCGACTATGTCGCCGATGAAACCAGTATTGGAACAATCAGCACCGCCAACATCAAACTAGCAACAAGCGAGAAGATTGCATGCTGAGGGTGCAGATGAAAGTAACCCCCGTGTCCCTTGAAATATCTTCATGAATAGCCTCCTCGCCAACGGCGACGGACACCCCTCACGCGAAATCTTCCTGCGGCATGTGCTCGCTAATATATTAGGCTCCCTTTTCCATAGGATTTGCAATGACGTTAGGCTGGGCTCCAGCATCCTAAGTATCAGGTACGCGCACTGCGGTTCACGTTGCCTGGCGAGCATGGTCACGGCAGGCTCTGAGTCACCAGCGGCCAGCCGAAGAATACCGCCGACGCAACTGAGACAGACGAGACGATCCCCCACTTCTCGATATGCCGCTGAAGAATTTCGTTCACGACAAGCGACCCTCCACCCGCAACGCTCGGAACACAGAGCAGCACCGTCGAAACCAGGCTGACCATGCCTCTGTTTTGCATCGGAGACCTGCCTTTCGTCGCACAAATACCTTATGACAACCCGCCTGCCGCTTGCAGTGACCGGGCTGAGCGAGTGTCATGAAGTGATTGCGGGCAGAGCTGATCAGCAGCGAATGATGCGGTTTCGCTTCCTCGATGAACTTCTGCAAAAAGAGGGTTCCTGGTCCTTTCTAGTGAATTCCGGGATGAACCCCAGACCGTGCTGAACAGCCCGAGGGCAGGTTACGGCAATCTCCATTCCCAGATTGCTTCGCGCTAATTTCGCTTCAGCATCTCCACGGCCTGCGCCAGGGTCAAATCGCTTGGGACCTCCCGAAAGTCGCGATGCTCCTCGTGTTGCTGTTCGCCGATGGTTTTGAAAAACAGCGCCCTGCCCGTGATGTGTACCTCGAGAAGTGTCAATTCCCAGTGACCGGCAGCCACCTCGTCTTGACGCACGTCGAACACCCCGCCCTTGTGAAGCCTGCCGAGGATGCCCCAACCGAAAGTCACGTCGCGCACCAGTTGGCCGCGCAACTCCTCCAAGCGCTTGGCCGAGTCGTCCACGATCATCGTGCCTTGCATGGCGTGGAACACTTCGGCCTCCCGGGTTGGCGGACGGAACCCAGGATTGGGGCGGAAACTGAGCTCAATGTTTTGTCCCTCCCTCCGCTTGTACTCGTACAAAAATCCATCGGGCATCATTGCGAGCAGTTGCTGTTCTTTTTGTTTGTCACGTTCCTGTTCCTGCTTTTGCTTCTTAAGCTCCTTAGGGTCACGAATGATTTGCTGGAGACGCTGATCTTGGCGCCGCTGCTGCTCGAACGTCAGAGGATGGCTGTTCTCGGCAATAGTGCGAGAGATCGCGCCCTCTATAGTCTCTATCACCTTCTTTGTCTGACCGCCTCCTGGCTGCTGCTCCCGCGAAACATACATCCAGCGAGTCTGATCCCATTGCTGCACCTGGAGTTCATTCCTGACGACTTCGCGCACGAGTGCCTGTGGATCCTCTGCAGGCTGTGGCTGCTGAGCATAAAGAATTGCTGCGGACAGCAGCGCTGCCAAGGTGCCCACCAATAACTTGAGCTCCAGCCTCACCATAGATTGGAAATGAACCCTTTGCCGGTCTCCGCAGCCTGCTGTTGGTGAGTGCCTGATCAAGGCCATTGCATTGAGACTAATCCGCACTGCAGAAGGAGACGAGCGCTGAGCGCCAGAATGCACTCAGCGGTCCAACAGCAGCCTTAACGTCGGTTCCAAATCCTTGAAGATCTGCACCGGCAGCGAACTGGTGAATTCGTAATTCCTGGCGGCCTCTCCCGGAACAAATACGATCACAGTGCCGAAGAAGCGATCGCCGATGATGAACGCAAAAACGGCCGTCCGATTTGCCACTCGCGAGCCAACCAGGCGCCCGCCGGAAGTGAAACTCTTGATTCGGTTATCACCCGTGCCGGTCTTGCCTCCAAGCGGCACGATGGAGCCATCACTCATCAGAAAACCACAGCAGGCGCGCCGCGCTGTGCCATTGGCAACTACCTCGATCAATTCCTCGCGTACTAGGGCAGCAACATCGGCCGACAACACTCGTTGACCCCTCCCCGGTTGCCGCCTGAGCACCGTCTCCATTGGCGTGTTTTCAGCAAAGCACAACTCATCGACGGCGGTATGTGGATAGCGCATCCCGCCGTTCACGATAATTCCCAGCAGTTCAGCCAATGCCGCAGGAGTGTCACCCGAGACGCCGATGGCGGTGGCATAGGAGGGCACAAGGCGCGCGAATGGATATCCAGCACCGCTCCACGCGCGCCAGATTTCTTGGAAAGCATCCTCCTCCATAAGAATGTGAATACGCAGATCTTGCGCCTTCTTGTGGGTGGTTTGGCACAGCCACGCATAGCTCTGCTGGCGTTCGTCCGCACTTGCTTTCACAACTTCTGCTAGGGTCGCTTTTGGATACTTCGCTAGGTAGCCGACGAGCCACAGTTCCAGCGGATGGACGCGTGCCAGATACCCCCGGTCCGCTAGATCGAACCTGTCGGCGCCGTACTGCTGATACAGGGCTGCGAACTGCCGGTTGGACTGGACGTGTACACGCAGATGGGAATGGAGGAAAGTCGTAAACTCTGCAACCGTCGCTTCCGGCCGCACAGAGCGGTACAGGACAGCCAGACGAACTGGCGACCAATCGAGTCTACGAGCCAACTCATCAAGTGCATCGGCAGGTGTGGCACTGGCGTATTTGCGATAGAATCGTCCGAGAAATACGCGACCTTCCTCATCCGCGAAGCGGACGAGGTATTGGTGGCGCTCCCTACTACTCGGATTCATGAGAACATCGGCTGACGCACCTCCATTCCGGCACAGGTAGTAACGCTCGATATCTCTCATCAGGCGGATGAACACCAGATTGACGGAACGTTCGAAGGCCTCGCGCACGGTCACAGACCGGTGATCGTCGCTGGATTCGAAATTCCTAAAGTGATGTACGCCTCCGGCGGTGAAGAATCCCTCCTCCGGACTCGCCGAATACTGACGCTCGAGGGCGGCCTCGAGCATCGGCTTCAGGCTCTTGTCGCGCGCCGTCAACAGGTAGCTGATCGCCCACTTGGTCAAACGGTCTTCTGTTGAAGGCGTCAGCGCACTCAGGTCTTGGGCGGGAACATGCGCATATCGGTCATGCAGCTGTTCGACGATCTCGAGGTAGTTGACTAGAGTGCGAAGCTTGGCGGTAGAGCCCAGTTCGAGCTTCGTTCCTTCGTTGATGTTCAAGGGCTGATTGTAGTTATCGGTTTGCACCCGCAAGAGATTCAGCCTAGAACTGCGCTCGTAGAGCGTGAACCCATAGATGACCGCATGTGGGTCGCTTTGAGCGAGCAGCCGATGCTGCCGCAAATTCGTTGTGAGAGGTTCGCCTGGGTCGGTTAGTCTGCGCAAGAACTGCGTAACATTCTGCTGCGCGCCTCCATCAACTGTACTGCGAACGGACAGGTCCAACCGGTCGAGCGCATACGTGCTTGGCACTCCAAGTAGCGGAACAAGCGGCGTGCGCACAAGCGCTCGCGCCTTGCGGTCGATGAAGTCTACAGCAACAGCCCGATGCCAAGGCTGCAAGACGGGACGCGATTGTAGCGCTCGATCGCGCAGATGGGCCGAGATTACCCCTTCTCTCGATAGGAGGCGCAGATAGCGATCTATCTGCACTGCCAGCGCATCCGGACGACGCACGAGGTAGCGGGATGGAGCACGCGTCGCAAGCAGCAGTGAGAGCACCTCGCGATATCTGAGCGCCTGCTCTCGCATCTCGACTTCGCTAAGATCGTTTCGTGACTTGCATAGCAATGTGTTGGTGGTCCCGAAATCGGCGTTGTACCACGTTGCCAGCCCGTCACCCAGGCCAATGACTTCGCCGTGACCTGGCGCAGCCGCGAGGGGCAGTGAATTGAGGTAGTCACGAATCACACGCTGCTGCGCTGCCAGGGTATGAGGACCGTCCTGGTAAGCACGCAGCGACGCAGAGAACATCTGCCGCGCTTTTTCACTTGCCGAGTGCGTTCTGCCGTTTGGGGAATGTCGCATTTTCTCCAGTTGTGTGGCCAAAGTACTTCCGCCGATGACCGGGTGATTGTGATCGACCGCATGCAGACCATAGTCCAATACCGCGTGGGACAATCGCTGCCACTCAATAGCTGGATTGTGGCTAGGATAGCGTGCGTCCAGCATGGTACGGTTTTCAACGTACAAAAGGGTCTGGACCACAATCGGAGGGATTTCAGAGTACGTTCGATAGCTCTGTTCCGGGTTGCGAAACTCGTATAACGAGTTGCCATCCCGGTCCAGGATCTGAAGGCCTGCACCATCCTTCTCGCGATAAATGGGAAAGACGCCGAGATCAGCCAGGGCGACGTACATGTTGGATGGGCGTGCCTGCGCTGTAATCTCGTAACCCTGCAACTCTGTACGCTCGATAAAGTCCGGAATCCGTGAATAGCCGAGGCGTTCGTCGTATGGGCCACTCCGCGTATAACGAATGGATTTGTTCTTGCCTGGCAGGACCGAGAACGTCATACGGTGAGAGATCGCTGTAAGAATCCGGGATTGGAGCCAGGAAGAACGTAGCTCAATTGCTGCTAGGGCTAGGATGACGGTTCCCACACATGCCCACAAGCAGCGGCGATGAAGCCGGAGATGTCCTAGCTTGAATGCAAGAAATTCGAGGGGGTCAGCGCAATAGTTCCTGAAGGCAAAAACGCGAGATGCGGAGGCCACAACATCCTCCACAGCTACCTCTTCATTATATGACCATCCCTCGCCTCGCTTAAGCCCTTGCTTGTATGTTCTTCATTGTCAGTGCATACCGCTTGTTGTGTCTGCTCTGATGTGATCGCGGTCACCGAACCGGATCGATCGGCTCTATCGTCTAGCAATGCCATTGAATCTTCAGAGGGGGATAATAGAGGAGGTGGAAACAGGGAGGTTCCCACCAATCGTTGCGGATTGAAGCTCTTCAGCCGCGCACATGGTGTCCGGAGGAAGGAGGTCATCATGATCGTTCGCAGAATCATTCCTATCATTGGTCTCATCGCCTGTATGGCCCTCTTCGGTGCGTCCCCCCAAAAGGAAATCCGACATGCCCTGGTCAAAGCGACTTCGCCCCCTTCGGGCCCGGAAATGTACACCTCGTACTATGCCGCCTGTCACGGCGTCGATGGAAAGGGCAACGGTCCGGCTGCTGAGGCGCTGAAGGTCCCCCGCCAGATCTGACTGCGCTTGATAAGAAGAATGGCGGCAAATATCCCTCCGACCACGTTACAACCGCTATCCGGGGTGATCTTCGCTTGGCAGCACACGGCTCGAAAGAAATGCCGGTCTAGGGCGACCTGTTCTGGGGCACGAGCCAAGGACACAGCTCGGAAGTGCAGTTGCGGGTCACTAATCTGAACAAGTATATCGAGTCGCTGCAGGCAAAATAACCGGGTGTTCGCCTGCTCGTGATCGGAAATGGCACAGAGCACACCCTGGAAGAAGTGGGTAAGCCGTTCGGCGCAACCCGGGAGCGCGCGTGACAGATCGAATCACAGGCGCTACGAAAGCTGCGCCGCTCAGTGCGGTTCCGCAAGCTCAGGGCATTCCTGGACCGGGGCACGCATGACTCTCGTTTTCTTATTGACGGCAGTCTTGGTACAAAATCCCTGATTTGGAGTTTAGCCACAAACACGTTGGCGTGGTGGTCTCCGCGGCAAACCGATTCTGGCTTGGTCTCTACGATAATTCTGTAGCTGCGGCAACCTCAGCTGCTAGCGTCTCTCGGCTTGCTCCCAGTCTGTGGAGCAGGAGATGCAGTATCCTGATTCGCTTGTTCCGTAGGTTCTTCTGAAGGCTCCGAGAACCGCCTCTCCAATTGTTCGACCTGACGCTGCAATTTTTCCGACTTGATGAGTTTCTTTGCCATGCATAAACATTGTCACAACTCAATAGAAAAAAGCGAGGACCTGAATTCCTCCAAGTGTTTGACGGTGTAGTTGTTAGGATTTACGCAGGAATGTGTTTCAGGCTGGTAATGAAGCGATAACCACGCCAGATTATGCGCCTACGAAGAGGATAAGCGAGATGAGCAACATTACCCCTCCAAGAAGGGCAGCAATGCGGTTCGCGGGCCTGCGAGTCTTGATTCTGGCAATACTCACCTGCCACCGACACTTGGGTCTACAAGAACGTACGTTGATGCCGCGTACGGTCAGGCTTACTCGCTCGGCTCAACCGGCTACGTGTTCAAAGCACATGGCGTCTTTTCCAATATGACGTAAGCGCGGACCAGTAGACGTCGCTCATACGGGAGTGGCGAACCTTCGAGCTGGATCGCGAAGCCGAAACGCTCCTCGCCCAGAGCAGCTAGCCAAAGGGCGGGCTCACGCCCGCTCTTCTTTTGCTCCGTTCGAGTCGTTGAACTGACTTTGAGTCGAAGCCTACAATGTTGGTAGAACGTAGAGAGATCTGTATGTCCTACTACGATTACTACTGCCGTTCGTGCAAGAAATCCTTTCTGCAAGAACTCAAATTCATTTTCACTGACGACGAGGAAGCGGACATCATCTGCCCGCATTGCGGCAGCAAGGAGGTTGAGGAGCGCTGGTCGGAGTTCTCTGGCCACATGTTCGAGAACGCCGCTTGACCGCGTCCCCCAGCGGAGGCGTTCACCTATTTTTCGTTTGGCTCGCTCACGATTGACGGCAACACCTATGACCACGATGTCCTGATCGACCGAGGGGAGGTTCGCGAACGCAGGAAAGCGGCCTGCAAACGCTTTCGCGACGATTTCGGACACACGCCGCTTTCGATAGAGGAGAACATCCCCTGGAAATGCCGTCGGCTCGTGATCGGTACGGGCGCTCACGGCAAACTGCCGGTGATGGACGAAGTTCGACGCGCCGCGGAACGTCACAAGGTCGAGCTCTTGGTACTGCCGACAGACCAAGCCATAGAGATACTAAACGGCGAGCCCGAAACGACGAATGCCATCCTGCATGTAACTTGTTAAGCCGGAGCCGAGTGGTTTCCCCATCACCCTACCTGGGCTGAGCGACCTGATTGTTCGTCGAATGAAGGGATCCGTGAGCGCATGATCAACGATCAATCGAAGCAAATTTTACCAGTTGGAAAACTTTCGTTTGGGTATATGCGATGGTTGTTGAGGGACCTACCAGTCCATGACCCGCGCCTGCTGATCGGACCGCAAATTGGCGAGGACGCGGCCGTCATCCACGCTGGAGATCGCTATCTCGTCGTCGCGACAGATCCCGTCACCTTCACTACTGATCACATCGGGCGTTACGCCGTTCATGTCAACGCGAACGACGTTGCTGTGTTGGGCGCACGCCCGTTGTGGTTCTTTCTCGTCATGCTCCTTCCGGAAAAGCACACTACACCCGAACTGGCCGAGACGATTATGGCTGACGTCCGGATGACATGCGAGCAGCTGAGAATTACACTCGCAGGCGGGCATACAGAAATCACCTACGGTCTAGACCGCCCGATTCTGGTTGGTCAGATGCTCGGTGAAGTTGCGCCGATTCGCTTGGTGCGCAAGACTCGCGTCGCCATCGGCGACCTGATCCTGCTGACTCAAGGTGTGGCAATAGAGGGCACCGCAATCCTCGCACGAGAGAGGCTCGATCATCTGCGGGGCCGAGTCGATGCCGATCTTCTGGCGCGGGCCTCTCGATTCCTGATTGAACCAGGTATCAGCGTCGTGAGTGCTGCTCTCGCAGCTGCCGATGTCGGCGAGGCCGTCCACGCGATGCATGATCCAACAGAAGGCGGACTCGCCACAGGACTCTCCGAGCTAGTGGCACCCGCCGATCTCGGGCTTCGAGTCATTCGCGAGCACATTCCTGTATTTCCCGAAACCGACACGATTTGCAAAGTGCTCGCGCTTGATCCTCTTAAGCTGATTGCGTCGGGCGCATTGCTGATTACCGTCGCGCCACATGAGGCGGAATTGGTCCTGAAAGTCGTTAAGGCCACGGGGGTGCGAGTTGTGGCGATTGGTGAAGTACGTCCCTCGAGTGAGGGCATCACGATGGTGAAGAATGGGATCGTAGAGCCGCTCAAGCCCGCAATTCGAGATGAAATCGCACGAGCCTTCGAAAACGGGTAGCATGGCCGTATTGTCATCCTCGACGATGGATACACTGGCAGCTCGAGAATTACAGCAAGACTGTAACTTCGAGTGAGTAACCTCTAACAATGGAGAGAGTGATAGCCAGTCAACGTCTAATAATTAGAAGGATGAAGAACCACAATAGTGGCGCAACTGCCTGCGTTTTTCACCCTGCGGCAGCCGCGTGGCCACTACTCCGCCGATCGGGAAGCCATAGTGCCGACCTGACCAACATCATCACCAATGGAAAAGGCAAAATGCCGAAATACGACGGCAAGCTGACGAGGTTGGAGGTTTTCCTGTCCGCACTTTCTCGTCCTCAAGTTCCTTGATGGTGGCGTGTAGCCACTCTCGCAAAGCCTTTTCCAGTTCTTCTTGTGTACCCGTTCGACAAAGGCCGCATCCCGTCTGCCTCCATTGCCGGAAATTGTGCGAAAAAGAACCAGCTAGAGTGCTTGCTGAGCACCGGCAGATGATCGACGACATTCTGTCAGATTACGAAAAGCACTGGAAGGCCCACCGCTTCGACCGGGTAGCTGAACCGCTCGCCGAAAAGCCCAGTGAGCCACGCTCTGTCGAAACAATTCTGGCAAAGAAATACAACGATGCTTACCGTGCCGCTAAGGCAACACTAGATTACGCAAGCGCTTTCAAGATCATCGGTGTTGTGCTTGCCACGCTCATTATTGTAGGAACTGTACTCCGAGCGCGAACGCCTGATCCAAGAACTCGAAACCTGTTGAGCACTCGATGCCCAAGGCAGGTCGCGAGCAGTCTCTAGCCCAGGGGCAGACCAACTTCGGATCGGTGCGCCAGCCCGCTGAAATTGGCGCCCAGATAATACGCCCACAGCACAATCGCAAGAACGCCACTGCCAGACGATAAGAAGGTATGCCCGACAGCTAGGGTCTTCTGAATTCGCGCTTCGGAGGTTCTGCCCGAACTCTGCCCATCAGTCGAGGAACAACCACCCAAGACGTAACCAGATAACCCGTTCTCATATCAATTGTTTCAAAATGCAAGCAGGTCAGCAGATCGGAAGTGAGACTGAAAATCCTGCGCGACCCACGAATATCTTTGAGGTCGTTTTCCGTGACCGAAACGTGACCGACACACCAAAATTGACCGTAATAAACCATCACAAACCATACGTTGTAGGAACGCAGCGCAAGATTTAAGTGCCTGAAAGGAAAGAGTTGCCCGCCGAATAGTTAATACTGGCGCAGTTTTTTAAGTCCCGTGCGTCTGCCAGTTTCGCCACCCGGGCAAATCTGGGCAATGATTCGCTTTGAACCACTTGTATCACATCCCATCTTGACCAGCGATAACGAAACTGCGCCTGCGACATGCATCGCGGCACGAATCTTGCGATAATAGTAGCAATCCTTTGGGCGAGGGCAGCAGCTCACACAACGAGCTGGGCGCTATTCTCATCCAAAGGGAGTTCATCTATGCCGTCGAGTCTGCTTGTACGATGTGAGCAGTGCGGCCACGAAAGTGCCGCGCGCTATCACTTTTGCGGTATGTGTGGTGCCAAGCTGCCGCCTCCGCAACCGCCCGCCCCCCTGCCGCCATTGACGTCCGAGCCGCATGTGTCCGAACCAGTGGATCGAGCCAATGAGCCGCTGCGCCCAACGAATTCTGCACCCGCGCGTCCACTGAGTGAGCCGTCGCAGCCTGTAAGTTCTGAACCGGTACACCAGGTCAGTGGGCCCTCGTTCTTGGGCTTGGCCGACGACTCAACCAACAGCGTTTCCTACTTACTCGAAGACGAACTAAGCGAAAGCCATTGGGGAAGATCTTTCGTTCTTCTCCTCATTCTCATCGGAATCGGCTTTGCCGGTTGGCACTGGCGTGACCAGCTTCGCACCTATGTCACGTCGCGCCTGGCACAACAACGCAACGGAAACCAAAGCGACCAAGTCTCGAACGAGGCTCCTGGATCCGAAGTTGGCGCCGGCATGCCGAACAGCGGCACCTCCACTGACAAGCCCATGACAGGAGTGGGCGATCTTCCGGTGACAACCGCCCAGAACCCGGGCGCGCCCGCGAGTCAAGCGGTTCCACCTGCGGGCCAGAGTTCCGCGGCGGGCGCAGCTTCACAGAATACTGCGGCGACATCCACCAATTCCGCGAATGGTAATCAGCTGCCCGGCAATGCCGCGTCGACCGCGAGCAGCACTCAAAGCTCAGGCGAAACTCCCGGCCAAGCGGAACAAAGCACAGCCGAGATACCCAAGCCTAAGCATGCAGTCACCACCGCAGCGAAGCGTGACAAAACCAGAGTTAAGGAGTCCGCTCCCGTCTCCTCTGGTGCTGACGAGTTAGAAGCCCAAGGCGAGAAATACCTGTACGGAACCGGCGCGCCGCAAAGTTGCGGCTTGGCACAAAAAAGTCTGCAGGCCGCCGCTGAGCGCGGCAACACCAAAGCCAATAGCGTTTTGGGCACGATGTACGCCACCGGTCACTGTGTCGGCCGCGACTTGCCGCTCGCTTACCGCTGGTTCGCCAAAGCATTGCAGTCGGATCCCAACAACGACCGCTTGTCGCGCGACCTCCAGGTGCTCTGGAATCAGATGAACCCCGACGAGCGCCAGATCGCCATGCGGCGCTAACAACGCGTCTTCGCCACCTTCCTTCACTCTGCTGTCGTCCTGAGGCGGCGGATTGGTCTGCCATGCGGACGAATCCCAATACCTTCTGACTCTGCCTTCCGACTTCTGCCCTCCGCCTTCCTCATTACTCTCGTCAATTGCATCACGGCTCGGTCAATGATGTAATCCGCCCAGAATGGCAGCCTTACACAAATGTCCAGCCTGTGGATTCGAAGGGGATAATTTCCCCGGCGGGCTCTGTCCGCAGTGTGGAAAGAAGCTGGTTCCCGATCTGAAAAGCGCCAAGTGGATCATCGCGACAATCCAGCTTGCTCTGGTTGCCGGTTTCATGCTGGCCTTTCATTTTCCGCGGCCAATGATTGCGTTTTTTGCGCTCATGATCGTTCTGAGCACCCTGCTTTCGAGCCGTTTGCGCGATGCTGCCGCGACCACAAAAGCCAAGGCCCCAAAACCTCCTTCACCTCAAGAGGCCCGCGTGCGACTGGTGAACGCGGGGATTGCGGCCATCAGTGTAGCTTTCTTTATGTGCCTGATGTTCGGCTTCATCATGTTCGTGAATTCCTGGGAGGCCTGGCAGCGCTTTGAGGGCCAGCGTTTTCACGCAACGACCTTCCAGGTCACTCGCACCTACTACCAGCCTTCCCGTGGACGCGCAGGCGCACGTGCCTACGCCAGCGGAATCGTCGACGGCAACAAAGAATGGATGGATCTGTTTCCATATCTGAAGGCCATACCGCGGAGCCAAGCAGACTTGGAACAGCGCGTCCCGATCGGCACTACGATTCCCGTGTACTTGTTTCCTGACTTAAAGGGTTCGCGGGTGCAGGTCATTGGCCCGCTACCTCCCGCCGACGCCAACCACAAACATGCGATTTCGGTGCTCAACCACGAACTCGTGATTCTCGCCATTTTGGGCGGCATCGTTTTCGTTCTTGTGCGCGTACGCCGCTCGCTGCAGAACCCGAACACATTGACCACCGCCGTCGGGGCATGAAGATCAGTGCCCCAGGTTCCGCGAGCCGCTTTTGCGAGCAACCTGGGAGACGGGGTTCGGTGCACAAGGCTTCTCCAAACCGTCCGTATTAATAGCTCACTTTGGGCAGAAATTTATAGCCGTCATAATGAGGCGGCGCATTCGTCGGCATCGCGGACGGATCTCAACAAAGAATCTATGCAAACTCATTGCGCTCCAAACGTTCGGAACAGGAAAGTGCTTCCAGCACCCGCCAGGAGTGGCTTCCCATTAAAGGTTGCCTCGCCATTCTTATAACCGCGAACGACATACTTCCACCCAAACGTCACCCCGCCAGTCAACTTCAACCAATAGAGCTGGCCCGGCGAGACTTCAATTCCCCGGCTTGGCATCACGAATGTCACGTGATCGCAATCTGCGGATGAAACATTTTGTGCCACAATGGCGAGGGTTTGCCCGGCCCCATCCAGCACGGTCAATGTCAGTTCCTCCTCGGATGCCCCGGGATTCCCCACCACCATTTCCACCTCAACCGCAACCAATTTCGGAAGCGAGGGTGCGAAGGATTGTTCAGCGTCGTTCAACAGATTTGTCCACGCCCCGTCCCAGCCAGCCGTGTTCACCTGGTCTGGTTGCAGAGACATGGTCTCCGCTCGCGTTACGGTTGTGGTCGAAACCTTGGAGGAAACCGCTCGGTTTCTGCATGCACCGGACACCATGAACAGGCAAATGAGCAACCCGCCGATCTTGCATCTAGCAGAAACTGGCATTCCATCCTCCGCAGTACAGGAACGAGGCGTTGCCCAAAGCTTGCAACGGTTCACCGCGTAATCATACGTATGGCCGGGTGGGCAACTCATTCGCGTTGTTTGCGAAAGGGTAAGGACCGGTGGCCCAGACCCTGCCCCGAGCGAAGCCGAAGGGTTCCGCGAGCCGCTTTTGCGAGCTAGCCTAGGTCGGAGATCACTTCACAGGGAGATGAGAAGAGCGAAACGAGGAATTCAAGCGCACGGCGGGACATCGAGAGTATGTTTGATCCCAGGTTAGCGTCCAAAACCGGGACGCAAACCTGGGCCACCCGTCCTCGCGAGGAATTCTCTTATGGACAGTGTGAGTGGAGCAGTTTTTCGACATTCTGCGCTGCGAGAACACGGAGTGGTAGAGATCGAGTCGGAGTGGACGGCGAGAGATAGAGAGCGGCAAGCCCAAAGCGCCGAGCCGAGGAGCTTCTTGTTCCCGGGTTAGCTCGCAAACTGCACTCGCGAACCTGGGCCACCCGTCGTGCACTGTAAAAAGAAGGGCTGTCATCCTGAGGCGGCGGATTCGTCCGCATCGCGGACGAATCCCAACGAAGGATCTATGCACTTATTACAAAAAGCGCTCGGGTGGCCCAGCCTTCAGCGTGCCGTAAGGCGGAGGCTGGGGATGTTCATGCATGGCAACATCAGCACACGAACCTGTGCGGCCTCTCCTTGACACCGAAATTCCTGCGCAGTAAGCTTCTCCGCCATTGGGCCCTAGTAGTTCTCCATGGAATTGCGCTTCGTCTCGGAGGACACCATGCGCCAGCCACTTTGTCTAGCCGTATCTCTACTCTTATGCACGCCGTTGCTCGCACAAAGTTCTCAACCATCATCTACTAGCACCAAACCGGCAGCCCCAACCTCAGCACCAACCAGCTCCGCTCCTTCAAAGGGCTTCGTTCTGGAGGACGGAACTCCCGTAAAGCTGAGAGTTAATCGCAACGTTTCATCCGCCGACGCCCATGTTGGTGACACAGTCGATTTCGAGGTGCTGGAAGAGGTCTTATTAAACAATGTAGTCGTCGTCCCAAAGGGTGGACTTGCGTTCGCTACCGTAACTGAGGCGGAGGCCAAGCGCCGCATGGCGCGTGGTGGAAAGCTCGACATCAACATCGATTACGTCCGCCTGGTCGACAGCGAGAAAGCAGCACTTCGGGCCGTCAAAGAAGTGAAAGGCGGAGGTCACACCGGGGCGATGACCGGAGGTATTGTGGCCACCAGCTTGGTTTTCTTTCCCGCCGCGCCCTTTTTCTTATTTATGCACGGCAAAGACATCACCATACCGAAGGGCACCGAAATCACCGCCTACATAAATGGAGACATGAAGCTTGATGTCGCAAAGTTCCAGCCCTCCCAACCGGCAACCACGTTGGCCGCATCGACGAGCTCGCCAGCAGCAGCCGCGCAAAGCCAATTGCAGATTTCCTCCGACCCCGCAGGTGCCGACATCGAAGTCGATGGCAACTACGTAGGGAACACCCCTTCAACCGTTGCAGCCGCTGCTGGCCAGCACGAAATCTCAATTCAGAAGAATGGATTTAAACCCTGGCAGAGAAAGATTACGGTTTCCGCCGGCCAGATCAATGTCGTTGCACAGTTGGAAGCGAACTCTGCACCAGTATCTCCTGCATCCTCTTCGCCCAACCCGACTGCTAATAACGTACCCGCTGCGAGTCTCTTGAAATCGCAGCCACAGCCGAGCGCCAATCCGCCTTCAGCCGCCACGCCGGTTCTGCAGCCCGCTGTGCTTAAGTCCGTAGAACAACCTGCTCCCGTCTCCAACGAAGCCACAGGAACAGTTTCAATTACCTCGGATCCCTCGGGAGCGGACATTTTCGTCGATTCCGTCGGGAAAGGACATGCTCCAGCTTTGCTGAAATTGCCTGCTGGAAAGCATCAAGTGCAACTGGTTGTGAACGGTTACAAAGACTGGGTTTCTGACGTCGACGTCAAAGGCGGATCGATCGTCAACGTCACCGGCCAATTATCCAAATAGTTGGACGGTAAAAAAAAGAAGAACTGCTGGCAGGTCCGCGAATGCCTTCCGCATGTTTCTTCATTTTTGTCATTCCGAACCCGGCTTCAGCCGGTGAGGAATCTGCTGTTCGCCGCCCCCCGCGCCGCCCATTGTCATCCTGAGCGAAGTATGAGGTTCGCAAATGCGAACCTTATACGCAGTCGAAGGATCTCTGCATTTGTGAAGCGGCTCGGAACTAACAATGAATTCTCTTGGTGGCTCCTTGGAAGGCGCCGAAGCGTG
>Ga0335081_10008169_pt1 | contig 16775 bp, 26 predicted proteins | sample Lox_Sample_35_FD_206713 | JGI IMG/M metagenome (GOLD analysis project Ga0335081, IMG submission 206713) | Soil microbial communities from Loxahatchee National Wildlife Refuge, Florida, United States - Lox_Sample_3.5 | ecosystem: Environmental > Terrestrial > Soil > Wetlands | place: USA... | reverse complement strand
TCGTGCGCGCCGGCGTGGGCGACCGCGCCGGGCAGCCCCTCCGCGTACCAGCGCGCCGCAGTCGCCGCGCCGACAGGCCCCACGTCGCACGAGGTGCGGGACTTCGCCTGGATCGCCGCCGGGCCGCCCAGCCAGGTGAAGTGCCATCCCGCGCCGGGGATCACCGGGTAGGCGGCGCGGCGGTCCCGCACCGTCGTGAAACACCCCACCGACCCCGCCCGCGCCGCCACCGCACCCAGCCACGGCACGTCCGCCAGCCAGTCCACCGCGTACGGGTGCAGCCGCATCTTCAGCGCCGCGAACGGCGCCGGGTGGCAGGCGGCCGCCGCCGCCGACGGGATCTCATCCACGTCGCAGACGAGGACCACGTCGTCTTTGGCGGCGCCTGCTTTCCCGAGCCCTTCCCAGACGAAGCTGCGCTGGATGTGTTCCCGCGCCCACGGGTGTATCTGGCTGCCGTGGGCGGCGGGAACAGGGACGTGGACGATCCGGTCCGCCCACGCCGCGAACCGGCCCCGGTTCTCCGCGTAGTGCAGCGGTTTCGGCCGGCCGTGGTGGTCCCACGGCGCCTCCACCAGGACATGCCGGTAGACCGGTGTCTTGTCGAGTTCGGTGAGGCGGCATTCGAGCATGGCGAGCTCGCCGCCGAACATGAAGGTGTCGAAGACCCTCACAGGGCGGCCATGCTCCTTATTACGGCTGCACCCGTATCAGGGAATGCTGGCAGTCGTCTGGCAGGTCGCTGAACATCGGCACGTCGGCTGGGACGGTGTAGGTGATCCGGGTGACGCCGTCCGGGCAGAGCAGCACCAGTTCCGTGCCGGGCGGCACGTTACCCATCTCGGACGGGCCGCCAAGCACCGCCATCGCTCACGCTCCGTTCCGGCTACTTCCCGCAAGTGGGGCACCCTAGATTGGTCAGGTTGCTACGGCGGTTCCACGCCTGGTCAACGCGAGAACTCCATCTGATGTTGCCTGGCTCATAGTTGCCGTCGTTGTTGATCCGATCGAGTGTCATGCCTTCTGGGCGCGGCCCGATTAGCCTGTCGAGATCGTCCCGGAACCGGATGAAGTCCTGCCAGGGTTCGTAGACTCTGATGCCCCGGCCGCCATAATGCGGGTAGTCCTTGCTGGATGTCCGGTAGCACCGGTTCCTGATCATTTTCCACAGGCGATAACGGTAGTCATCGTATCCGCTGCCGTGTTTGAAGCGGACCTTGGATGTGGTTTCCCTTGTCAAGCAGCCACAGGACCGTGATACACCGGCCCTGAGGCTGCTTCGCAGGACTTCCCGCTCTGTACCGCAGTCACATCGGCACAGGGCTCTCGGGTTGTTCCGCACCAAGTCGATGATTATCCAGCGGTCGAACCGATCAGCTACCTTCAGTCTCCTCATGCAGCCAATTCTACATGAGCCTGATGTGGAATTATTCTGACCAAATGAGGTCAACGTTGTAGGTGGTGCCGGTCAAAATCGACTGGTTGATGAACATGTGCACACCGGATGTCGCGACGCCGGTGCCGGACCCGAGGGGGACACCCCACTCGTAGCCGGCGGGGGGGAACTCTTCCCACGAGGAGCCGGTGGTCTGCGGCAGTTCCTGCTCCCACAGCACGGTGCCGACGGTCGGCGGCACCGACCATGACGTGGCGATGGTGCCCAGCGAGGTAGGCGCGGACGCGTCGTGCGACGCCGGCCCGTACTGGCCGGTCTGGATGTTGGTGACGGTCGAGGCGACACCGGAGCGGCACAACTGGAACAAGACGTTGTTACCGGCGGCGGCGGTGGTGGAGATGATGTCGACGCGGACGCCGACGACCCAGAACCGCTTCACCGAGTTGGCGTACAGGGACAGGATCGGCACCGCGGTGGTGGCGGTGGTGGAGCCGAACTGGTTCACCCGGCCCACATAGATGTCGGAAATAGGCATGCTGGTTTACCTCCGTTGGTTTCCCGGTCCGGCTGGTGCTGCGGGCAGGGGCCGTGCAGCCGGGCGCACGGGACGCCCGGACGTTTGGTAGTGGGCTAGTAGGAGGCCGGGGCGCCGGCGATTATCAGGTTCCCGTCGAACACGGCCAGCGCCGATGGGGTGCCCGGGTTCATCCACATGCAGTGGTAGTAGGTGCCTGGTGTGAGCGCGCCGGTCGCGGTCGCTGAGATCGACAGCGTCACCTGCGACAAGATCGCCGACGTGGTGGTGGTGATCTCCCCGGCTGCGGTGATGGTGGTGGTGACGTACAGCAGCGGCACCGACGTGTCGGTGGGCGACACGCGGGCGACGTATTCCCATGTGGCACCTGTGATCGGGTAGGGGAAGTACCCGGCGGGGGTTTGGGTGGTGAGAGTGAATGCCCACTGCTGGGCGGATCCGGCGGGCATCCGCAGATTCCACGGCTGAAGCGAGGAGGAGACGGCCATCAGCAGGCGGCCTCCGTTCTTTGCCGGAGGGTCCAGGTGCCGCCGGGGCCGCGGAGGATGTACCCGGCTGGGGTGCCTGCGGGGGTGAGGAGGAACACTGCGCCGTGGTCGAGGTCGAAGCTGATCCCGGCCGTGTCGAGGGCGGTGAGGGCGTCTACGAGGGTCGCGAGGGGATCTGTGGGGGTGGTCACGGGGGGAGGTAGCCGGGGGGGAGGTCGGCGAAGGGGACGCCGGTTTCGGGGATGGTGTAGAGGAGGTCGCAGAGGTGTTCGCAGGAGCGGACCCAGATTTGGGTGCCGGGCGGGTAGTTGCTGATCACGGCGTCACCCCGTCCTACTGGTTTGTCGGTCTAGCTTGACGACTTAACGGGGCCCCGATAGATTCGTCGTTGTACGCAGACGAACTATCGAGAGGATCCGATGACCACCCGCCGCACTCTCACCCCGGTCAACATCACCGAGAAATACCCCAGCTTCCGCACCGGCCGACTGGAGATCTGGGCCGCCGAATCCCGCGACGGGATCTGGTCCTTCAAACGCGACGAGTCGCCCGGGACACCGTGGATCGCCGAGCACCTGCCCACAGGCGGGACCGCCTGGTACGGCACCCTGACCGCCGCCCGGGCCGCCACCGCCGGCGGCGACGCCCGCCGCGACCTCGGCATCTGCCCAGACTGCGACGCCCGCAACGGCGGCCACAACGCCAAATGCCCAGCCCTCGCGCCCGCGCCAGTCCTTGACCCAGACACCGAATACTTCTACAAGATCGAGAAAGAGTCCTGACGATGGCCGCCACCTACACGCCCACCGAAACCATCCCAGCCGCCACCTGCCCCGCCGCAGGCCCCGGCTGGCAGCGCCCCGCATGGCTCCACAACCTCAACCCCCAGCAATGGCGCTACCTCGGCCGCATCAACGCCGCATGGGACGCGCCGCAATCCATCGTCCACGCCGCCGCCTGCCCACTGTGCCACACCGAGATCACCCGGCTCGCGACCCGCGCACAGCCCGCCCCAGCAGTGCCAAGCTAAACTGACAAACCATGACCGCCAGACGTAAACCCGCCCGCTACGCCGGGATCGCCATCATCGCCGAATGGTGCGGCGTCGAACCCGGCACCGTCACCACATGGCTGCACCGCTACCCAGACACCCCGCCACCCGACGCCGAACTCGAACCCGGCCGCAACGGCATACCCGACCGCGGCTGGCTCCACTCCCGCCGCGCCGACTGGGAGGCGTGGAAGGCGTCCCGGCCGGGCCAGGGCGCACCCGGCCGTCCCCGCCCCCGCAAGAAACCCGCCAAGGAGAAACCATGACCCGCAGGCGATCAGGCCTCGAAACTGTCCGCCGCGACATGTACCTCGGCCAGCGCACCATCGGTGACTATCAGGCGTTGCGGCGGGGGACACTCAGCAAGCGGCTCGTCCGCCGCTACGTCACCCGGTCCTTGTTCCGCACCCTCGGACGCTAACCGGCCGCCTTCCCGCCTTCCATCCGCGCATGCTGAGCCGGCCAGTACCCCAGCGCCTCATGGTGCCGCAAATTGCAGTACCCGTCGGCCTGCTCCTCACTGAAACCGGCGTGATCCATCACCTGCTGCACACACCGGCCGAAATCGCCGGGTGAACCCCAGCCGACGTTCTCCGGCCCGGCGAAATGCGTCGGGCCGGGATGCGCCTGCCCGGACCAGTACTCCCGCAAAACCTCCGGGTCACCCGCCTTGACCACACCAGCGGCGCCGATCACGGTCAGCACGTTCCCAATATCCGCAGCAAGCTCCGGGCGCACCGCCGGGTTGCCGATCAAATGCTCAGGGTCCCACCACGCCAGCGGCTCAGCCAAGTCACCGCCAGGGTCATCCGGGTTCGCGACCTGACGGCGCCCAGACCTGACCGGCACAGCGTCCTCAGACGGCACAGCCATCACAAACCCCTGATACACCCCGTCCGGTGACGTCCAGTCACCCCGGACCACGCCATCAGGCACCTTGCGGCCGGTCTCCTCGGCCCATTCCCGTTTCGCCGCAGCGAGCGGCGTCTCCCCAGGCTCGAGGCCGCCGCCCGGGAACTCCCACATCCCGGCCGCGGCGCCGCCGTCCCCGGCGTCGCGCTGAAGCATCAGCACCCGCCCGGTCTCATCCGCCCGCACCGCCAGGCCCGCCGCCCGCGGCCCGCCGCCGGCCTTGTTCGCCAGGTCGGCACCCTGGTGGATCTGGAAACTGTGCGTCTCCTCCCACCGGTCATCACCCTCGGGCACGAAACCCACGTACGCCTTCACCGGCCTGCCGAGCTTCCGGTACGCCAGCGCCCGGTGATGCCCGTCGACGATCGCAGCCTTGCTCTCACCCGGTACCTGAACCATGACGACCGGGTGGGTGTGGCCGGTGCCGTTCTTGATGTCGTCCGCGAACCTCGCCACAGCCTCCGGGTCGTGGGACGCGGCCCACGAGTCCTCGTCGTCGCAGTCGATCCGGTCCTGCGGGATCTGGACAGGGCCGATCCACCGGGCGCCGTACACCCACCGGATCGCTTTCTCGGGGTAGTTCTTGCGGAGCTGGTTCGCTATGTGTTCCGCCTCGACCTCGTTGGGGTCGGTCAGGTCAGCGGCGTCTTTCACCAGCCCGGGCACGGCGGCGAGGGTGACATCGCCGATCGCGGCGGGGGCCGCGGCGCATCTGCACAGCGGGTGAGCCGGCGGCGCTGGGTCACCCGAGGGGAAGTCGTCGCCCACCGGGACCGGCCCGGCGGCGGCGTTGTCCTCACATGCCTCGCACACCCGCTCGTCCGGCGAGTCGAGCCACCGTGTCGCGGTGACCCCGGCAGCCGTGTAGGAGTCCATCGACCCGGCGGACACTGCGCGGGCGATCTCCGTCTGCGCGATCATCTGCGCCCGGTCCGGGTCGGCGACCATGCCGGCGATCGCCCGGGCCAGCGTTTGCGAGCTATCGCCCGCCGACACCGCGTCGGAGATCGCCGACGCGAGGTCACCGAGCTTGTCTTCGGCGATGGATTTGATCTCGGCGATGCCGTACTTCTCAAGCAGGTCCGCGAGGCCGGCTTTGCTGGCGACCTGTGCTGCCGCGGCCGGGTCGCCGGGTTCCCATTCGCCCCAGTCGACGGGCTGCACCGCAGCCTGCCCGGCTGGTGGTTCCGCGGTAGCGGGCTGGCCGGGCCCGCCGGGTGGTTTAGCGGGTGGCCTGGCGTGTTCCGCCTTCGTCACCGCCGCGGCGGGGAGCATCGCACGGGCCGACAACTGCCCCAGCGCATACCCCTCAGTCCACAGATCAGGGAGTACCTTGCCGAGCGCGGCGGCGATCAGGGCGGCGATCTGGGCTTTGAGGTCACCGATGCTGACAGTGTTGGTGCCTGTCGCCCACCCTGCGACCAGCCGCCCCGCCTTCTCACCGGCCGGGCGGAGCGCGGCGGCGAGCTCCGGGGTGTAGTGGGCGGTGAGGGCTAGGTCACGTTCCCAGCCCGGCCACCTTTTGGGACACCACCACCTGCCTTCACGAGCCCGGTGGTGGCGGTTTTCCCGGCGAGCCGGTCCGCTTCCGTGAGGAGCTGGTCAGCCTCGGCGCGGAGCTGGGTCGCCTGGGCCTGCAGTTGGGTGATCTGCTTTTGTGTCGCCGTGGTGGACGCCGACGTCGTCGTGGACGCCGAGGTGCTGGCGGTGGAGCCGGTCGCCGCAGCCGACGTCCCGGACGGCGAGGCCGTGGATGTCGTCGTCGATGCTGCCGTTTGCGCGCCTGCCGCAGCGGATGGTTTCTTCCCGGCGGCCAGGGACGCCTTTAGTTGCTTGATCTGCTGGTCGATCGCTTTCGCCTGGGCGAGGAGGGCGTGTGCTTTGGCGCGGTCGGAGGCGGCTTGCTGCTGGTTCGCGGTCTTCGGCTTCTTCCCAGCGGGCTTCTTCGCGGCAGGCTTCTTGGCCGCAGGCTTCTTCGCGGCTGGTTTCTTCGCCGCAGGCGCGGCAGCAGGCGCCGGGGACGCAGCAGGCGCCGGAGCGGCCCGCGGCGCGTTCCCCGCCAGCCCACCGGACTGGTTGTACGCCGCGATCTGCGACTCCGACTGCTGCAACGGCGTCCCCTGCCCCGTCGAGGAGAACTCACCGCCACCCTGCATGCCCTGCCCGACCCGCAGCTCCGCCTTCACCACAGCCAGCGCGCCGAGTATCGCAGCCGCGGCACACAGATCCTCAACACCGGCGCCGGTCACCGGGTACCTCCCTTGGCCAGCACAGTCCTGGCGTCCGCCACAGCCGTCGTGATCGACTGCCCGTCACCCAGGTCGTACCGGACGACCTCCAGCACTTTGCCGCCGATGTGCCGCGGCTCCCACGTGGCCACGTCGCGGCCTTTCCGCAGGTGCCGCTCGAGCGCGTCGAGCTCGGCCCACGCCGCCTTCCCCACTGCCGAAGCCGTCGATGGCCCGGAGTTGGAGCCCTGGCCGCGGCCACCCGCGGACACGTGCGAGCCGGCTTCGGCGGCCTCGTGACCTGGGGTCTGCCCCGCGTTCCCCGCACCCGGCGACGTCGGCGTGCCAGCAGGTTTCGGAGGGGGTTTAGCCGCCCCCGCCGGGGCGCCCGCAGGCCCGCCAGGCGCCGCACCCGCAGGCGGCTTCGGCGCACCCGGCGGAGGCTGGCTACCCCCCAGCCCAGGTTCCTGGGCAGGCATCGGCGGCTGGCCCGGCACCTCCGGCGTCACCGCAACCGGCTGCCCCGTCGACGGATCCAAACTCGCCAACGGCACGATCCCCGTCTGCGACGCCCACAACGGATCCGACGTGATCGGCACACCCCACGGGTCCTTGTTCAGCTCCGCCCGCGCCTCATCAATGCTCGACAGGCCCGCGCCGATCTGCGACACCAGCAGGGTGGTGAGGGTTTCCTCGTCCTCGTCCTGCTCGAGCCCTTCCGGCATCCACTGCAAGTCGTCCTGCTTGCACACAACCTGAAGGATCTTGTCGAACAGAGACTCCTTCAAAAACTGCAATGTCGGGATTAGTGACTTTCGTGCATGTATGTCCTGCGAGTTGCCGCACCAGACCGGTGAGCCGTTCGCCCGGACGTAGATGATCCCGTTCGGCACGGTCACGCAGTACACCTTGCCGGTGTAGTTCGTGCGGCTGATAGTCATGCGGCGGGTCAGCGACCGGTTGAACCGCACCAGGTAAACGTCGCGGCAGTTCTCCGCCGCAATCAGCCTGCCCCGGATCATCACGTCCTTGGGGTGCTGGACCGTGATGGTGGCGGACATGCCGAGCTTCTGCGCCACCTCCTGCAGGTCATCGGCGAGACGGCTGCTGACGGTCTTGGCACGCCACAAGCCGTTCTCAAGGTATCCGTCGCCGAGCAGGTAGTGGTGCAGCAGCGACTCCAGTGCCGGGACGGACCAGTCCTTCACCTCGGCCGGAATGTGCTTCTCGTGCGCGTGGCCGAGGTCGTTGAGGTAATCCCACAGTTCAGTGCAGGCGAAGTAGAACGTGCCGTGGTTGTATCCGGGCTCGCGGCCGAGCATCCGTGTCAGCAGGTTCCGGTAGGCCTCGAATCCTTTGCTTGTCTCTCGCTGGCTGATGCAGATCTGCTTGACGATGTGGTCTTCGCCGCGCCGGACCCACTGGCCGCCGCGCTTGTAGTAGCCGCGCTGGCGGCGCAAGTGCCCTTCAGCGATGTAGGCGCCGAGGAGAGCGGCGAAGTCGGCTGCCGCCCACTCGTACTTGCCGAAGGTGACGGATTGCGGTCCGCAGCCCTTCCACGTGCTCGTCAGCGGGATCGAGATCCGCTGGCCGCGGATCTCGCCGGCCTCGCGGATGTACTCGCGGTAGGAGACCGGCTTGGATTTGGCGATCGGCTCGACGGTGACCATGCGGTGGTTCGGTGTCACCCGCAGATGCAAGCCTTCATCCTTGGGCTGGCGTCCGTGGGTGGAGGTGAACTCGACCAGCTCGCCGTCGTGGTCGTATTCGTGGTAGGCGGTGGCGTGCTGCCACTCGAACGCCTGCGTCTTCGGGTTGCGGGTGGCGAACTCGTCACCGTCATCGCCGGTCTTGACAGCATCGAAGGGGAGCCATCCGCGGCGTGTCAGTATTTCCACGTCACGTGTATAGCATGCCTTGGCCATCTGGTTCGCCGCGCCGGGTGACTGTGTCATCGACACCTTCGGCGTCAGCCCGATCTCCATCGGCATCACGTTGAAGGCCATACAGACCTCCGCCATGATGACCTCGTCGAACTGGTCCGCCAGCGCCGGCGGTTTCTGCGGGTCAGTCTTCGACCCCGGCGGCAGAACGATGATCTTATGTTTGAAGCCGACATCCCCGGCCAGGGCGTTAAGAGCGTCCTGCAGTTCGCGGATCTGCGACGGGGTCATGTTCACATCACCCGGCGACACGAACATGCCCGGGATGGAACCTTCACGGAAGAAGTCCATCTGGTACTGCTGTTTCCCGAGCCCGGACATGATGGGCACGAGGGCCTGCTCGATCGGCGGCAGCCCGTACGGGGAGATGGTTTGCCGGGTGTATGGCATGTAGAGCACCTGGTCGCCGCGGTACTCGGCGACCTGCCCCGCTTTCAGCTCATCGGTGAGGTCACCTTGAGTTATGAGCTGCATCAGGTCAACCCGGGGTACCCCCCAGAGGTATTGCTGGAATGCGGGCGCGGGTGGCCGCGGCCTTGAGCCGTGGAGGTCGTACAGGGGGCGGAGGGTGTCACCTGCGATGAGTTCCAGCGCGGTGAGGTCGGAGCCGAGCAAGCCTTTACCTTTGCCCCAGGTGGGGCGGAGGTAGACGGACATGGCGTCGATGGAGTACAGGTCCTCGAGGAGGGTGTCGAGCCACGATCCCCACGAGCCGTACTCCGGGTCAGGATTTTTGAAGAAGGCGACGGCCTGGGCGCGGCGTTCCCCGAAGTCGGACATCGCCTTGGGATCGCCGCGCATCGCTTTGGCGGCGTCTTTGGTGGGGATGATGTCCCATTCGAGGCCGCGGATCTCGGCCTTCAGCAGCTGGATGCATGCGCGGGCGACGCTGTATAGGCCGGCGAGGCTGCGGAGGGTTTGGAAGTCGGCGAGTTTGACACCTTCGGTGCCGGGCTGCCCGACGGGAAGGTTCCACCCGACCTGGTAAGGCAGCCGCCGCGGCATGGCACGTTCAGCGCCGTCGGGTGGCTGGTCGATCGCCATCGGGAACACCGGCGCGAACGGGCCGAACGCGCCGGCTTGGAAGTCCCGGGGGGACCGGGGGAGGAAACTGCCGTAGCCGGTGGCGTACCCGGCCTGGGGTCCGCCGCCGATCTGCGCGACGAGCGGTGAGATCTGGCCGAAGCTGGGGCCGGTGTTCCCGGTGGGGCCGGTGGCGGCGCCCTGGCCGGATGGTGACGCGGCGCGGGCTGCCCTGGCAGCGCCGATGATCGCACCGGGTGAGGCGATGGTAACCACCGCCTCTCGGTGCTGCGTGAGTTATCCGGCCTTAGCTGGCTGGCCGTTCACCATCATCCGCCGGGGCGGGCTGGGCGACGGCGAGCTGCTCCGCGCGGAGCAGCAGCGTCTTCACTCCCACCTGGTCCAGGGCCTGCCGGACGTTCTGGGCGTACTGGGCGAACACCTGGTCCGGCATGTTCACCGGCAGCCGGACGATCAGGATCTCGCCGGGCTGGACGATGGTCATGGTTTCGCGGATCGCGCGTAGCAGCAGGGCGGGGTCGACGGCGGTGGCGCCGTTGTTCAGGAGACGGCCGCCGGGGGGGATGACCGTGCCCGGCTGGATGAGTGTCACAGTGTCACCACCTGCGGCGAATCTTGTGTCACCGGTAACAGGCTAACCGGTGCTTGTGCCGTCGTCGTCTTCGGCGACGTCTTCGGGCCACAGGATGTTATCTTCCGGCCACTGCCCGTGGGGCCAGTATTCGGCCTCGGTGACCATGGTTGCGGAGTCGCGGCGGAACGATTTCACCCGCGGGCATGCCACACCTTGTGCCGCGTGGAGTCCGGAGCAGAATTCGCAGCCGCCGTCGGCGAGGAGTTTCCGGGCGTCGGTTTTCCGTTCGGCTGTGAGGGCCGGCCTGGTGCCGCGTTCGCGCCCGGCTGCGGCGGCGAGGGCGGCGAGGGCTTCGTCTCGTTCGGCGTGCAGGGCGGTGAGCCGTTCGGTGATCCTCGGCGCGATGTCGCCGCTGACCTGGCCTGCGGTGAAGTAGCCGTCGGCTAGGAGCGCGGCGCGGGCGGCCCGCAGCTGGCAGGCGGCGTCTCGTTCGGCTACGTGGCCGGCGGTGGGGTCAGCGTTCATCGGCTGTGGCGGCGCGCATGGACTGGCCGATCAGGTAGATCGCTTCGTGGCGGGTGAACCCGGCTGCGACGTAGGCGAGGGCGATTTCGTGGAGGGTGATGGTTTTCTGCTCGAGGTCGGTGAGCGGCGGCTCGGGCAGGTCGTCAGGGTGGGGCATGGTTCATCCTCCGCGGCCGTTCGTAGCGCGTTTGCGGCAGCGGTCGGAGCAGAACCTCGCCTGGCTGCGGAACCCGGAAAGTTCCGTCCCGCAGCCCTCACATTTCCGGGTTTCCGCGTTTCCAGGGTTGCCGACCGGTGGGGACTGGTCACTAGAAACCCGGAAACCACTGGTCACAGGGTTGCCGGGTTTCCTGGCGTGTTCGGTTTCCCGGGTTCCGCCGCGGACGATCGCGGCGTGGCCGCGGCAGAGGGGGATGCCGCCGAACGCTGACACGGCCGCTGCTGACATGCACCCGGGGTGGAAGCACCGCCGCCACGAGGTGGCAGTCACCGGGCCTTTCACAGGGTCGTGCGCTGGGCAGTGGGTTAGGCGGCCGGCGCGGGTCACGTCACGCTGGCCGCAGCGGGGGGCCATGCAGATCGACACGAACCGATCCTAGTCAGGCTGCTTCGGTGACGGGCCGCCCGCAATGCGGGCACACATCCTTGCCCGCCATAAACGGCCTGCTACACCCATCACACCGGGTGACCCCGTACGCGTCCAGCCACGTCACGCCATCAATCCAGTACGACTGGATCACTGCGTCACCGTCGTCGGTGGACCGGCCGAGGCGTTTGCTGATGTCATCCTTCGACTCGACCTGAATCTTCCCTCCGGACAGGACCTTCCAGCCCGGCGCGGTCAGGTCACCCAGCAGCATCTCGTCATCCGGCAGGCACACATCGGGGCTGGCCGACGGGTCCAACTGTTCCCGCAGCCCCCACCACGCCGCCGACCGGATGTTGGTGAACGCGAGCTCGCCGGTGGCGTCCCGTTTCCTGGTGCCACCGGAGGCGGTGAACGGCTCCGCCTTGGCACCCATCTCCCGGAGCCGGTCCAGCACACCAGCGCCGATACCGATCACATCGACCAGGGCTGTCGCCTCGGGGTCAGCGTCGAGGGCGCCTTTGACGCGGCCGGTGGTCTGCATCGTGTCCTCTTTGACCGACCGGCGGAGCTCGGTGAGGACGGGGCCGCGGCGGATCGCCTGCACCGTCTTGTCCTCACCGGAACGGGCGACGTCGACGCCGATGATATGCGGCCCCGGCAGGTCCGGCCGGCCTGCCCTGTCCCAGTCGTGCCATCGTTCGACGGCTGCCTCGGCCCAGGCGAGGGGGATGACGGAGTCTTCGTCGCCGGCGTGGAAGTCGCCTAGGACACGGTTGACGTAGATCGCCGAGGCTTCGCCCCACTGCCGTGCCCGCTGCTCCGCCCAGTCTTTCGAGATGCGGCCCGCGTCCATCGCTTCGGCGAGGGTGACGTGCCGGGCGTGCCAGTCCTCATACCCTGGGCGGCGGGCGTGGATGTCGTAGAACCGGCCCTGCGGCGACCCTGGTGTCGACAAGGCCAGCGCGTACGCCTCACCGGTGCCGGAGAATGCGCCTTCGCAGGCGTCGAACGTGCCCGCCGGGATCGACTTGCTCTCGTCGTAGATGAACAGCAGCCGGTCCGCGTGCGCGCCCTCAATCAGCGCGGGGTTGGTGCAGGCGGCGGCGAACGCCGCACCGTGAGCGAGGCGGAGGTTCAGGTTCAGCAGCTCGGCCTTGCTGAACGTGCGGTCGCGGACCTTCTCCCACCTCAGCCGGCCGGCCCATTTGTGGATCTCCGGCCAGAGGTAGTTGATGAGCTGCCGCCACGCGCCGGCGGTGGTGACCGCTTTCCACTCCGCCCCAGCCGCGTCCGAGGTGAGCGCGAACCACAGCAGCGTAATCGCCGCCACGGTCGACTTGCCAAGACCATGTGGCCCGCGGACAGCGCAGCGTTTCCGCTCCGCCAGCCCCCCGATGATGTCTTGCTGGTACGGGGTGAGGCCGTCGCCGCGCCAGTCGATACAGTCTGCGGCGAACCCGAGCGGGTCGTCGTAGTAGAACGCGACACCTTTCTTGATCCGCGCTGCCCGTTTCTGCAGCTCGAGCAGGTAGCGGAGCCGGTCAGGGGGTGCCTGAATGATCTGGGTCGCGGCCATCGAGCTCGGCTTCCAGGCGGCGGATCTCGGACTCGATCATGTCTTGGGTGACGACTTCGATGCGGGCCTGCGCGGGGGCGTAGAGGCCGCGGAGCTTGATTTCCTCGACGTCGATGCGGACGAGCCGGTCGACTGCGGCGAGGTTTGGGGTGGGGTCGAGGAGTGGGGTGCCGTCGGGTCCGGTGACGATTTTGCCGGTGACGGTTGTGGCGTAGTGGCGGCCTGCGGCGACGCGGTAGGCGATGCGGCGATAGTCCTGAAGCCGGTCGAGGATGATCTGCAGCGATTCAGGATCGCCGATTCTGTTGCGGACGGATTGGAGGGCATCGCGTCGGATGGCGTCGCCGACAGATTGCGGGCTACGGAAACCGAGCTGTGGGGCTATCTGGCGGTAGGTGAGTCCGGCGCGGTAGAGGTCGGCGGCTTTGGCGTCGCGTTCGAGCCGGTCGGGTGATGGGCGCCTGGGCATGGTGGAGTCACTTCCTGTCCAGGTTAGTTATGTCTAGTGGACGGGTGGTGACTTGTCTGGAGCGGCTGGCAGGGCTTGCACCTGCCTCTCCTCGCCGGGGGCGGGGCGTGTCGCTGTGGACACTTCAGCCGCAGGGTAAGGCTTTGCAAACGGCAGGATCTTGCGGCGCATGGCTCGGTCGAGCGGGTACAGGTAGCGGTGCTTACCTTGCACCATGACCTCTTCGGCGCGCGGATCAACATGCGCTCGCAGCCATTCCACCGAACGTGGGATCTTGTGCCGTGCTCGCGACGGGTGGGAGGTCTGGAATGATCCTGAAAGATTGCGTTCGTGTACTAGCCGTCCGTGCAACCGGAAAAACCGTGCTGGGATAGCCACACCGGTGTATATCCAGTTACCTGCTTGGTAGATCCCGCCATGATGTCCTTGACCGGGATCCGCGAAGGAGACAACGAGCCGCAGTCCAGGGCTTGAACGCTTCAAGCGCCGCAAGCAGTCGGCAACGATTTGCGACACGCGTGCCTTGTGGTCCGCCAAGGCTACACGAGTCAGTTCGCACACCTCGGTTTGGCTCAGTTGGTATGGCGAGCCGAGGTGATTACTAGAGCCGCGCGAGAAGATGACAACTCCAGAGAACTGATCATCTTCCCATGCGCCGAACATGATGCAACGCCCGAGAGGAAGGGTCCGTGAGTAATGCCAGCGTGTCACCGCATACTCAGCGGCTTTGTGGCTGCACGGAGCGACGAGAAGGCTCATGTTTCTTCAGCGCTTCAGGGTCGTTGGCGGTGTCGTAGCCGCATTTCGGGCACAGCCGTGGTTCCAGCTCGTCAAGCCGTGCCGTCGTGTCGTCTTCCGGGGCGAAGTCCGGCACATCGATCAGCTTGGACACGTCTTCCGGGGTCCAGCCGGTGCCTTCGTAGTCCTCGTCGAGGTAGGACAGCAGTTCGGCGAGCTGATCCGGGTCGTCGGTGGCGATGTCCGAGAGGCGGTTGTCGCCCAAATTGACGCGGCGGGCTTCGTCGTCGGTGCAGCGGATCAGCCCGCAGTGCGCTGTGACGTGGCCTTCGGCTTGCATCGCGCGGACTGTGTGGTTTCCCGCCAGGATGGTCAGCGCTGGGGGGTCTTCGACGGCGCGGACCACGACGGTGCGGTACTGGCCGAGGCGGCGGACACTTTTGCGGATTTCGGCGAGCTGGCCGCGGCGGGCGTTGCCGGGGAAGAACGTGACCCAACACCCAAACCGGCCGCGACTTGGACTTCAGTGAATGAATCAGCCTTCATTGGCAGGGTCTCCTCAACGTTCAGGTGCGGAGAGTTGCGGCGCGCGGTGGGAGAGGCGTGGCAGGCCGGACATTGACGGTAGTTACTACCGGCGTTACCGTGGAACCACCAGAGAGAGGGAGAACACCATGGCAGCACGACTCATCGGACGGCGAGTCATCCGCAACTGGGACGACTCAGCGGCCCCACTGACCGGGATCATCGTCAGCCGGATCGACGAGGACCGGGTGGAAGTCGTATGGGGCGATGTCGCCGATCTGGCGGAGGCGGCCAAGCGTGAAGGCCGCGCCGAATGGATCGAAGATCTGATGCCCATCGACCACGACGCCCAGGGCCGACCGAGGTCGTTCACGCCGAAGGAGCCGATCGACGAGGCAACACTCGCGCATATGGCCGATGCGGGTACCGAGTTTTCTGCCCGGCTCGCGCTGATGGGTGAGCAGATTGAGGCAGCGAGCAAAGCTGTGCGGAAGCTAGCCGGTACCGCCGCAGAGGCTGCCGCGAAGGCTAAAGGCGACTGATGCCGGGCAGGAACAAGACGCCGCTACTCGGCTGGCACCCCCCAGCCGAGCTAGCAGCATGGGCCAGAACAGAAGCGCAACGCCGCGGCGTACCGCTCGCGCGCATCCTCGACGCCGCGCTACGCGAATACCGCGAGCGGGCCGAGCGCACCCAAGTGGCCTTCGCCACGGCTGATGTAGCCGAGCTACGGGCTGCCATCCGCACGGTCCTGGACTGCGGGCTGTGCATGGCGGCAGGGCCACATGACGACCATCTGGCCGCGCTGGTGAAAGCCGAGGCGCAGGCGGGGGGAGACGCCGCGCAAGGCCAAATCTCACCCGTAGCCGACGCCGGCGATGCGGAGAAAGCGGGCCTTGATGCCGTGGCCGGCTCGATGGTCCCGTTTAGCTCGTGGACCATGGCGGACCTCAAGGCCGCGCTGCGGGCATACGGCGTGTCAGCAAAAGACATCGGGCCGCCTCGGCCGGGCGGAGAAACCTGATGGCGGCTAAACGCGTGCGGATAACCCTAGACCTCGACCCCGCCCAATACCGGGACCTGCAACGCTGGATCGCATCAGCCGCCGCCGCGGCCGGGAAGTCACGTGTCAGCCTCGCGGAAGCGCTCCGCGCCATGATCACCGTGACGACAGGTGACACCGCCGCGACCACCCAAGTCCTGCACCACTTACGCGCGCCACACCCCAGCCAGCGGCCAAACTGACCCTATGCCGCGAACACCGGACCCCGACCCGCACCTGCCAGCCGTCCTCAAACTGTACGAACAACGCGGGCGAGACGGCCTCACCACACGCGCCATCGCCGCCGAGCTAGGCATCGCATCCAAAGTGCGATGCACCAAACTCCTCCATCAGGCGCTCGCCCACCTCGGGCTGCCCCCGCCCCACCCCAAAAGCGCAGCCGGATCCGCCGACGAGCCAATCCTTGCCGTCTGCCGGGCACTCATCACCGAGAAAGGGCTAGCCGAAGCCACCTACGAGGCCGCGTTCGCGGCAGTTGAGGCCGCCGGGCTCCGCTGCGGCTGGGTCCGCCTCCGCCGGCTCATGCCCCTAGCCCGCGCCCAGCTCGCACCCAAACCCGGTGTCGGCGACGGAGCCGAACGCGCCCCACTCGAGTCGATGCGCGCGGACGGGCTTATCACTCGTGCGGAACTGGCCGCCGCGTACGGGGTGACCCGCTGGTCGATCCTTGACGCCGTAGAGCGCGGTGACCTGACCCCGGCGAAAAGGGAGCCCTCGCCGCACGGCGGGGTGACGGAGCTATTCGACCCGGAGAAAGTGACCCGGCTCGCGGAAGGTTACGGCGTCCCCGTCGACATCGGTTTCCGTGGCCGCCGCGGGCGGCCACGGAAACCGGACGTGCGCAGGCGTGGGGCGATTGACCAGGCCACCCCTCAAGGCTAGGTCAACATCTGCCTGGAACAACTGGACTTCAGCCGCGAACAAGCTCTGGATCTGAAGGATCACGGGCACATCACTAGCCGATGGCGTCTGCGGCCGCGGTTTTGGCGAGTTCGGCGGCGCAGCGGCGCGCGAGACGTTTACACGCGCATTTCGTCGCCTTCGGGCCGCCGTAACCGAGGACTGCGCCGATCTGCGCCCAGGTGACGCCCCTGTCGCGGGCTGTGGCGATCAGTTTGA
>Ga0335081_10008168_pt1 | contig 16778 bp, 11 predicted proteins | sample Lox_Sample_35_FD_206713 | JGI IMG/M metagenome (GOLD analysis project Ga0335081, IMG submission 206713) | Soil microbial communities from Loxahatchee National Wildlife Refuge, Florida, United States - Lox_Sample_3.5 | ecosystem: Environmental > Terrestrial > Soil > Wetlands | place: USA... | reverse complement strand
AGGTAGGCCGCGGTAAGTCCACTGATGCCGCCGCCCACGATGACCACGTCATGACGGGCTGAGGCCGGAGGGCGGGTGAAGACCTTGCCATCCCGCACCTGATGGCAGATGCGATTGTCTTCGCCGTCCACCGCTGGAGGAGTTGTCTCTGCCGAAAGCAACGAGAGATCCACCGGACATCCGGCTGCGATGCTTCCTGCCACCACGTACTTGATGAAATCTCTGCGATTCGCGCTCATGCCGATCCTCCAGGATTCGACGCCTCTACCAGTTCGGCAGCGATGTCTGGCGTGCCTTCCGTGCGCATGCGCAGCCGATACCAAAAAACGATGGCGATGACCGAAAACACGAAAATAATGCTGGAGATAGCGTTGATCTCCGGAGTGATGCCGCGTCGTAACCGTCCCCAGATTTCCAGGGGCAAAGTGTTATCGCGCCCGATCAGAAAGAAACTGACCGCGATCTCGTCCATGGAAAGGGTGAAGATCAGCAGGGCGGCGCCGATGATCGACAGCCGTAGGTTGGGGATGGTGACGCGCCAGAAAGTCTGCCAGTAGTTTGCGCCAAGATCTAACGATGCTTCTTCCTGGGCGCGCTCGAGTTTCTGCAGCCCGGCGAAGACTTCGGTTGTGGCGACGGAGATCAACGCGGTGCCGTGGCCCAGAACAATGGTGATCAGGCTGAGTTTCACATCCGCTTCACGGAAGAGCATCAGCAGGGAAAGTCCGGTGATGATGCCGGGAAGAATCAACGGCAGAAGCACGAGGCGGCGGAACAGCGCTTTGCCGGGGAAGCTGGCGCGGTCAAGCGCGAGCGCCGCGGGAATGCCGAAAGCCAGCGAGATCGCCATTGCAAAAAACGCGACCAGGATGCTGTTCAGGACCGAGTTCCAGATAGCATCGTCGGCGAAGAGTTGACGGTACCAGTCGAGGGTCAGGTTGCGAGGTGGAAATCCGCCGACGCCCGATCCGTTGAAGGAATAGACAATCAAGGTAACGATGGGCAGATAGAGAAATCCGAAGACAGCCAGCGCATGCCATGTCAGCCAACGGGAGGACTCGACGCGGGCGTGGTCTGCGCTCACCGGAAACTCCATTTCTTTTCCAGCCGCTCGGAGAGGAAGAGAAGCGCTACGACGAGCGCCAGCATACACAGCGAAATGGCAGCGCCCAATGGCCAGTTGTACGCCGCGCCGAACAGGCTGACCACGATGTTAGAGATCATGATCCCGCTCGGCCCGCCCAGTAGCAGCGGGGCCAGGAAGTCTCCGAGACTGAGAACGAACGCAAAGGTCGCGCCGGCCAGCACCCCGGGGATCGAAAGCGGGAAAACGACTGTCCAAAACGTGCGCGCGGGCGATGCCCCCAAATCGTGCGAAGCTTCGATCAGGTTGCGGGGGATGTGCTCGAGCGATGCGTAGATCGGCAGAAATGCGAATGGCGTATAGATGTGCGTGAGCGTAAGGACGACGGCAAAGGGACTGTAGAGAAGAAACTCAAGAGGATGACGGGTGAGATGCACGTACTGCAAGAGCGTATTCAGCACGCCATCGCTGCCGAGAATTGTCTTCCAGGCGTAGGCGCGCACCAGGTAGCTTACCCATAGAGGAATGATCACCAATTGATACAGCAATTCCTTGCGCCGTCTGGCGTGAAATGAAAGGAAGTAAGCGAGCGGATAGCCGAGCAGCAGCGAGAAGATGGTTACGCGGGCCGCGATCCACATGGAGCGGAAAAGGGTCTGCCAGTAAACATCCACGCGCAGGAGTTCGCGGTAGTTCTCGAAATTCCAGGCATGGACGATGGTCTGCTCGGGCGAGACCGACCAGAAGCTGTAACAGAAAAGCAGGAGATAAGGAACCAGCAGGAAGGTTGCTACCCAGAGCAAGGGCGGAATGCTGATCGCAGCTCGATAGGCGCGCGAGAACATCAGTTCCTTTCTTCCGACGCTTTCACCGGCACTGCGTCGGCCGGGGAAAACTCCAGCGCAATCTCGCCTTGCCAGTTGGCCCGGCTGGCGGCACGAACGGCGATACCCAGGTTGTCTGCGCACTCCACCTGCAACAGTTCGGTCGCGCCGTGAAACGCCTGCCGCAGAATAGTTCCATGAAAGCGCACAACGTCGCTCCCCGATGCCGCCGAGGCGGGCCGAACATTCTCCGGGCGGAGAGAAAACACTCGCGGCCCATCCGGCAGAGGAGTACGCCAGGAAAGTGAGTGGCAACGGGCCACCCCGTCCTTCACCTCGCCGCGCAGCAGGTTGGTGTGGCCGATGAACTGGGCGGTGTATGCCGTGGCCGGACGGCTGTAGATTTCTCGCGGCGAGGCCACCTGCTCCAGTTCTCCCATGCGCAGCAAGGCGATGCGGTCCGACATGACCATGGCTTCTTCCTGATCGTGAGTGACGAACACGAAGGCAATGCCGACTTCCCGCTGCAGCGATTTCAATTCGACCTGCATTTGCCGGCGCAGATTGGCGTCAAGCGCCGACAATGGCTCGTCGAGCAGGAGAAGTCGCGGCCGATTTACCAGCGCCCGCGCAAGAGCAACGCGCTGCTGCTGCCCGCCGCTGATTTTGGAAGGCTTGGAACGCGCGTGCGGCGTCATCTTGACCATGGCCAGCGCCTGTTCGACTCGCGCCGCGATCTCCGGCCTGGGCAGCCCGGCGACTTTCAGCCCGTAGGCGACGTTTTCCTCAACCGTGAGGTGAGGGAAGAGCGCGTAATGCTGAAACACGGTATTGACCCTGCGGCGGTAGGGGGGCAGCAGGTCCAGGCGCTCGCCACCCATCCGGATTTCTCCGGAAGTCGCGCTTTCGAAACCGGCAATGATGCGCAGCAGCGTGGTCTTTCCCGAGCCGCTTTCGCCAAGGATGGTGAGGAATTCTCCTTCGGCGACATCGAGGGAAATGCTTCGGAGCACCGAGTTGCGTCCGAAGGATTTGGCGATACTCCGGATGGAAAGTAATGGGGGCGCGCCGCCGGCGCCTTGCCCGGCGGTGACAACGAATTCGCGGGTAGTGGATGCCATGGGATTCCGGCCCTGCCGATTCCGCCTACTGCGCTGCTTTCACCTCATTCCATATCTCGTTGTACTTGGCACGACGCGGCACATTCTGCCAGAAATAGAGACGCTTCTGGTAGTTGTCCACATCGTCGAGGTGGAGACCGCGAATCTGGTCGGGGGTCATGTATTGCGCCGCCTGCGGATTCGCCGGCGTGTAACCGGTCACGTCCGTGACCTTCTTCTGCGTCTGCGCCTCGATCATGTATTCCAGGAATTTATAGGCCAAGTCTTTGTTTTCGCTTCCGGCCGTAATCATGAGGTGGTCAATCCAGCCGGTCGTGTTCTCCCTGGGGATGGTTTCGCCGACTGGAAAATTGATCTTGCGGAGCTGATTGGTCATGAGCGGCCAGCCCATGGCAGCGACGATTTCGTGATTCTGAAACAGATTAGTGAGTTCGCCCCCGGTGGACCACATCTTGCGAACATTCGGCTTCAACTCGAGCAGCTTTTTCTTGACCGCTTCGAGTTGATCATCGGTGAGGTTGTAAAGCTGCGCGGGATCGGGTTTATCAAAACCCAGCACCTGAGCCGCCATGTAAACGGTTGAGAGGTCGTCCCACACCGAAATCTTTCCACGGTATTTTGGGTCCCAGAACATGTTCCAGCTCTCAGGCGGCTGCGGAAACACCGTCGTGTCGTAGATCATGGGATCGGGTCCCCACATGAACGGCACTCCATACACAGCTCCTTTCACCCTTACGAGCGGCAGGGAAGTGAGCTGCGGAGAAAGCTGGCTATAACCGGGCAGCTTGGACAGATCGAGAGGCGCTGCGAGTCCGGCAGATGCGATCGAAGTAGCCACGTCGCTCGACGGCGAAATGACATCATAGTTGCCAGCGCTGCCACCGCGCAGCTTGGCCACCAACTCATCGCTCGATCCCATGTAAGAGGCTGAAATCTTGCAATGGAATTGCTCTTCGAATGCGCGCACAAAAGACGGATCGGCGTAGCCCTCCCATACCAGCAGATTCAGGGTGGGCGTCTTCTTCGCGCACGAACCGAGCAGCAGAATGCCAATGCCAAGCAGCGACAGCACGGCGAAGCGGCGCATCGTCATGGTTTCTCCTGGGCAGCCGGTTTCCATTCCGGCGCTTCGTACACTACTTTTCCGCCGACGATCGTGAGCAGCACTTCGGTTTTTCCGATTCTATTCGGTTCAATCTTGAAGAGGTCCTGCGAGAGAACGATCAGATCGGCAAGCTTGCCGGGTTCGATGGATCCTTCCGTCTTTTCGCGACGACCGGCAAATGCCGCGCCCAGGGTATAGCCCTTGATGGCGTCTTCGAGACTGATGCGCTCCTGCGGAAGGAAGCCGCCTGCCGGGGTTCCATCGGCAGTTTGCCGCGTGAGTGCGGTTTGCACGCCCGGCCATGGGTTCAACGTCACCACCGGCCAATCGCTGCCGAATGCCAGATGGCCTCCGCTGTTTTCGATGCTCCGCCACACCCAGGCACGCTGCTCGCGGTCAGGCCCAGCGCCACGGGCCCAATTGCCCAGAGTGTCCTCGTCCGGATATGCGTGCAGCGGCTGAAAGCTGGCGATGACGCGCAGGCTGCCGAAGCGGGGAATGTCCTCGGCCGTGATGGTCTCAATGTGCTCGATGCGGGGCCGCGCGTCCTGAAGGTGTTCCTTTTCCGCCACCCACTGATAGGTATCAAGTGCAAGGCGAACCGCTCGGTCCCCGATGGCGTGAGTGAAAATCTGCTGGCCGCGGCGTTCGAGTTCATCCACAGCTTGCCGGTATTTCTCCGGATCCCAAAACAGTTTGCCCGTCTGCGAGGAATCGTCGCTATAAGGTGTCAGCATGGCGGCGGTGTGCGCCTCGACTACACCGTCCAGCATGGTTTTCACCGCTCCAGTAGAAATCCAGTCATCATGATATTGGTGGTTTCCCCGTTCGATCTGGTCGAGAGCTCCGGGCGTGAGGGCCGGCGGATCGAGAAAGTAAGCGACATAAAAGCGGACGGTAAGTTCTCCCTTGCGGCGCAATTCGTCATAGAGATCGAGATACTCGAAATCCTGCCCTGCGCTGTGCACACGCACCAGCCCGAACCGGTTGGCTTCGCGCAGTCCGCGGCGGAGAGCGTCAAGGCGTTGCTCGCGCGTCGGCTTGGGAACGACGTTGGCGACCAGATCACCGGCCGCTTCCTTCAGCGCGCCCGTGGCTTCGCCGTTGGCATCACGAACGATGACGCCGTTGGGGGGATCAGGCGTGTTGCGCGTGATTCCCGCCATCGCCAGCGCCTTGCTGTTGGCCCACGAACTGTGGCCATCGAAGGCATCGAAAAATACCGGACGATCGGCGACCACATCATCGAGAATCTTCTTGTTGGGCAGTCCTGAAGCGCCAAAGGTGGGATAAGTCCAGCCCATACCCAGGATCCATGGCAAGTCCGGATGCGCCTCGGCGTATTTCTTCACCCGGCGCTGAATCTCTTCGATTGTGGCGGCGCCGTTGAGGTCAACTTCGGTCAGTCCCAGAGACCCGTCCATGAAATGAATATGGCAGTCAGTAAATCCCGGCAAAACCAGCCGGCCACCGGCATCAATGACCCGGGTAGTCTTGGAGCGATACGGCGCAACGTCGTCGACGTTGCCTACAGCGAGAATCTTTTCTCCGCCGATGGCCACCGCACTCGCCCAGGGTTGCCGGGAGTTCACCGTGTAAATTCTGGCATTGATGATGACTGTATCCGCCGTGGAGCGCGTCTCGGCGGCTGACAACCCTGCCAGCAACACAATGCCGGCCGCGAGGATCAGCCAGTAGTGCTTCCAGTTCGCAATCTTCAAAATTCCTCCGTACATTGGCGCTAAAATGTCGGCGGAGTATTTACCCACAAGACGCAAGTCTGCTTGCGCCCCGGATTCCGCCAGCGGTGTGGTGTCGCACTCTCGAAATAGAAACTGTCGCCCGGTTTGAGGCGGTATTCTTTCTCTTCCAGCGAAATCTGCAGTTCCCCTTCCAGAATGTAGAGGAACTCCTCGCCCTCATGCGTATAGGACTCGCCGCTCCCTGCCTTGGGAGCGATGCGGAACAAATGGGGTTCGAGCACAGTATTGCCCCAGGCCAGAAGTTCCATGCGTACGCCCGGGCCGGCATCCAGCACTTTGCGCTTGCCGGGCGGCACCAGGCGTCCGTTGGAATCGGCAGGATCGAAGAAGTCGAGTATGTTGGTTTTGTAGAAACGTGCCAGGCGGCGAAGTGTGCTCACCGACGCGCTCATTTGCGAACGCTCGAGCGCGCTCAGAAATCCGAGGGAAATGCCGACCGCGTTAGCCACCTGCGCCAGCGAGAGCCCTCGCTTGACCCGCAGTTGGCGCAGCCTGGCTCCCAGAGCGCCGGGTGTTCTTCCCGGCGTGGAACGCAATCGGCCCTCGCGCTTCAGCAATTGAACGATGGCGGGTGCATTGAGGCCGCGCACCTTGCGCAGAAAACGTGCGCGCTTGAGCAGTTTCACGTCATCCGCGGTGTACAGCCGATATTGGCTTGCGGTACGTTGCGGCCGGGTCAGGCCAAGGCTTTCCCAGGTACGGATAACGGACGGTGAAACGCCCACGCGCCGCGCCACGTCTCCGATTTTCAAGTAAGGCTTGCTGCTTGTGGGTTTCATGCGCCGCGGCCGCTTGTTTGAAGGACCCTTGCGACAAAGGGGAAAGGGCGATTTTTCCCTTGACAGCACGCGCCCGGTTCTCTAACCTTGCGCGATTATAGCAAGGTTTGTGCCGGGCGCAAGACGCTGTTTTCATCGATAAGAGCTTCCACCCGAGATACGGAGGGTTCCATGCCGTCGTCAACCGCAGGTTGGGCGACCCGTTGGCTGGTCGTCCTGTGCTGTCTCGTGAGTTCCACGCTGCTGTTCGCCCAGGGTACCGGAGGGCGGATCATCGGCCGCGTCGCCGATCCAACCGGCGCCGCCTTGCCGAACGTGAAAGTCTCGCTGATCAATGAAGCCACAGGCGTCGGCCGCGACGGTCAGACCAATGAGACCGGCGATTACGTATTCGTGGAAGTGCCGGTGGGCAGCTACCGCATGGAATTCGACCTCGCCGGATTCAAGAAGAATGTTCGGCGCGGCATCGTGTTGCAGCTGAACGAGGTCGCCACCCTCAATATGGTGATGCAGTTGGGCGCCGCCCAGGAAGTCGTGGACGTCACCTCAGAAGCGCCGCTGGTCGATACGACCAGTACTCAGCTCGGAGCTGTGGTGGATGACCGTTCCGTCAGCCAGCTTCCCTTGAACGCACGCGATACCTACCAGTTCCTGCAACTGCAACCCGGAGTCATGTCCACCGTCGGTTCCAGCAGCACCATTACATATGGAAGCGATAAATCAGGTGCCGTATCCGTGAACGGGGGGCGCGGTCGTTCCAACAACTTCAGTGTCAACGGCGGCGATGCTAACGATCAGTTCGTCAACCTTCCCACGGTGCAGCCCACGCCGGACAGCATTGAGGAGTTTCGAGTCCTCACCAACACCTTCGACGCCGAATACGGGCGCAATTCCGGATCAGTAGTCAACGTGGTGACCAAGTCGGGCACCAATCAGTTTCACGGAAACGTTTACGAGTTCTTCCGCAACACCGTTCTCAACTCCCGCAATTATTTCGATACGACGACGCCGCAGTTCAACCAGAACCAGTTCGGCGGAACCTTTGGCGGACCTATAAAGAAGGACCGTACCTTCTTCTTTGCCTCCTATGAAGGCCGCCGCGTCCGCCAGGGCATTACTTCCACCTTTGTCACGCTGCCTACCACGGCAGAGATGCCCAGCGCGACGCAGCCCTTTGCGGATTTCACGGATGCCGGTGGATTTGCCTCGGGCGACGTGTTGAGCAACTCGAGCATCCTCACCAGTCGCCAGGGCTGTTCGGCAGCGATTGCCGCGAATGGGGGACCGGCCAGCATTTCCGACGGCATGGCCTACAGCACAATCTTTCCTAATAACCGAATTCCGCTGGCATGCATGGATGCCACCGCCGTGGATCTGTTGCAGTACCTGCCGGCCAGCAACGTTACCATCCCGGTACAGCCGACACGCGGGGATCAGGGCACGATGCGCCTTGATCACAAGATCAACGACAAGCAGAATCTAAGCTTCTACTACTACGTCAACGACGACGACACCACCCAGCCGTTTGCCAACTTCCAACTGGAAGGCGCGACCGTTCCCGGGTTTGGCAGCATCATCAACGAGCGCTTCCAGCAATGGAACATCAGCCATACCTGGACACTAAGCACAAACTCGGTCAACGAGTTCCGCTTCAACTACAACCGCGAAGCCCAGCGCACCTTCCAGCACCCGCAATTCACCAGCGCAGTGCAGTCGTCGTGTCCGCCTGCGCCCGCATGGCTTACGAGCGTGACTGGGGCGGTCCCTTGCTTCTCGGATGGCACGGCGGACAATTCGACCGGTATCCATCCCGGCCTGCCGGCGAATCGCACCGGGCTTCCGTTTATTGATATCTCCGGCGGATTCTTCCTGGGCAACAATGCGGAAGGCGAACTCCCCCAGGTCGGAAACTCCTTCCAGTGGTCGGATAACTTCACCTGGGTGCACGGCAATCACACCTATAAGTTCGGAGGCGATCTCCGCCGCCAGCGCTTCGATCAGACTTTATATTTCAACGTCAGCGGAGATTACTTCTATTTCGGTGGCGGCCCCAACGACGCCGAGACCGACAACGGCAATCTTTACCCGAACTTCCTGCTCGGTGTGCCTGATCAATATGGTCAGGGCTCGGCCCAGACCGAGAACGTTCGCAGCACCTCGGCCTACCTGTTCGCCCAGGATAGCTGGAAGATCAAGCCGAACGTCACGCTGAACTACGGCCTGCGCTGGGAGTTCAATACGCCCATTGCGGATATCGGACACCGCGTCCAGGCCTTCCGCCCGGGACAGGTGAGTGGAGTGTTTCCCTGCCAGGATACCAGCGCTACAACCGGAGTTACCGACTGCTCGTCCCAGACTCCGGTCGGTCTGGTAGTGCCAGGCGACAAGGGTGTTCCTCCCGGTCTGACGCAGACTTATTTCACCGCCTTCGCTCCCCGCATCGGTATCGCATACAGTCCGGGCAACTCGGGCAAGACCAGCATTCGTGCCGGCTGGGGCTTGTTCTATAACCCCATCGAGCAACTAGTGCTCGAGCAGTTCAGTGCTGAGCCACCCTTCGGCGGCAGCATCCTGCTCAGTAACACCTTGTTCAATACTCCCTTCCAGCCGCAGGACCCGTCGGCCACAGCGTTTCCCAACGTGTTCAACGGCATCATTACACCGTCGCCGGGCACTCCTATCAACTGGGGCTTGTACGAGCCAATTCTGCTTTACGGAGAGTTCCAGCCGCACATGAAGGCGCAGTACTCCGCACAATACAATCTGACGATCCAGCGGGAACTGACGCGCGATATGAAGTTCACCATCGGCTATGTCGGATCCCAGGGGCACCGGCTGCTGGCCACCCACGACATCAACTATGGCAATGCCCAGACTTGCAAAGACGTGAACGCGATCCTGGGCGATGGAACCTGCGGACAGTTCTACGCAGATACCTCGTTCTTCATTCCGGGCGGCACCGTTCTGCCCGTGCCTCTGCATTTACCCTATGCGCAAAATCATTCCGTCATTCCTGCCGGCACTACGGTAGGCCCGGCAGGCATCACGTTGGTTGGACTTCGGCCCTACTCGGTACCGCAGTGCAATCCCCTGACCAGCGTTGGCTGTCCCGCCAGCGGCGTGCCTGTGTTCTCGAGCATTTTTGCGCAGGATACGATCGCCAACTCCGCCTACAACTCCTTGCAGGCTTCTCTGGAAAAGCGTTTCGCCCACGGCCTGCAATTCACTGCAGCGTATACGTTCAGTAAGTCCATCGATCAGGCTTCCAGCTTCGAGGGCATCCTGAATCCGATTGATCCCGCCAACAGCCGTGGGCTGTCGCTGTTCGATGCGCGTCACCGCCTGGTATTCAGTTACTACTGGGAGATTCCGGGGAAGAAGTTCAACGGCGCTGCAGGCAAGATCATCAACGGCTGGGCGCTTTCCGGAATCACAACCTTCCAGACCGGGTTCCCCATTCGTATCACCTCAAGCGCGGACAACGAGCTGATGGATAGCTTTGACTTCGAACTGCCGGGCCAACCCGACCAGTTAAAGCCGTTCCGCACCTTGCAGCCCCAAAACAATGGGAACTATTACTTCGATCCCACGACTTTCACCGAAGACACCAGCATTGACCCGAGCCTGTTCGGACGCATCGGCAACGCGCCGCGCACCATCTGCTGCGGGCCGCACATCAGCAACACCGACTTCGCCGTGCTGAAGAACATTGCCGTAACCGAAGGCACGCACTTCGAGTTTCGGGCAGAGCTGTTCAACATCTTCAACCATACCCAGTTCTTCAATCCCGATGGCAACAGCAGCGATGGCACGCAGTTCGGCCAGGTCACACAGGCACGTGATCCTCGGGAGATGCAATTTGCGTTAAAGTTTTACTTCTAAGCTCGAAAGCCCCGGGTGGCTTCGGCCGCCCGGCGCGCAATCTAATGGCCCGCATATGGCCTGAGTATCCTGGAGAACCCGATGTACCCCGCGCTGCAAAAAGAGCTCGAGACCTTCGAGCGCCGCACTCCTAAGTCCGCTGACGCCCACAAGAAAAACCTCAAGCGCATTCCGCTGGGAGTTGCCAGCAATTACCGCGCCTATGATCCTTATCCCATCTTCGTGAAAGAGGCCGGCGGTTCGCATTTCCGCGACCTCGATGGCAACGATTACATTGACCACAATCTCTGCTTCGGCGCGCTGATGGCCGGGCACTGCCATCCCGCCGTGATGAAGGCGGTCGAGAAGCGGCTTTCCGCCGGCACTATGTTCGGCATGCCGCACGACATGGAATGGGAACTGGCGGAAGAAATCTGCAACCGTTTCCCGGTCGAGATGTGCCGCTTCGGCAACAGCGGCACCGAAGCCACTATGCATGCCTGCCGCCTGGCCCGCGCCGCTACGGGCCGCGACAAGATTCTGAAGTTCGAGGGCGGATACCACGGTCTCCACGATACCGCACTGGTGAGCGTGAAACCGCACGCGCCGGAATTCGGCGATGTGAATGCGCCCACTTCCGTGCCGGGCGGCCTGGGAGTTCCGGTAGCTAGCATCGCTAATGTGCCGGTCGCTACTTTCAACGACCTGGCCAGCGTGGAGCTGCGCTTCAAGCAGAATCCGGGCGAGATTGCCGCCATCATCCTCGAGCCCATCATGATGAATGTCGGCCTCTGCCTGCCCCAGTCCGGATTTCTTCAGGGCCTGCGTGATATCGCCACCAGGAACGGAGCTCTGCTGATCTTCGACGAAGTGAAGACCGGAGCCAAGCTCGGCTGGGGCGGCGCGTCGGAGTATTTCGGCGTGAAGCCTGACATGATCTGCCTGGCCAAGTCCATCGGCGGAGGACTGCCGCTGGCCGCCTTTGGCACGCATAAATCGGTGATGGACCTCATCTCACAACACAAGGTCTTCCATGGCGGGACCTATAACACTAACCCGGTTTCAATGGCCGCCGGGCTGGCCACGTTCCGAGAAGTGCTGACTCGCGAAAATTATGCGCACGTGGATAAGCTCAGCAAGAAGCTCACCGAAGGCTATCGCCGGATCGTTGCCAAGTCCGGTCTGCAGGCCTACATCGCAAGCGCTGGCGTGAATGGCGCACTAATGCTCTATCCAAAGGAGATCCGCAACTACCGCGACTGGACGACGGTTGACATCGATCTGTGGCGTCACTATTGGTTCGGCATGGTGAATCGTGGAGTCATGGCGCAGCCATACTGGTGGGATGAGCAGTGGACGATTTCCGTCCAGCACACCGAGGCCGATATAGACAAGCACCTGGCGGCGTTCGACGACATTGCCGCTTCGCTGGCGAAAGCGCAGCAGGAGCGTCTGGATAAAGCCCCGGCCCTGGCCGCGCACTGAGTTGTCGGAGGGGCGGACATTCTCCTCCGCCCCACATTGCGACACGCGCTGTAGCAGGCCGCACCAGGAAATCGGATTTGCCCTCTGAGGAATTGTGTCTACGACCAGTGTCCAACCCGATACCCAGCCGCACCTGAAGCGCGTTCTCGGGCGCTTCGATCTCGTGCTGCTGTTCGTGGTCGCCGTCTTTAACCTGAACGTCGTACCTTCCATCGCTGCTAACGGTGGCGTCACTGTCTGGCTGTGGATCATCTCGTTGCTGCTGTTTTTCTGGCCGCAAGGAATTGCTGTCCTCGAGTTGGCCCATCGCTACCCGGGCGAAGGCGGCGTCTATCTCTGGGCCAAAGAGGTCTTCGGTGATTTCCACGGGTTCCTTTCCGGTTGGTGCTACTGGACCAACAACATGCTGTATGTGCCCACGGTGATGCTTTATTTCGTCGGCGTCTCCGTGTACGTGCTCGGCCCCGGCCACCAGGGTCTCGCCGACAACAAGACGTTTGCCCTGTTGGCTTCGCTGTTCTTGCTTGCCTTCCTGACCGTGCTCAACATCGTCGGACTCGGGGTAGGGAAGTGGATCAACAACGTCGGCGCTATCGGAACCTTCGTGGCCGCTGCAGTCTTGATCAGCCTGGGATTCGTCATCTGGTCACGTTTCGGCTCGAACATCACCGCCGCCGATTTCCGCATCCCCGCAAACCCACGCTTCGTGCTCAATTCGTTTGGCGTGATCTGTTTCGGACTGGTCGGGCTGGAACTGGCGTCCGTGATGGGAGACGAGATTCAGGATCCGGCTCGCACTCTTCCCGGCGCGGTCGCGTGGGGCGGCGTGATTTCCGGCGCACTCTACGTCGGCGTGACGCTAACTCTGCTGATCGCGGTAGGGACCCATGTCAGCGTCCTGCAGGGCATTGTGCAGGCGGTGAGTCACATGGCCTCGCGTGTCGGGCTTAATTGGATTGTTGTCCCCTTCGCTCTGATGCTGAGCCTTTCAATCGCCGGCATCGGTTCGGCCTGGATGGGAGGTTCGGCGCGCATTCCTTTCGTCGCCGGTCTTGATTCCTACATGCCAGCGTGGCTGGGAAAGGTGCACCCGCGCTACGCCACGCCACATGCGGCGCTGATCGTTCAGGGCGTGGTCTCGACATTGCTTGTCATAATGAATTTTGTCGGCGCCGGCGTACAGGAGACATTCCAGAAACTCCTGTCACTGGCCGTCGTATTGCAGCTCGTGCCTTTCGTTTATATGTTCGCGGCGTTGTTGAAGTTTGGCTTTCGTGAGTCAAGTCCCCGCGGACGCTATAGCAGAGGCACCTTACTGTGGTGCGGAGCCTGCGGTCTCATTACGACGATACTGGGGATCGCGATGGTCTTCTTCCCGGCGCAGCAGATTACGTCGCTCCTGCTTTACGAAGCCTGGATGTTTGGGGGAACCGGGTTCTTTGTGGGCCTGGCTGCTTTTTTCTTTTTTGTCTATGGCCGCCGCAAGGCGTTGCCGCGGCAAGCTGCAACTCAGGACCTGTGACGGCAGCGTCGCTGCCGAGGTTGAACAGGAGGTCAGAACGATATGCCCGGTGGAGTCAAAACCGAAGTGAAGACTTATCAGCTCTATATCAACGGCCAATGGACAAGCGGAAAATCGGGCAAGACTTTTCCGGTTTATGATCCCGCCTCGGAAGAGATCATCGCGCAAGTTCCCGACGGCAACGCGGAGGATGTAAACCGCGCAGTTGCCGCGGCCCGCGCCGCATTCGATCACGGCCCCTGGGCTTCCACGACCGCCCAGGAACGCGGCCGGGTTCTTTTCCGCCTCGCCGACAAGATCCGCCAGAACGCGGCCATGCTCGCCGAACTCGAAGCGCGTAATTGCGGCAAGCCGATCGTCGAAGCCGAGTTCGACATCAACGATGTCGCCACGTGCTTCGAATACTACGGCGGTCTCGCGACCAAGGTCCTTGGCTTCGTCAATCCCGTTCCGGATAACGCCGTCAGCATGGCTTTGAAAGAACCCATCGGGGTCGCCGGGCAAATTATTCCGTGGAACTATCCTTTGCTGATGGCTGCGTGGAAACTCGCTCCAGCACTGGCCGCTGGCTGCACGTGCATCCTTAAGCCCGCCGAGCAAACACCGCTGACTGCGCTCGAAATGGCCAATTGGCTGGCTGACTGCGGTTTGCCTCCTGGCGTAGTCAACATCATCACTGGTTTTGGCGAAAGCTGTGGCGCTCCTCTCGTTCAGCATCCTGACGTCAATAAGATTGCTTTCACCGGCAGCGCCGCGGTTGGCAAGATCATTGTCAAACAAGCCGCCGACACGGTAAAGCGAGTGACCCTCGAACTCGGCGGCAAGTCGCCCAACATCTTTTTTGCCGATGCCGATTTCGAAGCGGCCATCGATGGCGCCCTGTTTGGAGTCTTCATTAATCAGGGCGAGGTCTGCTCCGCCGGCAGCCGCATCCTGGTCCAGGAGCCGATCTACAAGAAATTTGTGGACGCGATGGCGGAAAAGTCGAAGAACATCAAACTGGGTCCGCCTCTCGACCGCAACACGAAGATGGGTCCGCTGGTCAGCAAGGAGCAGTACGACCGTGTCCGCTCCTACCAGGACCTCGGGAAGAAAGAAGCCAAGGTCGCCGCGGGCGGAGGCCGGGCCGAGAAGTTCGCCAAGGGTTTCTACGTGGAGCCGACCATCTTTTACGATGTCACTAACTCCGCCCGCATTGCGCGCGAAGAAATCTTCGGCCCCGTCGCCGCCGTGATTCCATTCAAGGACGAAAAAGACGCCGTGGCCATCGCCAATGATTCCCCATATGGCCTTGCCGCCGCCGTCTGGACTCGCGATATCTTCAAGGCTTTCCGCGCCGTGAAGGCCCTGCGCGCCGGCATCGTCTGGGTCAATCACATGCAACCCACCTACGTGGAAGCGCCCTGGGGTGGATACAAGCAGTCCGGCTTCGGCCGCGAACTCGGCCCCTGGGGCATCGAGGAATATCTGGAGACCAAGCAGGTCTACGTGAATCTCAACGAAGCCCCGATCGGATGGTATTGATGCTGGCGAGGTACGGCCTATGAGCACGATTCTCCTGAAGACGCCTATTCCCGGTCCAAAGTCACAAGCGCTGGCGCAGCGCCGCGCGGTTGCAGTTCCTCGTGGCCTTTCGCATTCCACGCCGGTGTATGTGGCAAAGGCCGAAAACGCCTGGCTCGAGGACGTGGACGGCAACCGCTATCTGGATTTCGCCGGCGGCATCGGCTGCATCAACATGGGGCACCGCCGTGAACCGGTCGTCTCCGCCATTCGGCAGCAGCTTGATCGTTACTTGCACACTTGCGTGCAAGTCACTGCGTATGAAGGATATGTTGAGTTAGCCGAACGCATGAACCGGGTCACGCCCGGCCGCTTCGCCAAGAAGACGCTGTTCGTCAACACCGGCGCCGAGGCCGTAGAAAACGCGGTCAAGATTGCGCGCTTCTACACCAGGCGGCCTGGCGTCATTGCTTTCGAAGATGCTTTCCACGGACGCACCATGATGACGCTGGCTCTCACCAGCAAGACTCATCCTTACAAGGCCGGCTTCGCACCCTTCCCCGGCGACGTGCATCGTATTCCCTACGCGTACTGCTACCGCTGTTCTTATTCTCTGCAGTACCCGTCCTGCGATCTGTTCTGCGCTCGTCATCTGGAAGACACTTTCAAGCGCGTGATTGCCTCCGAGGACGTGGCCGCGGTGATCGCCGAGCCGGTCCTGGGGGAAGGTGGCTTCGTCGCGCCTCCACCGGAATACTTCCGCATCCTTATCGATATTTGCCATCAGCACAACGTGCTCTTCATCGCTGACGAAGTACAGAGCGGTTTCGGCCGCACCGGCAAGCTTTTCGCCAGCGAGCATTACGGTATTGAGCCCGACATTCTGGTCAGCGCAAAGTCGCTGGGCGGAGGCCTGCCGCTTGCGGCCATCACCGGTCGCGCTGAGATCATGGACGCGCCCGGCCCCGGCGGCCTCGGCGGCACGTTCGCGGGCAATCCGCTTTCCTGTGCGGCCGCGCTCGCCGTGCTTGACATCTTTGAGCAGGAGGATCTCCTGCAGCGTGCGAACGATCTCGGCCAGCGCTTTCAGCAGCGCGCCCGGGAGTGGCAGCGGCGGTGGCCGCTTATCGGCGACGTGCGCGGCCTCGGCGGCATGCAGGCCATGGAACTCGTCAGGTCCCCCGAAACCCGCGAGCCCGCTGCCGACGAGACAAAAGAGATCACGAAATACTGTTACGAGCACGGCTTGATCACGATCACTGCAGGCTCTTACGGAAATGTGATTCGCGTGCTGGTGCCCCTGGTGATTACCGATGACCAGATGGACGAAGGGCTGGACGTTCTGGAGTCCGCGCTTCAGTTCGTCGGTGACAGGAAAGGCGTCATGGCGCAGGCCTAGAACCCCGCCGCCTCGGAGTCAGAGAAATGACCGTCACGGCTGTAACCCCTGAGAAGATCGCGAACTACATTCACGGCAAGTGGATCGACTCGAACACGTCGGAGTGGCTCGACGTCACAAACCCCGCGACGGGCGAGGCGGTTGCCCGTACTCCGCTTTCCGGAGCCGCCGATGTCGACCGCGCCGTGGAAGCCGCCGCCACTGCCTTTTCCGAATGGCGTCGCACCCCGGCGGAAGACCGCATTCAGCCGCTGTTCAAACTCAAGACGCTGCTTGAAGAGAATCTCGACCACATCGCCCGTCTCATTACCCTGGAAAACGGCAAGACTCTC
>Ga0335081_10008167_pt1 | contig 16778 bp, 15 predicted proteins | sample Lox_Sample_35_FD_206713 | JGI IMG/M metagenome (GOLD analysis project Ga0335081, IMG submission 206713) | Soil microbial communities from Loxahatchee National Wildlife Refuge, Florida, United States - Lox_Sample_3.5 | ecosystem: Environmental > Terrestrial > Soil > Wetlands | place: USA... | reverse complement strand
GAGCCCCAGCCACAGCGCAGCGTGCTCACCCGCCCGGCTGAGACCCACCAGGAGTTCGTCGAACGGCGCGGGCCACCGCTGCGACAGTCGACGCAGCAGCCGCCGATCGACAGCACCCGCCAGGCCGGAACGGATCTGACGGACGCCGCCGTGCCTTCTGGCGAGACCGCGAGCGTCTCGCCCACGCCTCATGCGCCCGAGGGGTGGGCGTTGCCCCGAGAACCGTGGTGTCCGATCTTCTCGAACTCTTCCTTGACCTTCTCGTTTTCCTTCTCGTTTTCCTTCTCGGTGAACGCCTTGGCCTCGTGGCCGGCCTTCTCCAGGCGCTCCTTCTCCTCCTCGGCAGCCTTCTTGGCCTTATCGCTCGCTTCCTTCATCTTGTCTGAGGCGGGCATCGCTTCTCCTTTTCATCGTTTGGCCAGCACGTAGATCACTCGCCGGCCAGGTGATTGGTCGTCACGCGTTCTGCGTGATTCGGCCAGGCGACCTCGGTGAATCATCCGAAGTGTGTGACGACGGATCACCTCTCCGAAGCAGAGAGTGTGACCACCATGCTGCCGCTCTCCGATGGAACCTCGGGTAGCCGCCTGACCCGTGCGCCCTGAGGCTTCGACCACGACTGGGTCGGCCGAGCCACTGCGGCAGGGTGGGAGCCTCCCGCCGGCACGTGAAGGCGGCGAGGCTACTCCCCCGACCTCGGATCGCCCGCCTTCGTTCTGGAGGCGCCATAGACGGGCGCTGACGTCGGCGCTCTGGATCCTCGCCGCACTCGGCTTCTTCTATTACGTCGTGCCGCGCATCATCGGGCTCGGGCCGACGCTCCGGCTTCTACGCCGCGGTGACGTCTGGTGGCTTGTGCTGGGTATACCGCTGGAGGCGCTCTCGTACGCCGGAGAGATTGTGCTGTTCCGAGGCGTCTTCGCCACGCCTGAGAATCGGATTGGGTGGACGGCAAGCTACGACATCGATATGGCCGGGACGGCCGCGACGAAGCTGTTCGCGGCAGGGGGTGCGGGTGGAATTGCGCTCACCGTGTGGGCGCTGCACGGCTACGGCCTGTCCGGAGCCGAGGTGGCAAACGGCATGGTGTGCTACGAGCTCCTCACCTACGGGGTTTATATGGCGGCCATGGCGATCGCGGGCTACGGGCTGTGGTTCGGGCTCTTCGCGGGTCGGGCTCCTGTCGGGCTAACTCTGGTCCCGGCGGTCTTCGCCACCGCGGTGATCGTCGTCGCGCTGTCGATGCTGTGGGTCGATGAACCGGTCGAGACGTTCCTGCAACGGCGAGCGGAGCGGTCAGGCGGCCGAACGTCCCGCTGGTGGCGGCGCCTGGCCGCATTACCGCGCTCGATTCATGCCGGGCTGCTCGACGCCGTAGCCATGGTCAAGCGACGGGACACATCGCTGCTCGGCGCGCTGGCGGGCTGGGGATTCGACATCGCCGTCCTCTGGGCCTCGTTTCGTGCCTTTGGCCACTCGCCGCCCGCCGCCGTCGTCGTGATGGGCTACTACGTCGGGACGCTCGCGAACGTGCTGCCCTGGCCCGGTGGAGTGGGCGGCGTCGAAGGCGGCATGATCGGCGCCTTCCTCGGCTTCGGTATCCAGCGGCAACTCACGGTTCTCGCCGTGCTCGCCTACCGCACGATCTCCTACTGGCTGCCGACCATCCCCGGCGCGATCTCCTACTGGCGCCTGCGCCGGAAACTCTCCTCATCGCCGCAGTCCGCCGACGCTGCGGATCCAAGCGGCTAACCGGCAGAGAGCGCTGGCAGGATGACTCGGAAGCTCACACCCCGACGGTGACAGTCCTGAGCATCGATCAAAGCATGGGCCGCGACGACGTGCTTCGGCATCAGGTGTTTCGAATGGTTGACGCACTCGGCGAATCATGCGATTCGCGTGATGACCGGTCACCTCGCTGGGGCCGACACTGGCCGACGGTCAGCGACCGATTCGAGGAGCCCAATGAGCGAGACCCCGCAACCCTTGGATCAACGAATGGAGCATGCGATGCCAACTCACCACCCGCGTGCGGACACGTTGAAGGCCAGCCTCAGGCGGGACCCACGCATTCCCGACCCGGTTGTGATCGCCGTCTCCGTCGAGGGCGGCATCGCCACGCTGCGCGGGACGGTTGAGAGCTTTCCTCAGCGCAGGGCAGCTGCCGAGGACGCGCGGAGGATCGAGGGCGTCTCCCACGTCGACGATCAGCTCAAGGTCGCGCTTCCACTTCCCCACCGCCGCGACGACCATGAGATCCGGGGCGCCGCGTTGCAGGCTCTGATGTGGGACGTGCAAGTCCCTTCAGACTCGATAGAGGTGGAGGTCCATCGCGGATGGGTCACCTTGACGGGCGAAGTCGAGGAGCAGTTCGAGAGCGATGCGGCGTACGAGGATGCGGCACGACTGCAGGGCGTCGTTAACGTCACCAACGAAATCAAGGTGAATGCTCATTGATTCGCGCCGGCGCGCGACGAATCATCCAGGACATCGTCGCGTCGCCCACCGTTGGGCGCCTTGCGCCGGTGCCGTTTGCGTGGTTCGAGCTTGCCGAGCATGCGACGCGCCTGGCGCGGATCACTCAAAGCGGGTGACGACACCTCACTTCACCGCCGACGAGTCTTATCGATGACGTGAGCGTCGTACCGCACAAGCCCGCGCTCGGTTCGGGTGCGCCGCGCGACCGTGACCAGGCGGAGGGTGTCCAGCAGGCGGAGCGCCCGCAATGAACGTGCTCAGCCAGGCGGTCCCTGCGATCGACCTTCAGTCAGTCGCAGCGCACGAGCTGCGCACGCCGCTCGCGGCGGTCCTGGTCCAGCTCGAGGTCCTGGCCGGGAAGCTCGAGGGCGAGGAGGCTGAGCTGGCGCTCGGCGCGTTGCGCTCGACGCGGCGGATCGAACGGTTGCTGGAGCAACTGCTGGCCGTGTCACGCCTGGATGCCGCCGGAACGAGGGAGGGCGCTCGGGTCGATCTAGCCGACGTGGTTATCGACGTCGCCGATGAGCTGGAGTGGGTGGCGCGCGGCCATCGCCTTTCGATCAGCGCCGACGCCGCGCCCGTCTACGGTGTCCGCGACGACTTGCACCGGCTGGTCTTGAACATGATCGACAATGCGCTCGCGCACACACCCATTGGAACCGACATCGAGGTGATCGTCGCCGCGGACCGGACCAGCGCAACCGTAACGGTGCAGGACAACGGGCCCGGCATTCCGCCGGAACTGAACAGTCGCATCTTCGAGCGGTTCGTCCGCGGTAACGATGGCTCACGCGGCTGTGGCCTTGGCCTGGCGATCGTGCGGGAGCTCGCCGAGGCGCACGGTGGGACGGTTCGCCTGGAGCACCCAGGTGCCCAACCGGGAGCGAGATTCGTGCTCCGACTGCCGCGGCTCGGCCGGGCCCAGCGAGCGAAAGGTGATCACCCACGGCTCCAGCTCCTCGCGTGAGATGTGTCCGCCGGTGACGCTGTGCGCGGCCTCACGACCGCCGGACGGCGGCTTCGGCTCGAGCCCGCACCGTGAGGATCATCACGACGGGGCTCATGCCGCCGCCACTACAGCCGGTCGGCTTCGTAGGATGGCGGCGACGCCGTCGACATCTGCGAGGGCGGCCGCGGCGGCACCGGTGACGACAGATGTGCGCGCGCCGGTCTCGAACGCCCGCACGGCAAGTCGATCCGCGAATTGACGGTCGGGCGGATCCTCGCTGCCCGCGACGACCAGGCCGCCGCCATCCGTGACGGCGCCGCGAAGCGGACGTTCTCCGTCCAGCAGAAGTCGCTCCACGAGGCCCTCTCCGAGTCTTCCGAGCACCGCTTCGAGGCCGACCGCGCCCCGTCCGCCGCCCGCGGCGCCGTCGCGCGCACGTTTCACGAGCGCAAGATTGCATCGGCTCGCGCCAGCATCCAGAACGGGAGTCAGCTCTTCCATCGCCCTCGCTGGGGAGAGCTCGGCGATGTCGCGTTCGATGAGCCCGGACTCGACGCCGGCGTTGCCGAGGATCTCGAGCAGGGCTTCGGCAGCGCGTGGATCGCCGGCGACCACGCCGAGCTCCCAGCGACGCTGAGCCGCGAGCCGCGCGACCCTGTCTCCGACGCGGGCGAGGCGCCGACGGTGGTCTGCCTCGACGTGGCGCTGCCAACGCTCGCGCTGGGTTGAGACCTTCTGCGCGCGGAGCGGATTCGGCGCCGTGGGACCCTTCCGTTCTGCGCCCTCGTAGACGATCGGCTCGACGTCGAATGCTCTCAGCTCGTCCGCGCGGCCGAGACGCGCTTCCAAGACTCGCACCCTGTCACGGCCGACCAGGATCATCACCCGGGGGTGACCGTCGTCGGCATGAAGCAGAGGAATCACATGAGCGATCTCACCCAGCGACGCCTCGGTCGGAAAGGCCGTCTGAACGGCAAACCGGTGGACAACACCCGAGCGTATGCCCGCAAATAGCGCTCGGCCGCGCCCCGATGCCGCTGCATCGCTCATCTCAGCGAGTGCCGGCGCAAGGGCCGCGAGGCGCTTCTCGAGCGCCCTCCAATCAGCATGATCTCCTTCCATGCGTACCCGTCTGTGGATCGCCCGCAGGTCATTGTCCACCCGGATCTGCCACGCCGAACGGGGGTGCGCCTCCGCGGCCGGATCCACGCCCACGTAGACCGACAGCACCCCGACGTCGTCGCGCAGGTTGAGGAGGTCGCGGATCAGGGGGTCCGTGTCAATCGTTGAGGTGGTCATCTCGGCTCACGTTTCCTGCGGTCGGCGTGAGCCGGTCTGCGCGATCACGACACGATGACCGCCCGACCCTCGGGGGTGCCGGCGATAGGTGGTTGCCGCTGCTCAGCTTGATCGTCTGGTAACTCATGGCGGTTTACCGTGACGCGTGGCGTGGTGAGCGGGCATCACGCAGTTCGGGTGATTCCCGGCAGGTTGTCGACCCGTCAGCCGCCGAGCGCGGCCGCGACCTCGAGGAGGCTCTGAGGAACGCGTCTGATCCCGGCCGTCGCCTCCGTCAGCGAGATCAGGCCGACCTCAGATCCGCTGAGGGCGGTGATCACGCTCGAGGCGTCGTCGTGTACGGCGTCGACGGCGGCGACGCCGAGCTGTGTGGCCAGGAGCCGGTCGGCCGCCGTCGGTATCCCACCGCGTTGGATGTGGCCGAGGACGACGAGCCGTGTCTCGAAGCTGGTTCGCGTGGCCAGTTCCAAGCGCACGCGCTCGCCGATCGCCCCGGCGACGATGCTGCCCATGGGCCCCTCGGCCGCTGAGAACTCGAGCGTTCCGGCCGCCGGCTGGGCGCCTTCGGCCACGACGACGATCGAGAAGCTCTCTCGTTGATGGCGGTGGCGCAACAGACCGGCGATCTCCTCGATGTCAAACGGCTCCTCCGGCGGCAGGATCACGTGCGCTCCCCCCGCGATGCCCGCGCCTACCGCGAGCCAGCCGGTTTGGTGCCCCATCACTTCCACAACCATGAGGCGGTTGTGGCTCTCCGCCGTCGTATGGATACGATCGACGGCCTCGGTCGCGATCGACAGGGCCGTGTCGAAGCCGACGCACCGATCGGTGCCCGGGACATCGTTGTCGATCGTCTTCGGGATCCCCACGACCCGGACTCCCAGTTCGGCGATCAGACGAGCCTCGATCAGCGTGCCGTCCCCGCCGATGACGAGCAGCGTGGCGATCCGATCCCGAGCGAGCGTATCCAGCGCACGTTCGACCGCGCCCTCGTGCTCGCTCGGGTGATAACGCGACGTTCCCAGCATCGTGCCACCGGCGGTGAGAATGGCGTGCGTCGAAGCGCCCGTGAGCTCGACGCTGCGCCCCTCGGTCACCCCGTGCCAGCCGTGGCGATATCCGATCACGCTATCGCCATGCATCCCCTCCGCGGTGCGCACGACCGCGCGGATCACCGCGTTCAAGCCTGGGCAGTCGCCGCCGCCGGTCAGGATCCCGAGACGCACCTGCTTACCCTCCGGCTCGCGGACGCGTCCCGATGATGACTCAACGCTGGAGCTTCAGGTCGATTGCCCTGATCTCTGCCTCGCCCGGAAGCTTGGCGAGGATCGATCTCACGATCTCCTCCAGGTCGCCCTCCTCGCGGCCGAGGTCGTCGTAGTAGGTCTTTATCACGGTGTAGAGGACCTTCAGCTCGGGGCGAGTGAGGGAGAGCGTGTACGCGGTTTCACTCGGCCTGATCCGACCGCCCGTCATCGCCGGCCTCCTCTTCCTGGCCCAACCACGCGTCCAGCGGTCCACGTCGTGTCGAAGCTCGCCGAGATTATGCGGTATCCCATATGTTCAGCCTGAGCCGCGGCGGGGTGAGACGTCATCATGCGGATTGGGTGATTGTCGACGACCCTAATCCGCCGACGGCTTCCCGGCTCGCTAACGGGCGTTCTCACCCGTCAGCAGCGTGCGCCCGCATCACGAGAGGGCGCAGTCGACGAGACTGGTCCGTATCTCGCGTTGGCCGTGCCTTTTGTCCGAATAGCGTTTTTTACAGATCGGGAGGAACGGCGTTGTAGGATCTCCGCTCGCAGCTTGTACTCCACCCTCGGGGAATGGGATATGCCAGCCTCGTTCGAGCGCTCTCTGTTAGTCGGGGCAGGGTTTGAGGGTGTGGCGGCAGGGCGGGGGGTGGTGCGGCGTGTTGGCCTGTTCGAGCGGTTGTCGGCGGCCAGAGCGGGTGGGGTCGTGCTGGTCTGCGCTCCTGCCGGAAGCGGGAAGTCGGTGTTGGTGCGCTCCTGGGCTGAGGCCGAGGGGTTGGACGATCGGGTGGCATGGGTGTCGGTGGAGCCGCGCGAGCCCGATGGCCAGCGGTTCTGGCTGTCGGTGATCGACGCACTGGCACGGGTGGCTGCGTCTGTGGAGAAGGTCGCTCCCGCGCCGGGCTTTCGCGGCGAGGTAGTGGTGGAGCGGCTGCTGTCGGAGCTTCGCTCGCTCCAACAGCGCGTCGTGTTGGTGATCGATGATCTGGACGAGCTCCGCTCGACGGACGCGCTCGAGTGGCTAGGGTTGTTCCTCGCACGCCTGCCATCGCGGCTTCTCGTGGTATTGGCGACGCGTGAGGATCCGGGGCTCGGCCTGCATCGGCTACGGCTCACGGGGGCGCTAACCGAGCTACGCGGTCCTGATCTGGCCTTCTCGCCTGAGGAGGCGCGGGAGCTCCTTGAGACGGCGGAGGTCGGGCTCTCGAACGCCGCCGAGGCGTTGCTTTACAAGCGAACGGAGGGTTGGGCAGCGGGCTTGCGGCTGGCGGCGATCTCACTCGCCGGCCACCCCGACCCCGAAGGGTTCGTGACCGAGTTCTCCGGCAGCGAACGGACCGTAGCGGGGTATCTGCTCGCGGAGGTGCTACAGCGCCAGCCGGCGGAGGTGCGCGAGCTGTTGCTGCGCACGTCGGTGCTCGAACGGGTAAGTGGCCCGCTGGCCGACCACCTAACGGGCGGCTCGGGGTCGGAGCGGATCTTGCAGGAGCTCGAGGACGCCAACGCGTTCGTGACGTCGCTGGATGCAGGGCGGTCTTGGTTTCGCTACCACCACCTGTTCGCCGATCTGCTGCAGCTGGAGCTGCGGCGAGTTTCATCGGGCGGCGTCGAGTCCCTGCACTCGGCGGCAGCCGATTGGTTCGAGCAAGAGGGCTACATCGTTGAGCCGATCCGTCACGCGCAGGCGGCCGGGCACTGGCGGCACGCCGCCCGGCTACTCGCCGACAGCTTCATGGTGCTGCTCCTTGACGGCCGCATCGAGACGGTTCGGGAGCTGCTGAGCGCATTTCCAAGTGATATGGCGGCGGCGGACCCGGAGCTCGCCCTTGTCGGGTTCACCGGCATCTTGCACGGCGCCCGACAGGAGAGCGCCGCGTGCCTGGATGTCGCACAACAGCTTGCGAACACGGTGCCCGAAGAGCGCAGGCATCGCTTTGAAATGCTGCTCGCCGAGTCGAGGCTCGTGCTCGCGCGCTGGCGCGCTGACCTCGAGGCTGTATCTGAGGAGATTCCGTTGGTTGAGGCTGCGCTCGCAGCGCAGCCGGCCGATGAACGTGCGCTCAGTGACGAGCTCCGAGCGGTCGCGATGCAGAATCTCGGAGCCGCGGAGCTGTGGGCCTCGCGCTTCGATGACGCGCGGCGTCACCTCGAGCAGGCGCTGGCGCTGGCCCGGCGCGCCGGACGGCCCTGGCTCGAGATCAGGTGTCTCGGTCCCCTCGGACTTGCCGGCCCGTTTACCGGCACATCGTTCTCGGGCGGTCTGAAGCTCAGCGAGCAGGCGGTGAGGATCGCCGAAGCGCACGGATGGCGCGACGATCCGGCCCTCGTCACCGCCTTGGCCACCGGGGCGGTTGCCCTGCTGTTCCTCGGGCGATTCGATGCGGCCGAGCGGTGGCTCGAGCGGGCGGAGCGCACCTTGCGGCCAGATGGTGAGCCCGGCACCGAATTGGTCGTGCACCACGCGCGCGGTCTCCTACGCCTCGCGCAGGAGCGGCATGAGGAGGCGCTCGAGTCGTTCGCCGCCGCGGAGCGGATGCAGGCGCTACTGGCCGACGAGCATTCATTTACGGTCGCGGGACAGGCGCGCCTGATCGAAACGCACGTGCGCATGGGCGAGCTGGCGTTTGCCCGCGGAGCGCTGGCCGAGGCCAGCGAGCAAGCGCGCGACACCGCCGAAATGCGCGAGGCCGCCGCTGTCATCCATCTCGCCGAAGGCAAGCCCGAGCTGGCTATCGACGTGCTCGCCCCGGTGATCGAAGGCGGCACGCCCATGATTCACCGACCATCAGCGGTCACGGAGTCGCTGGCGCTCAAGGCTGCGGCTTGTGAGCGGCTCGGTGACCGGCGCGGTGCGGAGGCCTCGCTCGAGCGGGCTCTTGAGCTCGCCGAGCCCGAGAAAATCGTCCTCCCGTTCATCCTCGCGCCGGTACATGAGCTGCTCCACCGGCTACCGCGCCACCGGACCGCGCATGCGACCCTGCTCAGAATGATCCTCGACGTGCTCGCAGGTGCCTCGCCGCGGGCCCCGGGCGACCGCGTCACGCTGCTCGAGGAGCTCAGCGAAGCCGAGCTGCACGTCCTGCGCTACCTGCCCAGCGGCCTCAAAGCCCCGGAGATCGCCGCCGAACTGGGCGTCTCGGCCAACACGGTACGCACGCACATCCGCCATATCTACACCAAGCTCGATGCGCACGACCGCAACGACGCGGTTTCGCGAGCTCGCGAGCTCGGGCTAATCGGACCATCCTCGCACTTCCGCTGACCGCACCACCCGCGGCGTATGCCCCGGCACATCCGCCGATCCGCGTCGTCTGGGGGCTCTGCACGAATCGGCCGGGAACGGCCGGGGTGGGCCGGCGAGGCCGATGTCGGCGGTCGGCCGGTGCCTCGTGGCGATGATCATCAATAGTGCGTGACGATGACTCACCCGGTGGGCGGTCACGCTGCTGGGTATGGTTCCTCAGGATCCCGGTTTCGCCAGGCAACAGGACCGCCCCGCTGCAAGCCCGGAGGGTACCGAGGGAACGCCGCGAAGTTCCCGAGTGCTGGGGGTCACATCACTAGCGCTGATCAGCGTCGCCGCGGTCTTGACGCTGCGCAACATGCCGAGCGTGGCGGAGTATGGCTGGTCGAGCATTGCTTACTACCTGTTGGGAGCGGTGTTCTTCTTCGTTCCGTTGGCGCTGGTGGTGGCCGAGCTCGGCACCGGCTGGCCGAAGGCCGGGGGACTGTATGCGTGGGTCAAAGAGGGGTTTGGCGATCGACCAGGCTTTTTGGCCGTATGGTTCGAGTGGGTCGAGAACATCCCGTACTTCCCGACCGTGCTCGCGTTCTGCGCGGCGACGTTCGCGTTTGTCGTCGATCCCAGTCTGGCCAACGACAAGGTCTACCTGGTCATCGCGATGTTGGTGATCTTCTGGGGACTGACGGTGGCGAACTTCTTCGGCATGAAATGGAGCGCGCGCCTGAACGATCCCGGCGTGGTCTTCGGCACGCTGCTTCCGGCGGCGGTGCTGATCGGGCTCGGTCTGTACTGGCTGGCGGCCGGCCGGCACAACCAGATCCCATTCCACGGCAGCAAGCTCGCTCCGAACCTCGGCAGCGTCAACAACCTGGTGTTCTTCGTCGCCGTCCTGCTCAGCTACGGCGGTATCGAGATGGCAGGATTTCACGCCAAGGAGACGCGCAGCCCGGCGCGAGATTATCCACGAGCGATCTTCATCGCCACCGTGCTGATCGTCGGCATCTCGATCCTGGCCACGTTGGCGATCGCGTTCGTCGTTCCCCAGGCAAAGCTCAGCCTGGTCGCCGGGCTGATGCAGGCCTTTGACTCGTTCTTCAAGGCGATCGGACTGGGCAGCTGGGCGACGAAGGTCATGGCGCTGCTGGTCGGTCTGGGCACGCTGGCGCTGATCAGCACCTGGATGCTCGGGCCCGCGAAGGGGCTGTATGCCACCGAGCAGGCCGGAGACCTCATACCCCAACTCGAGTACGTCAACAAGCGCCACGCGCCGGTCGCGATCCTCGTTTTCCAGGCGGCGCTGAGCTCGATGCTCGCGCTGCTTTTCCTGTTCGTGCCGAGCATCAACACCGGCTACTGGATGCTGACCGCGCTGACCACCCAGCTCGTTCTGATGATGTACATACTGGTGCTCTGCGCGGCGATCCGGCTGCGCTATAGCGAGCCGAACACCGATCGCCCGTTCAGGGTCCCGGGCGGCACGGTGGGCATGTGGATCGTCGGCGGGATGGGGCTGCTCGGCTGCGTCTTCGGGTTTGTTATGGGGTTCATCCCGCCGACGGGCGTCAAACACTGGGCCACGCCGGTCTACATCGGCGCGATGGTGCTCGGCATCGTGATCAGCACAGCCCCCCCGTTCATCATCGAGAAGGTCAAGAAACGGAGCTGGGTCATGACTCACCCCGACAAAGTGCTCGTCGATGTCGAGGGCCCGTCACTCGGTCCGCACGACCTCGAGCACGGCAAGCCCGAGGGCGACGGCGCCGATGCTCACGACAATCGCGAGCTCCGCGCCGATCGGCACGACCCAATGGCCCCAAGTTAGCGCCGCCGCGGGCGTTGGCTGTCGAATCACGCAAAGCGCGTGATGACTCGTCACCCCGCTGGCGGCCAGCCTATGGCGGCAATGGTCACCGACGAGAGAGGAGGCACGGCGTGTCCGTAACCAGCTCGAGAGGCCGTGCGGCGGCTCAGACGAGCGTCTTCGGTCAGGTGATGGGCCTGGTCGCGTTGACGCTCGGTCTGCTGACCCTCGGGGCGTATCTGGGTCGAAATCTCGCCGGAGGAGCGTCAATTGTCTTGTTCATCGTCGGCTTTGTCTGCATCGCCGGGCTCAACCTCACGCGTGATTCCGAACCCCTGTCGGTCGGACTTCTGTGTGCCGCCGGCTTGTTCCTAGGGCTCGGGCTCGGCGGTGGTCTGCACGCCTACGCTGTAGCCGACCCCGGTGCCGTCTGGCAAGCGGCGGCGGCCACGTGCCTGTTCGTGGCCGGGCTTGGCAGCCTCGGTTATGCGATCAACTCCGACCTCTCGGCCGGTTACCGAGCCCTCTTCTGGCTGCTGGTCGCGCTGATCGTCTTTGGGCTGGTCAGCCTGTTCGTCTCGATTCCCGGCGACAATGTGGTGTATGCCGTCCTCGGTCTCGTCATCTTCGGTGGATATACGGTCCTCGACTTCAACCGGATGCGGCGGGCGGGGATGGACGACGCCGTTTCGATCGCGGCCGGGATCTTCCTCGACGTTGTCAATGTGTTCCTGTTCTTCCTACAGCTGTTCGGACGAAGGGAGAGGTAGCGTCTCCGTGGAACGCGCTCCCAACTCGAGCAACGGTCAAGCGCGCGGGTATGTGGCCACCGATCTGCATACCTGGTCGTCCTCACGCGCGGATCCCCCCGCCACGGCGCGGCTACGTCCTGTCGGCAAATCAAGGGCTGCGAGCCGGCGGGGCGGCCGGCCGCGGCACCACGAGAACCGGGCACGTCGCCAGCCGCAGCATGCCCCGTCCGGTGCCCCCGGGTTGCATCCGACCCGGTCGACTGGAGTGTCCCGATCCGAGGACGAGAAGACCGACCTCATCACATAGGTCAGAGAGCACGTCGGTCGGCATGCCGACCTCCACTTCGATGTTCGTGGGCACACCGCTGGCGGATGTGGCGGCGAGATCGCGCTCAACTGCGGAGATGAGCTGCCGCTCGGTGATCGAGCTGCCCTCCAGCGCGATCTGTTCCGTTTTCAATCCGCCCGCCACTCCGTCATCGATCGCGCTCCGCACCTCGAGCGCCGCGCCGGTGGTCGACGCGATCGATACCGCAAGGTCAAGAGCCGCCCGCGACTCGGGGCTACCATCAAACCCGACGCCGATCCGATCGAGCCTCTTGTCGGTGGGCTGTTGGAAGGCGGAGGGTGCGATCGCTAGGGGACACTCGAGGTGCTCGAGCAGATCGCTCGCGCTTCTCCCGAGGCGGACCCGGCCGGCCTGGGCCTTTTGCGCTGAGCCCACGACGAGCAGGTCGCGGTGCTCGTGCCGGACCACGTGACGCAACCCGCGCCAGACCAACACGTCCGCCTGAACCATGATCCTGGCGTCGGGCGCCAGCGAATCCCGCGTCTCGGCCAACATCGCCCGTGCCTGCTGCTCGAGCGCGGTCCAGCTCATCCCGCCGGGGAGGGCGATCGGAATGAGCGGCTCCTCGTGGACGGCGATCAACATCAGCTCCGCGCCCGTGGCGCGCGCGATGAGCGAACCTAGCACCACCGCGTCGCGGCCGGAGGGATTGCCGTCGACGGCGACCCCGATCAGCTTGGGTGCCGACCACCCGCTGATTTGCCCACCTTCGGGGGACCGACGACGACTCGGCCGGTTCGGACCAGGGGTGGGAGTAGGAGCAGGAGGTGACATATCGCCGACGCCCCGGATCCTGCAGGCCGATCAGGTGAGATCGCATCATGCAATCTGAGTGATTCCGAGCACGAGACCGAGGTTCCCGTGGCTGATGACGAGCTCGGCGCGCGATCACGCATTTCAGGTGATGTGTAGTCACCCATCTCGCCGCGACGATCGAACCACGAGGGGTCAAGCCGCGTTCGAGGCCGCCTGACCATGCATCAAAGCTAGAGAGGATCAGCCATGCTCGAAGATGAATTCAGCCGCGAGAATGTGCTTGCTGTGTCGTTCTCGGAGCATTCCAATGCGTACGAGGCGCTCAGCCGATTGAAGGAACTCGACGCGCGGCATGATGTGAGCGTCCGAGGAGCGGCGGTGGTCGTCCGAGAGGAGGACGGTAAGGTCGTCACTAAGGAGCAGATCGGGGACGAGAGCTGGGAGGGGACGGTGGGCGGCGGCCTGATTGGCCTGCTGGTAGGCGTTATCGGGGGCCCGGTGGGAGTGTTGATCGGGGGGGCGACGGGAGTCCTGGTCGGCTCGCTGTTCGACGAGGACGATCAGGATGCGACGGACTCGGCGCTGGCGGATATCTCGAAGTCGGTGCGGGTTGGAGCTCCTAGCCTGTTGGCCGACGTCATGGAGACCGACACCCTCGCGATCGATGCGGTCATGGCGAACCTGGGAGGGACAGTGCTGAGGCGGTCGGGTCTGGACGTGCGAGCGGAGATCGCCGCGGCGGAAGACGCGCAGCGCGAGGCGAAAAAGAAGGCCCGCAAGGAGCTGCGCGAGGCGCGTAAGAAGAAGCAGAAGGACGAAATCGACGCGAAGCTGGATGCTCTGAAGGCGAAGCTCGGTCGGCATAAGCAGCCGGCGGCGAGCTCGTAAGGGCCAGCCCTCGTCGCGTATGACTCCGCTTTACGCGGCGGCCACCGTGAGCGAACGTCGGCGGCTGCGGCTAATCCGCCCGATATTCGCCGACCGGTACGGATGCGCGAGGCGTGCGACGTAGGCAAGCTCGGTGCGTGGAATCAGCACGGGAGTTAGTTGCCGTTGTCGCTCGTCGGTCGCAGCCCACGAACGCGCCACTGGTGGAGGGCTGGAGGCGTTTGGGAATTCGGGCCGAGCTACTGTGCCCGCCAGATGCTTATCGCCGGCTTGGGGCAGGTGACATCGCGGTGGTGCGTCTGGACGTGACGCCGACGCTTGATGGCGTTGAAGCGGGGCTGGCGGAGATGGCCGCGCTCGAGCCGCGTGGCGTGCGGTTTGTCAATCGACCGCGGGCAGTGCTGGTGGCCCACGACAAGCTTCGGGCGGCGCGCCGATTTGCAGCGGCAGGGCTTCGGCATCCGCGCACGCTGCACCGCACGACGCTTGACGAGGTGCGCACGCTCGAGCCGCCGTTCGTCCTCAAGCCGCGGTTCGGCAGCTGGGGGCAAGATGTGATGCTGTGCCGCGACCGCAGCGAGGTCGAAGAGAGCCTCGCCACGATCGCTCAGCGAGGCTGGTTTCGCAGTCAGGGCGTGCTCATCCAAGAGCTGATACCGCCACTTGGCTACGACACGCGGGTCGTCGTGGCAGGGGGCCGGGTCGTCGGAGCAGGACGACGGGAGGCAGCGCTCGGCGAGTGGCGGACGAATGTAGCCCTCGGCGGTCAGTTCATCTCATCGTCGCCAACCGACGAAGAGCAGGCCCTGGCGATTGATGCCGCTCGTGCGATCGGTGCGGAGCTTGTGGGAGTCGACCTTCTCCCTGAGCCAGAGCACGGATCCGTCGTTCTCGAGGTGAACGGAGCGGTCGATTTCTCAGAAGAGGAAGAGTCGCTCACCGGGCGGAGCATCTACGCGGACATGGCCGCGGCGCTCGGGCTCGGTCAGCCACAGTTGGTCGCCGGCTGATCGGATGGCCAATCGGCTCGATCGGTCACTAGCTCCGCTAGGTCGTTGAGAAGTTCACGGATCGGCCATCTTCTTGTCAGGCCGCGATAGCGGCGTGTTTTGATCTCGTCTTCGATGGCGCGTTCGAAAGCGCGGTAGGAGACGGCGAGCGGGGATCGTTTGGCGATCTCGTTCGGGAGGGTGGGGTCGAGTTCGGCGAGGCTGGGGCTGACGATCCGGGTGTAGGTCTTGGTGAGGAAGACGGCCAGTCGGCGTCCCTCGCACGTGAGTTCGTAGCGTTGGGTGCGAGGAATCCGCTGGATGAACCCCTTGCGCCGCAGGCGCCGGAGGTCGTAGGTCATCTGCCGCGCGCTGTAGCCGGGCATCAGCCCGGCGATCAGCTCGCGGAGTGAGCGGTTCGTCAGTCCGGTGAAGAGGTGCTGGAAGCTGGACAGGCAGGCCAGCAGCACCATCGTGCGGGGTTCCCCGAACCTGAGGCCGGGGGCGGGTAGGCCATCGTGGGTTCTGGATGGCAGCACCACGCGCTCGAGCGTCGTGGCGTCTGGTGCGCATGCGCACGCGTCAAGTTGGTGGTCCAGCAGCCGCTGGTTGATGTTATGTCCGATTGCGATCAGCGCGTCCCAGTTGGCGTCGGTGAGCAGGCGGCCGATCCCGAAGTCGCGGGTGTCGTTGACGGTCGTCTCGGTCCGGAGGGCGCGGCCTTCTTTGAAGTACTGCTTGACCTTCGAGGCGCGGAAGTGAATCTGGATCGCCGCCTCGACACCGCGGTTGAAGAGCTTGGTGTGAAACCGGCCCGGGGTACGGCTGTTGACCCGCCGGCCGAAGATCACAGCAGCCTGGTCCGGTCGTCCGAGCGTCAACTGGTCTGGGAGCGTGGCCTCGAACCACGCACGGCCCGCGACCGGCCGGTCAAACACGCGGGTGTCGGAGATCTCCAGCTGCCGGAACGCGAGCGCGTACTCGTAGCCGCGCTTGCGATCCTCGATCGTGAACGGCGAGGGGAGCACGCCGCGCCAGCGATCGCAGAACAGACGGACATCCTCAGCCGACAGGCTCTGGCACATCGCGGCGAGCGCCTGCGCGTCCTCGCAGGACGCGAACCCGTTATCCAGCGGCTTGAACAGGACGCGCTGCTGGGCGGCCTGGCGCTTGGCCCACTCGTTCCCGTTGAGATAGACCCAGACCGGGAACGGCGCGTACGCGACGGTCTTGATGAACCCGGGTCCCCAGTCCGGGTCGCGGACATAGAAGTAGTAGTTGTTCGGAAGGATCGACTGGCGGCGGTAGACGAAGTGCGGATGCCCGTCCGGGCCGCCGTCGCGCCACCCGCGCCAAGCGCTCACCTTCTCCTGACAGATCCGACCATCACCACCCCGAAACGGCCCTCGGCCTCGGCCTGCTGGAAGTGCTTGCGGGCGATCTCCTCCTTCACGTCCCCCTTGACGAACTGGACCGTCGGGATCTGGTTCTTGCCGATGAACGCGTTGATCGCATTGACGTACGCACGGCCCATCTTCCCGAGCACCGTCGGCGAGGGAATCGGGAACCCTCGATCCAGCAGAAACCGGATCACCTGCCCCTCGGTCATCAACTTCGGCACATACCCCTGCAAGAACAGCCGGTCCACCGAGCGGACCTCCAGACTCACGTGATCGGCGAGTAGGCTTGAGATCGTGGCCACGGTGGTACCTCCAGCAACCGCAAGGTGCAAAGCCCCGAAGGGGCTTCCAAGTGGGCGCCGACCGCCCGCGCTCTAGATCGGAAGGTACCCCGCGGCCACCACCCGCGGCCCGCAGGGACGCCCCCGCGAGCGAGGCTCATACCGAACAACGACGGCCTCCAGGATCACAGCGGCGTTCCAACAACCGCTCGGCGGTATGAGGCTCGCTCGCTAGAACTAGTAGACGCGTCCGCAAGTCCTGCGGACTATCGGAAGGGATAAGGGCGAGCGCGCGGAATTATGTGTCGTGCCGCGAACCACCACCCTGGTGATCGAGCT
>Ga0335081_10008166_pt1 | contig 16778 bp, 16 predicted proteins | sample Lox_Sample_35_FD_206713 | JGI IMG/M metagenome (GOLD analysis project Ga0335081, IMG submission 206713) | Soil microbial communities from Loxahatchee National Wildlife Refuge, Florida, United States - Lox_Sample_3.5 | ecosystem: Environmental > Terrestrial > Soil > Wetlands | place: USA... | reverse complement strand
GCCGGGGCTGGTCAGGTGCTCGTCGCCGACGACGGTTGCTGCGGTGGCGTCGGACGCTGCTGCCGCGCCGCTGCGGCTCACCACCTTCGCCAGCCCAAAGTCGAGCACCTTCACCTGCTCGCGCTTGGTGACGAAAATGTTTGCCGGCTTGATGTCGCGATGCACGATGCCTTCCCCGTGCGCCGCATCGAGTGCGTCCGCGATCTGCACCGCAATCTCCAGCAGAGTCTCGGTGTCCAGCGGCCGGCCGGTGATGCGATGCTTCAGCGTCTCGCCGTCCAGAAATTCCATCACCAGGAACGGCTGCCCGCTGTGCTCGTCGATCTCGTGGATGGTGCAGATGTTGGGGTGGCTCAGCGCCGAGGCCGCGCGGGCCTCGCGCTGGAAGCGCTCCAGCGTCTGCCGGTCGCGCACCACGTCCTCGGGCAGGAACTTGATGGCCACAAAGCGGCCCAGGCGCGTGTCCGCTGCCTTGTACACCACGCCCATACCACCGCCGCCCAGCTTCTCAATAATCTGGTAGTGCGAGATAGTTTGCCCGATCACTGCTCCCCCGCTGGCGGGGAATCTTAGTCGGCTTCTGCAGGCAATTCAACCACGGAGGAAAGGGGCATGGCTGCCCCGCGGCTCTCACGGATCTCCACGATACGCGAGGTGATGATCGGGGTGCGGTATTCGGGGTGCTTGAATTCCAGGCGCATGCTGCGGCCGATAAAGCGCATCTTCAGCGCCGATCCTCCCCAGTTCGAGCCCAGGATCCTAACCAGTAACGGGCGAGGACAATACTCCGGATGCCCGGAGATGAGCACCCATCCGTCGCCGCAGTTCACGACCGTGTACCAGCGGTTCTGGGTCTGCACCTCCAGCTTGCTGCCCAGGGCGAGCTGTTCCAGGTGGACACCGCCTTCAACCTCCGACCGCGCGATGTTGTGGTTCAGCTCATCGCTCAGATTCGGATGCGGCGCAAACAGATGTGGGACTGTCGGTGCGGTCGTGACGGCCACCCCCTCACACGATTGGCGAATGTTAGCCCGGTAACGGAGCGCGAGTCAATCAAACGTGTGTCCGGTGGGTTAACCGAAAGGCCTATGGTACGGGCGCCGAACCGGCGGCTTTGATGTCACCGGTTTCGACCAACACAGTGAGCGAGTTGCCGAAAGTCTGCAGGTGGTAAGCGTGGGGGTGGGCCAGGCCCACGATCACGCGGGTCACCAGGGGGTTCACCAGGAAAAGCGACGCGCTAACGGCCTGGACTTCGGCGGCGTTCACGGCAATGCGCCGCGGATGGTTGAGGCGCACGTCGGCCAGGTCGATGATGATCCGGTTGGGGTCGCTAAGCGCCGATACCGAGGCCTGCAGCGGCTTGCTGCCCTCGATGTGCACCGCGATGGCATCCTTTTCGCGCGACACCGTTACGCTGCGCACCACGCCGGGCTTGTTTGCCTTGGCGGCCTGATGAGGAGTGGTCTCCTCGTCGCTGATGGCTGGCGCTTGCGCCTTGCCGGAGGAAACCGGGGACGTCGCTGTCGGCGGAATTCCGGTGGCAGGAGTTGGAGCCGAGGGCTGCATCGCCGGTGGCGGTGGCCCGGCTGACGCTCGCGCGGTCGCTTCCGGCTGCGCTACTGCCGGAGGCTGCCATCCTGCCACTGAGCCCGGCGCGGGAAGCTGGACGGCATTCGAGGGTAAGTGGGGGCTGGCGGCGGGCAGAGCTGGGTTCGTGGCCTCCACGGCGGCCACTTTCGCGGGCGTCACCTGCGCGGCGGCGGGCGGGGTGAAATCGACGGCGAGGATCACGGTGCTGCCGGAGGGCATCAGCCGGTACTCATGGCGATGGGTAAGATCCACCACCACACGAGTGATCGGCGGATCCGACTGGAACAGCGCCACACGGACGGCTTGCACGTCGCCGGTATCAACGCTGAAGCGGTGCCCGCCACCGCAACTTACGCCCGGAAGATCGACAACGATCCGTTCCGGTCCGGAAAGCAGCAGGACCGCAGGCTTGGCCGGCGCGCTGGTTTCAATGCGGACCTCGACCGACGTCTTGCCGCGCAAGATGCTGACGCGGCGCAGCAGGGTGCCGGGCGCAGCCCGCGTTACTCCGGCCGGGCTCGTCACCTTGGCGGGAATCGCTCGCGCAGGCTGCGTGGCGCTTGGCAATATCGACTGCCCGCAGGCGGGCAAGACAGTGCTCGCCGCCACCAGCAGCAATCGTGTCAGCCGTCTCGGTCTTGCAGAGTACAGATTCGTCGGAGCAATCCTTTCTGCAAATTGGCTCGCCCATGCTAGCTGCCGCCGCCAGGCGCGGGGAGAGACTATGCAGATACCCCGCCATACCTTGGCTGGCACAAAAAAAGCCCCTCTTGCGAGGGGCGAGCTGATGGAGAGAGGAGATGAATGATGCTAGGCCATAGCGGCAAGAAGTTCGCGCAGCCGCAACCGCGCCTGATGCAATCCGTAGGCGGATTCCTGCTCGCTGACCCCGAGAAGACGGCTGATGCGAGCATGGTCGAAGCGCTCGACATCATGAAAAAGAAAGATCATGCGTTCGGTGACCGGCAACTGCACCAGCGCGCGCTCCAGTTCCACGCGCTTGGTGTTTCCCCGCATGCCGAGCACTTCCGAGCAGGGAGCGCACTCCAACGTGAGCGAACCGAGCGGCATCAGTTCGCGCAACTCGGCAATAAAAGCGCGATCCACAGATTCGCCGTCGGGATCGGAGCTCACCGCGAACGCCCGGCAGAAAGTATTCACCATCAAGTCTTCTGCGGCCAGTTCGTTGTCAGTCATCCAGAAAGCGAGAGAGTACACACGATGGCGGTTCTCCTCGAAAACTTCCTGGTATGCGCGAATGCGCGCTTCCGGCTTGGTAACGCACGCTGCAAAGCTGAGCTTTTCTTCCCGGATGCTCGCTGCCATGTGGTCCCCTTTCCAAATGAGTAAAGGCGCGCTCGGCCTGCGTGGCCGCTTAGAGTGTCATTAGCACTTTGAAAACCACTTGTGACGCTCTGCTCTGGCGATCGGTCTAGCTTCCGTCCAACTCGCAACACCCAAGATCGCGCCCCGCATTCCAGACCATTGGAATCTCTTCCTTTGTACAACCCATAATCCTGGCGCAAGTTTCGGTGGTCTGCCCGATTGGCTTGGTCGATGTCCCCACAAAGCTGCTGATTAGCAATCTCTTGCCCAAAGCTGGCGCGCGTTCAGCTTTGGTTACAAATCGTTACATGTGAAAGCAAATTAATGAAAATGCAGAAAGGAAGCTCGCCGAAAAGCTGATCTGTGGTTCTGGCAAACCTATGCTCTTTGTTGGCACGCCGATGCCAACCCTTAGGACCCTAGGTAAAAATTGCAGAGCCTTCAGTAAGTCTGGCCTCGTCAGGCGTCTGCAAGGCACGGCGAGCAAGGTCGAGAAACTCTGGGACGGTGAATGGCTTGGCGATGCACAGTGCCCGTGTCTGCTCGATGAACAGGCGCAGTTCAGGGTCGCCGGGACTGGAAGCGGCAAGCGCAAAGTGCTTCTCCAAACCAGGACAATTGATACCAATCCAGCGATGAAGATCGGCCGCAGTCCAGCCTCCTATAGTCGCGTCCATTATCACGGCGTCGAAGCTCTGCGATTGCAGCCGGGAGAGAGCCTCTTCAGCATTGCTCACGGCAACCACCTCCACTCCTGCATAGGTAAGGGCCTGGCGTTCAAGTTCCAAGATGGGCTCCTCATCGTCGGCCAGCAGGATACGTCCGCGCAAGCGCACCGCAGAGGCAGGCAACCGCGAGGCTGCGCTCGATTCACCGGAATGGCTGTCGCGTGCGGCCGGCAGTCGTACTTGGAAAACAGCGCCTCCCTGAGGATGGTTGCGGGCTAGAATTTCGCCGCCGTGAGCCTTGATGATGCCATAGCAGATGCTGAGCCCCAGCCCTGTGCCTTTGCCGACGGGTTTGGTGGTGTAGAAGGGATCGAAGATGCGCTTAGCGTCGCGGATGCCGGGCCCGCTGTCCTGGAATTCAACGCATACCTGCCGCCGGTCAAGGAACGCGCGCAGGCGAAGCCGTCCGCCGCGCGACTCTTCCAACATCGAGTCGAGGGCGTTGTTCACGATGTTCAGAAAGACTTGCTCGAGTTGGTGGGCGTCGCCCACCACCGGCGGCAGGTCGCTCTGGATTTCCTGTTCGATGACGATGTTGTTGGCCTTCAGGTCATAGTCACGCAGCGCGAGCGTGTCCTCCAGCACCCGACGAACGTCGAGGCGTTGCTTGAAAGCTTTGCGCTGGCGGGCGAAGGAAAGCAAGTTCAGCACGATGCGGTGCGTGCGGTGTGCCTGCTTGAAGATCTTGTCCAGGTACTCGCGGTGGCGCGGCTCGAGCGGTTCATCCTCCAGCAACTGCGCGTATCCCAGGATAGCGGTGAGAGGATTGTTCAGCTCGTGGGCCACGCCGGAGATCATTTGCCCCAGCGCCGACATCTTCTCGCTCTGCAGCAACTGCTCCTGAGTGCGCGTCAGATCTTCATAGGCGCGCCGCGTCTCTTCGTAAAGCCGCACCTTTTCAAGTGTGTTCGCGAGCTGGCGGCCGATGGCGATCATCAGGTTCTCGTCCGTGGCGGTGAATTCGCGCGGGGTGCGGCTGCTGATGCCGAGCACTCCTGCCAGCCGGTCTTTGGTCCAGAGCAGTACCCATATCCAAGAGCGAAGACCCTCGCGTTGGACCAGCTCGGAAACTGCCTCCGGCAGCTCCGGCAAGTGCTGGGGGGTGATAAGAGCCGGGCGCGAACGCCGCAGACGATCGAAGAATTCCTCCGAGACCTGGATCTCCACTAGCGGCGGCTGGCTGAGGTGCCCGCTGGCGGCGTGGCGGCGCGCGATGCGGCTGGCTTCGTCAAACAGGTACACGGAGCCGGCATCGGCGTGAAACAGTTCCATCACCTGGCTGAGAGTGAGACGCAGGATCTCTTCCAGGTCCAGCGACTGATTGGCAATCACGGCGATGGAGTTCAGTGCGAAGAGTTCGCGGTGGCGGCGTCGCATCTCCTCCTCGGCGCGTTTCTTCTCGGTAACGTCGAGCAGGAAACCCTGGTAGCGGATCACGGCGCCCGAGCTGTCGCGGGTAGCGAAGCTGCTTTCCTGCACGTGCAAGGGAGTGCCGTCTTTGCGCCGCAGCGTCACTTCGAAGTTGCGGACATAGTCCTGGTTTTCGATATGGCGCAAGGCTTCGGCCCGCTGCTGCGGCGAGAGATAGAGGTCGCGGGCGATGTCCACCGCCAGCAGCTCTTCACGGCTGGAGTAACCGAACATGCGCACCAGCGCCTGGTTACAGTCCAACAGCTTGCCTTGCGGCGTCGAAACGAAGGCGCCTTCCTGCACCCGCTCGAAGAAGAGACGATCCCGCTGCGTGGCCGAGTGGTGCTCGGTCACATCGCGGATCACGTGCAGGGTTCCGCGCCGGCCGCTGCCGGCATCCACGTAAGCGGACGTCGAGACCTCAGAAAAGCCGCCCAGCGCAGGATCGCAATCCGTCGTTTGGGGCGAGCAGTAGGGACAGCGTTTCCACGGCTGCACCTTGGGAAGCACGGCCTCACAAGGCTGGTCGAGCACCGTGCCGAATTTGCGGCCCAGCCGCTGCAATAATGCGCCGTTGATCTTCAGGATACGGAAATCTTCGTCGTGTATCAGCACGCAGTCGGGGATGAAATCCAGCGTGTCGACTGGCGATGGCGAGCGCCGTCGCCGACCCTCCCGCAAGCCGCGGTAGAAAAGGAAAACCACCGCCAGCAGCAGCAAGAGCACGAGCATCCCGGCAGACAGGCCGATCAAGTGGGCAAGCTCATACGATGCCGCCAGCGTGCACGCCATTATCTCGATGTTTTGTTGTATAGCATGGAACTTCCCTGTCGTCGGACGGCTGTTTTCAGGGATGCCTTAAAGGTAAACCGTGTACAATGACCCCGCCGTGCGGGATTCGGGTAGCCGTGAGCGCATTTTGGTCGTGGATGATGAAGAGTACATCCGCGATCTCGTCTGCACCATGCTGGGTGCGGCGGGATACCACTGCACTCAAGTGGCGTCGGGTAATGTGGCGCTCAGTTTGATGGCTTCCGGCGAGGAGTTCGAGCTGCTGCTCTCCGACCTCCGCATGGCGGAAATGGACGGAACTACTCTGCTGGAGCGGGTGAAGGAGAAATTCCCAGACATGGCGGTAATCATGGTCACCGCCGTCAACGATCTTTCCGAGGCATTGGACACCATCCGCAACGGGGCTTACGATTACCTCCTCAAGCCCTTCGAGCGCGACCAGTTGCTCAATACCGTGAAGCGGGGCCTGGAGAACCGGCGTTTGAGGCTGGAAAACCGCGCGTTCCAGTTGCACCTGGAGTCGCGCGTGGACGAGCAGACGGCGCAACTGCGGCAGATGAACGCCGAGCTAAAGAATGCCAACGCCGAACTGAGGAAGTCCTACGACATCACCCTGGAAGCCCTTGGCGACGCGCTCGACCTGAAGGACGCCGAAACCGAAGGACACTCCAAGCGGGTGACGGCTTTCACCATCGAGATCGCTCGCGCTATGGGCCTGGAAGGCGATGAGGTCCGCGCCATCGCCCGCGGCGCCTTCCTGCACGATATCGGCAAGATGGCCATCCCGGATTCGGTGCTGCGCAAACCCGGCCCGCTGACCGAAGATGAAGTCATGATCATGCGCGAGCACTGCCTGCGCGGTTATCAAATGGTCAGTAAGATCCCCTTCCTGCGCGACGCCGCCGAGATCGTCTACTCCCACCAGGAACGGTGGGATGGCACGGGGTATCCGCGCGGCCTCAAAGGCGAAGAAATTCCGCTGGGAGCACGAATTTTCGCCGTGGCAGACACGCTGGACGCCATCACCTCCGACCGGCCCTATCGCCCCGCGCAAACCTATCAGGCGGCACGCGAAGAGATCGAACGCTGGTCGGGACGGCAGTTCGATCCCGCCATCGTCGGGGTGTTTCTGACCATACCGGAGAGCGTGTGGGAAAACGTCCGCCACGGTATCCACTCCCAGGTTTTCCGTGTCCCGGAAATTCCGCAACTAGCCAGTGCCACTCTCGATTGACGGACCGTCGCCGGATCTTTCCGCTGGCTGGCCTCCTCGCAACTTCCACCAGCATCGAATCCCAAGCTGAAGGATGAAAAGACTGGTATCTACGATATGCCATGTGGGCGTGATTGGGCTGGCGCTCTTGGCGCTAATGATCGCCACCGCAGTATGGCTGTTCGAACGCGCCTGTAACCGCGATAGCGGGCGGCCGCCTGTGGACCATCCAGAGATGGCGGGCGTACCAGGGCTGGCAAAGGATGAGTTGGGCGGCAGCGTGCGCCTGCGCTATGAGGACAAAGCGAGTGCCAAGGGCGCGAGGCGATGAACCGTTCAGCGGACGTGATCAAGAGAATCGGCGAGCCGATTGACCGCCGCCCGCAATCGCTCCAACTCGCGTTGCGTCGCCTCGTTCCGCTGTAGCCACGTGCCAGGCGCCTTTTCGAAGTTCTCCGCCAGCCAGCGAAATCCCTGGCGGCCTCGTTGAGTCAGGATCAGAGCTCCCAGACCGGCCAATCCGAGCACGGTCACGGGAAAGTACCATCTGCGCATAGGCCGATCTCCTCCTCCTGCACCCCCTTATTATCTTCGCACGAGCGTCCCTTGCACTGAAGGAGTTGCAACCCATCCGCCCGTCACGGCAGCCTCTGTCCGGCAGGTTCTCTTTCCTCACGAGCGGGCAGCTTTTCGGCTGCTACTCACATCCAACTTGCTACAGGTTCAAAAAACCAACTGAGGGTCCTTGTATGAGGAAAGAGCTGGCAAGCCTCGCGCTGACCGCGCTATTGCTGGCTGTGCCCCTGACGGCGCAGTATCGTGATAACCCCGCTCCAGGCAATGGCGGCGGCCCGGCATCTCCAGCGGCATATCCTAATGCCATCCCAGAAGGCGCCCGCTTCATCGTCTTGCTCAACGACAAATTAGACACCGCCAACTTGCAGCGCGGCAAGCGTTTCAACGCCCGGTTAGGGAACGCCCTGGTGGCTCCGGACGGTTCAATGATTGCCCGCGGCAGCAAGATCAAAGGACACGTCAGCAACGTGGAGCAGGGACTTCATCCGCGGCTGCTGTTGAGCTTCGACGAGATCGAAACCCAGCGCGGATGGGTGCCGCTGGCCGCTACGGTCACCGGGGTGCCCGGTGAGCATGGTCTCAAGGATCCCGGTCCGGAAGGAGAACTCGAACGCCCCCCGGTGGATAAGCAACGTGCCGCCGAAGCGGCTGTAGTCGGCGCGGGTGTTGGGACTTTGGCGGGCGCCGCTGGCGGCGGAGGTAAGGGAGCCGCCATTGGAGCAGCGGCGGGAGCTGGGGTCGGCCTGACCGCGGGCATTCTCAGCGAACGCAACTTCAGACTCGATAAAGGGACACAACTGGAAGTGCAACTCGACCGGCAGTTGGTTGTTCCCCGCTAACTGCGCGACGGAACCGCGGGCCCTGCAACCAATGGCTCGCAAACGCTGCTGTGGGAGGAATCCGGCCCACGGTACGGGAGGTCTATCTTGCAGAACAGTCACCCCCAGCGTAGGACTGGTGGTGAAGCCTCGCTCGCCTTTCCGGATCTACGGATTGCGCAAGACTTTTCAGTTCGAGCCCCCCTTCCCAAAACGGCACCACCGAAGTCAAAGCATCAATGCTATTTATTGAAGGCGTTGGATTTAGTTCTCGGCCCGACAATTGCGGTTAAGCATGGATCGTTCCAGGGCGGCAAGAACCCTGCGGCCCAGGATTGGCACCAGAAAAGTTAATAAAAAGAGCAACAAAGTGCGCACATAATGTTAAGCTGCTGCCATCCACTGATTTCAACACCCTCCCGTGTGGGGCGGCTTCTCTGATGGCTAAGCGCGCGGTCGGGAGTACGTATGAAGGTATTGTTTAGTCCGTTACCTGAACCAAAATCACGTTGGACGCTATTCCTCACCAGCTATAGTTTCCAGATATTGGTGGTATTGCTGGTGATCAACTTAAATCTCATATATCCGGCACGGTTCGACCTGCCTCCGCGTTTCATGATCTCCGCCTTGGTGCCGTATCAGCCGCCGGTAACGCAGACTCCGCAGCCAGTAAATCCCCGCCTGATACCGAGAATCACCAAGCCCGTGCAGGAACCGCCGGTGGTGGCCAGTTTGACGCTGCCGCCGTTGCCCAGGCCGCGAAAGCTGGAGGCTGATGTTCGCGCGCCGGAATTGAAGGCGGCAAGCGCGCACCTGCCGGAATTGCCAGGGTCACGAGCGCCGGTCAAGGTGGTGGCTACAAATCTGTTCTCGACCGGCAGTTCGGCAATGCCAACCACGAACCTCCCGGCTTCGCAAGTTCAGACCGGCGGTTTTGGCGATCCCAATGGCGTACCTGCGCGCCAAGGTAACGGCCGGGCGGTGAACATTAACGCTTTCGGCTCACCTGACCTGCCTTCAGGCCCGGGGCGGGGTAATGGCTTGGGCGGCGCGAACGGCGTTCCCGGGGTTGTGGCAAGCGCCGGGTTTGGGAATGGAGTGGCTGTCGGCAGCCCCCAGAACGGGATGGCAGGCAAGGCGGTGAAATCTGCCGGCTTCGTAGATACCACCTCTGTCCCCGAGGCGCTGCCGAAAAAGGCGGCGAAAGAGGCGCCCACGACGGCTGCCGAAATCCTGTCTAAGCCGAAGCCGAAATATACCGAGGAAGGCAGAAAACTGAAGATCGAAGGCGAAGTGCGCCTGGAGGTGTTGTTTACCGCCACCGGCGAAGTGCGGGTGATCCGTATTGTGCAGGGACTGGGGCATGGCCTCGATGAGGAGGCGGTGCGCGCGGCCGAGCGCATTAAATTCAAGCCCGCGCAGCGTGAGGGCAAGTCGGTGGACTCCAGCGCCACCTTGCACATCATTTTCCAGTTGGCCTGAGGCCCAGCTTCGGGCTTCACGAGTACGAGGACAGAGGGCGTTATGCGTAGATCAGGGTGGATTATCGCGAGCGTGTTGTTGCTGTTGATGGCGGCGCCGGTTTGGGCTGCCCAGCCAACTTCCTTGGAGCAGATCATCACCCGCATCAACCAACGGGAGACCCAGTTTGCGCAAAACATGCGCAACTACTCTCCCATGGTGGAGACCTATATCCAGGACATCAGGCCCGACGCCGAACTGGGCGAAGTCCCCGTCGGAGACACCTATTTTCTAGGGCGACTGGACCTGAGCCGCGGCTTCGCCACTGCCAGCTTTGTCCCCGACAGAAGCGGCTGGTTCCATCGCATGTTCGGGCCGCTCACCAAGATGAAATACAATGCGGCCGGGTTCGCGGTGATCTCTCCTGACGAGAACCAGCTGGATAGCGCCCATTACGACTTCACCTTCGTGCGGCGCGAATTCCTGGGCGACGTGCGCTGCCTGGTGTTCGACGTGGTGCCGCGCAAAGGCACCGGCCAAGGGCGCTTCCTAGGACGGCTGTGGGTGGAAGACCAAGAGTTCAACCTGGTGCGCTTCAACGGCACCTATGCCCCGCACCCTCGTTTCGGCTACTACTTCCACTTTGATAGCTGGCGCTTGAACGTGGGACCGAACCTCTGGCTGCCGGCCTACGCTTACTCGGAAGAGCAGGACATGAAGTATTCGGTGCCCAGCAAGCACCTCTCCTTTAAGGCGCAGACCCGCTTCTGGGCGTACAACGTGCACAGCCGCGGCCGCCAGGACGAACTCACCGAAGTGCTGGTGGATTCAGGCGCGCCAGTAAAAGACAAGAGCGACAGCGGACAGGATGTGTCGCCGGTACAGGCGGAGCGCATGTGGGCGCGGGAGTCTGAAGGAAACGTGCTGGACAAGCTGGAACGCGTTGGCTTGCTGGCACGCGAGGGCGAAGTTGACAAAGTGCTGGACACGGTGGTCAGCAACGTTGCCATCACTAACAAAATCGATATCCAGCCGGAGATCCAGTGCCGGGTGCTGCTGACCGCGCCCTTGGAGTCGTTTACGGTGGGTCATACCATCGTGGTGAGCCGCGGCCTGCTCGACGTGCTGCCCGATGAGGCCACGCTGGCGGCGGTGCTGGCCCACGAGATGGCGCACATCCTGCTGGACCACGGCCAGAACCCGATGTACGGCTTTAACGATAAGATGCTCTTCTCCGACCGCCAGACTTTCACCCAACTGACGCTGCGCCACCCTCCGGACCAGGAACAGGCGGCCGACGCCAAGGCGCTGGAGTTGCTCAAGAATTCGCCCTACAAAGACCAGTTGGCCAATGCCGGGCTGTTCTTGCGCGCTCTGCAGCAGCGGGCCCCGGTGCTGCCGAACCTGATCCACGCTCACCTGGGCAACGGCCTGACTCTCGGCACGAACACCCGCATGTCTGACTTGATCGCCACCGCCCCGGCCTTGGAGATGAACAAACTGGACCAGATCGCCGCCCTGCCCATGGGCGCGCGCATCAAGGTGGATCCCTGGAGCGATCGCGCGCAGATGTCAAAAGCCAAGCCGGTCCCGCTATTCTCGGCGCGCGAGAAGATGTTCTTCGAGGTCACGCCGGTTTATCCCTACTTGACCCGCATCAATGAGAAGCAGGGCACGGAAAAGGTGGCGGCCACCACGCCGGCGCAATAGTTGCCAACGTCATCCTGAGCGCGCGCGCCGAAAGCCTGCCCTGAGCGAAGTCGAAAGGGGACCCCTGCCGCTCGGCGATGGTCGCGTGTTTATTCTCGCGTTACCGCCGCCAAGCCGGCTCTCGGGACCGTGTACGGTCGGGCGCGCCGTTCCTTCCAGCGAAAATGTCCCTTGCTGTGAATCGTCCGCACCAGCATGGTCAGCGGATACTCCGGTTCCGGCACCTGGCATGGGTACTCGCGCTCCGACGCTGTGTAGACGCTCGCCGGGGTTTGCATACCCAGAGCTTCGTGCGGCCGCACCTGGTGGTAGTCCTGGCGCAAGCGTTCCTAAGGCCAGACGGCAAGGTTACCTCAGGTCGATATCTTCACTCGCTGGCCTACTCCGCCCGAATTCGATATTCTGACTACCCATGGCCAACGACTTCCTTTCCCGCTTGCGGCAGGGGCCCATCTTGTGCGACGGCGCCATGGGCACCCTGCTCTACGCCAAGGGCATTTTCATCAACCGCTGTTATGACGAGCTGAACCTGGTACAGCCCGACCTGATCCGCGACATCCACCAGGACTACCTGCAGGCCGGCGCCGAAATCATCGAGACCAACACATTCGGCGCCAATATCTATCGTCTGGACCGCCATGGCCTGGGGCAGCAGGTGCGCGACATTAACCTGGCCGGGGCGCGGGTGGCGCGCGAAGCGGTGGAGAACGAGGCGGCGAAGAAAGGCACGCAAGCCTTCGTCGCCGGATCGGTGGGCCCGCTGGGCATCCGCATCGAGCCGCTGGGCAAGACTTCGCGCGAGGAGGCAAGGGCCGCGTTCAGGACGCAGATCGCCGCGCTGGTCGAAGGCGGCGTGGACCTGCTGATCCTGGAAACCATGGGATACCTGGACGAGCTGCATCAGGCCATCCTCGCTGCCCGCGAGGTGAACGCGGCGGTCCCGGTGGTGGCGCAGGTGACCATCGATGAAGAAGGCAACTGTCTCGATGGCTCCAGTCCTGAGACTTTTGCCGCGAAGCTCACCGAGTGGAATGCCGACGTGGTGGGCTGCAATTGCAGCGTCGGTCCGGTGGCCATGCTGGGCGCCATGGAGCGCGTGCGCCGGGTGACCACCAAGCCGCTCTCGGCGCAGCCCAACGCCGGCATGCCCCGCGCCGTCGAAGGGCGCAACATCTATCTGTGCTCGCCGGAGTACATGGCGGAATACGCCCGCCAGTTCCTGGATGCAGGTGTGCAGTTGGTGGGTGGCTGTTGCGGGACCACTCCCGAGCACATTAAGTGGATGAAATCGGCGCTGCGGATGGGCGGCGCCAAAGCTGCGGCTGTGGTCGTGCCGTCCACGTCAAAAGGAGAATCGGCGGTTGCCAGTCCACCACTGGCAGAGCGCTCCAAGCTGGGCGCCAAGATCGCGGCGGGGGAGTTCGTCACCATGGTGGAGATCGTCCCGCCACGGGGCACCAACATCGCTCGCGAGATCGAAGGGGCGAAATTTCTGAACTCCGTCGGCGTGGACGCGGTGAATATCCCCGACAGCCCGCGCGCTTCCGCGCGGATGAGCAATCAGGCGCTGGCGATTCTCATCCAGCAACAGGTTGGCATCGAAGCCGTGTTGCATTACACCTGCCGCGACCGCAACGTGCTCGGCATCCAATCGGACCTGTTGGGAGCAAGCGCGACCGGCATTCGCAATCTGATTTGCATCACCGGCGATCCGCCCAAGATGGGCAACTATCCCGACGCTACGGCCGTGTTCGATGTGGATGCGATCGGGCTCGTCAACATCGTGCACAATCTGAACAACGGCCTCGACCTCGGCGGCAACCCCATCGGCACGGCCGCAGGCTTCGTGATCGGCGTGGGCGCCAATCCCGGCGTCCCCAACCTCGACGAGGAGATCCGCCGCTTCGAATACAAGGTGGAAGCCGGAGCGGAATATGCCGTGACCCAGCCGGTGTTCGACGTGGCCCTGCTGCAGAATTTCTTGCGCCGCATCGAGCACTGCCGGATTCCCGTCATTGCCGGGATCTGGCCGCTGGTGAGCGTGCGCAATGCCGAGTTCATGAAGAATGAGCTGCGCGTCTCCGTGCCCGACGCAGTGTTGGAGCGCATGGCGGCGGCCAGCAGCCAGGGCGCCGAGGCTGCCCGCGCCGAGGGCGTGGCCATCGCCCGCGAGATGCTGCTCGCTATCCGCGACCTGGTGCAGGGAGCGCAGGTGAGCGCGCCCCTGTCACGTTATCCCGCAGCCCTCGACGTGATCGACGCCCTCGGCTCCTCCCGCACTGCTGTGGTCTAAAATCTCGGTTTTTTTCAATCCGCGGATGCTGCAGCGCGTCATGAAAGTTTCTCTTTCGGGAACCTCGAGAAAAATTCTGACGTTCACTTTGTGCGAACCTGAACTAAAATAGTTACTGGAGTGGGAGCTTGCCCAGGTTTGAGGATTGCCTCCAGCGCTTGGAGAAGATCGTAGACGATCTGGAGAAAGGGGAGCTTCCCCTGGAAAAAGCGCTGGCGCTGTTCGAAGAGGGCATCGCACTCTCGGCTTCCTGCCGCAAGGAGCTGGAAACGGCAGAGGGAAAGGTAGAAATTCTGCTAAAGCAAAATGGAAAACTGCAGCCCGAGCCGTTCGATTCCAGTCAGGCCCGGGAGAGCAGCGCTCCCAAGAGGTAAACGCGTTCAGAAAGCATGCCTGCGATCGCGCCGATCGCAGTATGGTTACGGCCCGGTATAGCATGATGCCAGGCCCCTTACCCCCCGAAGGAAGGCATCGCCATGAGACCGCTGAACGTTGTTGTCGCCCAATTGGATTCGCGGAACGCCGAACGTCTGGCCGCTTCGCTTCACACCCACTTTAGTTCCGTCGCCGTAGCGCGCTCGCTGGAGGAGCTGCGTGACGCCATTCCCAAGAACCACGCTAACGTCGCCATTGTAGACCTGGAGTTGCTCGGCTTCCCGGAGCTGGAAGAGCTGCACCGGAGAAACCACAAGACCAACATTGTTTGCACCCATCGCGTCGCCGATGAAGAGATGTGGGCGGCGGCGCTGGCCGCCGGCGCCACCGATATGTGCTCCAGCACCGACCTGGACGGCATTGTGTGCTGCGCGCTGCGCAGCCTGGACGCGCTAGGCGCCTCCCAAGCTGCCTGAGCGTCTGCAAGCGCACCTGCTCGCCATTTCGGCGAGCTTTTTTTTGTCCGCAGGCGACCGGTCACGCCGCTGTGCCAAGTAGCTCCATTAATCCTTTTCTGCCGCTCAGCGGAAGCACCTGCTCGAACGTACACTGCTGGGGAGCTTTGTCCGGACGCCAGCGGAGGAACTTGGTCCCGTGGCGAAAGCGCCCGCCGGCGAAGTGGTCGTACTGTACTTCGCAAACCAGCTTGGGATCGAGCGGCTGCCATTGATCCGAGCGGCGCGTGCTCCAGCGGCTAGGGCCTCCGGGTGCGCGGCCGGTAAACCCAGTCCCGCCGACCAGCGGCTCGACGACCTTCTTGAGCGCTCTGCGGTCTTCGCGATTGAAGCTGGATGTGAACCCTACGTGATCGAGCGGCCCTTGCTGGTTGTAGAGGCCGAGGAGCAAGGAGCCGATTTGATTTCGTTTCTCGGAATAGCGGAAGCCACCGACTACGCAGTCGGCGGTGCGCAGCCGCTTGATCTTCTCCATCGCGCGCTGACTGGAAAGATAGGGCTGATCCAGACGCTTGGCCACCACGCCATCGAAGCCCGCCGCGCCAAGCTCTTGCATCCAACGCTCGGCGGCATGCCGGGCGGTCGTTGCGGGAGAGAGCTGCAATCTGCTGTCCCGCGGCACGCGGCGGAAGAATGCACGCAGTCGCCCCCGGCGCTCATCTAAGGGCAAGCCAGTCACCCGCTGACCGCGATCATCCACCAGAATGTCAAAGACGAAATACGTGCACGGCGTTTCCGTCGCGAGTCTCCGCACGCGGCTGGCGGCGGGATGGATGCGTAACAGCAGGTCGTCAAACGAAAGACGCCCGCCTCGCGAAATTACAATCTCGCCGTCAAGCACAAACTTGTTCTGCGGCAACAGCCGTATTGCATCGACCAACTCCGGGAAGTAGCGGCCCAAGGGTTGCCTGCTCTTCGACTGCAACAGCACCTGATCGCCGCTGCGGAATGCAACCGCACGGAAGCCGTCCCACTTGGGCTCGTAGAGCCATCCATTGCCGGCGGGAATTTGGAGCACAGACTTTGCCTCCATGGGCGCGAACGGCGGACGCACCGGAAGGCTGATCCGCGGGAAAGAAACTTTCAGATTGTCAGCAGGGACAGCGCCTGCTGTCACATCAGAGGTTAGCTTTTGCGACCTGCTCTTGCTTCGCGCTAGCGACATGCAAGCTTTGATGTGCCGCATCGAAATACCGATGCGGGGGGATCGCAATAGATCCTTCCGGGGAGGCGAATTGCCCGGTCCTGGCCCTCGCGCACACTGCCAGTTGCAACCTGTCTGCGGAACCCGCACACTAGTAGGATGAAAGTTGTCTCCCGGTTCCTGCTGGCCGCTTCCAACGAGGCGCACTTCCCTGCCGCCTCAGTGCCGGAAGTGGCCTTCCTGGGGCGCTCCAACGTGGGGAAATCCAGCATCATTAATTCCCTGCTTGGAGCGAAGATCGCCAAGACCAGCTCCACGCCGGGACGCACGCGCACCATTAACTTCTACGAGGTGCGCTGGCCGGGAAAGCCGCGGCCGGCAGTGTTCTTTGCCGATCTGCCCGGGTATGGCTATGCGAAGCTCCCGCGAGAAATCACCGCGGAGTGGGGGTACTTTATCGAACCTTATCTTGAACACCGCCCCACCCTTGCCCTGGCTATCGTTCTGGTGGATTCCAAGGTGCCGCCGCAAAAGAGCGACCAGCAATTGGTGAAGTGGTTAACAGCGAAGCAACGACATTTTCTGGTGGTGGCGACGAAAGCGGACCGCCTATCGGGAAACACGCTGCCTGGAGCCTTGGAAAGATTACAGCGGGAACTCGGGGTCGGCCGCATCGCGAGCTTCTCCGCCCGCACCGGTGAAGGATGCGACAATCTCTGGCGGGAAATCCGTAGTGCTTGCGGCGAGATGTAGCAAACTATAACTGTACCTTTACGCCGTTGACAATGACCGTAGTGCACCGCTGGGCTGCCACCCAGTATGGG
>Ga0335081_10008165_pt1 | contig 16780 bp, 13 predicted proteins | sample Lox_Sample_35_FD_206713 | JGI IMG/M metagenome (GOLD analysis project Ga0335081, IMG submission 206713) | Soil microbial communities from Loxahatchee National Wildlife Refuge, Florida, United States - Lox_Sample_3.5 | ecosystem: Environmental > Terrestrial > Soil > Wetlands | place: USA... | reverse complement strand
GTTGACAAAAGGAAAAGACCAACCGCATTCCCGTTATTGAAGCGGAATTAACGTAACTCCCAGCCACAACGCGAAAAGACGGATGTCCCCGGACTAAATTGTATCCAACGCGGCAAGAATGTCAAGGAATGAACAACCATGATCTGTTTGCATTATCAGAAAAAGTCATTCATACCCCGCAATTTCACGATACCCTATCCGCTGTTGATTTTCCATGAACCTGGCGGATCAGCAAAACAGATATCCAATCTCAATATTCTGTTGATTCACTTAGCCCTTATAAACTGCCGCATTCTGTTGGATCCCCTTTGATCTTTTCGATTGCATGAGAAAGCGCAGGAAGGACAACAGCAAGGTTCTCACGTACGGCCCTGGGGCTGCCGGGGAGGTTAACAATAAGCGTCTGTTTCCTAATGCCCGCCACGGCGCGGGATATCATGGCAGTCGGTGTTTTCTTGTAGCTTTCGGCACGCATGGCTTCCGTCATTCCCGGGAGTTCTCGTTCAATGACTTCCCGCGTTGCTTCAGGCGTGACATCTCGCGGAGCTACCCCGGTTCCCCCTGTAGTAAGAATGAGGTCTACATCTCCGGAGTCGCAAAGTCGCTCAAGAACTTCGACAATGCGTGTTTTCTCGTCTGGCAAGATTTCATAATGGACCGCTGATGCGCCGATGGTGACGATCATTTCACGAATCACAAGGCCGCTTTCGTCCACCCGTTCTCCTGTGGAACCTTTGTCGCTGAGCGTGATGATTGCCGCACGTATCCCGGCAAGTGTCATGGCATGTCCTTTCTGAAATGTCTTGAGCAGGCGCCGAAGACGACGCGTTCATCTCTACAGCCTTTCCGCTTCTATTTAGCGTTAGCGCTAGAACCTATTCGGAAACGATAGCGAATTGATAATTTCAGGTATACCTAGCAAGCGGCTACCTGATCCGTTATGAGATAACGGTTAGGAGACAACTCCCCCCACGGTGATATACGGGATCCGCAGGGATGGCTGTGCATCACTCACTGGTGATCCTTGGCCGTCCTTCCCACAAGTCCCGATTGAGAAACCAATGTCGGAGCCTACCCTGTCGATCGCTTCCAGCACCTGGGGACCGTTTCCTGTTAGCGTCGCACCCCGGACTTGTTCTCCGATTTTCCCATTTTCTATCAGATATCCCTCGCTCACTTCAAACACAAAATCTCCATTTACCGTATTTACCTGACCACCGCCCATCTTGCGGACAAAAAGCCCTTTCGGCGTTTCACGGAGAATCTCTCCGGCATCGGTCTCGCCCGGTTCGATCATGGTGTTCGTCATGCGTGGTATCGGGCGGTGCTTATAGGATTCACGCCTGCCATTGCCTGTTGAACGCGTCCCGTCCTTCATAGATGTCAATTTATCATACATAAATGTTTTCAGCACGCCTTTCTCAACCAGGATGGTACGTTCGGCATCGGTCCCCTCGTCATCGAATCGGAAAGACCCACGCTTTCCGGGAAGCGTGGCATCATCTACCACGGTCACAAGGGGCGACGCTATTCGCAGACCGATCCGTTTCGAATACACCGATAAACCCGACTGGGCAAGATCAGCTTCGAGCCCATGTCCCACTGCTTCATGGATCATGGTCCCTCCGGCCTCCGAGGACAGGATGACCGGCATCCTCCCTGCGGGCGCTTTCCTTGCGGAGAGCATCATCACTGCCCGACGAGCCGCCGTTTCCGCCGCCGTATCAAGGGCATCCCGGTCGAACAGTTCCATCCCCGCATTGCCACCCACCGGTTCATATCCGGTCTGGACAATATCCCCATCAGCGGCAACGACATGAACAAGCGCAGTCAGGTACAGACGCTCATCCTCCGCTATCCTGCCATCCGAAGAAGCTATCGTTACCTGTTGACGATGTTCACGGTAAGTAACCAAGGCCTGCCTTATGCGTCGGTCAAACAGACGGGCAATCCGGTCCGCATTGAGCACCATTTGGACTTTATGGCTCATATCAACCACTTCTGGATCTTTTATAATTCTGTAATCCACCCGCGGCTTTATTTTACATAAGTCGATAGTGGAGATTTTGGCTCCGCCAACTGCCGCATGCCTTACAGCTTCGGCCAGTTCAAGAAGCGATGAGGTAGTGAGATCGTTAGTATATGCATAGGCGGTACGCTGTCCGAACAAGAGTCGGACACCGGCACCACTGTCGATCCCGGAGACCACTTTTTCCATCCGGCTGTCTTCACACACGAGGGAAAGCGGTGTGCTTCGTTCTACAAAGATATCAGCGTATTCTCCTCCGCTGCTGAGCGCTTTTTTCAAAACTGCAGCATAGTCAAAAGCAACGTCCATTTCGTCTCCCCTCGAACCAGTTCGTAGTGATTCGCCTAACCTTTGCTTTGCGGGATTAACTGCACCGGTTATCGAATCCTGCGACTGATAAAAAGCCTTCAGTCTCTTAATAGTACCAAGGACTGAAAGTTATTTCAATTTATATTTTTCTAGTCATGGTGTATTCGCATCACAATCTGTTACCATCATATCCGTCAACCCGACGATAAGATTTTATACTTGAAGTTGACCAAAGCCGTTCTTTACGGCAAGGCTGCGATCACCGCTCAGCAAACGCGACTGAATGATTGTCAATCTTTCGGCTTTCCGGCTTTATCCAATTGCGCGGTTACTTCCGTACATCTCCGAAAATCGTTTTCGTGATTATTCTGACATCTAAAGCACGGTGGCCGGGTAGGAGTTCAGATGCGGATTCGGCGCCGATGAGTATATCGACCGGCCCTCAGCCTATGGAAATTTATGCCAAACTTAAATAAATCCTTGCGGCGTAACCGCCTGAGGCAATGAGCAGCAGGACATTCCTGCCCCATGGATTATTCCTGTCCCGAAACACCTCGGAGCTAGCTTATTATTGATGATCTAACGTTGGTTCAATGTGCTTCCAAAGACTCGCGGGTTTCCTTTTCCTCCTTGACTTCCATGCTGTTTTAGCTGTAAATTACCCCATGTTTCAACGTTTTATACGCACACTCCGGCAAAATGAGGTCTTCACCCCCACGAGGTTCGTCTTTGTTCTCCTCGTTGTCCTTTCGTTTATCATTATTCTCGGCCAGTTTTTTCAGCGATCCCTTCAGGAAGAGATGGCGAATCAGTTCAACCAGCAGCAGTTGTTTCTCGCCCGTGAAGTTGCGATGAACATCGAAAGTTTTACCGACCGCGTATACCAAAACCTCAAAGTCATCTCACAGCTGCCAGACATCGAACTCATCAATGTTGACCCTCGTGTCCGTTCGATGGCCGAATCGATAAACTTCAGCCTTCGGAACAAAGCCTTGGTCTCAACCCAGGTGCTTGATCGCAACGGCATTCTTCTGTATGACAGTTCCTCGCCTGGACGCGAAAAGGTAGACCTTTCGAAAACCGATTATTTCGCAAAAGCGCGAGTCCTGCCCAGAAATGAAAAACTGATTACCGATCTCTTTGACGACTCCGTCACTCATCAGATCAGTAAAGAATTCATTGTGGCCGTTCCTGTTTACCAGCAGCTGAAAAAACGGAATTCCCCGGTATTTATGGGTATCGTTCTTGCCGTCCTTTCGGTGGACGGCATCACCGAACGGTACCTTTCCCCGATCAAATCAGGAACGAAGGGCTACGCATGGATGCTGGACAGCGAAGGCACGCTCCTCTATCATCCCACGAAGCCGGAGATGGTCGGTAAGAATCTCTACCAGACGGACAAGACCTGCTTCCAGTGCCACAAGTCGTTCAACAGCGAAAAAATTATGATCGAGGGAAGCGAGCAAACCTCTGGCTATTACGTGGCGCCCGGCGGAGAGCGCAAGCTCGCGGCATTTTATAAATTCCCGATAGCGCGGAAATCCTGGATCGTGGTGGTTTCCGCCCCTTACTCCGATATAATCAGCCTCATGCAGAAAAGCAGGCTTTTCTACTCCCTTCTGATCATTTCCATCTTTGTCACGACCCTCGCCGCATCCGCTGTTTCCATCGTAACCTATAAAAAGAAGATCAAAGCGGAAGAAAAAGCCAAGCATCTCGAAAACCACCGCCGTCTGGAGGAGGAGATCGAGATAACAAAAGACTATCTCGAAAATATCATCGAAAACACACGTACAAATCTCATGGTCCTAGACAAGGATCTAACCGTCAAGAGCGTGAACACCGCCCAGGCCCAGACCCTCAGTCGATCAAAGCAGGATGTGATCGGTAAGCCTTTTTTCTCGCTCTTCTCCCATGAACTCTTGCCCTATGACGGCATCCCTATAGGCACCATCCTTCAAAAAACACTCGCCGGTCGGAGCATCGAGATCAGGGACTATCCCATTTTAGGATTGCATGAATTCCCACTCTATTTTACCATGAACATCAATCCGCTCCTGATTGACGGGAAAATACCGGGGATTCTTATTACAAGCAACGATGTAACTAAACGCGTCCAACTTGAAGAAGCGCTCAAGCAATATACGGTCGAACTTGAACACAAGGTTGACCGGGGCACCGCCACGACAAAAAAACTGGAACAGCAGGTCCTACATTCCGAGAAACTCGCCGCCCTCGGCAGACTCGCCGCAGGCGTAGCTCATGAAATCGGAAATCCGCTTACCTCCATATCAGCCTTCGCGCAATTACTCCGGGAGATGGCACAGGACGAGTTTTCGCAGAATACACTGGACATTATTAACAACCATATTCAGAGAATCACTGACATCGTCCGCCGCATGGCTACCTTCGCCCGCGCTGATTCCTTGAACATCAAGAATGTCAATCTGAATGAGGTCCTTAATTCCACACTTGATTTGATGCGGCTCGATAAACGCATGAAAAGCGACATTGCAATCGCAGCCTCGCTTGATCCCGACCTGCCCCGGGTCATGATTGATGAAGGCCAGATAGCCCAGGTCTTTATCAACATCATCCTCAATGCCTTCGATGCCATGCCGAACGGAGGGACACTGCGCGTGGGCACACGGCGAGGTGGAGACGATCAGGACCGGGAAACCGTCATCATATCCTTCGCCGACACCGGCGTCGGAATCCCGCCCGAGGAACTACAGAGGATTTACGATCCCTTTTTCACGACCAAGGAGGCGGGCAAAGGCACGGGCCTCGGACTTTCCTTGAGTTATGAAATAATAAGACGGTTCAAGGGTGACATCAATGTTGTCAGCGAAGTCGGAAAAGGCACGGTTTTTACGATTCTTCTACCAATTAAACCACATTGAGGAGCACCTATGGGGAAACCAAACATTCTGATTGTTGACGATGAAAAAGATATCTGCATGGCGTTGAATATCCTCCTGACGAAGGAAGGTTATACGGTCAAGGAGGCATACAACGGCGAGCAGGCTCTTGATCGCCTGCGCGAGACGAATTTCGATGTTGTCATGACCGATATCAGGATGGAGAAAATGGACGGATTCGAGGTGCTGAAGCAGGCCCAGAAGATTAGTCCCGAAACATCGGTCGTCATGATGACCGCCTTTGCCTCCGTGGGATCTGCAGTCGAGGCAATGCGCGCCGGCGCCTCTGACTATATCACCAAACCTTTCATCAACGACGAAATCAGGCTGACAGTCAGGAAGTTGCTCCAGAGCAGAGAACTTCAGATAGAGAACCAGATACTCCGTCAGGAATTAAGCCAGCACCGCGGGGACTTTGCCAACATCATCGGCAGTTCGGAACCCATGCATAAAGTTTTCTCCTTTATGGAAAAAGTCATTCCCAACAAGAGTAACATCCTTATCACGGGGGAAAGCGGAACAGGAAAAGGTCTCGTTGCCCAAGCCATCCATTCGGGCGGCCCCCGCAAGGACAAGCCCTTTATTTCCATCAATTGCGGCGCCATCCCTGAAAATCTCCTGGAAAGCGAGTTATTCGGCCACAAAAAGGGCTCTTTCACCTCGGCGAACGAAGACAAAAAAGGTCTTATCACCATGGCCAATGGTGGGACGCTCTTTCTCGACGAAATAGGCGAACTTCCCCAAGCGCTGCAGGTAAAGCTGCTACATGTGATCCAGACGAAGGAACTTACGCCAGTGGGCGATACGCGCGTCATCACCGTGGACGTTCGTATCATTGCCGCGACGAATGCCGACTTGATTCAGCGGGTCAAGGAAAACAGGTTCCGGGAAGATCTGTATTACCGACTGAACGTGATAGAAATCCACATGCCTTCCCTGCGGGAGCGTCGGGACGATATCCCGGTACTCATCAAACATTACTTTGAGATATTCGCAAAGGAATCTGGAAAAACCATCAAGGACATCGACTACGAGGCGATGCAATCGCTCCTCGCCTATGATTGGCCAGGCAACATACGGGAGTTGAGAAACACGATTGAAAGGGCGGTCGTGCTCGCCGACAATGAAGTCATAACAATCCACGATCTGCCCGATAAATTCAGGACGCTGGACGTCGAAGGGGTTTCGATATCGTCCCTGCGGCAAGCGCTGGATAATTTTGAACGAGAATATATTCGGAGAAGTATAGCGGAGAATAAAGGGAGCAAGGAAATCACTGCAAGCAAGCTCGGCATAGACCTCGCTACGCTTTACCGGAAGCTGAAAAAGCTCAGGATCGAAGCTTGATCACCGTGCCGTTTCTTTGTCGGGCGGATATCGATCAGATCGGCCTATCGTAATCGGAAAGAATACCCTCTCTCTCAGGCTCTCGTCTTATCTGCCCTGGAATCCGAACGGTGTTTACCGCAGAAACTGGCAAAGAGATCCATTGCATCAGGCTTTTAAGACTGACCTCGTTGTCGGTCATTTCCATCAATACTCCCCGGTAAAATATGCCGTTTGCAACGACTTCCACTTCATTTCCCATCATGGACTGGATATCAGGCATTCCGTCCTCTCTCTCCCACCGCTGACGAACACAAGCGACGTTAACAAAGGTTAACTTCTCAATTTCACCAAATCTATTACGCATGATTAGATTGAAACGGGGTGATCCCTACCCGTTATTGATCCGCCATGTTCAGTTTTTTCATGCATCAGAGGAAACCCAGGACACACCGTTCTCTTCAGCATATTCGAGGCAGCTGTTCACCCTGCAGCATATCCATGATGCGCGTTCCGCCAATGGCAGTTTCCAGCAATACGCCTCCCTGCGGCGAATCGTGAATCTCGCCAATTATAGCAGTTTCCCTTCCATGTTCGTGACTTTTCATATTTTTTACCATAGCGTCGGCAACCGTCGCATCTACGATAGCAATGAGGATGCCTTCGTTTGCGACATAGAGCGGATCAAGTCCCAGCAGTCCGCAGGCGCCCCTGACCCCCTGAGGGATCGGGAGGGAGGATTCTCTGATACGGATACATAAGCGCGATTCAAGCGCCGCCTCCTTGAGCGTCGTGGCAAGACCTCCTCTGGTTGGATCGCGCATAAAATGAATATTCGGCGAAACACCGTACATCGCTTCCACAAGGCCGTTCAGCGCCCGAGTATCACTCGTCACCGGTGGATCGAAGGTCAAGCCGTTTCGCTCCGACATGACAGCCACACCATGGCTGCCAACTTCGCCGCTGATGATGATTTTGTCGCCTTTACCGATTCTTGCTGCCGATATGTCCCGACCGTCCTGTAATACGCCGATGCCCGATGTATTGATGAAGATCCCGTCCGCTTTGCCTTTGTTCACTACTTTTGTATCCCCAGCTACAACTTTGACGCCTGCTTTTGCTGCTGCAGAGGCCATGGAGGAGATGATCTTTTTTAAATCAGAGAGAAGGAAGCCTTCTTCTATTACGAATCCCACAGAGAGATACAGCGGAATAGCTCCCGAAACAGCAAGATCGTTCACCGTGCCATTTATGGCAAGTTCACCGATATTACCACCCGGAAAAAAGAGCGGTGTAACCACATAGGAATCGGTGGTATAGGCCAGGCGGAGAGACGGCACGTTTACCATGGCGGAATCGCCAGATCCCTCGATGCCGAAAGCAGGGCTGAAATGGGATTTAATAAGCTCATGCATGAGTCTGCCGCCGCTGCCGTGTCCAAGGAGAATTCTATCCACTCTTTGCTCCCTTGAAAATGATAGGCTCGATAAAATCGCACTTTATGTTTTTGGCAAACATATCAGAATTGATTTCCATATTTATAATACGCCGCGCAGCTTCCTTCGGTGCTAACCATACAGGGACCAATCGGGCTTTCAGGCGTGCATCCTGTTCCGAAGAGTGGACACTCCGTCGGAATTTTTACGCCGCGGAGAATATCACCGCAGGAGCAGAATTCAGGCTCACTTGCTTCCGATGCGGGAGGATTAAACCTCCTGTTTGCATCGAACGCGGCATACTGTTCCCGCAGCTTCAGCCCGCTTGCTTGTATCACACCGATCCCCCGCCAGTACGCATCGGTAGGCTCAAAATACCGATCGAGAAGCTCCACCGCCCGTGGATTTCCTTCGGGACGGACAACTGTGCGATACTGAATTTCCACGGCCGAACGCTTCTCCGCTATCTGGCGTACGATCATCAGTATGCCTTCAATTATTTCTTTTGCTTCGAAGCCGGTTATGACCGAAGGCTTTTTATATCGCATCGCGACGAATTCGTAGGGCTTTTGCCCGATGATGGTGCTCACATGTCCCGGGAGTATGAACCCGTCCACTTTGACATCGGGAGAGTCGAGCAATGCTTTTAACGCAGGCGGCACAAGTTTGAACGCGGCATACACGGAAACATTCCGGATTCCTGACTTTTCAGCCTGGGCGATGCTGGCAGCGATAAGCGGTGAAGTGGTTTCAAAACCGGTTCCGAAAAAAACAAACTGACGATGGGGCTCCGTCTGTGCAAGCTTCAGTGTGTCGAGGGGCGAATAGAGAACCCGCACGTCAGCGCCTTCCGACCTCGCTTCCAGCAGTGATTCTGTTCCGCCGGGCACACGCATCATATCTCCGAAGGTCGTTACGGTAATGCCAGATATTTTTGCAAGAGCGATGGCAGCATCTACATCTCGAACAGAGGTTACGCACACCGGACATCCCGGTCCGCTGAGCAGTGTTATGCTCTTCGGGATCACGTCACGGATGCCGTGTCTGAAAATCTCAACAGTATGGGTCCCGCAGACTTCCATCAGTTTCAGAGGTCTGCCGATTTCATTTGTCAGTGCCTGCAATTCGTCCAGCATCTGTTTCATGTCACGCGCTCCTCTTACCGTCTCGATCTTGCTTCAGTCGTTCTCTTACGAGGTAGGCCTGTCCCAGTGAAATACACGCATCATTACAGGGCACTTTGCTGTTCACATACACATTCAACCCGCTGGCAGAAAGACTGGTCGTAATGCCGTTCAGGAGATACCTGTTCTGAAATGTCCCTCCGCTCAGGGCTATATCGCCGATTCTGGAGTGCCCGGCTATTTGTTTTGCCATCGTTACAACGACCGTGACAACGGCATTGTGAAACTTCGCCGCAATGGTTTCTCTCGGAATCCGGTGCAGCTCGCGAACAATGGCAAGTATAGTCGGTGAAAAGTCAACGATAGTATACCCGTTTCTCTGCGTGAACTCAATTGGATAGGCTTCAGAAACCCCTTCTTGAGCACAGGCCTCCAGAGCCATGGCGGCTTCGCCTTCGAAGGTGTTCTGATCGCAAATGCCAATCAACGCCGATACGGCATCGAACAATCTGCCTGCCCCAGACGACAGCGGGGAAAATTCGCGGGAACGGGCGATAATTCCAACATTTTCAATGTTCGTTTTGCCATATTTTTCGACAAATCCGGCTGTTTCGAGAAGATTCCAGGCATCAGCACCGCCACAGTTCATAATAAAGCTGATCGCTGTCTTCCAGGGTTCACGAATGGCAGCCTCTCCTCCGGGGAGCGGAATATAACCCAGATGTCCCGCCCGTTGAAAACCATGGATATCGGCAACGATAAATTCACCACCCCATAGATGACCATCAGTGCCGTATCCCGTGCCATCGAAGGCAACGCCGATGACCTGGTGATTCAATCCATGTTCAGCCATAACCGATCCGATGTGTGCATAGTGATGTTGGATGCCGACGGTCATCAATTCCTTCCCCGGCCCCGCTGCCTTTGCCCTATATTCCTTTGCCCATCGCGTTGACAGATACTCTGGATGCAGATCGTGCACGATTGCCTGCGGCTCAGCCCGGTAAACCGCCTTGAGATTCGCAAGGATGGTTTCGAAAAATTTTACGGTTTCGTAATTTTCCATATCTCCGATATGTTGGCTGGGGATCGCAAACCTGCCCTTTGTTAAAGTAAAGGTGTTCTTCAGATCGGCACCGCATCCAAGCACTTCTGGTCCTTCATCATGCAGCATGATCGGATCAGGCGCGTATCCCCGAGAGCGGCGGATGAATAAGAGATCAGCGTTCATGGTTCTTCGTTCAGAGTTATAATCATGTCTCTGTCCCTTATCTGAATTATCGTCCTGGTGCTCACTCCTGACTCTTAACTCTATACTTTTTACTTTTATAACCGAATCATCGACGCGCATAAAAATATCACGATTATGCAGGAGGAAGCCATCCGCGATGTCCGCGAGTCTTCCGAGGGCCTCTTCATTGTCGCGGATGATCGGCTCCTCCGAGAGGTTTCCGCTCGTCATGACGAGAGCATCGAAATGAGCATTCACAACCGGAGTTTTCGCATCCAGGGGATGATAGAACAGGAGATAATGAAGCGGCGTATAGGGCAGCAGAAAACCAACATCACTGTTATTCGGGGACACAGTACTCGGCAGCGAGCAGTTGTTTCTCTTTCGCAGTAACACAATCGGCCGCCTATTCGACAGCACCGCATCATGTTCAGCTTTGGAAACGACGCAAAACTTTTCTATTCTGTCGATATCAGGGGACATTACAGCAAAGGGTTTATTGCTCTTCCTTTTTTTTTCACGCAATCTTCTGACTGCGCCGTCATTCAAAGCGTCGCAGGCAATGTGGAATCCTCCGAGTCCCTTGATCGCGACGATCCCGCCCTGCCGGAGAACATGAATAGCTTTCTGAATTGCATTTTCTTTATCATTTACTGTGAACTCTGTATTCTGCCCTTTGTACGCGACACGGGGCCCGCAAGCCTCACACGCATTCGGCTGGGCGTGAAAACGACGATTCCTCGGTTCTTCATATTCCTTCAGGCATGAGGAACACATGCTGAAGTCCGCCATGGTCGTGTTCGGCCTGTCATAGGGGATCGACCGTGTAATGGAATAGCGGGGGCCGCAGTTCGTACAATTGATGAAAGGATAGAGATACCGGCGATCCGCAGGGTCGAGCATTTCTTGGAGGCAATCAGGGCAGATTGAGATGTCGGGGGAAACCAACGTAAAAGGCAATCCTTGCGCACGATCGAGGCTCTGCCGTATGGCAAATTCTCGGTAACCGTGGAGGGGGAAGGACGTTATGGTGAAGTCGGTGATTTGCGAAAGCGGCGGAGCTTCATTTCTCAGCCGTTCGACAAACTCGGGCAGACGCGTTCCCTCTACGTCGATAAATACTCCTTCGCTCGTATTGGTCACATACCCCTTCAAGTCCAGAGATTCGGCAAGGTTGAAGATGTAAGGACGGAAACCGACGCCTTGGACAATGCCTTTGACTACGATTTGAGCTCGCGTAACCATTGAGCCCATGTGTCGATCCCCGCACGGGTGGTGCAGGAGACTTCGAATATCTTCAGATTGGGATTGAGCGCCAGCGAATCATTCCGGACCTTCTTCATATCGGTGTTCATATATGGAAGAAGGTCTATCTTGTTCAACACCAGGGCTGATGACTCACGGAACATGAGGGGGTATTTCAGAGGTTTGTCGTGCCCTTCAGCGACGGAGAGTACCATCATTTTCATATCCTCACCAACCTTGAACTCCGCCGGGCAGACCAAATTCCCGACATTTTCGATGATCAGCATGTCAAGATCTCTGAGCGGCAGTTCATCAAGCACTTCGTTTATCATGTTCGCGTCCAGGTGGCAGGCCCCGCCTGTATTTATCTGGACCACGGGTACTTCGAGTGCGCCAATCCGTTCTGCGTCATCGGAGCCGACAATATCACCCTCGATCACGCCGATCTTCATATGAGGTTTGAGCGCCTGAATCGTCCGTTCGAGAAGAGTCGTCTTGCCTGCTCCCGGAGCACCCATGAGGTTCACCACATAAACACCGGCATCCTGGAATCGTTTACGGTTTTCTTCTGCGAGTCTGTCATTCGCTTCTAGTATGCGGGTGACGACCTTAACCTTCATTCATTGATCTCCATATCCACGATTTCCATTTCTCGTCCACTTTTCATTTCAATAAATTGGGATCCGCAAAGGGGGCAGGCAAAAACGAATCCAGCATTATCCATAGTGAAATCCTTCTTACACTCGGAACAAACACCGCTTATAGGGACTGGTTCTATGACCAGCTGGGCTTTTTCCGCCACCGTATCTGACTTTGACGCATCGAATGCAAACTGGAGCGCTTCCGGCATAACACCAGCAGCCTTTCCAATGCGCAACCTGACAGAATCGACACGCTGACCACCGACCTCACGGCATTTTTCCACTACAATATCAAGAATACTGAGAGCAAGAGCGGTTTCGTGCATGGCATTTCCCGATTCAACAACTTCCTTTTCGATCTTTTGTATTGCGAATCCGGCATGGACAAGAACATAGTCCCCCACCCGCGGTTCTTCAGGCATGAGCATGAGATTTACTTCTTTTCTCGCTCCAAATACGTCGATAGTAGCCGACAAGTTGTCTATGCTGATGATTCTCGAGGGGATTGCGAGACACATGGATAAATCCGATCAAAACAAGCAAATTTACATCCAGCGTTGCAAATACCATTTATCGCACATCTTGTCCGCTCTGTCAAGCCTGCAGAGTATCGTTGTCAAGCCAACGTGTCAACCCAAGCACGGCTTGCCACCTTCAGATAACCTTCAACTTCGTCAATTCCTCGAAGATCAGTTCCTTCACCTTCGGGATAACCGCCTTCAATTCATCACTCAATTCGAGCGACCATGAGGTGACATCCTTGGGCTGCACCCCAATAATGACCGTTTTCGGTCTCTTTCCGGTCAATTCAGCCATATGAAGGACGTCGATGAGGCTTATCTGATGTAGGGAAACCTGCTGTTCAGCTGCGTATTTCATATCCTCGGGTTCAAAGCGGAATAGGGAACCAGGTGTGTCATTGGCCTCAACAACATCGATAATGATAAGATGATCGATCTCATGGAACAACGGGATCAATTGGTGACTGACCGTCCCCGCTTCCATCACTTTTACGTTTTTTGGAAAAGCTGTATCTTGAAGGGCATTTATCAGATGGACGCCGAAACCGTCGTCCTTGAGCAGGAGATTACCGACACCGAGTATGAGAACTTCTTGGGGAGGCGCCGAAACGCCTCCCCGAATCTGATCATCTGATATCATCTTAATGTTTTTTGAGCTTGTATCCCGTAATCATGGACGAAAGCGACTTGTCTTTGTTGGTCATGGTGATCATGATGCTCATATACACGTGGATCAGCACGAAGATAATGAAGAACCACATGACGAGGATATGCCAGATCCTAGTATAGGATTCTCCTCCGAGCATGTTGCTCACCCACAGAAAGTTATTCTGTGCCTTGATGAACCCGAAGAGACTGCCATGGTAGAGCGCCGCTCCGGTCAGGGCCTCAAAGATGATCGCGAGACCGACCACGAGATAGGCCAAAGCCTGGAGCGGGTTGTATTTGCGATAATCCTTGTGTGAGCCTTTCATGAAGAGATAGTAGCCAAGGATGTCCGGAACATTCTTCAGGTTCTGAATGACCGAGAAATCCTTCCAATCGGCGTCAAAAGTCGACCGGAAGGCCATGTAAATCCTAATGACAAGCCCTAAAATAAGCACATAAGCGGCCACAAAATGGGCAAAGCGCATCGATGCCATAATTGTACTGTCCGGCCCGCCGGAGATAAATGGCCAGTGAATGTAAATGCCCGTAAAGATAAGCACTGCGATCGCTATGACCCTGATCCAATGGTCCAGTATATAGCCGAAGCTCCACTCCTTTATCATTTTATCTGCCATGGTGTCCTCCCTATACGACCTTAAAGTCCATGATACGGTTAGACTCAGGATGGATCACATGAACCGTACACGCAAGGCATGGATCAAAGGAGTGAACCACGCGCATGACCTCAAGCGGTTTTTCCGTGTTCGCAACCGCTGTTCCAATGAGAGCCTCCTCGATCGGTCCGCGCATCCCATTGTCGTCTCTGGGGCAAACATTCCATGTTGTCGGCACAACACACTGATAGTTTTTGATCCTTTTCCCATCCACATCGATCCAATGTCCCAAAGCGCCGCGCGGAGCTTCCCACAGACCGATTCCCTGCGCCTTGTCGGGGATTGTGTAATCAGCGTACACTGCTGTATTCCCGTTCTTGATGTTATCGATGAGGGTGAGTCCCCACTGTTGCATGGAATCGGCTACCATCTTGCATTCCAGGGCGCGCGCGGCGATTCTGCCGATAATACCAAAGAGAACCTCCGGATGCCCTGCATGTCCGATCTTTGCGAGGGTATCATCAATCAGTTTCTTGACCGTGGGCTGCCCAGCGGCATAGGCAACTACCATCCTAGCAAGAGCGCCCACTTCCATGGGTTTGCCTTGAAGCCGGGGCGCCTTTGCCCAAGTGTATTTCTTGTTGGGATCATAACCAGTGTACTCCGGATCCGTCTCACCCATGGCGGGATTAAGCGGTTTTGAATCTTTATACCAGCTGTGCGCCGTAGACTCCGTAACGTCTTCCGGCTTGGCATCATGGACTTTGGGAAAATCAGAAGCGAAGATCGCGCCCCTCGGTAGCAGCCGCTTTTTGGGATCGAAGGACGCATCCTCGAACACGCCCCAGGAAAGGAAGTTGGCATATCCTTTGCCTACACCCGCGGCGCCGAGATAGTAGGGCGCAATGGCAAGGAGGTCGGTGATGAATATGTTATCGATCCAGTCCTGAAGTTCCTTCACTCTAAAGAGGTAGTTCTTAAGGTCATCGACCGACGGAACATGCGTCACGCCGCCAGGAGGGCTAGTCATGGTCATCGGCATTCTTCCGCCAAAGAGGGCGCTCACCTGGGCGGCCTTCGCCTGCATTTCAAGCGCTTCCAGGTAGTGGGCCACTGCCAAGAGGTTCACATCCGGCGGAAGTTTATACGCCGGGTGTCCCCAATAGGCATTGGCGAAAGGACCAAGTTGACCGGAATCAACAAACGCTTTCAATCTCCCCTGAACCTTCTTAAGAGACGGTTCTTTCGGCTGGGCCTTGAGCGCCGACACCACATCAACATAGTCGAGCGCATTCAAATGGTAGAACCAAAGGATATGGGAGTGCACGAACTGAGCTCCTTCAATCATATTTCTAATGATGCGGCCGTTATCAGGCGGTCTTACCTTGAATGCATCGTCCATACTCATCGACGAGGCATGCCCATGCGATGTAGGACAGACACCGCAGATTCGCTGGGTTATATGCCAGGCGTCGCGCGGGTCCCTTCCCTGCAGAATGATTTCAAAACCGCGGAAAAGAGTGCCTGTTGTCCAGGCATCTTTTACCTTGCCACCCTCAATTTCCACATCGATTCTGAGGTGGCCTTCAATTCTCGTCATCGGATCAATGGTTATCCTGGCCATTATTTTTTCCCTCCATCGTCTTTAGTTCTGCCGGAAGCCGCTGTTGCAGCGGCATGTATCGCGATGCCGGCAACCGTAGCTACCGCAGCTACTGCGCCAATCTTGTCAGCACCGGCTTCCACACCGCCGAGACCTGGAATCTTCACGCCCGGCAAAGGTTCATAGAATCCCGCAAACTTGTCGGTCCATCCCCGCTCTGCGCAGCCGATACACGGTCCGCCGGCTTTGATGCACCAGCTGGTCCGGTTGTTGTACTGGATCTTCGGGCATGCCGAATAAGTCATCGGACCTTTGCAGCCCATCTTGTATAAGCAATATCCCATGGCCTCTTCGTTGGAACCAAATTTCTCGACGAACCTACCCGCGTCGAAATGGGCTCTTCGTTCGCAATTATCATGGATCGTCTGTCCGTAGAACATCTTCGGTCTGCCGAATCCGTCGAGGTCGGGCAGCTTGCCGAGAAGTAGGAAGTTTACGACAACACCAACGAGGTATTGCGGGTTCACCGGACAGAGGTCGAGGTTGACCAGCGGCTTGTTGATGCCAACCCTCTGCATCGCCTCTTTCGTGCCGATAATCTGGGAAGGATTCGGTTTCGCGGAAGGTACCCCTCCGTCCGTAGCGCAGCTCCCGATGGCCAGAATGGCAATGGAGGGTCCGGCCATTTCCTTAAACACATCGAGCATTTCCTTGTTGCCGATCATTCCGAAGCCTTTTTTCGTCGGGATACCCCCCTCAACGATCAGAATGTATCCACCGTTTTTCGCGGAACCGGCGAGTATTTCTTCCGCTTGCTTACCTGCTGCAGCCATGATGGTTTCATTGTAATCAACGCTAAGAATATCAAGAATGACGGTTGCGGGATCCGGATAGGTAGCTTTGATAAAAGATTCAGTACAACCGGAATCAGATGCGAAGTTGAGCCAAATAACAGGTGTTCGTTTGGCGGCTTTTTCCACGGCAGCTGCGATTTTCGGACCGAATGATTCAGAAAGGCCAAGAAGAACAGCAGTTGCACCACAGTACTTTAAAAAATCCCTTCGTTTTATGCCGCGAAACTCCAGAGCATCAAGAAACTGCTTACTAACTTCTTCTTTCTTACTCATAAGCG
>Ga0335081_10008164_pt1 | contig 16781 bp, 17 predicted proteins | sample Lox_Sample_35_FD_206713 | JGI IMG/M metagenome (GOLD analysis project Ga0335081, IMG submission 206713) | Soil microbial communities from Loxahatchee National Wildlife Refuge, Florida, United States - Lox_Sample_3.5 | ecosystem: Environmental > Terrestrial > Soil > Wetlands | place: USA... | reverse complement strand
TCCGGACGCTCAAGCAGTTCGACGGCATCGTGATGGACGCAACGGAGCAGGAGCTTGCCGACGCGGCCGCCATGGGCGACCGCACGGGCATGTTCAACTGCCCCCATACCGGTGTGGCCCTCGCCGCCATGCTCAAGCTCCTCAAGGCCGGAAAGATCGACCGGGCCGAGAAGGTCGTCGTCATATCAACGGCCCACGGGCTCAAGTTCACCGATTTCAAGGTCCAGTACCACGAGGAAAAGCTCGACTTCCCCTGCACCTATGCCAATAAACCGATCGAGCTGCCGCCGACCGTATCGGCAGTGAAGGAAGCGCTGCAGCACGCGCTCAAGAAGAGGAGAGAACAGCATGTCTAAGAAACCGTCAGACCCGAAGAGGTGGAAGCCGGCAACCCTGGGCATCCACGGTCTGGACCGCGTCGCCCACGCGCACTACGCGGTGTCCACGCCGATCGCGCACACGTCGAACTACTATTTCAACAACACCCAGGAAGTCTACGACTTCATGAAGGCCAAGAGCGAGGGAAGGGTGATCCGCGAGCACGAGTATGGCCGCTACGGCAACCCGACGCAGACCGAGTGCGAGCGCAAACTGGCCGCCGTCGAGGGCGCCGAGCGGGCGGTGCTGTTCGCCTCCGGGATGGCCGCTGTGATCCTGACCATCATGACCTTCATGCGGCGCGACGGCCATATCATCTTCACGAGCGACTGCTACCGCCAGACGCGCGACTTCGCCGCAAACCTGCTGGCCGAGTTCGGCATCCAGGTCTCCATGGCGGACCCGACGGCCGAGGCCATCGAGAGGGCCATCAGGCCGAACACGAACATCATCTTCACGGAGTCACCGACCAATCCCTACCTCCGGTGCCTGGACCTCAATGCGGTGGTGAAGGTCGCGAAGAAGCACAAGGTCATGACCATCATCGACGCCACGCTCGCCACGGCCTACAACATCAAGCCCCTGGACATGGGCGTGGACGTTGTGATCCACTCAGCCACCAAGTACCTGGGCGGCCACAACGACCTCCTGGCCGGCGTGGCCCTTGGCTCGGACAAACTCATGAACGACGCCTACCGCATGCAGCGCATGATCGGCGCCACGCCCGGACCGCTCACCTGCTTCCTGCTGGAGCGCGGCCTCAAGACCTTCGGACTCAGGATGAAGCACCATAACGAGGCGGGGCTCGCCGTCGCGCGCATGCTCGAGGCGCACCCCAAGATCGAAAAGGTATGGTACCCGGGCCTGGAATCCCACCCGGACCACAGGATCGCGAAGGAGCAGATGAAGGGCTACGGCAGCGTGGTCACCTTCCTCCTGAGGGGCGACGACGCCAAGACCCGGAAGTTCATCGACGCCCTTGAGCTCTTCCTGATCACACCGAGCCTGGGCGGCAGCGAGAGCCTGGTCACCCAGATGTGGATGATGTCCTTCTTCGACTATCCCGAGGACTATCGGAAGAAGATCGGCATGGAAGACAACTTGGTCCGGCTGGCGCTGGGGCTGGAGGATGTGGACGATCTGATCGCCGATCTGAAACAGGCGCTCGAGAAAATCTGATCAACAAACGCCGGGAGAGAGGAAAACCCTTGCCGGCGATCGGAGGATGATCCAGGAACGTACGAAGGGCCTGCTCCCCGCACCAGGGGGGGACGCGGGCCTTTTCTTTTCAACCATGCACGCGGGCCCGGCCGGCGCTAGAGGTTCCCTGTACTGATGTCCGGGATGGCAGCACTCGTGAAATAGATGACAGCCGAATTACTTCTTTCCCTCCCGCCGTCCTTGTCGCAGGACCCGGCGGTGCCGGGCATGTCTCTCCGAACGGGACCGGGATCGCAGCAGCTGCGCCCCGCATACAAGCGCGTTTCATGCCCTTTGCGTTACGATGCGACCTTAACCACGATCTTCCGTACGGCAGAACTGGCATCGGCTGCCAGCCTCGGCGCGTGGCCGTCCTCGGGCCAGAACACGGCCGCTTGTCCCGCTGTGACCAGGACAGGGCTCCATTCCCCCTGTGGCACGGTGCCGAAGGCGATGTCCTTCTCCGCTTCATAGGGGGCCGTGACCGCGATTCGCTCCGCGGGAGTCCAGCCGATGATCTCCCGCCCCGATACGACGAACTGGACGTCGATATATTTTTTATGGTATTCGAATTGAGGGGCATCCGTCCTGGCCGTCTCATAGCGCTGTACAATGGCAAAAACCCTCTCTCCGTCGATGTCAACCCTGCCGTCGGGAAGACCCTGCAGGTCCCGCCGGAGCAGAAAGTCGATTGCCTGTTTCAGGAGAGGCGTCATCGCTACCTGAGACCCGAGGTGTTTGAGGTCGGCAACGATCATACTGTCGTCACACAGATCATTTTTTCTTCTGTTTCTTCCCGCCGGAATGCAGGAGCATCCCGAGATACTTGTTGATAGGATTCGACCTGTCCAGGAACGTGAGCACGGGGTTTTTCCTTATCCCCTGCGCCCTCACTTCCTTCAAGAGATCAGCATTCCGGTTATCATACTTGAGCCCGTTGCGGAACGCATCGATCCCTTCTTTTTTCCTGCCCGCCGCGACATATGCCCTCCCGAGATTCAAATACGCCACATGATAGTGAATCTCTTCGCCGGACAGGTCCTGCTTCTTCATGATGGTCATGGCTTTCAGGCATGTTTCGATGCCGATCCGGTACCGTCTATCCACGGAGGCCTGAAGATAGCCGTAGTAGGAGAGGAGATAAGGGTCATCAGGGTAATTCAGGACCGCCTCCTGCAGCAGAACATATGCCGCCTTGTGCTTGTCCTTTTTGAGACGGGCCCTGGCTTCGTGCAGATATTCCGCGGCGGTTATGCTCCTGAATTGTGCGGCCGGCACCAGTGCGCCTGACTGCTCGACCTGTTTCGGTTCATTGTCCTTGTTCATGCACCAATTGTATCACAAGCCTTCGCAGAAACAAACCGGAGACGAAAGCTCCCTGCCGGGACGAAAGAATCCTGATCAGCAATATATATTTTAACGCGAGAATACGCCGACCTGTTCCCCTGCGACGTTGCAGCGCATGCGGTCCCGGGGTATACTTGAACTGTGCCTTGTTGTATCGTGCCGCGAACACAGACGAATCCCTTGGAAAGCCCAGCAGGAGGAACTCATGAGCAAAATCACCCTTCCCAAAAACACATTCTGTCTGCCCTGGACTCAAACGCTCCTCGGCGCGCACGTGCAGGGCAAGGTAAATTTCATGGCCCTTGACTGGCTGACCCGTGTCAATTTCGAACCAGCCATGCTCGGCATCTGCGTGGGCAAGGGACATGCGACAAACCAGGCCATACGGGAGACGGGCGAGTTCAGCGTGAATGTGCCTACCGTGGACATGATCCAGGTCACCGATTACTGCGGGATAGTATCGGCCATGCGTGAAGACAAGTCGGGCCTGTTCGAAGTATACTACGGAGAGCTCAAAGCGGCCCCATTGATCAAGGCCTGTCCGGTCAGCATCGAATGCCGGGTGGTGCAGACCGTCGAGCTCCCCTCCAACGCGTTCTTTATCGGAGAGATCGTGACCATCTTTTCCGAGGAGCGCTATCTGTCCGAGGGCAAACCGGATGTGAAGAAGATGCACCCCTTCCTTCTCACCATGCCCGACAACCGCTTCTGGTCCGTGGGAGAGCATGTAGGAAATGCCTGGAAGGACGGCGCAGCTTACCGGGACCGGCTCCGAAAACAGTGATATAACGCGTCGACCGTACCCGGCGACCGACCCGCGTGAGAGGATTGAGCCGGCGCCGGCGAGGTCGACCGGAGATGTTGACGCTATCCAAAGACGCAGCTGCGGCTCAATCCGAGCGATGCTCTTCGCATGTGCGGCAGGGCATTTCCGGACCGCCTGTCTTGCTTGCGCCGCTATCCGATCCCTGCGTGCTCAGCCCCTCTTCGTGCTCTGATATCTCAGCACGGCAGCAACGATCGCACGAGGCCTGCCTTGCCCCCGCTCCTCACGTTGATTCCACGGTCCGCGGTGGAACCTTAAACCAGACACAAAGCAGGACGGATTGAACAGGATGAAGAATCGTGATGATTCATGACGCAATCAGGGTGAATCAGCGCAACCGGCGTGTCTAATAACTTTTGAAATTGATGAGATTGTCGACCCATTGGGAGATGTCCGTTTTGTTTTTTGGCGGTCCGTCGACGCGGATGAGTTCGACGCCGTTCCGAAAGACAAGGATGGTCGGCGTTTTCGTGATCTTGAAGCGCTGGGGCAGGTATTCGTCCGTATCGACATCCACCTTCATGACCTTCAGCTTTCCCGCACGGTCGCGTGCCAGGTCATTGATGACGGGTTCGATGATCTTGCAGTGGATGCACATGGCGGCCGTGAACACGACGAGCACGGTCTCGGGCCAGTGGGCAATTGCACGGTCGAAGCTCTCTGCCTTTGCCCAGACAGGCTCCCGCGGAATGTCGAGGCCTTTCTTGCAGTTCCCGCAAAGCGGCCTGTTCGCTAACCTCGTAAGGGGAACGCGGTTCATGACCAGGCAGGCATTGCATCGGATCAGAGCGGCATCACTGGACATGATCAAAGAGCTCCGGGATGGACTGACAGGCAGCTGCACCAGTATAATCGGATTCGGGCACGGGAGTCAAGTGCAAGGCAATCGGACTCTCGTCCTGCTTCAATCACTGTTCTTCGTTTTGTGAATGTCTTCATACCTTCCTGGAATGAGCTGAAAATGCTCATATCATTCTTAACGGAGGTCGTCCAGAAAGACTGGCTCTGGGGCTGGGGCGGGTCGCTTGCGTAGATGCTGGGTATGCAATCGTTTCTCTCTCGTATTTTTTTATCTTAACATATTTTCAATGAGTTAACGATGTTAACCAATTTATTAAGTGCAGTCTTGATTAAATTGACATTATAATAAAAAAGTATTATAATTTAACCATTACGAAGGCAGATGCAGGAGGAGGCAATGCAATGATTGAAGGATCGCAAGAACTGACCGCTCGAATGAGCACGGAAAAATTGCCAATCGGTGTTCTCCTGTTGGCAAATAACAGCATCCTGCTCCAGGACCTTGAATTTGCCCTGGAGCACCAGAAGTTCAGCAGGCAGTTGTTGGGAGAGATCCTCGTGAACATGGGAGCTGCGGAGAAGGAAGATATCGACAGGGCATTGACTCTGCAGAAGAACGGGTCCGACTGACCCAGCGTACAACGAACACTGACCTGGAGGTACGGCAAGCTGCCGTACCTCTTTTTTATTGTCCCCGCCTTTTTGTGCGCCTCGTTGGTAAAGCATTCCAGGGGTCGTCGGGCCAAGGGTGCTTCGGATAGCGGCCCTTGAGTTCCTTCTTCACCAGCGGGTACCCCAAGTTCCAGAATCCCCTCAGGTCGGTGGTTACCTGCACCGGCCTCCTCGCAGGCGACAGCAGATGCAGAAGCACCTTCACCCTGCCCTCCGCGACCCTCGGCGTGTCGGCAAGTCCGAACAGCTCCTGCAGTTTCACGGCCAGCACCGGCTGTTCGCCCGATGCATAGTCGATCCTGATGCGGGAACCGCTCGGGACCACGATCGTTGCTGGAGCTCGCGCGTCGAGCAGCCGCATCTGCTCCCATGACAGCGCCGCTTTCAATGCGGGGAGGACATCGAGCGCCCTGATGCCCTGGGCGCTGCGGATGCCGGCGAGCCACGGCAGGAGCCAATCCTCCGGTTTCGGCAGGAGATGACGGTCTGACAGGTCCCCCCACGTCTCCTCGGGGAATGCTCTCCGCATCAGGCCCACCCTGGCCTGGAACTGCCTCGCTTCATTCGAAAAGTTCAGCATGCCCGGCGTGGTCCTGATGATGTCGCAGACGATGGCCAGCACCTCCTCTTCGACTGGGGCGACGGACCTCGTGGACAGGAGCAGGGCGCCGAGCCGTTCTTCATGAGCAGAGGCTATCCGCCCTTCGCGGACATCCCATTCCACCTTGCGGACGGACTCGATCGCGCCCGCACATTCGCTGCGGATTATCTCGACGCTCACCGGAGCGGCGATATGGATGGCTCCCTCCTCCTTCCCGCCCGCGTCAACGGTGACCGCAATCAGGTAGGCACTGTTGATCAAATGGCTGTCCTGCGAGATGCGAACCCCCCTGCCCTGCTCGAGAACATAGTGGCCGGCGCTTTCATCACGGCGCTTGCAGACCCTGTCCGGAAAAGCCGAGAGCAGCAGGCGGGAGATCAGGTCCTGGTCATGGCCCCCGTCGGAGCCCGTCCGGCCGCCTGTGACCAGCCGCAGGATCTGCTTCGCAGCTCTGTCCACGGCGCGCAGGGCCGACGGGTCCGCGTTTGCGCCCCCTTCTCTTCCCTGCCGCCACATCCCGAGAACATGCACGCGCTCCGCCATGTCGGGGTCCTTTTTCCCGCGGTCCTGCTCCTGCCGAAACAGGTCCCGCTCGGACAGTATGGCGGCCATGTCCGCTCCCAGCGCCGAACGACCGAGTTCGCTCGAACGCAGCATCATGCGTGACAGTCTCGGATGGAGCGGGAGGCGCGCCATTTCCCTGCCTACCGCGGTAATCGCGCCCGAAGGATCGAGTGCTCCGAGAGAGCGAAGCATCTGACGCCCGGCGTTCCACGCGGCCTGCGGCGGCGGATCTATCCAGGACAGTGCCGCCGGGTCAACGACGCCCCACGCGGCGAGTTCCAGCACGAGCGATGCGAGGTCGGATTCGAGGATCTCCGCAGGTGCGAAAGACGGCAGGCCCTGCAGATCGTACCTGCTGTACAGGCGGTAGCAGAAACCGGGGCCGAGCCTGCCCGCCCTCCCCTTGCGCTGCTCGGCCGATGCCCTCGACACCGTGACCGTCACGAGCCGGTTCATGCCCGTGGACGGATCATAACGAAGCCTGCGCGTCAGGCCGGAGTCGATCACCACATGCACACCCTCGATCGTGAGGCTCGTCTCGGCGATATTCGTGGCAAGTACGATCTTCCGATGGTCCTTTGCCGGAAGAATCGCCCGTTCCTGCTCCTCGAAAGGAAGATCGCCATACAGGGGATGGAGCGAAAGACGCTCCTCGGCCATGTCCAATGATCCCTGCAGGCTCTTTGCGCACGCCCGGATCTCGCCCGCGCCGGGGAAGAAGGCAAGGATATCGCCGTGGGTCTCGCGGATCGCTGTTCCGACGACCGCGGCCATCTGTTCCGGAAGCGGGGCATGCCGGGGCTCGACATATCGTTCCTCCACGGGAAAGGCCCTTCCCGCGGACGTAATCACTGCCGCATTCCCCAGCAGCGCGGCTATCTGCCCCTGCTCAATCGTTGCAGACATGACCAGTATCCTGAGGTCCGGCCGGAGCTGCCTGCGAACGTCAAGACAGAGCGCGAGGGCAAGATCGGCATGGATGCTGCGTTCATGGAATTCGTCGAAGATGACCAGGCCGACCCCGTCGAGCCCCGGGTCGGCCTGAATGCGGCGGGTGAGAATGCCCTCGGTGACGACCTCGATGCGTGTTCCCGCGGACACCCTCGAATCGAACCGGATTCGGTAACCGACGGTCCCGCCCGCCTGTTCCTGCAGCGACTGCGCCATCCATCGCGCCGCCGATACAGCGGCTATCCTGCGCGGCTCGAGCATGACGATCCGGCGCTGCGCGGACGGCAGCATGTCGAGCAGTGCGAGCGGAACGCGTGTCGTCTTTCCCGCGCCGGGAGGCGCATGGAGAACCACCGAGTGGTTTGTTAAAAAAGCCTCTTTCAGCTTGGGCAGGACGCCTTCAATGGGATAGGATGTCATGACTGAGCGTGTATTTACCCTTCCGCGCGCGGCGATGCGGACTAACGATTATAGCATCGGCAATGGGCTCCGAATTCAGATCAAGTATAAGCCCACACGTCGCGTCCGTCAATGCACAGTGCTGATACGCCAGTACAACGATTCTGGCTGACCGCCGAATCCACGCAGCCAACTCCAGGGAGAAACGTCCGGATTTTGCGAAGCGTTGACGTGATGCTGGCAAATGGTGACGGTCATCATCCCCATTGTTGCGTTGTTGCATTATTCCTTGACCGCATACACCCCCTGTGTTATGCTCGCACATCCTGATCCAAAAGGAGGAACACTATGCTGCACAAGTCAATCATCGTTTCGTCTCTCATCGTGTCGCTGTTCTTAGTAACCTCCGCGCCTGCCGCGGACCAGGCTTTGAAGCCCTATTTCCTCGGGTACCGGGGGGCGGGAAGCATCGAGGCAAAGCTGCCGGAGGTAAAGGCCGGGCTCACCCAGAAGGGTTTCCAGATCGTCGGCGAGTACGAGCCATACAAGGGGGCCCATGTTCTGGCAATCACGAGCGACGCCCTGAAATCCGTCGCGGCCAGATCAGACTTCGGTGCTTACGGCGCGATCCTGCGCGTGACGGTCACCGATACCGGGAAGGAGATCCAGGTGGCAGCCACAAACCCAAGGTACTACGCTGCAGCGTACCGCATGCAGGATGGACTCGACCTGGTAGCCGCGACGCTCGGACAGGCCATCAACAAAACCGCCGAGTTCGGGTCCGAAGAGGGCATGACTGCGGCCAAACTCCGCAAGTACCACTATATGGCCATGATGCCTTATTTCGACGACCCGATACAGCTCGCCGCATATCCCTCGCAGGACCAGGCGCTCGCAGCCGTTGAAACGGCACTTGCGGCCGGGAAAGGCGGATCATCGAAGGTGTACCGGGTAGATGTGCCGGGTAAGAAAGAGGCGGTCATCGGAGTTGCCATTGCCGGAGGCGACGGCGCCGATGCCGCGATCATGAAGGTCATCGACAAGGGCGAGTTGAAGAACACACCCCATCTCCCCTATGAACTCGTTGTTTCCAACGGAGCTGTGTACATGCTCCACGGCAAATTCCGCATCGCCCTCGATTTTCCGGATCTCACGATGGGGACGTTCATGAAGATCTCCGGCGCGCCGTCCGCCATCGAGGACAAGCTGCGGGTCATCGCCGGAGAAAAATAAGTGAGGGTCCGGGTATTGCTTGGTGAGCATGCGCTCTGAGGAATATGCGGCTGAAGCCAGCATCTGTACCCACTCTCATCCCGTCGAACGGCAGGGAGACCAAGGCCCGGGCATGGGGAAAAGCTCCTGTTACGCCAACAGACTGGACTTGGGCAAAGAAAAGGAGCTGCCTAATCGCAGCTCCTTTTTTATGGGCGTCTCCAGGGGGATTTGAGTCACTCTTCTCACCGTGAAAGCGGCAAGTGGCATTCTGCACGCATCGGCAGGCATACTGATGAATTGCCTTCAGAAGAGAAACTTCCTATCATACAATATCCGTTCCGGAAATAACGGCCCATCACCCCCCTACCTGGGTCGCCAAGAAGATGGGAAGCGTCATGTGCGAAATCTGGTCTTGAAGCTCTTCAATCCCGTCGATGTGCTGGTCCTCATCGGTGAGAATATGTTCGAGCACCTCCCGCGTCGCAAAATCATTCACCTCTCCCGCCTGTCGTATCGCCGCATTGTAGGCTTTGATGGCACCCTCTTCCGCGGCGTGGTCGTAATCCAGCTGCTTCGTCACATCGCTGCCGATGTGAATCTGCTTCAGCGTGGACACGACCGGCATGCCTTCGAGAAATATGATCCTTCCGATGAGCTTTTCAGCATGCTTCATCTCCGTGATGGACCGCTTTTCGAAGTGTTCATGCAGTTTGCCATACCCCCAGTTGGCGCACATTTCGGAATGCACCATGTACTGGTTGATCGCCGTCAGTTCATCGGCAAGGAGCGAATTCAACGTCTCGATAAGCTTCGGATCTCCCTTCATTTTTGCATACCCCCTTTTCAAATGATAACAAAAGTATCCACATCCCCATTTCCGGAATGTATCTGCCAATTAAAAGTGAACGCTTGAGCCTGCGGAGAACCCGCATAAAAGGATCGACACTGTCATTATACCATAACCCATGCCGATCGTGTCCTTTCGAGACATTCTCCCGAAGCCGTTGACAGACTCTTACGATGAGCAAGGACGCTTTCCCGGACGGAGCAGCGACCTGGCACAGGAAAGGAACATTTGATGATATCACTATGGATCATGAGGTTGGATCAGGGGATTTCTCGTATCCATGAACACGAACCTCCACCAACTCCCGACAGGACAGAGATCGGCCCTTGTAAAGGCCTCGTGGACGTTATCGCGGCGAGAGTTTTGTCGTGAATAAACAGAATTCAGCCGTTCAATATTCAAAAAAGAGTTAAAGCTTTTCTGCCCGGGAAAGTGTATCATTAGAAGATCAAAGTGAAGCGCAGATTCAGCCACTCACCGAATTCAATACACTCTTCGGGCAGATTCACGGGACTGGCGTTCAATATGAAATGAACAATACTAATATTTTTTTAGGTAATGAGGAGGCCTTATGCTGGAAAAAAATTCCGTAGGAAAAAACATTGAGTCCTACTGCACGAAGTGCAGGTTGAATCTTGATCATACCATTATGGCAATGAGCGGAGAGGTGATCGCGAAAGTGCGATGTAAGACCTGCGGTGGTGCTCATAAGTTTCGGAACCCCCATGACGCTAAAAAAGTCTCGAAGCCGAGAGCGAAAAAGGGCGCCGGAGAGGTAGTGAAAACAGAGGTCATCTGGGAGGCCGGCCTTGCAGAGGCAAAAGGGAAAGAGCGTGATTACAGCATGGCAGCGAAATATAGCGTGGGCGACGTCGTCAATCACCAAACGTTCGGCAAGGGCATCGTGGTAAAGCTCTATGCCAATAAATGCGATATGCTGTTCAAGGACAAGGCCCGGCTGATGGCATCGACTAATCAGTAAACGCGCTTCTGATCGTATCGGTATATCACTGCATGCTGATGATCGAGGCAGGTAGACGAATCAGTCAATGAGCGGGTTGTTGGGGAGAGGGTTCAGTCTGCTGAACTGTCAGCGCGAAATCAATGCGTCCTCCATTTTCTCCAGGAGGGCTCACGTCTCAGCACCTTGGCATGGTCACACATCAACTCCTTAGTCCCGGCGGGAAGTCGTTTCTCGGTCGAGCATCCTCTTGATACCATGGTGGCATCACACCGTACCGGTCTGACAGCTTGCTTCTTTCGATCCTATGTCTTCCCTTCCCCGACCCTCCTGAAGTCGATATAGCCCCGCTCCACGTCCGTGCGCATCAGCTGGACGCGGACCCGCTGGCCCACGTCGACGCCTTCAAAGCCGGTCGTCAGTCTTCCTTCAATGGGTGGAGAGAGAAGACGGACCCAGGTGCCTTTTTCCGCTGCGCCCGTGACAAATGCATCGAACTGCTCACCGAGCCTGTGTTCCAGCAGCATTGCCGCTGCGGATTTTCTGACCTGTCTTTCGACCTTCTTTGCCGCATCCTCTTTTTCCGTGCAGTGCTTTGCCAGTTCCGACAGCTCTCCGTTCTCGTACGGCATCCGCTGTCCGGAGATGGCCGCCTTCAGCAGGCGTTGCGTGATCAGGTCCGGATACCGGCGGTTCGGGGCCGTGGAATGGGAATAATCCTGAACGGCGAGTCCGAAGTGGCCGCCTGTACCGCCACCCGGCACCTCGAGCACGTATTCACCCGCGCCGAGCAGTTTGATGACTGCGAGGGAAAGATCGGGAAACCGGAGCGGGTCAACCGCTTGCGCCTCGGTGAGGAACGCCTCAAGAGATCTCGCGTCAGGCTCCGCGGGAAGCGCTTTGCCATGGTCCAAGGCAAGCTCCCTGATCCGGTCCCACCGCTTCGGCGTGCGTACCACGCGCCGGAACGACGGCAGACCCCTGTCGGAGAGAAAGCGCGCCGTCACGCCGTTTGCCGCGATCATGAGGTCCTCGATTATGTCCTTGGCCCTGTTATGACCTACGGCCTGGAGGTCCTTCACTTCGTCGGCATCGAACACCAGCCGCGCTTCCACGGTCTCAAGGGTGAGCGCGCCGTGCTCATGCCTGAGCGTCTTCAGCCGCTGGGCGATGCGGTCCTGGAGCCGGAGGTTTTCCTCAAGGCCGGGGACTGCAGGTATCTCCGGCGGGATCGCGCCTGCGCCTTCAAGCCAGGCGGCAACACTGTCGTAGGCCAGTTTTGCGCGATTCCAGACAAGCGCTCCATACACATCGGAACGCAGCAGTGCTCCCTCCTCCCCCACAACCAGTTCAATGATCAATGCATGCCGCTCCGAGGCGTAGTTGAGGGACGTAAGGTCCGTCGAAAGCTTTTCCGGCAGCATGGGAAAGATCCTGGCAGCAGTATAGACCGACGTGGTATTCCGGCGCGCGTGCTCGTCGATCGCCGAGTCCTTTCTGACCAGAGAGTCCACATCGGCGACTGCAACAAGGACCCTCACGCTCTTGTCAGGCAGGACCTCTGCAACGGTCAACTGGTCCAGATCGCGCGAGTCATCATTATCGATGGAACACCAGAGCAGATGCCGCAGATCGCGCGTTGTCTTATCCGTTTGCGCCGCAGGCCCGCGAAGCTCGTCGAGCTCGGCAAGCGCCTGGGAGGAAAAGTCCGGAAGCAACCCCCGCTCGACCATCGCCCGGCGCGCGATCCTTTGCAGGAGAGCTCGGTTTTGTTTGTCGCTCGAGTTTGTCATGGAGAACAAGCCTAGTATATAGGACATTGCAGGCAAGTGCAATATGCAGAAATGTGAACGTGACTGCCGGCAATAACGGGCGCATCTTGGAGACCTGATGTTTAAGGCTTTCCGCTTGCCGGCGTTCGGCTTGGGCTGAAATAGATCACAAGAATATATGTCTATACATCCGGCGCTTATCATTGTATAGTGATACAGTTCCCGACGCTGCGAATCACGGCCTGGCCCGGGGCGTAACCCAGCTCATAAAATTTTTATTAAGGAGTCAACCTATGGCGAAACCGAACTTCAATTTTCAGAAACGTCAGAAGGAGCTTGCTAAGAAAAAAAAGACCGAAGAAAAAAGGCAGCGCAAACTTGACAAAAATGCAGTTAAGCCAGCAGAGGGTCCGGGCGGGCCGTCCGAAGGGGGAGAAGGCAATTAACTAACGGCGGCTCATGGAAAGGCAGGCAACGACGATGAAAAGGGAGGTGATGATACATGGCCGCTTCACGGCAAGGCGCAAAGAAGGAAGTAAAAAAACCGAAAAGCAAGAAGAAGTAATCTTTTCTGGGCTCAGGGCTGCAGCATGAAAATCAATCCTATCTGGCGGAGGGGGTGGACATGGCAAAACCAATGACGAAATCGCAGTTGGTGGCAAAGGTCGCGGAGCAAGCATCGCTTACCAAGAAAGGGGCCGCCGAGATATTGGATTTTATCGCGCAGGTCGCTTACAAGGAGGCAAAGAACAGTTTCACGTTGCCCGGGCTCGGCAAGCTGGTGCTCGTACAGCGCAAGGCCCGTCTGGGCAGGAATCCTGCGACCGGTGAGACAATCAAGATAAAGGCAAAGAAGGTCGTCAAGTTCCGGGTTGCCAAAGCAGCCAAAGACGCGATCCTCGGCGCGAAGTAGAGATCGGCTGTACGTGCATGCCCACTCAGAGCGTGAGTGGGCTTTTTTTGACAAGAACGGTGGAGAGGAAGATGGTTCTGAACGTGCTGTTGAGACAACGGGGCGCGGATTGGTGTTCTTGGGAAGCCCCACCCGCAGCGGGGGGTTCTATTTAGCCTGTTTGCTGTACTGGATATTGACTTCGTAGGCGATGCTGGCGTGTCCAAGAGTATGGTTCGTACCGTGGCAAAATATCTTTCCCTTGATCGACTTCTTGCGGGATTTGGTCAGGCCTGCGACGACGGGGGCCAGATCATAACCGCCGTTCGCGCACCCGTCCTCCATGCATTTCATGTGAAAACCGGCATAATCAGCGGGCGAGAAACTGAGCGTGCGTGTCATTAAGACCGCATCTTGACCACGCTTGTAATAGGTCATGCGAAATTCTATGCTCGTAACCCCGGCATGGCGCTCCGACACAAGGCCAGCGGCGACAAGGGCGGCCTTCTCCAGTTCCAGCTTTTCTTTATAACTCTGTCGTTGCCGCATATTTCTCCTTCAGCCTTGTCATAGAAAAGGACAAGAGCCTCAAAGACGTGGACCGAACCCTGATTTTCTCCGCGATCGCACGGTACGAAGCAAAAGGGAGAGCAGCAAGAGAAATAAAAACAGGCCCTGAATGATCAGGGCCTGCAATGGTTTAAGCGTCAGATCGCTTAGAGCTTTACAACGTTGGCTGCTTTGGGGCCCTTGGGCGAGTCGACAACGTCGAACTGCACTGACTGGCCTTCAGCTAACGACTTGAAGCCGCTGTCCTGAATGTCGCCGAAATGAACGAACACATCGCCGCCCTTTTCACGGGTAATGAATCCAAAACCCTTGGAATCATTGAACCACTTTACGGTACCTGTCTCCATGATGAGCTACCTCCTTCTTGTGAATTGAAGCGACGGAAAAGGACATAAAAAAAATGCCGCAAAGTCGATCTGTCTTTGCGGTTTCCCTACAAGAACATCCGGAACTTCTGAAACGTATAATGCCACTTCTACGCTGGAATGTCAAGGATTATCTTTGCAGGGTTATCTTTATTATAAGGCTACGGAGCGCGCAATCCCGGAGAAGGAGCTACACAAGATTGCGGCAAAAGAATGTACAATTTACCGTCCCCTCCTTTTTTGCTTTTTCTTGCTGTTAATATAACCTCCGAGAGAATCATTTTCCGGATTTTTTCACCCAATTCCGATATCTACCTCATACGGGGCTGCACAACATCCTGGAATTCGTCAACCATACCTGCCAGGTCGCCTTGACGCACTCGTCATTATATGTGAATTACCTCATATGTGAATTACCTCTTGAAACGTGCAGAACGCCGCCTTTGAACCGTGCCGCCACGACGTGTCAGGAAAAAATGCGCCGACCCCGGTGGCTCGAAGCTCTCGTTGAGTACCGTCAAACCTCCGCTCCATTGCGGAGCATCTCTCCGTCGCCTGTTTCAAAACCCTCATTTCATCCGGCGTGCGGATCATAGGAAAGCAGTGTTCATCGCTCCCAGTCGAAATACGAGTAAGACTCAATTACATTTATAAATGATTTTACAAGGATAGAAGCATTATCGCTGCGCCAGACAACGGCAAGTTTTACCTCCGGGGGCGATCCTGACAAGGGTATATACTGCACTCCCGGCCGTCTGATATTTTTTATAAAATCGGGGAGGAGGCAGGCTCCCATTCCGGAAGCTACGAGGCCTAACACTGTCTGTACCTGCCCTGCCTCTTGCGCTATTTTCGGACTGAACCCGGCAGAATGACACAGGCTGATAAAGGCGTCACGGACAACCGGCTCCGAGGAGCGCGTGTTTGCGATGAAGGGCTCGTGAGCCAGCTGCTTGATATGCACCGATCTACGGCCAGAAAGAGGGTGTTTGTTGTGCAATACCGCCAGCAAAGGCGCTACCGTGAGCGTTTTGGATGCAAGCACGGGGTCGTGAGCGCTCGTATAGAAAAATCCGACATCAATGCGTTTCGCATGAAGCGATGCTACCTGTTCTGCGGTATTTATCTCATGCAGTTCCAGCTCTACGTCCGGGAAGCGTTCGTGGAATAATCGTATCCCATCAGGCAAAAAAGTATGGATCACGGATCCCACAAACCCTACTACCAGACGTCCAGCCTTTCCGCCGTAAATCCTTCTGGCAGTTTCAGCAGCATGTTCAACATGTAAAAGGACCTGCCTGGCCTCTTTAAGAAAATGACTGCCGGCAGTGGTCATCTGTATGTTTCGCCTCGACCTGTCAAAAAGCTTTATCCCAAGTTCTTCCTCCAGGTTCATGATCTGCTGACTCAAAGGCGGCTGTGCGATGTTAAGCTTTTTGGCAGCCCTCCCAAAATGGAGTTCCTCAGCCACTGCAACAAAGTATTTGAGATGTCGTAGTTCCATATTTAAAAGGTATTGAAATGATACTATCAATATATTGGACGTATGTCAAGGCAGTAGCTACCATAACTAATAAAGAGTCAGGGATGGGGAAAACATCACGCATGAGCTTCACCATTCTCAATTGCAAAGGAGGTAACAATGACGAGCATACCTAGTTGGCAGATTTGGGGAGACCGAGTACTCTATGCATATGAGCTATCACGTGATCGAGAGCACAAAGGCGGAGCATACCTTCCCTGCAGTCGTTCATTCTGTATAAAATGCAATAGCGGTTGCCCGCATTGTTCGAACTGATGCAATTGAAGTGGGAAGCGTCGAGTAAGCTTTTTTTGTGACTAAGCATCTACTGGTGCCTCACAATTGCCGCATAGCATCAATAGAGATAGAAAATGAAAAGGGTTAGCATTTTATGCTAACCCTTTGTTTTTTATGATGACGATGCAGAGTTTGAACCTGCGCCGCCAGCGGCTAATAACATGATTTATAACATAAAATTGGCGTCCCCAAGGGGATTCGAACCCCCGTTAATCGGTTATTTTGTCTATTACTACAATAAATTATGAACAATTAATCTCGATTTTTGCACTATCTGTGCACCAACCGTGAAAGCCGCCTCGCCGAAGGGTTTGTAGTCAGCACTCTAGTCTATATAGTCTATAGTAGTCTATAGGGTCACGTCTTGTTATTTGATATTTGCTCTTGAGCAGCCACTAACCTGCTAACGGTCGCATAGTTCAACCCCAGATGGTCCGCGATCTCTCTCTGAAGATACCCATGTTTCTCCACTGCATGAACTGACCCCCACCGTTTGGACAAATATGGTAGAGTACCGGACAGGATCCATGGCCTGGAACGGGCAGAAAGGATCTTGTCATGAAGAAACAGAGGTCGTTCAGTTCCGAGTTCAAGCGTCAAG
>Ga0335081_10008163_pt1 | contig 16782 bp, 16 predicted proteins | sample Lox_Sample_35_FD_206713 | JGI IMG/M metagenome (GOLD analysis project Ga0335081, IMG submission 206713) | Soil microbial communities from Loxahatchee National Wildlife Refuge, Florida, United States - Lox_Sample_3.5 | ecosystem: Environmental > Terrestrial > Soil > Wetlands | place: USA... | reverse complement strand
GGCTGCGCCTGCGCCATCAGCGGCGCTGCTGCGAGCATCACCGCCATAACTGAAAGAAAGCTCAGCGCCGCGCGCATGCGCAATGTCCTATACATCGGCCCAATAGCGTATGAGGTTGTGATAGATGCCGGTGAGCGTCACGACCTGCGGGTCGTTCCTGCTCAGCCGCTCGACGAGCCCCTGGATCGCGGTGTCGAGATCGAAGATGAGGCTGCGCGCATGGCCGTCGCGGATCATGCTCTGGAGCCAGAAGAACGAAGCGACCCGCGCGCCGCGAGTGACCGGCGTTACCGTGTGCAGGCTGGACGCCGGATAGAGCACGAGATGCCCGGCGGGCAGCTTGACCGTCTGGGCGCCGTAATAGTCCTCGATGATGAGCTCGCCGCCGTCATACTCGTCGGGCTCGGCGAGAAACAGCGTCACCGACAAGTCGGTGCGGATGCGCATCCCGGTGAGGGCATCGCCGCGCACGGCGTTGTCCACGTGGATGCCGAAGTGCTGGCCGACGCCGTAGCGGTTGAACAGCGGCGGAAAGATGTGCCGCGGGATGGCGGCCGAGATGAACAGCGGGTTGGCGGCAAGCGCCTTGACGATGCGCTCGCCGAGCATGCGCGCCGTCTCGCCGTTCGGCGGCAGCTGCTCGTTCTTTTTCACCATCGCCGACTGCGCGCCGGCGGTCGAGCGGCCGTCCTCCCAGGCGACGGCGTCCATGATGGCGCGGAATTCCGCCACCTCGGCCTTGCTCAAAACGTCCGGCACGCAGATCAGCATTGACACTCGTGGATCGAAATCGGGCGGCGCTAGAACCGCGCGGTCAGCATGATGCCCTCGACGCGGCCCGGCGCGACCAGCACGAACGGCGCCCCGCTTTGATAGAACGCGTCGTAGTAAAGCTTGTTGAAGACGTTGTTGACGAACACCTTCCACTCGAAGTTCTTGAAGATGTATCCCTCGATGAAGACGTCGAAGCGCCAGTAGTCGGGAAGCACGGTGCCCTGGTTCGCGGCGAGCAGCGTGCCGCCATAGATCTGCGAGCGGTAGGTCGCCTGGCCGCCGACCTCGAGATACGGATTGATCTTGTATTTGGTGAGCACGTTGAAGGAATGATTGGCGACGAAGGCGAGCGGCAGGCCGATGTTTGACGGCACCGCCGACTGGTCCACCTTGGTGTTCATCAGCACCAGACCGCTGTAGATGCTCCATTTGTCGGTGATGTTGCCCTGGGCGCCGAAGTCGACGCCCTGAACGTGATAGGCGGCTCCGGCGGTGATCGTGCCGCTGGTCGAGCTGCCGACCAGCTCGCGGGCGTTGCTCACGTCGGTGCGGAACAGCGCGGCGGTCGCGAGCAGATGGCGATCAAACAGCTCCCACTTGGTGCCGACTTCCTCGGCCCGGCTCTCGATCGGACCGAAGATCTGGCTGATCGGCGAGGTCGGGTTCAAGCCGCCGTAATTGGTCGATACGCCGTCGAGTTCGGCGCCGATCGGCTGCGAGGCGGTGCCGTACGCGACGTAGACGCTGCCGAAGGGAAGCGGCTTGACCACGGCGCCGAGATTGTAATTCCACATGCCGTCGGCGGCCGAGATCGTCGGATAGCCGGTCTTGGCGGCGCTGATGTCGTACTGGTCGAAGCGGACGCCGCCGTTGAGGATGACCAAGTCGCGGAAGTTCGCCGTCTCCATCACGAACGCGCTCGTGGTATCGACGGTGATGACGTTCGGGTTGCCGGTGAGCGCAGCCGGCGGCCAGACGTAGGAGTTGGGCGGGTAGAGGATCGAGGCGTTGGCGTAGCTGGCGACGCCGTTGGTCGCGCTGCTCCCGATCGCCTCGGACGTGGTCCCGGAGTAGGAGTCGATGCTCACTCCCTCGCGCGACACCTCGATGCCGGTCACGATCGTGTTGACGAGCGGTCCGATCCCGAACTTGATGGTGGCCGACGACTGGTCGGCAAGGATGTCGGTGACCTGATAGCGGCTCTGCGGATTGAGGTTGGTCGTCCAGGTGGCCGGATTCGGGCCGCTGATCACGGGCTGCTCGGGAATCGTCCCGATGTAGTTCAGCACCGAGCGCTCGTCCCGGAACCTGTTGTTCACCGTCACGAAGTCATTGACCCTGAATTCGCCGGTGACCGTGCCGATGTCCTGCTGCGCCTTCTGAAAGTCGCGGCTCAGGAAACCGTAATAGGTGTCGCGCGGAACGCCGACCGAGGTCACCGGCAGTTGCGCGGCGACGTCGTAGGGCACGCCGAAATCCGGCAGCGAGTTGAGGCTGGAGTGAATGTAGTTCGCGGTGATGGTTATGGTGCTGGTCGGCGTCCATTTCACCGCCGCCAGTCCGCCCCAGCGGTCGTCGAAGGTGAAGTCGCGCTCCGACACGTTGGCGTTCTGCCACATGCCGTCGATGCGGATGGCCAATGTCGGCGTGATGACCTGGTTGACGTCGAAGGTGACACGCTTGGTGTTGTCGCTGGCGAGCGTCGAGTCGGCGTTGTAGAAGCTCGTGGCCGTCGAGGCCTGCTTGGTGACGATGTTGAGCGCGCCGCCGGTGGTGCCGCGGCCGTCGATGATCGACGACGGCCCTTTGAGGATTTCGATCTGTTCGGTGAAGAAGTTCTCGCGGATGTTGACGGCGGGATCGCGGATGCCGTCCACGAAGACGTCGTTGCGCGCGTCGAAGCCGCGAATGAAGAAGCGGTCGCCGAAGGCGTTGCCGCCTTCTCCGGTGCCCAGCGTCACGCCGGCCGTGGTGCGCGCGACCTCTTTGAGGCTCGTCGCACCCTTGTCCTCGAGCAGCTCCTTGGTGAGCACCGTCACGCTCTTTGGCGTGTCGACGATCGGCATCGTGAATTTGGGCGATGCCAGAAGGTTGGCCTTGTAGGGCGCGGCGGGGTCGGCATAGGGGTTCTGGTCGGGCGCCGCCGCGGCCGCGGCCGGCGTCGGCGTCGCCCGCGCGCGGGCGGCTTGTCTTGCTCGCGCCGCGCGGCGCAGCGCCGCGCGCACGCGCAACTCTTCCGGCGTCGGTTTTGTCGTCGGATGCCGCTTGCGCGCAACGGGCGGCGCTTCGACCTTGACCGGCGGCAACTGCTCCTGCGCTTCCGCTGCGGTGATGGACGCGACCGCCATCAGCCATCCGATTGTGATCTTGCGTGTTGCATTGGCCTCCAACGCGTCGTCGATCAGTCCGGCTGCGCCGAACGTGCGCAGCGACCGCGGCATCGTGATGCTGGTCATGAACTTCGCCCCCGAATTCCGAGAATTCTCCGCCGCACAAGATCGCGGCGGCACTGTGTTTGCTCGAGGACTTTAACTGGAAATACTGTTAAGAATCAAACCAATCTCGGGTATTGGTAGCATCGAATACTTGTAATTACTCTAACTCCAATCGATGCCAGGTTCGAATAACTCCAATTCCATAGTAAGTCTCCGGCGAAGTGCTTGGCTCGCGCCTTCGCGCCTAGTGCCTGGCGCCGCAGCGAAAACGCCGGAAGGCGGCGCAAAGGACCGGACACGCAGCGGGCAGAGCGCGCCGCCGTCAGCAACCCAGGCAGGCGAGGACGGGGCGGCGTGATATGCGGACGGTCATAGCCGGTCGCCGCTTTGCTCATGGCTCGGCGACCGCGCGTGCGCTCATTCGTCGGGAACGCTCGGCGGCTTCATGAGAGAAAACAGCTCATCGACGGTTTTCTCGGCGACGTCGCGCACATGCACGCTGTCGAGCGCTCCGGCGATCCTGACCTGCCGCACCACAGCGAGAATCTCGTCGCGAAAACCGGTCAGAAAGGCCAACGGGTCTTTGGAATCGTTCGCAACTCGAGCGATCAAGCCGGTAATCAGAATCTGGCACGCGATCATACGGCCGTTCAGTTCCTCCATCATGCTGTCCCTTCCTGTTTGTTGCTCGGCGGCTCGCCGCATCGATCGCCAACGCGCCGGCGAAGTCGAATTAGAAAATTTGTCGCACGGTGTCTTTCTTTTATTGATGGAGCGCCGATGCCGGAAGATGCGATGGCTCGTCGCCGGCGCACCGTGCGAACGCGCTTTCGCGGCGCGCGCCGGCGCCGCCTCGACTTTTCCGCACGGCAACGCTAAGCGGACGCAGAGGCGCAATCCGGATCACGTTCGATGCGATTGGCGATGACGGAACCCGGCGATCTCTCCGATCCGCGGGCGCGGCTGCTATGGCCGACCGCCGCGCTCGCCGGCGCCCTGATGCTGCTGGCTTCCGCCGCGCCGCCGGCCGTCGCCGCCGGCGAGAGCGCAGCGCCGCCGTCGACCGTCGCCGTTCCCGGCTTCTGGGACCCCCGTCGCCGCCCCGAGCGGCCCGACCTGTCGCGGCTCCAGACCATCCGGTTCCTCACCGACGTCAATTACCCGCCGTTCGACTATCCCGGCGCCGACGGCAACCCCGCCGGCTTCAACGTCGATCTTGCGCGGCTCATCTGCGACGAGATCAAGGTGACCTGCACCATCCAGGCGCGGCCGTTCGAAACGCTCCTCGACGCCCTCGGCGACAATCGCGGCGACGCGGTGATCGCCTCGATCGCGCCGACCGCGCTGACGCGCCAGCGCGCCGACTTCACCGATCCCTACTACCGCACGCCGGCGCGCTTCGTGGCGCGTACCGACAGCGCGATCGGCGACGTGCTGCCGGAGCGGCTCGAAGGCAAGAAGATCGCCGTCGTCGCCGGCACCGCGCATGAGGCCTATCTGCGGGCGATGTTCACCGAGGCGGAGGTGAAGCCCTATCCCAGCGCTGAGGCGGCGCGCGAGGCGCTGCGCCGCAAGGAGGTCGATCTCCTATTCGGCGACGGCATCTCGCTCGCCTTCTGGCTCAACGGCACCGACTCGGCCGGCTGCTGCGCGTTTCGCGGCGGTCCGTTCCTCGAAAGCCGCTTCTTCGGCGAAGGCATCGGCATCGCGGTCAAGCGCGGCAACGATCTCTTGCGTCAGGCGTTGAACTGGTCGCTGTTCCGGCTGTGGGAGAAAGGCAGCTTCACCGACCTGTGGCTGCGCTATTTCCCGATCAGCCCGTTCTAAACGCCGCCATTTGACCGGACCTCGCGTGCTACCTACTTTCCGCGCGAAGGACATGATGATGGCGACCGCCGCGATCGAAACCCCGACCAGCCTGCGCGAAATCGCCCAGCAGTCTCACGCCTGGCCGTTCGAGGAGGCGCGCAAGATCGTTGCGCGCCTCGACAGGCGGCCGAAGGACGAGGTGATCTTCGAGACCGGCTATGGCCCGTCCGGCCTGCCGCATATCGGAACGTTCGGCGAGGTGGCGCGCACCTCGATGGTTCGCCATGCCTTCCGCGTGCTTACCGACGACAGGATCAAGACCCGCCTGATCGCGTTCTCCGACGACATGGACGCGCTGCGCAAGGTGCCCGACAACATCCCCAACAAGGAGATGGTGGCGCGGCACCTCGGCAAGCCGCTGACCACGGTGCCCGACCCTTTCGGCACCCACGACAGCTTCGCCGCGCACAACAACGCGCGGCTGCGCGCCTTCCTCGATCAGTTCGGTTTCGACTACGAGTTCATGTCGTCGACCGCCTGCTACACGTCGGGGCGCTTCGACGCGGCGCTCATCAGGGTGCTCGAGCACTTCGACGCGGTCATGGACATCATGCTGCCGTCGCTGCGCGAGGAGCGCGCCGAGACCTATTCGCCGTTCCTGCCGATCTCGCCGCGGACCGGCGCCGTGCTCCAGGTGCCGGTCGTCGCGCACGAGGCCGGGGCCGGCACCATCACCTACGTCGATCCCGACAGCGGCGAGCGCGTGACCACGCCGGTCACCGGCGGGCGCTGCAAGCTGCAATGGAAGCCGGACTGGGCGATGCGCTGGGTCGCGCTCGGCGTCGATTACGAGATGGCGGGCAAGGATCTGATCGATTCGGTCAAGCTCTCGAGCGCGATCTGCCGCGCGCTCGGCGGCCTGCCGCCGGAAGGATTCAACTACGAGCTTTTTCTCGACGAGAACGGCCAGAAGATCTCGAAGTCGAAGGGCAACGGGCTCACCATCGAGGAATGGCTGCGCTACGCCAGCCCCGAGAGCCTCTCGCTGTTCATGTATCGCGAGCCGAAGGCGGCAAAGCGCCTCTACTTCGACGTCATCCCGCGCCACGTCGACGAGTATCTGCAATACCTTGACGCCTATCCGCGGCAGGCGGCGAAGGAGCGGCTCGGCAATCCGGTCTGGCACATCCACGGCGGCAACCCGCCGGCGCCGGACAATCCGGTCCCGTTCGCCATGCTGCTGTCGCTGGTGACCGCCTCGAACGCGGAGAATGCCGACACGCTGTGGGGCTTCATCGGCCGCTACCGGCCGGGCGTGACGCGGCAGACGCATCCGCACCTCGCCGCGCTCGTCGATTACGCCATCCATTATTTCCGCGACTTCGTGCTGCCGGCAAAAAGATTCCGCGAGCCGAGCGCCGCCGAGCGCGCCGCCCTCATCGACCTGCGCGACGCGCTCTCCCAGCTCCCCGCCGACGCTCCGGCGGAGATCATCCAGGAGGTCGTCTACGAGGTCGGCCGGCGCGAGCCGTTCCTCGATCAGAAGAAGAAGGCGAAGGACGGCAAGCCCGGCGTCTCGCTCGACTGGTTCAACATGCTCTACCAGGTGCTGCTCGGCCAGGAGAAAGGCCCGCGCTTCGGCTCCTTCGTCGCCGCCTACGGCGTGCAGAACACGATCGACATGATCGACGGCGCGCTGGCCCGCTCGGCATAGCGTCAGCGGACCGAGGCAATCCAGTCCACCCGCAGGACTTGATCCGGCGGCTCATCACGATGACGCACGATCAGACCCAGCCGGCGTCGACGACGTAGTGCTGGGCCGTGCATGCCGACGCGTCGTCGGAAGCGAGAAAGACGCAAAAGCGCGCGATGTCCTCCGGCTCGACCCACCTCTTGAGGCACTGCGCCTCGAGCCGCTGCCGGTCGCTTCCCGGCGTCAGCCATTTGGTCACCTGTCGCTCCGTTTTGACCCAGCCGGGAGCGATCGCGTTGACGCGGATATTGTAAGGTCCGTAGTCGCGCGCCAGCGACCGCGTCAGTCCGATCATCGCCGATTTCGAGGCGGTGTAGATGGGCATGCCGCCCATCCCGGCCATCCAGGAGATGGACGAGAAATTGACGATGACGCCGCCGCCTTTGGCCTGCATTGCCGGCAGTACAGCCTGAGCGGCGAAAAAGGCATGCCGCAAATTGACGGCTATGCGGTCGTCGAACATTTCCGGCGTCACCCCAGGCGTCTCATGACGTTCGTCGTTTCCGGCGTTGTTGATCAGCACGTCGGCCGTTCCCTGCGCCCTTGCAAGCGCCGCGATCCCGGACTTCAGCGCATCGATGTCCCGGATGTCCGCCTTGGCAAACTGCACTCCCGACTTTTCTCCGCCGAGCTCCGCGACAAGAGCCCGCGAAGGCGCTTCGGCGATGTCAATGAAGCCGACTTTGGCCTTCTGGCGGACGAACGCGCGCACGACGGCCGCACCGATGCCCGATCCGCCGCCGGTGACGACAACCGATTTGCCTTCGAGATCGGGGAAGATGGCTCCGGACGACTGCCGGCCCGACGTCGCGGCCATGACCCTCACTCCAATGAAGCTGAGGCGAACAGCGGGCTATTGTGCCGCACGCGGGCGGCGGCGCAAAACGTCGACGCGAGATTAGGCTGCACCGCGGATCGCCGCCGATACTGGCTGGCCCAAAGACTGCACGCGATCCCCGCACGTCGGCGACAGTCAAGGATGCGCTCGGCATAGCGTCATTTCGAGCGTCATTTCGAGCCAAGCGAAGCAATCCGGTCCGCCGGCGGGGCACCGGATTGTTTCGTCGTGGAGCGTGTCATCGGGCCGGCCAGTTCGGGCCGGACCCGTTGGCTCCCCGCAATGCGATCAAGCTCCGGGCGGCCGGCAGCAAGCGGCAGCGCGATGGAGTGAAACGTAATCCGGGGGGCCGATCGCGCACTACATGCCCGAACTATCTGGTGAACCCGTCGAAGGTCGTCATATAGACCGGTTTGAGACCCTCGAGCACCTTCTTGAGTTCCGGCGAGGCTGCACCGTACACGACGAAGTGAACGGGCTTGGCGACCGCCATGAACTCCTTGGAGAAGTTCGGAACGAAATTTTCAGTGAGGTGGACGACCGCCGCCTTGGAGTCGCTATATCGCTCGTAGATGTCGACCGTCTTCTGATCGTCGCTGACGTTATACTCGTACTCCAGCGCGCCCGGTTCCTTCTCGGTCGCGGCCACGATTCGCTTCACGATCGGCTTGAACTTTGCGATCTCCTCGACGGTGAATGTGACGACCCAGTAGACCTCCTGGCTGGATGCCGCCGGTTTCGGAGCCTGCGCCTGGGCCTGCAGCGTTAGCGCCGCGAGAGCGGCTATCGCAATGATCGCGGTTTTCATATTCGGTTCCTCCCTGATCCCGGGTTGTTGATCAACCCTGGGCTTCCCATGAAACTCGACACTGAAAGGTAGACACTCAGAGCTTGACACTCAGAGCTTGAACAGGCGGCATTCTAACAGAAACGCGACGCGCGACAACGGTGTGATAGACGCTGCGATGCCGTCTTGCGGTCGCTTGAAGACTTCTCCGGTATTATAGCGCAAACGCCACAAGCGGCCTGACGGTGACCATACTAGATTCGACGCGACTAAAACGCCATGGTTTCAAAACCGAAACGGAGGCCAGCGTTACGAACAAGCTGAAGCGGGGGACGTTCCCGGCAACGTGGTTTCTGGCCGAGCTTGCGGCGTTGGAATTGGATGGGGTGGCGTTGGAGGAAATCTAGTCGGTAGATTTTGGTAATTCTCGCTTATCAAATTTCTCCAGTATTACCTGTTGTTTGGCCTTAAGTTCATCCATGCGTGCTGTAAGGCGATCCTCTCTGTTTTCTAATGCTTCAACCTCTCGTTTGAATTTTTCTACGTCATTTCTGACCGTCGTTTCGAGGTCAATCATCTTTGCCTCAGTCTCTTTCAATCGCGCTTCGGCTTTTTGCCGTTCGCGCGAAAAAAACCAGCGCCAGATAAAAGCTAGAATTACAAACGTTATTCCTATCTGGATCAGGAAAACGATGATGTGGGACGCCGCCGATTCCTGTTTTAAAGCCTCAATGAGATTAGCCGATTGGACTAGGTGATAGGCAGAAATTCCGCCTTCAACGATCACCTTTAGGCAATAGACCGTCACGGCAAAGCCAAAAATGCCAAGGATGGCGGTCGTTACGGTACGACCGAACCGCTCCTCAAACATTTCTAAGAATCGAGAGAGGCCGAACTCCATGCCTAGAGTTGTGACCTACGTCGTTTCCTTGTGCAACGCTTGTGGCGTTTGCGCCATAATACCGGACTTCTCGCTAATTTCGTGGTCCGATTCCAACATTTGCGTCCCGCTGCGGCAAGTTGCTGTGCGAATGTTGGAATCAAAGGATCCTAGCAAATTGTGAGTTTCCATTGGCGTTTTGGATGTGACATTCGCTTCGCGGGACCCGCGGCCAAGCTTGGTAGCGAATGTCAAATCCACTCCACTGGCGTCATTGCCGGCGGAGCGAAGCAATCCGGTCCGCAGGGTCACCGGATTGCTGCGTCGCTTTACTCCCACCGAGCTACTGGCTCGCCCACACGATGCGCGCGATCCACAGCACGTCGGCGGCGGCGATGACGCGGTCGCCGTGGGCGATGTTGAGCGAGCGAAGCTCGACCGATTTCGCCGTGCGCCGCTTGAGCTCCTTGACCATGACCTCGCCGCCGCGGGTCTTGACCACGACGCGATCGCCGCGGCGGATCGGCGCCGCCGGCGAGACGATGATGACGTCGCCGTCGCGATAGGCCGGCTCCATCGACTGGCCGGAGACTTCGAGCGCATAGGCATGCTCGTCGGTCAGATGCGGGAAAGCGATCTTGTCCCAGCCTTCGCCGACCGGGAATCCGCCGTCGTCGAAATAGCCCCCGGCGCCCGCCTCGGCGAAGCCGAGGAGCGGCACGGCGCGGCCGGCCGTTCCCTCGCCGCCGGCCGCGATCAGCTCGACGAAGGCGTCCATCGGCGTGCCGGTCGCGGCCAGCGCCTTGGCGATCGACTCGGTCGAGGGCCAGCGGGCGCGGCCCTCCGGGGTGATACGCTTCGACTTGTTGAACGTCGTCGGGTCGAGCCCCGCGCGCCGCGCAAGCCCCGAGGCCGACAGGCCCGAGCGAGCCGCCAGCCGATCGATCGCCGACCAGACCTGCGCGTGGGTCAGCATGAGCGCCCCTGACGATTGGGGCGCGATGATAGGAATTATTGCCTGCGCGCTCAAGCTCCGGATGCGTCGAGCGCGACGCGGTAAGGCCGCGATGCGCCGCCGCCTTGCGCGGCGCCTTGAACCGGCGATGTCGCGTCGATAGGGTCACGCCGGAACACAACGCGCGCTCACGTGACGACGATCTACAAAATCTGCGAACAGGCATCGTGGCGCGCGGCGGAATCCGAGGGGCTGTTTCGCGGAAGCGCCGCCGACGCGCGCGACGGGTTCATCCATTTCTCCACCGCCGACCAGCTCGCCGAGACCGCGGCGAAGCACTTTGCCGGCGTGCCGGATCTGCTCCTCGTCGCCGTCGACGCGGGCGCGCTCGGCGCGCACCTCGAATGGGAGCCGTCGCGCGGCGGCGCGTTGTTTCCTCACCTCTATGCCGACTTGCCGATGGCGGCGGTGCGCTGGACGCGCCCGCTCGGCCGCACCGCCGATGGTCGCCACGTCTTTCCGGAGCTCGAGCCGTGACTGCGCGCATGTGCCGGGGGGCCTTGTGATCGCCTTCCTCGAGCGGCTGGCACGGCCGCTCCTTCATGCGCTCGATCCGGAAGACGCCCATGCGCTCGCGATCAGGATGCTGAAGTTCGCTCCGTCGCTGCGGGCGGCGCGCGACGATGCCCGGCTCGCGGTGCGGGCCTTCGGCCTCAACTTCCCCAATCCGGTCGGGATCGCGGCAGGCTTCGACAAGAACGCCGAAGTGCCCGGTGCGCTCATCCGTCTCGGCTTCGGCTTCGTCGAGGTCGGCACCGTCACGCCGCTGCCGCAGCCGGGCAATCCGCGTCCCCGCCTGTTCCGGCTCGACGCCGACGGCGGCGTCATCAACCGGCTCGGCTTCAATTCCCACGGAGCAAGCGCCGTGCTGCGCCGCCTCGCGGCGCGCGCCGGCGCCGGCGGCATCGTCGGCATCAATGTCGGGGCGAACAAGGATACGCCCGACCGCATCGCCGACTATGTGCGACTGATCGAGCGCTTCGCGCCGGTTGCGAGCTACGTCGTCGTCAACATCTCCTCGCCGAACACGCCGGGACTGCGCGACCTTCAGCAGGCGACGATGCTCGACGACCTGCTCGGGCGGGTCATCGACGCGCGCGAGCGGGTCACGCGCCGGGCCGGGCCAACGCCGGTGCTGCTCAAGATCGCACCCGACCTCTCGCTCGGCGACCTCGACGACATCGTCGGCATCGCCCGCTCGCGCCGGGCGGACGGCATGATCGTCAGCAACACCACGGTGACGCGGCCGGCGGGCCTGCATGACGTTGAGAAGGCCGGCGAGGCCGGCGGACTGTCGGGGCGGCCTCTCTTCGCGCTCGCGACGCGGATGCTGGCGGAGACCTATGTGCGGGTGGAGGGGGTCTTTCCGCTGATCGGCGTCGGCGGGATCGATTCCGGGGCCGCCGCGCTTGCCAAATTCCGCGCCGGCGCGAGCCTTATCCAGCTTTACTCCGCGCTCGTGTTCCGCGGCCTCGGCCTCGTCGCAGAGATCAAGGCCGCGCTCGTCGCGGCGCTCGAGCGCGAGCGCCTCGACAGCCTCTCCGAGCTTGTCGGCCTCGATGCCGCAGCGGTCACCGCCGATCCGTGGCCAGGCTGACCGGGCCGGGCCGTTCGAATGACGACACCGCCGCCGCGCCGGGCGAGGGCAGCAGCACGGGTTTGAGGACCGGAACGAGACGGCGCCGCTCGCGCCGCGCCGGAATGGCGCGATAGACCTGTTTCGTCGCCTCGACGATGTGAACGCCGGCGAACGGAGCCGACAGTGTCGCACCGGTGCGCTCCCAGGCCCCGGCCGAGCGCAGAAACAGACTGCGCGAGATCGGCGGCACGTAAAGCGCTTCGCCCCATCCCGCGGGCGTGAACCAGGTGTCGCGCAGAAGATGCGTGATCTGCGAGCGCGAATAGGGCCGGCCGTGGCCGAACGGCGTCGTGTCCATGCGCGCCCACAGTCCGCGCCGGTTCGGCACGACCGCGAGCAGCCGGCCGCCCCCCGCGAGCACGCGCCAGGCTTCGCGCAGGAGCCCGACCGGGTCGGAGGAATTCTCCAGCCCGTGGACCAGCAGCACCCGATCGACCGCGGAGTCGCCGAGCGGCAGATCGTCCTCCTCGACGAGCGCAGCGAGCGCCGGGCGCGACGAGGGCCAGCGCACCACGCCCTGCGGCGCCGGCATCATGGCGAGGCAGCGCTCGGCCTCTTCGCGGAAGAGGCCGAGATAGGGCGTGGCGTAGCCAATGCCAAGGAGCCGCAGCCCGCGCACGTCCGGCCAGCGGGCGCGCACGCCGCGGGCGATGAAGCGCCGCGCCACCGTGCCGAGGCGTTGGGCGTAGAAATTGCGCAGGTCGACGACGTCCATGGGGACAAAATACCACGTTTTTCCCGGATTTCCGGGCGCCAAGCGCCGCATTGCGCCGACGCCAGCCGCAATCTTGCGGCGCACGGTTGGGAATGCCTAATCTACCCGACCTATCGTTTAAGGATTTCAGCGGCGCCGGCTCAAGCGGGCGCGCGGGAGGAGGGAGTTCCATGGCGGCGCACATTCACCTCTTCCCCTGTCTCAAGGACAATTACGGCGTCCTCCTTCACGACCCGGAGACCGGCGCCACCGCCTCGATCGATGCGCCGGAGGCGGCGGCCGTGGAGGCCGCGCTCGCTGCGACCGGCTGGCGCCTTACCGACATTCTGGTGACGCATCATCACGGCGATCACACCGCCGGCATCCCGGAGCTCAAGCAACGGCACAAATGCCGGGTCGTGGTGCCGCGCAACGAGGCGCAGCGGATCGCCGGCGGCGGCGAGGCGGTCGGCGAGGGCGATACCGTGCGCGTCGGCGCGCTCGCCGGGCGGGTCATCGACACGCCGGGGCATACCGCCGGCCACATCTCCTATTTCTTCCCGGCCGATAAGCTCGCCTTCGTCGGCGACACGCTGTTCTCGATCGGTTGCGGGCGCGTCATCGAAGGCAACGCCGAGATGATGTGGCACTCGCTCCTCAAGCTCCGCGGTCTGCCCGACGACGCCCGCTTCTACTGCGGCCACGAATACACGCAGGCCAACATCCGCTTCGCCAAGACCATCGAGCCGAACAACAAGGCGCTCGCCGCGCGCGCCGAGGAGGTGGAGCGGCTCAGCGCCGCGCACAAGCCGACCATTCCGGCGACGATCGGGGCGGAGAAGGCGGAGAACCCATTCCTGCGCGCCGATCTCCCGGAGGTGGCGAAGACGGTGGGGCTTTCCGGCAGCCCGGCCTGGAAGGTGTTCGCGGAAATCCGCGAGCGCAAGAACCGGTTCTGACTCTGCGACCCCGATGATCGACCAGGCAATAGTTGTTCGATGTCGCGCCGTGATTACGAGGCTGAGCCGGCCTAAGGTCTACGCATATCCGTGGCAGTGATGGACGCCGCCGAAATAATCCAGCTCCTTGATCTCAAACCGCATCCGGAAGGCGGGCATTTTCGCGAGACCTTTCGCGATGCGCGCGGCGGCGCCGACGCGCGCGCGGCCTCGACGGCGATCTACTTCCTGCTCGCGCGCGGAGAGCGCTCGCACTGGCATCGCGTGGACGCGGCCGAAGTCTGGCACTGGTATGCCGGAGCGCCGCTGGCGCTTGAGATCGCGCCCGCATCCGGCCGCCGCGAGCGCGTGACGCTCGGGAGCGACCTTGCCGCCGGTCAACGCCCGCAAGGGATCGTGCCGGCGCACGCCTGGCAGGCGGCGCAAACGCTCGGCGACTGGACGCTCGTCGGCTGCACGGTGGCGCCGGCCTTCGAGTTCGCGCAGTTCGAGCTGGCGCCGCCAGGCTGGGAGCCGGAGTAGCTTGATGCGCGTCGTGCGAGCGAAGCCGATTGCCCGAAGCGGCGCGGTCGGGGATTATGCGTAAAAATAGTACAGGTCGGGGGAAACGGTTTCAGTGCCGCTCGATTCGCATCGCCGGCGGCTGGTCGGCACTGCGCTGGCAATCGTTGCCGCGCTCGGATTTGCATTCACCAACGCATCGGCAAGCCTCGCCTATCACGGCGGCAGCAACCCGCTGACCCTGGCGGCGATCCGCTTCTTCGTGCCGGCCATCGTGCTGGCGGCCTGGATGCGTGCAGAACGCGTTCCGCTGCTGTTGTCGGGACGCGACGCGTGGATTGCGACGCTGCTCGGCGCGCTGACGGCGCAGTACACCGGGGCGCTGCTGGTTGCGATCCATCTGATACCGTTGGCGCTGGCGGTTCTCCTGCTCTATCTGTTTCCGTTTCTGACCACGGTCATCCTTGTGCTGTTCGGCTGGGACAAGATCCGCTGGCGCAGCGTCGGGGCGATCGCGGTCGCGTTTGCCGGATTGGCTTTGGCGCTGGAGCCGCGCGGCGGCAGCATCGACATTGCCGGCTTGGGGCTCGCATTCAGCGCGGCGCTCGGGCTCGCGGTCGTCGTTGCGCTGTCGAGCCGCGTGTTCAAGGCCGGCGACGCCCGCCCGCTGACCCTGCACATGGCGGCGGTGGCTTCGGTGTTGCTGGCGGCGCTGTGCGCGGTTAGCGGCGAATTTCAGTTGCCGAACACCGGCGCCGGCTGGACCGGCTTCGCCGCCAGTTCCGTGCTGTACGGTTTCGCCATGATCAGCTTTTACGTCTCGGTGTCGATGATCGGGCCGGCGCGCGCGTCGCTGTTGTCGTACGTGGAGCCGGTCGCAGCCGCGGGCTTCGGCATAGCGGTCCTCGGCGAAGCGCTGGCCCCCGTGCAGGTCGCCGGCATTGCGCTGGTGATCATCGCGCTTATCGGGGCGACGGTCCGCCCCGCCGGCGCCGTCCGTCAACGCGGCGGCGGCTAGTCCAGTGGAGTTTTGGATTTGACATTCGCTTCGCGGACCCGCGGCAAGCTTGGCAGCGAATATCAAATCCACTCCACTAGGTAATGTACTGGCCGCCGTTCGCCGTGAGCGTCGATCCAGTGAGCAGGCCGGCGTCGTCGGACGCCAGGAACACCACGCAGCGCGCGATCTCCTCGGGCTCGCCGAGCCGGCCGATCGGAATGGTCGGCAGGATGCTCTTTTCCAGCACGTCCTTCGGCACCGCCTGCACCATCTCGGTGTTGACGTAGCCCGGCGCGATGGCGTTGACGGTGATGCCGGAGCGGGCGCCTTCCTGGGCCAGCGCCTTGGTGAAGCCGATCTCGCCGGCCTTGGCGGCCGAATAATTGGTCTGGCCGAACTGGCCCTTCTGGCCGTTGATCGACGAGATGTTGATCACGCGGCCGAACTTGCGCGCGCGCATGCCCTCGATCACGTTGCGCGTCATGTTGAACAGCGAGCCGAGATTGGTGTTGATGACCTCGGTCCACTGTTCCGGCTTCATGCGGTGAAGCTGCGCGTCGCGGGTGATGCCGGCGTTATTGACCAGCACCTCGACGGGGCCGAGATCGGCCTCCACCTGCTTGATGCCTGCAGCGCAGGCCTCGAACGAGGCAACGTCCCATTTGTAGACCGGGATGCCGGTCTCGGCCTTGAACTTCGCGGCCGCCTCGTCATTGCCGTGATAGACGGCCGCAACATTGTAGCCGGCCGCCTTGAGGCCCTTGGCAATCGCCGCGCCGATACCGCGCGTACCCCCCGTCACCAGCGCGACGCGTGGCATGCTTTCCTCCCTGTCTCCCGGTCACCTTTCCGCGCGGATGCGAAGAGGTGATCTCCTGCTCGCGCCGACCTTAGCGCTCCACGCACATGGCGATGCCCATGCCGCCGCCGATGCACAGCGTGGCGAGACCCTTCTTGGCGTTGCGCTTGCCCATCTCGTGGAGCAGCGTCACCAGCACGCGCGCGCCGGAGGCGCCGATCGGATGGCCGATGGCGATGGCGCCGCCATTGACGTTGACCTTGTCGGTATCCCAGCCGAGGTCCTTGTTGACGGCGCAGGCCTGCGCGGCGAACGCCTCGTTGGCCTCGATCAGATCGAGATCATTGACGTTCCAGCCGGCCTTCTTGAGCGCGGCGCGCGAGGCCGGGATCGGCCCGGTGCCCATGATCTTCGGATCGACGCCGGCCTGTGCCCAGGACACGATGCGGGCGAGCGGCGTCTTGCCGAGCTTGGCCGCTTCGCTTGCCTTCATCAGCACCATGGCGGCGGCGCCGTCATTGATGCCGGAAGCGGTCGCGGCGGTCACCGTGCCTTCCTTGTCGAAAGCGGGCTTGAGTTTGCTGATCGCTTCGAGCGTGGTGCCGTGCTTGGGATATTCGTCGGCATCGACGACGATGTCGCCTTTGCGGGTCTTGACCGTCACCGGCACGATCTCGTCCTTGAACTTGCCGGCCTTCTGCGCCGCCTCGGTCTTCTTCTGCGATGCGACGGCGAACTCGTCCTGTTGCTGGCGCGTGATCTGCCACTGGCGGGCGACGTTCTCGGCGGTATTGCCCATGTGATAGCCGTTGAAGGCGTCCCACAGGCCGTCCTTGATCATGGTATCGACCATGTCGAAGTTGCCCATCTTCACGCCCGTGCGCAGATGGGCGCAGTGG
>Ga0335081_10008162_pt1 | contig 16784 bp, 16 predicted proteins | sample Lox_Sample_35_FD_206713 | JGI IMG/M metagenome (GOLD analysis project Ga0335081, IMG submission 206713) | Soil microbial communities from Loxahatchee National Wildlife Refuge, Florida, United States - Lox_Sample_3.5 | ecosystem: Environmental > Terrestrial > Soil > Wetlands | place: USA... | reverse complement strand
GCCGGAGACTACGCGTACATCCTCTTTGCGATGGGATTGTTCAACGCATCGTTGTTCGCAGCTTCGATTCTGCCGTTATCGACGGCTTATACGGTGTGCGAGGGTCTGGGGTTCGAATCGGGCGTGGGGAAGAAGTTCAGTGAAGCTCCGGTTTTCTATTGGCTGTACACGTTGCTGATCGCGGCGGGCGCGGGCGTGATCCTGTTTCCTAACCTGCCGCTGGTGAAGATTTCGATTCTCTCGCAGGTGCTGAACGGGATTGCGGTGCCGCCGGTACTGATCTTCATGCTGCTGCTGGTGAACAAGAAAGAGCTGATGGGCGAGTATGTGAATTCGCGGGTCTATAACGTCGTGGCGTGGGCCACCACGGTCGTGATGATCGGGCTGAGTGCGGTTTATCTTTGGACTTTGAGGTCGGGGGGCGGTTAGAGCGCCTTTTTTTCGCACGTTCTCCTCCTCAAAAGCTGCTAGAAGGCCCGCCCGTACGCCGGAACGCTGGATTTAGTCCGGGCTTGTTGGTAACCTTGAAATAGGTTCCAGGCGTCTAAGGGTCAAGTCCCTGGGGTGATGGCCATGAAGTACCGCAGTACGACTCTTCGCTTTCTTCTCCTCTTCTTCTTAACAGCCAGCCTGTGCGGTGCCGCGGCCCAAGACTCGCCGCGAGATTCCAAGAAATCGCACGGAGGCGGTAGCCTGAAGGACGTGAACGCGATCGGCAATCGTAATGTGGGCTGCGGAACCGGCGTCGGCAACTGGTACAGCCTGGAGAAGCAGATTCAGATGGGCAAGGCTTATGCCCAGCAGGTGGAGAGCACGGCGAAGATGGTGACGGACCCGCAGGTGACCGAGTACGTCAACCGCGTGGGCCAGAATCTGGTACGCAATTCGGATGCGCAGGTGCCGTTCACGATCAAAGTGGTGGATTCCGACGAGGTGAATGCTTTCGCGCTGCCCGGCGGCTTCTTTTTTGTCGATTCCGGCTTGATCCTGGCGGCGGACAACGAAGCGGAGCTCGCCGGTGTGATGGCGCATGAGATCGCGCACGTGGCCGCTTGCCACGCTGCCCGCGAAAATACGCGAGGGCAGTTGATGAACCTGGCGTCCATTCCCCTGATATTCATGGGAGGAGGAATCGGATACGCGGTACGGAGCGCCGCGGGACTGGCCATGCCCATGAGCTTTCTGCAATTCTCCCGCGGCTTTGAATCGGACGCCGATTACCTGGGCCTGCAGTACATGTACAAGTCGGGGTACGACCCCCAGGCGTTCACCGCATTCTTTGAAAAGGTCCAGGCCCTCAATAAGGAAAAGCCGGGCACGCTGGCCAAGGCTTTCAGCACGCACCCGCAGACGCCGGACCGGATCGCCAGAACGCAGAAGGAAATCGCGACGATATTGCCGGCTCGTGAGGAATACAAGCTGGATACTTCGGAATTCGAGGATATGAAGGCGCGGCTGGCGCAGATCGAAAACCGGCGCAAGGTGGACGAGGGGAATGTGAATCGGCCGACGCTGAGAAGGGCGACGCATTCCTCCAGCACGGACGGGACGAGCGGCGGGAGCAGCAGTGACGACGGGCGTCCGACGCTGCGGCGCCGCGACGGCAGCCAGTCTCAGTAGAAAGCGGAGGCGGCGGCGAGATATTAGGACGTCAAGCTGGCGCTCGACCGCCCGGGTAAGGGCGTCCGGTCCTACCTAAATCGATGAGGCGTTCGCCCGGCAAGATATTTGGCCTACGTGAATTTTTCAGATAACTTTTCCCTCGGCCAAATCCTTCACCAATCCCAGATCAGCTTCCAGGAAATCATAGTCGGGTAAGTCGGCGCGCTTGGCCCAGCGGACATCGCGAAAGATACGGTTCTCGATCTCGCCCTCGTAGTCGTGGACGGCAAAGAATCGCAGCTCCACGGCGCCACCGCTCTTATATTCGTGGCGAATGCGGGCGACCTCTTCTCCTACCTTGGCTTCGATGCCAAGCTCTTCGTCCAACTCGCGGCGTAGAGCGTCGCGGGGCTGCTCCCCTTCTTCAATCTTGCCGCCAGGAAACTCCCACTTCAGCGGCATGGGTTGATGGCGCGTGCGCTGGCAAATCAGGATTGCTCCGTCTTTGACGATCAGCGCTGCGACGACTCGTTTCATGGTCAGGTCAGGTCCGCGAGGCCAGCGGTCGTTCTCGAGCTTCGGCGGCGAGGCGAGGTGAGACGGCATCGTCTGCCGGCGAGGAAAGTTTGCCGAGGGCGAACAACCGCGGCTCGGGTTTCACTTACTGGACTTTTCCAGACGCTTGCCCACCAGGGCAGCGCAGTATTCCACCAGATCGCGATCATCCTGGCCAAAGGCGGCCGGGAAATGGCTGTCGATATCGAGTTCGCCGGCGACCTCCTTATGGGCGAACACAGGAACCACGATTTCGGACTTCGTTTCGAGCGAGCACGCAAGATAACGAGGATCGCTTCTGACGTCATCAACCACGATGGTCTTTCCGGTTGAAGCCGCGGCGCCGCAGATTCCCTGATTCAGGGGAATGCGCGTGTGCGGGGTCATGGCGCCTTGAAACGGCCCGAGGACCAGAGCCGGCGGCTGGGACTTTTCAATCATGTAGAAGCCCACCCAGTTGTACTTGAGCATGCGTTCATGCAGAAGGTGCACGATGCTCTCCATCAAATCTTTTGTCGACGAGGCGGCGCGGGAGAGCTGATCAAGTTCTTTCCTCACTTCGTCGTGTTTGGACGCGACTGGCATAGGGGCTATGGTAAATCAGGGCACGACGGGTTCGTGCTTACTTTGGGAAACGGAGGTAATCGATCGTAGTCCTTCGGCCTGTGGAAATTGTTGGGGATGAATCGCCGCCGCGAGACAGTGCAGGCCTATCACCAGAGTAGGTGCGGGAGTGTTCAGGTATTCGTCGCGAATGCAAAAGACGCCCTGGCGGCGAGCGGCGCTGGTTTCGTGCCAGCCGCGATCGCGAATGATTTTCTCCAAAGGGACGCGGTCGCCCGCTCCGCACCAGGCGGCGATGAGGATTTCGGGATCGGCGGACCGGACTTTTTCCGGGTCTTGTTGTTGACCGGGCTCGGCGAGAAACGTTCCGCCGGCGGCTTCTACGAGTTCCGCGACCCACGGCTGCGAGGCGATGAGCGGTTTGCCCCATTCTTCGCAAAAGACGCGGGGGCGAGGCGTGCTGGGGGCTTGCCGTCGAATGGCTTCGATTTGGGCCTGCATTTCGGAGATGACGGTCTCGCCACGTTCAGAGGCGCCGACGGCGCCGGCGATGATGGCGATGTCGGTGTAGATGTCTTGCAAGGTTTTGGGTGCGAGGCCGAGGAAGCGTGCGCCGGCCTTAAGAATCTCGCTGACGGCTTTTTCCTGGTAGGGAACGGCGGCGATCACGAGATCGGGACGAGCGGCGATGATGGGGTCGGCTTGGGCGGTCCAGGAGTCGGCAACGATTGTGGGATTGGTGGCGGAAATCTGGGGGCAAACGTCGCGGCAATACTTCGTGCACGCCACGATGCGGTCGAGTTCTCCGAGCGCAGCGAGGATAACGGTGGCGCTGGGCTGGAGGCTAACGATGCGGCTAGGCGTGTGGGCCGGCATTATGAAAGTCCAGTCTAGCTGAGGCCCGCCGTTTCGACGAATGCCGTGATGAGATGGCCTCAAGAATTGAAGCTCCGCCGTTACAATAGGCGCGATGTACTCGGCTCAACTACTCGATCATTTTCAAAATCCGCGCAACGCGGGTGAAGTGCAAAATCCCGACGCTTCGGTGCAGATGGAGAATCCGGCGTGCGGAGATGTTCTGAAATTGACGGCGGGAGTTGTGGAGGGGCGAATCGCTGAGATTCGCTTTCTGGCAAAGGGGTGTGTTCCGGCGATGGCGTGCGGGTCCGCGCTTACAGAGCTGGTGACGGGGAAGTCGCTTGCCGAGGCCGCGAGTCTTCGCCGGGAGATGCTCGTGGAGGCTGTCGGCGGGTTGCCGGAAGCTTCGACGCATGCCAGTCATCTGGCGATGGATGCACTGGGGGAAATTGTGAAACAGATGAAGTTTCCTGGTGGCTCAAAAGCAGGTCCTTCGCCACGCTCAGGATGACAATTCTGGAGAAGTTCGATACGTTCTGGCTGGCGCGAACGGTCACGCAGTCGTTTCTCCCGCCCTTTCGCAAAGAACGCGAATAGGACGGGGCACCCGGCACCAATTTATTTTTGAACCTTGGTTGAGTCGGGCCAGTAGACGCGCCACCCACTTTGTGCCGCGATGCTCTCGAGGTCACGATTGGGATTGACCGCGAAGGGATGGCGGGCGATCTTCAGCATGTCGGCGTCCCAGATAGAATTTCCGAAAGCCGCGTCAGGCGAGCGTTGGACAATCTCGTGAATTGCCTGCGGCTTGCCCGGGCCGCTGGGGACGCGGACGAGACGATCGGTGATCACACCGTTCGTGACTTCTACGGAGGCGGCCAGGACCTTCTCCTCGGGGAGGCCGAAGTGAGGCATGGCAGCGCGGATGACCCACTCGTTGGTGGATGAGACGGCCCACACGTCGCAACCCTGCTCGCGAAGCCGGGCCACGAGATGGCGCAATTCCGGAAAGATGTTAGCCGCAAATTTCTCTTCGAAAAACGTGCGCGCGGCTTCTTGCACGTCGGCTTGGCTCATGCCGCGGTGCATGATCACCATCTCACCGCACATGACTTCTTCGCTGACTCTTCCGGCCCGGTATTCGGCGTAACGCGGGCGGGCCCAGTGGATGATCTCGTCGGAGACGAGGCCGCGATCCAGCTCCCAGCTGAAGAAGCCTTCTCCGGCGTCGCCCGACCAGAGCGTGCCGTCGCAATCGAAGGTGGCGAATGCAGGTTTAAGGGCGAGAACCGAGTCGATGAACTGGAGGGCGGCAGGGGTAAAGGCTGGAGACATGCTTGACGATCGCTCCCAGAGCTTGGTGTAGAAGGTTCGCCTCGGAAATTCTGGAAGGCTTGTTTCCAGACTAACCGATAAACGGAAATAGCGTCATGTGAAAAGCAGGTCTCCATTCGACTTTCGCCGTATGGGTTGGAAGTCGGCGACGGTGCTGGCTGGCGCGAACGCTCACATAGTGGTCCATCCCACCCTTTCGCGAAAAACACGAATAGGGTGGGGCACCCCGACAAGCCGGAACCACAGAAGCCTGCCACTATCGAACTGACGTGGTGACGGCGGCGTAGTCCTGCGGTGTGTCGATGTTGGCGGTGACGAAGGGATCGTCGACCGGGATGTATTCAATGTGTTGCTGATGCTGGTGCTCGATATCGCGGGCGGTGGCGGTGGCCGGAGCTTGCAGAAAGCGCGTCATCATCTCGCGTCCGATCAGGAAGGGATGTCCGTGTTGGTTGCCATACTGGGGAATGACGGCCCACTTTCCGCGAGCGTAGGCATCTTCGAACGCGGCACGCAGAGCGTCGATCGTGGCCGGGGCCACGGGAGGGCGGTCGACGAGCGTGATCATGGCGGCGTCCCGTCCCCGGTTCAGGACTTCCTGAAGGCCGACCTGAAGCGAGCTGAACTGCCCGCGGGCGGGATCGGGATTGCGCACGAGGAACGCCGCCATGGCATACACGATGGGCTCGAGATTGGGCTCGTTCCTGCCGCCCACCACGATCACCATATCGGCATACGGCGACAGCGACCGGATGGCAGAAGAGAGGAAAGTCTCGCCGGAAGTGGGCTGGCCTGGGGCCGCGGGCGGCCAGGGAAGCAAAGCCTTGTCGGTGCCCATGCGGGAGGATTCTCCGGCAGACAGAATCACGCCGCAGAAGCTAGGCGCCCGGCTCATGATGGGAAGATAGCAGAAAGAGGCGGGGAAGTCAGTGCCGCTTCCGTTGCAGTGCACTGACGAGGGAGCGCTTTGGGAGCATGGCCGCGGACGAGGGTGCCTGCGCCAAAAAAATCCTCGCACTCATGGCGAACGTGAGCAGCGATGCGGACAGCAGCACAACATAGGTGGAGTAAGTTTCGTGCTCTTTAAGTTATAATGCAAAAATTCCGTGTCTCCCTCGAGACACACGCCTTATCTTTATGCAGTTAGCAGTTAGTTTCGTACCGGCCCCGTCTCCGGGAGAATCCGGCTTCCGAAGCGGATGGCTGAAGCGAGTTCTTGACGTCTACGAGACCGACTTCAGCCCCTCACGAATCGTACCCATGGAAGGTTTGCGAGGATGGGCTGTGCTGCTGGTGTTCTTCGTCCATTTTCATGGCGTCTTCAGCCGCTACTTAAGCAGCAATTCCGGTCTGTTTCACGTGTCCGAATTCCTGGGCACGGTGGGCGGGACCGGGGTCGATCTATTCTTCGTGATCAGCGGATACTTGATTTACTCGGTGGTCATCCGGCGGAAATTCGCTTACGGGCGTTTCTTAGTCCGGCGAGTGCAACGAATTTATCCGACCTTCCTGTGTGTATTTGCGCTCTATATCCTTATAGGTTGGATCACGCATGACGAAAACTTCCGATTCCACGGGACGTTTGCCAGCCAAACTATTTCGATGGTCCAGAATGTGTTCTTTCTACCGGGAATTTTTCATATTCCGGCATTCATCACCGTAGCCTGGAGCCTGAGCTACGAATTTTTCTTCTACCTCGTGCTGCCGATACTGGTGGCCGTGACCGGGATGCGACTATGGAACTCCTCGACGCGGGCCTGGTGTGTTTTGACGGTGGCGATGATAAGCCTGCTGGTGAGTCCGTTGCTGCTGCCGCACACGCACTCTCGCATCCGGCTGGTAGGTTTTTTGTTCGGGATCGTGTTATTTGAGGTGGCGGATCGTTTCCGCCGGCGGCCCAGTCTTCTGGTCGAAGCGACCGCCATCGGCGCCTATGCGTGCGGCCTGGGGTTGATCTTCGCATTTCACACCATGGAGTCCGCCCCGGGGGAGCCCTTGTTTCCGCTCGGCGCCGGCCTGGCGGGCATGAGCGCGTTTGCGTTTTGTGGTTTCTGCTTTCACGGCAGCGGCGTATTGCGGTGGTTGTTCAGTTGGCGTCCGTTGCGGGCTTTGGGCAACATGAGCTACTCGTTTTACCTGATTCACGGGCTGGCGGTCGGAATGGTGGGCCGAGTCGCGGCACGACTGGTGAGTGCGGGACATCACCCGGTAGTGTTTGCATGGGGGTTGCTTCTGGCCTTCGCGGCCGCATGGGCGGCGTCCACGTTATTGTTCACCGCCGTGGAGAAGCCGCTTTCGATCCAGATAAGGCGCGTACCGGCTCGAGCATCTTCTCTCGCGACGGCCATGCGAGCTTCGGCCGAGCCAGGATTGTCTTCGACCTGAGCGCTTTGAAGCACGCGGCAGGCACATCGCAGTCGCGGGCGGGCCTCCGCTCCAGATGAGATAATCAAGGCCGGAAATCTGAACCTAGAAACTCGCTGCGGCCGGCTCCGGTTTTTCGATCGAAGCGCGCGAGGCTCCGAAAAATCCTCTGATCGTGGCCACGGTGTAGTCGATCTGGCTGGCGGCCAGCTCGGGAAACATGGGCAGCGACAGGATCTCTGTGGCCAGCTTTTCGGACACGGGGAAGCTGCCGGCTGGTGGCGCTCCCAGCGCCTGGTAAGCCTCGGTCAGGTGAATCGGAATCGGATAGTGGATGGAACAGCCAATGCCGTGCGCGGTCAGATAATCGCGTAACGCGTCGCGCTTGGGAGTGCGCACTATGAAGAGGTGAAAATTGTGTTCTCCGCCGCGGGGAATGACCGGTGTCACCAGACTCGTGCCTTGCAACGCCCGAGCATAGCGTTCGGCGTGCTGCTGCCGTAACAGGTTCCAACCATCCAGATGGGGAAGCTTCACGCTGAGTACGGCGGCCTGCAGCGAGTCCAGCCGGCCATTGGTACCCACCACGGTGTGACGATACTTGCTGGGACTGCCATGGTCGCGGTAGAGACGAAGCTGGTCGGCCAGTTTTGCATCGCCGGTGGTGACGGCTCCGGCCTCGCCGTACGCGCCCAGATTCTTTCCCGGATAAAAGCTGAAGCAGGTGAGACAACGGGAAGAGCCGACGCGTTGACCGGCTCGTCCCACGCCGTGGGCCTGGGCGGCGTCTTCGACGATGAGCAGGTTATGTTTCTTCGCGAACTGCGCGATCGGAGCCATATCGAGCGCCCAGCCGTAGAGGTGCACCGGGAGGATGACGCGAGTGCGCGGCGTGAGCGCCTTCTCGGCGGATGCGAGGTCGATGTGAAAGGTGTCGGCATGGACGTCCGCGAAGACCGGCGTTGCGCCCATGTTGCTGACGGCTTCGGCGGTGGCGAAGAAGCTGTTCGTGGGCACGATCACCTCATCCCCGGAACCGATTCCCAGCACCTTCAGCGCCAGTTCGAGGGCGGAGGTGCCAGAGCTGGTGCCGACCGCGTGCTCGGCCCCGACGTAGGCGGCGAAGGCTTTTTCAAAGCGGTCCAGCCAGGGACCACCGACGAACTGCGCGGACTCCATCACTTCGAGGACCGTCGCGTTCATCTCATCGCGCAAAGATTGGTACTGCGCTTTCAGATCGACGAATGGAACTTTGAAATCCATCTTCCTTCCTTTTGCATCGCGGGCGCGCTGCCGTAGCTAGATCTCGCGGAGCGCGGCTCCAGAGTACTGAAACTTTCGGCCACAGTGCGTGCAGGTGCAGTTTACTTCGGGCCCGGGAACGGCGGCCAAAGGCAGCTTGTTAGCGCAATAGCACATCCAGCCAATTTGCCGCCCTGGATTTCCGACGACGAGGGCGTAGTCGGGCAGGGAGTGAAGAACCACGGCGCCGGCGCCGACAAAGGCATAGCGCCCAATGGTTGTGCCACACAGAATCGTGGCGTTGGCTCCGATGGTTGCGCCTTCGCGAATGAGCGTGGCGACATAAGCATCCGGTTTCTTGATATAGGACCGCGGATTGGGGTCGTTGGTAAGAACACAATGGGGTCCGAGAAAGACGTGGTCTTCGACGGTAACTCCGACCCAGATGGAAACGCCGTTCTTTACTACAACGTGATTGCCAACCCTAGCGCCGCTTTCGACGAAGGCATGCTCCCCGAGATTACAGCCGGCGCCGACCTGGGCGCCCTTCATCACGTGAGCAAAGGCCCAGATGCGGGTGCCTTCTCCGATGTCGTCGGAGTCGACCAGCGCCTGCGGGTGTGCGAAGAAAGTAGCTTTTTTTTTCCTCTCTGTGATTTCCGTGGTCATCGATTTTCTTATTCTACCCTTAATCGCTGATGAGCTACTCGGGGTTACCGGATGTAGCAAGTCGGGAGCAGCACGGTTTCCGAGCGCCGGAATGTCGTGCAGATCCGATCGGCGACGGCGTGCCGCGCCCCGAGCGGCATCCTCCAGAGCGGGCATATTGTTGAGGTTGCCCGAGAGGAGTCGCTTACCCAGAGGTGTGCATTGTGTTGCATCTGACAAATGGGGGAAGCGCTAAGATACGGCAAATTCACGATCTAGCCGTGGCAGGCGAAGTGCACTTACAAGAGCGGAAGCAGTGTTCTGAAGTCTGCGCTTTGATTACTTAGGTAATCAAGCAAGGCGGATCGTTCTCTGAGGTGTCCTTACCCCGAGGCCACGAGAGAGAACGGAACACAGAGGGGTTAGAGGGGGTACAAAATATGGGCTCACGTCGCCAACCACGCGCATCATTTACGCTGCCGGTCAGCATCTGTGGCACGGACCGCAAAGGGCGCACCTTCATTGAGCGCGGACTTACGCAAAACATCAGCCGGGAAGGCGCCGCGCTGGAAGGCGTGCGCTGTGCCATCGAACCGGGTGACGCGGTGGTGCTGAGGAATGGCCAGAGCACGGGCCGCTTTCGCGTGATATGGGTGCAGGAACCGGAACGTGGGCAGCACAAGAAGCTGGGACTGCTGCGCCTGGCTTCGACGGGAATCACCGAGGATCCCGATCTGCCCGCCGCGGCGCCCGATCACTACCAGCGCCCGCGCCTCGCGGTACGGAGGCAACGTCTCCGCTATCGTCATGAACTGGCCGCAGAATTGCGCCTCAAGGAAGTAAAGATTCCGATGTGGGCCACAACCGAGAACCTGTGCGAAGGCGGCTGTTCGGTGCAGACCCCGTTGCGGGTGCCAACCTCCACGGAACTCGTGATTGGAATTTGGGTGGATCAAGTCAGGATTTGGGCGCAGGGAATCGTGGTCAGCAGTGTTTACGGTTTGGGAACGGGCATCAAGTTCACCGACATGTCCCCGGATGGACGCCTGATCCTGCGTGACTTCCTCAGTAAGGGCGACGAAGTGATCGACCGACGGAACTCAACCGGACGGGCCGAGTCGCGGGAAGACGGCAGCCTGATCGCCGAGCTGGTACAAGAACCGACGACGTAGCTGGCTTCGGAAGCCGCGCGGCGGCAGTGTTTTGGTGGATCCTCTCCGGATTCCCCGACTGCTGTTGTTCTTGTGCTACGATCGCAGTATCCCAAAAGGAACACCCAATCGCATGCGAAGTTTCTTGATCATCCTGCTGCTCGTGTCCTCGTTCGCCTGGGGACAGGCCAGCCCCCAAATGCAGGTGGAACCAGTCGCCCCGGCAAAGGCGCCGCGGCCGCCACGTCACGATGACGATACCGAGCCCCCGCCCGCATCGGCCGCGAATGTTTCACCCGACGCGGCGGTGATCACGGTGAATGGGCTGTGCGAGAAAAAAGAATCATCCAAATCGTCGAGAGTAGGAAAGGCAGACTCGTCGCCGGAGTGCAAGACGGTGATCACACGCGCACAGTTTGAGAAACTGGTGGACGCGTTGAATCCGCAGATGTCAGGTCCGGTGCGGAAGCAGCTGGCAGAGGCGTACCCCCGGCTGCTGGTTTTCGCGGAGAAAGCGCGCGAAATGGGACTGGATCAGGAGCCCGGTTTTCAGGAAGTGATGCGCTTCGCCGACCTTCAACTTCTCACCCAACGGCTGACTCGCCGCTTGCAGGAGAACGCTGGAAAGATCTCTGACGCCGATATCGAAAGCTACTACAAAGAAAACGGCAACCGATTCCAGCGCCTGGAGCTGCTGCGCATCGTTATCCCGAAGCAAAAGCAGCTGGGCGCGGGAGGCGGCTCCGCAGCAGACAACAAAGCGGCCGACGAAGCTGCCATGAAGGTGGTGGCGGAGCAAATTCACGCGGACGCGGCGGGTGGCAAGGACTTTCAAGAATTACAGAAGCAGGCGTTTGAGGCGGCCGGGATGGCTTCCGGTGCGCCAAAAGTTGAAATGGGCAAGGTGTCGCCGGCGAACCTGCCGTTGAGCCAGAAGAACGTCTTTGACCTGGAAGTGGGGAAAGTTTCGGAGTTATTCAGCGAAACGAGTGGCTTCTACGTCTACAAGGTGGTTTCGAAGGAGGCGTTGCCGTTGAGCCAGGCGACGCCGGAAATTCGGACGGCGATACAGTCGCAGCGGATGCGAGAGTCGACGGAAGAGGTAACCAAGAGCGTCAAGTCGGAGTTGAATCAGGAGTACTTTGTGGGAACCGGATCGAGAGGCCCGGCCAAAGGCACGACAACTGGAGCGATGCCGCTACCAGCGCAGAATGCCTCTCCGGATAAGTGAGGCCTCGCCAACGGCGGGTCTACTGAATCGAGCTGGCGACGTTAGAAAATACCGTATTGGCGTTCGAGCCGATGAGCCGCACGGTGCCGACGACCAAGACCAGGATTACGGCCAGCATCACGGCATACTCCGCGATATCCTGGCCTTTTTCATCCGTCCAAAGTGTGGAAACCAGGTTCATGGTAACCTCCATGTCGGAAGTGCCTTGTTGCGTAGATCGTGATATGAAGCGCATGCGGGGAGTCGTAAGACCGCATCCCCACAGGGCTAATTCTGCTCTAACCAGTCAAAGCGTGTCAACTGGAGCGGCCGAAGCCCAGCCGTCGTCGAGTGCACTTGGAGACTGCCGACTCTGTGCTGAGGGCGAGCGGTCCGGCTCCGGCAGAGTCTTGACGCGTAATCGCACAGTTCCAGCCGATGCAAGGGGTTGCGCCGCTTGACCCGCTCTTCCATCTCCCTTCCAGAGCCTTCCGAAAACCCGAAAACAGGCGCGCTGACGGGCTGGTCGGTGGCCGTGGGAGCTCTGGTCCTGGTCATCTACTTAGGGTCGGCGTTCTCGCCAGCGCTGCAGGACGACGCGGATTCGACCCATGCCGAGGCCGCGCGCGAAATGCTGTTGAGCGGAGATTACGTCACCCTGCACGTGAACGGCGTGCGCTATTTGGAAAAGGCTCCGCTCATGTACTGGCTGGTAGCGATGAGCTACCGCGTTTTCGGTGTGAACGAATTTGCAACACGCCTGCCTACCGTGTTGGCGATGTTCCTGCTGGTGTTGCTGGCCATGCGCTGGGCGCGCCGAGCTCATGGACTGCGCGCGGGCGTTTATGCGGGTCTATTCGTCTCGACTGCGGCCGGCTACTACCTGTTCACGCGCATCCTGATTCCGGAGGCGATACTCAGCCTTCTGGTCGCGACGGCGTTCTACCTTTTCCTGACGGCTCTGGAGGATCGGGCAGGCTCCTGGCGGTGGTATGGCGGCTATGCATGCCTGGCCCTGGCGGTACTGACGAAGGGGCTGATCGCGCTGGTATTCGTCGGCATCGCCGCCGCTGCGTATTTACTTTGCAGCGGAGAATGGCGGCGCTGGCGGGATTTGCGGCTGGTGACTGGCCTGGCGCTGTTTCTGGTGATCGCCGCTCCATGGCATTTGCTGGCGGGCTTCCGCAATCCACATTTTTTCTGGTTCTATTTTGTAAACGAGCACTTCCTGCGCTTTCTGGGGAAGCGATATCCGGTGGACTATAACCGCGTGCCTGCCGCGCTGTACTGGAGCTTGCACCTGGTGTGGCTCTTTCCGTGGAGCCTTGCTTTGCCGCTGGTGGTGCGCAACGCGGTAAGCGATTTGCGCGGCGCGAGAAACGGCAACAGCGAGTCGCCGCAGCAGGCGAGCTTTGGCCCGCGCACCGACCTTCTGTGCTGGATGTGGGGAGGAGTGGTCCTGATCTTCTTTGCTTTTTCCACCAGCCAGGAGTACTACACCTTCCCCGGATATTTTCCGATTCTCCTGTTGCTGGCCGGCGCGATCGCCAAAGAAGAACTTTCAGAAAGGCTACCCTGGCTCGTAGGAACGGCAACTTTCACGGCGGTGATTTCGCTGGCGGCAGGGGGCGCGCTGGTGGCGGGGCTGTGGAGTTCGAGAACACTGCCGTTTGTGCCGGACATCAGCACGGTTCTGGCGAAGCACAGCCTGTCAGAAGACACCTTGTCGATGTCGCACATCCTCGATCTCACGGGAGAATCATTCGCGGCGTTGCGCTTGCCGGCAATTCTGGCGGCGGTGGCCTTGCTGCTGGGGCCGGGAATCGCGCTCTGGCTGCGGGTTCGGCGCAGGCACTATGCCGCGACCTGGCTTACCGCGCTCACCATGGGACTCTTTCTGATCGCAGCACACATCGCGCTAGTACGCTTTGGCCCGTATCTATCCTCGAAAGGACTGGCGGAGCGGATTGCGAAGGAATCACGGCCGGGGGACATCGTCGCGATCTACGGTGACCAGGCGTTCGGGTCGTCACTTCTGTTTTATTTGCGCCGGCCAATCGATCTGGTGGAGGGCAGAACCACGTCGATGTGGTTCGGTTCGACCTATCCGGACGCTCCGAAAATTTTCTGGACGAATGCGGATCTCGAGAGCGCGTGGAAGTCGGGAACACGAATCTTCCTCTTCGTGCCGCCGCACGAAAAGGATCGCGTCGATGTGCTGATTCCGACGCAGAGATTTGTGGTGGCGGAAAATTCAGGCAAGATTGTCTACAGTAATCGACCCTGAGGACTCTGTCGGGTCGCCGGCTCCGACCTTCACCATCTTGCCGCCCGCTTCCAGGCGATAACGGCGGCCACGCCAGATCACGGTTCTCCCCATGAAACTGGCGCACCACAGGAAAAATCCCAGCAGATCGCGCACGGGATAGAGCCAGCAATCGCGCAGTGAGTAAGGATCGCGCACTACACCCCAGCCGGCCACGATCGACATCAACATGCGATTCACCGCGGCCCAGCCCAGCAGTCCCCAAGCTAAGACAGGGTGGCCGGTGAGCAGTCCCACCGCGAGACCGAGCAGACCATAGGGCATGGCGAAGGTCAGACCGGTGCCGATGTGTCCCATGGGACGGGAGAAGCGTGTGCTCTTCATCCAACGGAGTTGATGGAGCAGCGACGCCTTGCATGATCGGTGGTTGACGATGTGATCGATCACATGGGTGGAAAGTTCCACTCGCTGTCCCGCCGCATAAACGGCGTGGCCCAGAACGTAGTCGTCGGCGCAGTAGTCGGCGAGCGACGCCAGTCCGCCCACCGAATCGAGGGTATCGCGGCGCGCCGCCATAGTTGGCCCGAGTGCGAACCTCATTCCTTCGAGCATATCCGCCACGATCACGCCTGAGGTCATCTCGACCGACATGCCCAGGGCTTCGAGACGGGACCAGATGCCACCGGTGGGAACGCCACGGTAAAGGCAAGTCACCAGGCCGGTCTGGGGATCGCGCAGCGGCGCAGTCACTTCCCGCAGATAGTTTGGGGAGACTTCGACGTCACTATCGCTGATGATGAAGTAGTCGCTGGAAGCATCGGCGTACATTTTTTGCAGGGAGCAGACCTTGGCGTTCGGATGGTCCGGCTCTCCGGAAAAGACGTACTTCGCGGGAACCTGGGGATAGTGCTGTTGCACGTTACGTACGACGGGAAGGGCGGCATCATTCCTGTCGCGGGTGCCAAAGATAATTTCGAAGTCGGGATAGTCCTGCCGGAAGAAGCTTTCGATATTGGCTTCCAGATTCGGTTCCAGGCCGCAGAGCGGCTTCAGCAATGTGACCCTGGGGAAGGACGAATTTCGGGTCGCGGGCTGCGATACTCGACGGCGAAAGCGGAGGGCCGAAACCAGGGTAAGAAAAAGAAACGCCGTGCAACTGATGGATCCGGCCAAGGCGACGAACAGCAGCAGTCGAGTCAGCGTCAATAAATAGCCCCGTGGAGGAAAAGTTCGTGCTGACACTGGTCAGCGAAGATCATCGACCCAGGAATCGGCGAATGCATGCTACGGCCCGGGAGTAGCATCCATCCTTATGATTCCAGGTCAAAGTATACTCCGGGGCGGCATGTTTCGAGGGTTATCAAGATGTGACTGACCCTACCCCTGGGATTACGCGCGGCCTGGATACTTCGGGTTTCCACAGCTCGCTTGTGACACATCCCACAACCGGGTTTGGGGCCGACCGTTTAGACTAGAGGTTCGTGCCGGAAAGGATGGCCTGTATGCCGCGGACCATTGAAGTGACCGAACTCGTGCTGCGGGATGCTCATCAGAGTCTGATGGCAACCCGCATGGCCCTGGAAGACATGGTTCCGGCCTGTGCAGACCTCGACAATGCCGGCTACTGGTCGCTGGAATGCTGGGGCGGAGCCACATTCGATGCCTGCATACGGTTTCTGAACGAGGACCCATGGGAAAGGCTGCGCACCTTCCGGAAGCTGCTTCCCAAGTCACGGCTGCAAATGCTGTTACGTGGGCAAAACCTGCTGGGCTATCGCCATTACGAGGACTCCGTGGTCGAGCGCTTCGTGGACAAGGCCGCAGCCAACGGCATGGACGTGTTCCGCGTCTTCGATGCCCTCAACGACATTCGCAATTTGCAGACCAGCATCAAAGCCGTGAAAAAGACGGGTAAGCATGCACAGGGAACGATCTCCTACACCATCAGTCCGGTGCATACCATCAAGGCGTTCGTGGAGATGGCGGAACAGCTGCGTGAAATGGGCAGCGATTCGATTTGCATCAAAGACATGGCCGGGCTGCTGAAGCCGCAACCGGCCTACGATCTGGTGAAGGGGATCAAGGAGGCTTGCGGCGCCGACACCCTAGTGCACGTGCATACTCATGCGACCACGGGCGTAACCCTGGTTTCGCTGATGAAGGCGGTAGAGGCAGGCTGCGACATGGTCGACACTTCCGTCAGTTCGCTCTCGCTAGGGCCCGGACATAATCCCACGGAAAGCTTCGTCGAGATGCTGGAAGGGACCGGCTTCACGACGCGCCTGGATAAGGCCCGGATTCTGAAAGTGAAGCAGCACTTTGCCAAGATTCGTCCCCGGTACCGCGAATTCCTGAGCGACATCACGGGCGTAGATACGGAGATTTTCAAGAGCCAGATTCCCGGGGGGATGATCTCCAACATGGAGAGCCAGCTCAAAGGGCAGGGCGCGGGAGATCGGGTGGAGGAAGTTCTGCTGGAGGTGCCGAATGTTCGCAAGGACTCGGGTTATCCGCCGCTGGTCACGCCCTCCAGCCAGATTGTGGGAACGCAGGCCGTGTTCAACGTCCTGATGGGCAAGTACAAGGTGATGACGGGAGAGTTCGCCGATCTGATGCTTGGGTACTATGGCAGCACTCTGGGTGAAAAAAATCCCGAAGTGCTGAAGAAAGCGGCCGAGCAAGCGAAGAAGGCGCCGATTACGTGCCGTCCCGCGGACCTGCTCAAGCCGGAGTGGGACCAACTGCGATCGGACGCGCTGGCGCTAGCCGGCTGCAACGGCAGCGATGAAGATGTGCTGACCTATGCGATGTTTCCGCAGGTGGCGCCGAAGTTCTTCAAGAGCCGCGCGGAGGGGCCGAAGAATTTGGGAAAAGATCCGCAGAAGGCGGCTGCAGCTCCCGCGGCTGCGGGCAAGACGGACGGCAAGGGGGATGGCCGGCAGTCTTTAAGTGGGCCGGTGAATTACATCATCACCTTGAATGGAAAAGA
>Ga0335081_10008161_pt1 | contig 16785 bp, 17 predicted proteins | sample Lox_Sample_35_FD_206713 | JGI IMG/M metagenome (GOLD analysis project Ga0335081, IMG submission 206713) | Soil microbial communities from Loxahatchee National Wildlife Refuge, Florida, United States - Lox_Sample_3.5 | ecosystem: Environmental > Terrestrial > Soil > Wetlands | place: USA... | reverse complement strand
CCGACGAGATGATCCGCCACGCCCGCCGCAATTGCGCCGATCTGCCGCAGGTGATGGCCGTGCCCGGCTCGGTGGACGAAATTCCCTGGGAAAACGAATTCTTCACGAAAGTGATCTCCGTGGAATCCTCCTACTACTGGCCCGATCCCGGCGCCGGGCTGCGCGACATCTTCCGCGTGGTGCGTCCCGGCGGAAGCGCCTGGATGCTCATCAACTATTACCGCGACAATCCGCATTGCCATCAGTGGGGCGCGCTGCTGCCCATCCCCACGAAGCTGCTCTCCGCCGAGGAATGGGCCGGCCTGTTCCGCGACGCGGGATTCGCCGCCGTCGAGCATTCCCGCGTGGCCGATCCCACTCCGCCCCCCGCGCAATATTCCGGCCGCTGGTTCCGCGACGCCGCGCACCTGGCCGCCTTCCGCGCGGAGGGCGCTTTGCTGGTCCACGGCACAAAACCGGCCTAGCCGCAAGAGCGCGCAAATCTCTCCAGGGGGGCCGCACACTCCATGAAAATCCCGCTGAAAGAAACGCTCGCGAAACTCCCCCTGCCGGCCAACGCGAAATGGCCGCAAGGCGTGTGGGACATCCCGGCATTCGAGCGCGGGGAGGCCACCCTGCTCCTGTTCGCGCCCAAACAGCACGATTACCAGACGCCGCACTCGCAGGACGAACTGTACATCGTGCTGCGCGGCTCCGGCACATTCCGCGCGGCCGGCCGGCGCTGCACATTCGAGCCCGGCGACGCGCTATTCGCCGCTGCCCGCGAAGACCACCAGTTCGAGCAGTTCACGGACGATCTGCTGATGTGGGTGGTCTTCTGGGGACCGCATCACGGCCCGCCGGAAGGGGCGCGCTGATTTTCCGGGTCACCCGCCTCGTCCCATGCATCTAAATACATAAGCGGCTATTCAGCACCAGGCCGCTCCAGCCACGCCCTTCAGGAGTTCCCAGCCAAGGTCGGAAAGGCAGGGACTATGCGAGTCGCAGGATGGGTGTGTTCTCTCGCCATAGGCATTGGCTCCGTAATGATGGCCGCGCCTGCGGCCCGGGCGAACGTTGCCGTAGGCGTGGCGATCCGGATCGGACCGCCGGCGTTGCCCGTGTACACGCAGCCGCTTTGCCCCGGTCCCGGTTATATCTGGACTCCGGGCTACTGGGCCTGGGGAGATGCCGGCTACTACTGGGTTCCCGGCACGTGGGTGCTTCCGCCGGAGCCCGGCCTGCTGTGGACCCCGGGCTACTGGGCCTTCAGCGATGGTGCGTACGCGTGGAATGCCGGCTACTGGGGGCCCACCGTGGGCTTCTATGGCGGCATTGACTACGGCTTCGGCTATCCCGGCGTGGGCTTCTTCGGCGGCTACTGGCGCGGCCGCACGTTCTATTACAACCGCGCGGTGACGCACGTGGATGTCCATGTGGTCCGTTACGTATACGACCACCGAGTGGAGCACGCTCACAGCCGCTTTGATCGCGTGAGCTTCAACGGCGGCGTGCACGGCGTGCGCGCCCGCCCCACCGCCCGCGAAGAGGCGGCCATGCGCGAACATCACGTCCGGATGACGGCGGAACAATCGCGTCACGTCGAGTTTGCCCGTTCCCACCGCGAGCTTCGCGCCAACGTCAACCACGGCCGGCCGAACATCGCCGCGACACAGCGTCCCGCGGAATTCCGGGGAGGCTCCGCGGAACGGCGCGGCAGCGACCACAGCCGTCCCGCGGCCAACCCGGGAGGCCAGGGCGAACGGGTGCATCAGCCGATGGCCATGAGGAATCAGCGGCAGATGCAACAGTCGCGCCAGCGGCAGGCGACACAGCGCCAGCAGCGGGCCGCCCAGCAACGCCAGGCTCGCGCCCAGCGCCAACAGCAGTCCCGTCAACAGGCCCAATTCCGCCGCGCCCAGCAGCGGCAAGCCAGGGAAAGGCAACGTCCCCAGCGGCAAGCGCCGCGGGAACAACACCACAAACCACCTCGCGACTGAAAACCGGTGTTGGCCGCATGACCGGGAGAGACCGGACTGCGGCCATGGCCCCGGGCAGGGAATGAGGTGGAAGCTGTGCGGAAGGCCGGGCCTCGGCTCGGCCTTTCGTTTGTCTGCGGCCGGCACTCAGTGGCCGAATCTGCCGACCAACTCAGCCTGCGCCAGCACATGTCCCTTCAGCGCTCGCTCGACCTCCGCTTTCGTCGCGCCCGGCTTCAAATCCAGCTTCGCGTCCAGTGCGTAGAGCTTGAAGAAATAGCGGTGCGCGGGCCCGCGCGGCGGGCACGGCCCGTTGTAGCCGATCTTGCCGAAATCATTCCGCCCCTGCCGGCTGTGGTCCGGCAGTTCTCCCTCTTTGCCCACGCCCTCCGGCAGCGAACGCACCCCGGCCGGCAGATTGAAGAGAACCCAGTGAACCCACACACGCCCGGGCGCATCCGGATCGTCCATGATCAGCACGAAGCTCTGCGTTCCCGCGGACGGCTCGGTCCAGGAAAGTGCGGGAGACACGTCGGGTCCGTCGCACGTAAATCTCTTCGGAATCGTGCCCCCGGCGGAAAACGCCGTGCTGTTCAGTTCCAATGCCACGGGAGACCTCCTCTCCGCCGCCGGTTGCACCTCGCCAGATGAAACCGGAGAAAGAGCAGCCAGGCTGAGGGCGCAAGCGCCGACAGCCGCCCAGGAAAGCCGCAAACGGCCTCTCGATTGCCGGTTCCGATTCATGGATTTTGCGCGGTCTCCCGGCCGGCCTCCGCCGAGTCTTACCACTTCCCTCCCGCGCCCGAAACAGCAAAGTGTGCCGGACACATCGGCTCCCGCCTGCGGCGTCTGCCTGGATCCGGCGGCTCGCGCAGAGCCCCGGAATAGCTCGCCGGCAATTTGACGGCGGCAAGCGCGCTGGCTATACTCGGCGCTTTTCCGGAGTAGAATAAAGGCGCATGGGAATCATCGACAATCGGTTCGAGAAGAATTTCCTGATCTCCTCGGTGGACTACGTGTTCAACTGGGCCAGGAAGAGCGCCATCTGGCCGCTCACGTTCGGCCTGGCCTGCTGCGCCATCGAGATGATCGCCTCCACCACCTCCCGGTTCGATATCGCCCGATTCGGCGCCGAGGTGTTCCGCCCCTCGCCCCGCCAGGCCGACCTGATGATCGTGGCCGGGACGGTCACCCTGAAAATGGGCCCCGTGATTCAGCGCATCTGGCAGCAGATGCCGGACCCCAAGTGGTGCATCTCCATGGGCGCGTGCTCCGGAGTGGGCGGGCCCTTCAACGTCTATTCCGTTCTGCAAGGCGTGGACAAGATCGTTCCCGTGGACGTGTACATCATCGGCTGCCCGCCGCGGCCGGAGGCGCTCTTCTACGGCCTGCTCAAGCTGCAGGACAAGATCGACCAGATGTCGCTGGCCAAGCGTCCCACCGAAGTCCGGCTCACTCCGGGCATGGTGGACAGCTTCAAGCAGGGCGTGATGGTCGCCCAGACGCCCCAGCCACGGTAGGCAGCACCGGCTTTTAGCCAGTGCCGAATGGAGGAAGCAGACCCGCCGCGGCGGGTTGCACCCGGTTGAAAGAGGCAGAATCTTTTCGCCTGTGCCCCGAAGGAGACGCCAGCAAATGCCGCTACTTCGCGCCACCAAAACCACGGAAATCGCCCCCGGGCAGATCCGCGAATTCCAGCTCGACGGCCATACCGTGGCCATCGCCAATCTGGGCGGCAGCTTCTATGCTATTGATAATACGTGCCTTCATCGTGGAGGCCCGCTCGGCCAGGGCGTCCTTGACGGCCAGAAGGTCACCTGCCCATGGCACGGCTGGCAGTTCGACGTGACCAGCGGCAAGGCCGCCCTGAACCCGGCCGTCGGGGTGGCCTGCTACCGCGTCGAGGTCCGCGGAGACGACCTGTTCGTCGAATTCCAGTAACCCCCCGGCACATTTTCTCGCTCCGGACCCAAAAACCATTCTCGCCTTCCCGCGCTTTTGTGTATATTCCCGCCCGGGTGCGCCCCAGTTGAAGACGACTCCGCCCGCCAGCCATCGCCGGTACTGGTTGTTCGCCGCCGACCCGCACCACTACCATTGGGACACTCTCTTCGTGAAAGGTAAGGAGATGTACCGCACGCCGCGGGCGCGCCCGGACACGCTGCGCCTGCTCAAGCAGTCCCGCCGCGGCGACCGCGTGCTCTGTTACCACTCCGCACCGGAGCGCGCTCTCTACGCCATCGCCGAGGTGGCTCGCGACCCCTATCCCGACCCGCACGACCCGGAGAGCAGGAGTGTGGTGATCGATCTGCGCGCCGTCGAACGCCTCCCCAAGCAGATCGCCCTCGACGATTTGAGGGATAACGCCCTGCTGCGCCGCGTCAAATTTCTGAAGAATGTCCGCCTGATGATTTCGCCCATCACCGAGGCCGAGTACACGGAAATGCTGCGCATGGCCGGCCTGGTCGCGCAGCCCGGAATTCCCCTGCCCTAGTGGCGCAGCCCGCTGGTGCAGACTACGCGGCGGCTGTCCATTCGCGTTTTTGTCCCCTCGCGCCCGCTGTGATAGCCTCCGCTTTCTCGTCTTCCGGAGCGTGCCCATGCGTCTGAATCGAGTCGTCCTCTGCGCAATCCTGCTGTCCGTTGCAATTGCCGTCGGCCTGCCGGCAAGCGCGCCGCGTGCGAAGAGCGGTGCGCTCCCCTCGCCTGCTGCCGCCGAACCGTATGACATCGTGATTACCGGCGGGCGCGTGATCGACGGCACGGGCAATCCCTGGTTTGCCGCCGACGTGGGCATTCGCAACGGCCGCATCGCCGCGATCGGCGACCTCTGCTCCGCGGCCATGGGCGATTGCCCCGCGCGCCGCCGCATTGACGCCGCCGGCCTGTACGTCACCCCCGGATTCATCGACATGCTCGGCCAGTCCGAAATCACCGTGCTGGTGGACAATGGCGCCGAAAGCAAAATCCGCCAGGGCATCACCTCCGAAATAACCGGCGAGGGCGAAAGCGTCGCGCCCGAGAACGACAAGACCCTGCCCGAGGACCAGGAGGGCGTCGCTCCGTTCGGCATTACCATTGACTGGCGCACGCTCGGCCAGTATTTCGCGCGCTTCGAGAGCCAGGGCAGCGCCATCAATCTGGGCACCAACATCGGCGCGGCCCGCGCCCGCAAGGCCGTGCTGGGCAGCGCGAACCGCGCCCCTACTCCCGCCGAGCTCGTCCAGATGGAGCAGATCGTGGCGGAGGCCATGCAACAGGGCGCCGTGGGAATTTCTTCCGCGCTCATCTATTCGCCCGGCACGTACGCGAAGACGGACGAGCTCATCGCGCTCGCGAAAGTGGCCGCGCGCTACGGCGGCGTCTACTCCACGCACATGCGCAGCGAGGGCAAGGACATTTTCCCCGCGCTCGACGAGGCTCTTCGCATCGGCCGCGAAGCCGGCCTGCCCGTGCACATCTACCACCTGAAGGTGGCCGGCACCGCCGTGTGGGGAAAAATGGGCGAAGTCGTTGCGCGCATAGACGCCGCCCGGGCCGCCGGCGAGGAAGTGACCGCCAACATCTACGGCTACCGCGCCGGCGCCAACGGCCTGGCCGCCAACCTGCCTTCCTGGGCGCTCGAAGGCGGAACGGACAAGTCCATCCAGCGTCTGAAGGACCCCGCCACGCGCGCGCGAATCAAACGCGCCATGGCCGGCCGCTTCCGCGAATACATGGCCCACGACATCCTGATCAATTCCGTCTCCAACGATAAACTGCGCGGCCTGGAGGGCAAACGCCTGGACGAGATCGCGCGCGAGCGCCACCAGGACCCCGTCGACGCCATGTTCGACATCCTCATCGAAGACCGCATGCAGACCGGCCAGATCACCTTCATGATGCAGGAGGCGGACATCGAACGCGCCTTCGTGCAGCCCTGGGTGGCCTTTGGGTGCGACTACGGCGCCGTGCGGCCCGACGGCGTGCTGGGGCGCGACCGCGCGCATCCGCGCGCCTACGGCAATTTTCCCCGGCTGCTGGCGCACTACACGCGCGACCGCCACCTGCTGCCGCTCGAGCAGACCATCCGCAAAATGACTTCGCTGCCCGCGCAGATCATGCGCGTCGAAGACCGCGGCGTCCTGCGGCCGGGCATGTGGGCGGACGTGACCCTGTTCGACTACGCCAAGCTGCGCGACGTGGCCACCTACGAAGACCCCAACCGCTACTCAGAAGGCATCCGCTACGTCATCGTCAACGGCCAGCTGGTGCTCGACGATGGGAAAATGACCGACGCGCGCCCCGGCCGGCCCATCCGCGGACGCGCCTGGACGGGAGCGAAGTGAGGCAGCCATGGACGGCAAACGCGCGCTGAGCATGCTTCTCGTGGTGCTTTCGACCGCGGTGGCGGGAGCGGTGGTGGTGCAGACCATGGAAAAACACAAAGCGGAGGCGTCGATGCCGGCCTGGCCGGTGGCCTCTCCGTTCACCCGCGTCGTGGATCTGGGACATCCGCTGGGGCCGGACAATCCCGCCTGGCCCGGCGACGCGCATCCCTTTGAAGCCGTGCCCAACGCCACGTTTGAAAAGGACGGTTACTTCACCCGCAAATTCACCTCGCTCGAGCATTTCGGCACGCATCTGGATGCGCCCGCGCATTTCGTCAAGGGCGGCTGGACCGTGGACCAGATTCCCGCCTCGCGCCTCTACGGCCCCGCCGTGGTTCTCGATGTGCGCGCGGAATCCGCTCACGATGTGGAGTACCGCCTGGAGCCCGAAAAGATCACCGAGTGGGAATCGCGCAATGGCCGCATCCCCCGCGGCGCCATTGTGGTGATGTGCACGGGCTGGTCCGCGCGCTGGCGCGACGCGAAGAGCTACCGCAACATGGACGCCAAGGGCGTCATGCATTTCCCCGGCTATGGAGTGGAAGCGGTGAAGCTGCTGATCGACCGCGGCGTGGTGGGCCTGACCATCGACACGCTCAGCGTGGACTACGGCCCTTCCAAGGATTTTCCCGTGCATCACCTCTCCCACGGCGCCGGACTGTTCCACGTGGAAAATCTCGGGGATGTTTCCTCGCTGCCGGAAAAAAGCGCCTGGCTGGTGGTCGCTCCGATCGATCTGGAAGGCGGCTCCGGCGGCCCCGCCCGCGTCTTCGCCCTGCTGCCGTGAACCCGTGCGGGAGCTCGCGTTGCGCGGCCGTCGCATCCCTGGCGGTTCTGCTGGGCGCCTCGCTTCTCTTCTCGCAAGCCCCCAATCCGGTCCCGCCCGAGAAATGGCTCCCGCCCGTCGACGCTCCGGCCATCGCGCATCGGCTGGTCGCGGCACTCCAGCCCTCCGCGGGGGAACGAGCCCTGATCGCCTATGATCCGGCCTACTATCCGCAGATCACCTATGCCGTCCAGGCGGAACTGGCCAGCCGCGGGGTGTTCCCCGTAACCATAGTGAATTTCGACCGGCCGGAAATCGTGTCCGCCGAACCCACCGAGCTCGCCGCCATCAAGCGCCGCGAGGATGCATTTGTGGCCACATTGCGGCCACTCTTCCAGCAGGCAGACATGTTTCTGTGGATGCCGGCGCGTGCGCTGCCGGATGACGTCCGCTGGGAGCGCCTGATCGGCGAATCGCACGTCCGCGGAATCCATTTCCACTGGATCGAAGTGCTAGAGGGCAAAAGTCCGGAGGAAATCGCCGCGCGCAGCCGCATGTATGAGCGCGCGATTCTGGATGTGGATTATGCCGCGCTCTCCGCGCATCAGGACCGTCTGATTTCCGCGCTCCGAGGCCGCTCCGTCCGCATCACCACTCCGGATGGCACCGATCTGTGCTTCCGCGTGCCCCCGGACGCGTGGTTCCACAAGAATGACGGCGATATGGGCCCCGCCCGCGCGCGGCTGGCCCGCTCCGTGCGCGACCGCGAAATGGAGTTTCCGTCCGGCGCGCTTCGATGGATTCCCGACGCGGCGAGCGCGGAGGGTATTCTGGCAGTGGCCCAGGCCCCCACGCCGGCGGGACAGGCGGAAGGGGTGCGCATCGAATTCCGCGGGGGCCGCGTGCGGCGCGTGAGCGCACGAACGAATCAGGCGGCCTTTCTGGCCATGTGGAAGGGCATCGGCGGCGACGTGGACAAACTCGGCGAAATCGTCCTGGGCACCAATCCCCTGCTCACCCATCGGCTGCCTGCGGGAGAATTGCCGTATTACGGCTACGGCTCAGGCTTTGTGCGCGTCTCTCTCGGTGACAACTGGGAATCCGGCGGCACAAACCGCTCGCCCTCCGGGCATCCCCTGTGGCTGTTTCTGGAGCACGCCACCATGGAATCCGGCGGCGTGGCGTTGGTGCGCGACGGCAGGCTGGCGGACTGAACGGCGGCGCTTACGTCCCCGGCTCCGATCCCGGCGCCGCAATGCCCACCACATGCCCGCCCGGTTCGCGCACCCACACTTCGTCCATTCCGTAATAGGTGGTGCGCCTCGGAACGATAATCTCGGAAGTGTTCAGCTTGGAGGTAATCTCGTTCAGATCCGTCACGCCCAGGTACACCACGGACGGAGCCAGCGCGCCCACGCTGAGCGCCGGCAGGTCTTTCGCCAGGCTGGCCCGGCTCTGCAGCATGATTTCCACGTGCCCTTTCGAAAGGATCACGAAGCCCAGCGAGTCTCCTTCCATCACTTCCGTCACCTTCTGGAATCCCAGCCGGTCCACCCAGAATGGGAGCGAAGGCTCGACGCGTTCCACGCGTAGCAACGCCGTAGCTTTTTGAATCATCGCGGTCTCCTCGGAAGGGTAGCCGCGAGAGGCCCTGGTTTCCCGCCGGCTTCCGCGAGCATAGCACACGCACCGCTTCACGACGCGGCCCGCCTGTCTGTGTTAGTTTCAACTGTCAATGCCGGAGCTCCCCGAAGTCGAAACCGTAGTCCGCGGGCTTCGCGCCGCGCTCCCCGGGCGCACCATCACGGGTCTGCGTCTGGGCAAGACGGATTTCATCGCCGATGTGGCGCGCCTGGAGCGCGCCCTCCCCGGCGCGCGCATCCAGGAGGTCCGCCGCTTCGGCAAATTCATCGGCGTCCGCCTGGCCATCCCGGCACTGGCCAACGGCGGCCGCACGCCGGGCTGGCTGATGGTGCATCTCGGCATGACCGGACAGTTCACCGTCTCCCGCGCCGATTCGCCCGTCCGGCCGCACACCCACGTGTGGCTCGCGCTGGACGATGCCCGCGAGGTGCGCTACACGGACATTCGCCGTTTCGGCCGCATGCGCGTGCTCGACGAGGCCGAAATGCCCGCGTTTCTCTCCCGGCTGGGTTCGGAGCCGCTCGAGGTCCCCTACCCGGCGTTTTGCGCCGCCATCGATCGGCGCGCCATGATCAAAGCCCTGCTTCTCGATCAACAGGTCTTCCGCGGTCTCGGCAACATCTACACCGACGAAAGCCTGTGGCGCGCCCGCATCCATCCGCGCCGCCTGGGCGCGCGCCTGACCGCGCCGGAACGCCGCGCCCTTTACGCCGCCGTCCGCCGCATCCTGGCCGAGGCCATACGTCTCCGCGGCAGCTCCATCTCCGATTTCGTGGACAGCGCCGGCTCCCCCGGCGACTACCAGCGCCGCCATCGCGCCTATGGACGCGAGGGAGAGCCCTGCTATCGCTGCGGCGCGCGAATCCGCCGCCTCGTCGTCGCCGGACGCAGCAGCTACTACTGCCCTCGCTGCCAGCGCGCTCCCCGCGCGCCGGGCCGCTCCAAGCGAAAGTTGTAATCCGCCCTTCCGCCGCATAAAATCAACCCTTCTTGCCGCGTATCATTGGCAAAATTCAGCAAGGATGGCGATGCGCATGAACATGATCCGTGTGCCTGCTCTCGTTCTCGCCCTGCTTCTCGCATTGGCCGGCGGATTCGGCGCGCTGCGCGCGCAGCAGCCGGAGCGTCCGCAGAACGATCCCAATGCGGACGCCGACCAGAAACTCCTCGCCGAGGTCCACGACCACAACGAAATCATGTCCAATCTCGAATATCTTTCCGACATGATCGGCCAGCGCCTCACCGGCTCCGCCAACCTGAAGCGGGCCAGCGACTGGACCCGCCAGCGTTTTGCCGATTACGGCCTCTCCAACGCGCATCTCGAGCCCTGGTCCATCGCCCACGGCTGGACGCGCGGCAGGGCCCGCGGCCGCATCGTCAGCCCCGCCGAGCATCCTCTCGAGATCGCCTCCTACGGCTGGGCGCCGGGGACCAACGGTGTGGTTCGCGGGCCCGTGGTCTACGTCGACGCGCGAAACAAGGACGAACTCGCAGCCTACAAAGGCAAATTGAAGGGCGCCATCGTTATTACCTCTGAGCCGCTGCTCCTGCCGCCCCCGGACCAGCCTCCGCCCAATCCCATGGAAATTCCCTACGGCGATTCCATGCTCCTGGTGCGGCCGCAGAGGCCGAACGCCCGTCCCCCCGTCCCCGGCGGCGGCTTCCGCTTTTTCCAGGAGCGCGCAAAATTCTTCAAGGAGGAAGGCGTCCTCGCCACGCTCACCGATTCCGGGAAGCCCGATGATCTGCTCAACATGACCGGCATCGGCGGCCGCGACTACCACATCGGAGTGCTGCCTTCCGCCTTCATCGCTTCGGAAAACTACAGCCTCATCTGGCGGCTGATGAAGCGCGGCCCCGTGGAAGTCGAGCTGGACATCAGCAACACGTTCACCGATCAGCCTGTGGAGGTCTACAACACCGTGGCGGAATTGCCGGGCTCCTCCCGGCCAAACGAGGTCGTCGTGCTCGGCGCGCATCTCGATTCCTGGGATCTGGGCACGGGTTCCACCGACAACGGCACGGGCTCAGTGGTCGTCCTGGAGGCCGCGCGTGCGCTTGAAAAATCCGGCCTGCGCCCCGCGCGCACCATCCGCTTCATTCTCTTCACCGGCGAGGAGCAGGGCCTGAACGGCTCGCGCGCCTACGTGGCCGCCCACAGGGACGAGCTGCCCCGCATCTCCGCCGCGCTCATTCACGACACCGGAACCGGCCGGGTCATTTCCATCAGCCTGATGCGCAATTATCAGCTCGAGGAAACCATGACTAGCGTGATGGCTCCGCTCCATTCCCTCGGCCTGCTGGAGCTGAGCGAACGCTTCATGGGCGGCAGCGACCACGCCTCCTTCGAGGAAGCCGGAGTTCCCGGTTTTTTCTGCATCCAGGACCCGGCGGAATATTTCCAGACGCACCACACCCAGGCGGACACCTTCGACCAGGCCCACGAAGCCGACCTCGTCGAGGGCGCGCAGGTCATGGCCGCCGTCGCTTACAACATCGCCCAGTTGCCCGAGTTGCTGCCGCGCAAGCCCGCCGCGCCCGCGGCAGGCTCTCCCGCGGAGTAACGCCGCGGCCCCCGCGGCGCCGCCATGCGCGCAGTGCTCCAACGCGTCAGCCGGGCGAGGGTCCTCGTCGATGGCCGCGCCACGGGCCAAATCGGGCCCGGCCTCGTGGTTCTGCTCGCCGTCGGCCGCAACGACACCCCCGGCGACGCGCGCTCCATGGCCGAGCGAACCGCCAACCTGCGCATCTTCGCGGACGCGGATGGAAAAATGAACCGCTCGCTGCTCGACGCGGGCGGCGGAGCGCTTGTGGTCAGCCAGTTCACGCTCTATGGCGACGCGCGCGGCCAGCGCCGCCCTTCGTTCCTCGAAGCGGCGCCGCCCGAACTCGGCAGCGCCCTCTACGAGGAGTTCGCAAAGCAGCTCCGCGCGCTCGGCGTTCCCGTGGAAACGGGCGTCTTCCGCGCGCAGATGCAGGTGGAACTCGTGAACGACGGCCCGGTGACCATTCTTCTCGATTCTTCCAAGCTGTTTTAGAGTCTGCCCGGAGGCCATCATGACGGAGATCCCCGGCGACCCTCGAATCAGGCCCGCTCGGTTGGACGACGCCACGCGGCTCGCCGATCTCGCCACTCAGCTCGGCTATCCCTCGACGCCCGGGGAAATCGCCGCGCGCCTGCGCCGCATCCAGCAGGATCCCTGCGATGCGGTGCTTGTCGCGGACATCCCGGGCCGCGGCGCCTGCGGCTTTGCGCACCTGCATGCCGGCATGGCGCTCGAATCCGGGCCGCGCGCCGAGCTCGTCGGGCTGGTCACGGACGCATCGCTGCGCAGCCGCGGCCTCGGCAGCCTGCTCGTCGCGGAGGCGGAGCGCTGGGCCCGCGCCAAGGGCCTCCCGAATCTCTGCGTGCGCTGCAACGTGGTGCGCGCCGATGCCCATCGTTTCTACCAGCGCCTGGGTTTCCAGTGCTCCAAGACGCAGAAATATTTCCGCAAATCGCTCGCCCCGCTCCCCGCATCGGAGAACCCATGACGCGCCCCGCGCCTGCGGCAAAACGCGCCGCCTCATCCGGCCCCCGCCGGCGGATTCCTCCGCCCCAGGACGCGGCCGGCGCCCGTCAGCGCTGCCGCGCTCTGCTCGCCCGCATGGAGCAGACCGGCTCTCCGCGCACCGCCGAAAAAATTTCCTATTGGGGGATTCACGCTGCGCGTTCCTTTGGCCTTTCCGCGCCCCAGATGCACGCGCTCGCCCGCCAAGCCGGCCGCGACCATGCCCTCGCGCTCGAACTGTGGAATTGCGGCGTGCACGAAGCCCATCACATCGCGGCCATGGTTGCCGATCCGGCACAGGTCACCGAATCCCTCATGGAGCGCTGGGCGAAGGATTTCGCCTCCTGGGACGTTGTGGATACCTGCTGCTGCTACCTCTTCATCCACACGGCTCACGGCTGGAAAAAAGCCGTGGAGTGGACCCGGCGGCCCCAGGAATTCGTCAAACGCGCGGGCTTCTCCACCATGGCCTACCTGGCCGTGCACGACAAGGCCGCGCCCGACTCGAAATTTCTGGCCCTGCTGCCCATCATCGAGCGCGAAGCCCACGACGAACGCAATTTCGTCCGCAAGGCCGTCAACTGGGCCCTGCGCCAGATCGGCAAACGCAATCTGCGCCTGAACCGCAGGGCCATCGCCGCCGGGGAGCGCATCCGCCGCCAGGGCACGCGTTCCGCCCGCTGGATCGCCGCCGACGCTCTGCGCGAATTGCGCAGCCCGGCCGTCCAGAAGCGGCTGGCCCAGCGCGCCCGGAGGCAGGCACGGTGATCCAGCTTCCCAGCTTCGCCGGGTTCGCACGCCTCTTCGTGCTTCTCGCCTGGGGCGCGTTCGCCCTCGTCTTCTCTCTGCGCAGAAAGCCGGCTCCGCGTGCGGCCGTGCGCCGCGCGCCCGCGGCCATCGCCGGAATTGCGCTCCAGGGCGCGGGTTTTTTTGCCGTCTGGATGCTCCAGTCCGATGCGTTTCCCGCCCTCGCGCCGCCCCACCTGGTTGTGCAGGTCCTCTCCGTGCTGGCGGCGCTCCTCGCGGCCGCTTCAGACTGGCTGGTGATCGAAGCCGTGCGCACGCTCGGCAAACAGTGGAGCATCCAGGCCCGCCTGATCGAGGGCCACCGGCTGGTGGTCGCAGGCCCGTACGGTTACGTGCGCCACCCGATTTACACCGGGATGCTGGGCCTGCTCATCTCCACCGGGCTGGCCTTCAGCGTGTGGTGGGCCGTCCTGCTGGCCGTTCCGGTTTTTGGGGCCGGCACCGCCATTCGCGTCCGCGCCGAAGAGCGTCTGCTGCTCGGCGCGTTCGGCGACGATTTCGAGGCCTATCGCCGCCACGTCCCCGCCGTCCTGCCCCGCTGGAGCATCCCGCGCGCCTAGCCCTGGCCCCGGGCGCCGACGCCGGAGCGTAGCGCTGGCGTTCATTAGCCATCTCGATTACTATTCGCGCGGGCCGTGGTTCCCTCTCACTCGGGCATGCTCTATAAGATTCTCAGCGCCGCCGTCTACGGCATCGAAGCCAGCCTCGTTGAAGTCGAAGTGGACGTCGGCTCCAGCAAGCCCGGAGAATTCACCGTCGTCGGCCTGCCCGACCTTGCCGTCAAGGAAAGCCGCGAACGCATCAAGTCCGCTGTAAAAAACTGCGGTTTTACATTTCCCATGGCGGACAGCGTAACCGTCAATCTGGCCCCCGCCGATCTCCGCAAGGAGGGTTCCGCCTTCGACCTCCCCATGGCCCTGGGCATCCTGGGCTGCGGCGGCTCCTTCTACGGCAAGCAGATTACCGACTCCGTCTTTCTCGGCGAGCTCTCTCTGGACGGCGGCGTGCGGCCCGTGCGCGGCGCGCTGTCCGCCGCCATCACCGCCCGCGACCGCGGGTATCGCCGGCTCATCGTGCCCGAAGCCAACGCCAGGGAAGCGGCGCTCGTGGAAAAGATCGACGTGTACGCCGTCAAGTCGCTCCCGCAGGCCGTGGACCTCATCACCGCGCCGGAAATGGCCCAGCCCGTCCGCGTGGACAGCCGCGCCATGCTCGCCGAAGCCGGCGCCTATCCCGTGGACCTCCACGACGTGCGCGGCCAGCAGGCCGCCAAGCGCGCCCTGGAAGTCGCCTGCGCGGGCGGGCACAACATCCTGATGATCGGCCCTCCCGGCGCCGGAAAAACCATGCTCGCCAAACGCATCCCCACCATCCTCCCGCCCATGTCGCTCGAAGAAGCCATCGAAACCACCCGCATTCACAGCGTCGCCGGTGTTCTGGAAGACGGACGCGGGCTCACCGCCACACGCCCCTTCCGCTCCCCGCACCACACCATCAGCGACGCCGGCCTGATCGGCGGAGGCGCCGTTCCCCGCCCCGGCGAGGTTTCTCTCGGCCACAACGGCGTGCTCTTTCTCGACGAGCTGCCCGAATTCCAGCGCAACGTGCTCGAAGTGATGCGCCAGCCGCTCGAAGACGGCGTGGTCAATATCGCGCGCGCCGCCATCTCCGTCTCCTTCCCTGCGCGCTTCATGCTTGCCGCGGCCATGAATCCCTGCCCCTGCGGCTATTTCGGCGACTCGGCCCGCGAATGCCACTGCACGCCGCCCCAGATTCAGCGCTACGTCTCGAAAGTTTCCGGCCCGCTGCTGGACCGCATCGATATCCACATCGAAGTGCCCGCGGTGAAGTACCGCGAGCTGCGCGAAGGCGCGCAGGGGGAAGGCTCCTCCGAAGTGCGGGCACGCGTCGTGGAGGCGCGGCATCGCCAGGCCGCCCGTTTCTCCGGCGAAAAACATCTCTACGCCAACGCCCAAATGCCGCCCAAGCTCATCCGCAAGTACGCCGCCATCTCCGCCGAGACGGAGAAGCTCCTGGAGTCGGCCATGGCCCGCCTTGGCCTTTCCGCCCGCGCCCACGACCGCATCCTCAAAGTCGCGCGCACCATCGCGGATCTCTCCGGCTCCGCCGGCATCGAATCAAAGCACCTGAGCGAAGCCATCCAGTACCGCACTCTCGACCGCACCTACTGGGCCTGACCTGCCACCGGCGCGGGTTGACGCCCCACAACGCCCGGCCTAAGATGCTGGTCGAAAACGCCCTGCCCCTTTTTTCGAAATCATGGCCCTTTCTTCCGGTACGCGGCTCGGTCCTTACGAAATCCTCGGCCCCATCGGAGCCGGCGGAATGGGGGAAGTTTACCGCGCGCGCGACACGCGCCTCGATCGCACCGTCGCCGTCAAAATCCTCCCCGCGGAACTCTCGTCGGACCCCGAACGCCGCAAGCGCCTCTCGCGTGAAGCCAAGGCCATTTCCGGACTTTCCCATCCGAACATCTGCACGCTCTACGACGTCGGACATCAGGACGGCACCGACTACCTGGTGATGGAGCACCTGGAAGGCGAAACGCTCGCCGACCGCCTGGAGAAGGGCCCGCTGCCCACCGAGCAGGTCTTGCGAATCGGCATGGACATCGCCGGCGCTCTCGGGGCCGCGCACCGCCAGGGCATCGTGCATCGCGATCTGAAACCCGGCAACATCATGCTCACCAAGTCCGGGGCCAAGCTTCTCGATTTCGGCCTCGCCAAGGCTGTCGCTCCCGCCGTCAATCTCTCCGCGATGCCCACCGCCAGCAAGCCGCTCACCGCGGAGGGAAAAATCGTCGGCACCTTTCAGTACATGTCGCCCGAACAGGTGGAAGGCAAAGAGGTGGACTCCCGCAGCGACATTTTCTCCTTCGGCGCCGTGCTCTACGAAATGGCCACGGGCAAGCGGGCCTTCGAAGGGAAAACTCAGGCCAGCCTGGCCGCGGCGATCCTGGAGCGCGATCCTCCTCCCATGTCGGACCTGGCGCCCATGTCCCCGCGAGCCTTCGATCGGCTCGTGCGCACCTGCCTCGCCAAGGATCCGGACCAGCGCTGGCAGTCCGCACACGACCTGCGTGAACAGATGGCCTGGATCGCGGAGGGCGGAGAGACGCAGCCCGCCCCCCGCGCCGCGGGCCGCCAGGCATCCTCGCCACAGTGGGCCGCCTGGAGCGTCGCGGCGCTGCTCGCCGCTGTGCTCCTGGTTCTGGTGATCCTGCATTTCCGCGCCGCGCCTTCCGCTCTCCAAGTGGTGCACTCCTCGCTTCTTCCCCCGCCCGAAAATTCCTTCACGCCCTACAATTTCGCCATTTCGCCGGACGGCACCCGCCTCGCCTTCGCCGCGGTCGGCCCCGACGGGTTGAACCATCTCTGGATCCGCGTCCTCTCCTCTTCGAGCGCCCAGGAAATCAGCGGTTCCCAGGACGCCACCTATCCCTTTTGGGCCCCGGACAGCCGCCGCGTAGGATTTTTCGGCGAGGGCAAGCTGAGGACCGTGGACACGGCCATGGGTTCGGTCAAAGTGCTCTGCGACGCGCCCGTCGGACGCGGCGGAACCTGGAATCGCGACGGCACCATCGTCTTCGCTCCCAGCGTGGCCTCGCCGCTCCTCCGCATTCCCGACACGGGTGGCGAGCCCGTTGCGCTTTCCGCCCCGCTCGCTTC
>Ga0335081_10008160_pt1 | contig 16786 bp, 13 predicted proteins | sample Lox_Sample_35_FD_206713 | JGI IMG/M metagenome (GOLD analysis project Ga0335081, IMG submission 206713) | Soil microbial communities from Loxahatchee National Wildlife Refuge, Florida, United States - Lox_Sample_3.5 | ecosystem: Environmental > Terrestrial > Soil > Wetlands | place: USA... | reverse complement strand
GGCAAGCAGCCGGGCGCATACAGATACGCGCGCCGTGGTGGTCAGGCCGGAATACACCCCCGCCCAACCTCTCGCCAGGTACGCCCAGGTCGCGGCTTTGCTCGCGTACTCTGTGGAGACCTGCCGGTCGTCAACCAGTAATGCGTGCGTGCCCAGGATCCGATCGAGATCATCTGCATTTGCCACCGGCTGAAGGTCCACGAGGCGGTTGGCCTGCATCTGCTCCGCCGAAGCCGGTTCGCCGGTTTCAGCACTCCCGGCGGCGGCAACGTATTGCGGCCCGATGAAAGCGCATTCCAGGAGTCCCAATGCGAGAGCGACCTTGCGAAGGTCGTCGTCGTTAGCGCCCTCTCCGCCCTCAATGCATTCGATCGTCCGCCTGGTAACGCCGGCCTCCTTGGCCAGAGTCGCCTGTTCCCATCCCGCGAGTACCCGCTGTTCGATGACAGCGAGCGCAATCTCCGCCAGGGTCAGGCATCGGCAAACGCCTTTTCGTCGGTCCTGCGCCGTGGGGTTCAAAAGCAGGCCCTCCAGACTGATTGTCACCGACTGATGGCGGGAATCAATGGCCTGTTCGCCCCGGATTGGTACCTTTCCGCCGCGGGAGTAGTACGAATGCCGCATTCGGCCGCGAGAACCCACCCGCGACTGCGGGATTCTCCCTGCTCCTCAGCCGAAAGGTTGGTCGATCGCCGGGCTCTGCTTGCTGAAAGTCTGTGCGCCGTGCTCCGTGATGTACAGGCAATCTTCCAGCCGCACGCCGAAATCGCCGGCCACGATCATCGGCTCGTCGCTGAAGCACATTCCCGGTTCGAGGCGGGTCTTGTTGCCGCGAACCAGGTAGGTCCATTCGTGGATGTCGAGGCCAATGCCGTGCCCGGTGCGATGCGGCAGCCCGGGCACCTTGTAATCCGGCCCCAGCCCGTAGTCGGTAATCACCTTGCGCGCCGCGGCGTCAAGCGATTCGCACGTCGCTCCCGGCCTGGCCGCCGCGAGCGCCGCGTCCTGCGCTTTCCGTTCCAGCGCCCAAATCTCGCGCTGACGCGCCGAAGGCTTGCCGAACACGACGGCGCGCGTGATGTCCGACTGGTAGCCGTCCACGCTGCAGCCGTCATCGATCAGGACCATGTCGCCTTCCTGGAGCTTTTGCGCCCGAATGCTGCCGTGCGGAAATGCGGTGTTCACGCCGAAGCTCACCGCGGCGTTGCCCGCAAACCCCAGCACGCGATAGGCTGCCGCGATATTCGCGCTCAACTCCTGCGGGCTCATGCCCTCGTGGAGGGTTGCCAGCCCCGCGCGGTAAGCCGCAATCGTGACGTCGGCCGCATGCTGCATCAGAGCGATTTCCGCGGGCGACTTGATCATCCGGCATCCCGCGGTCACCAAATCGGCATTGACGAATTCGGCGGTCGGCGACTTCTTGCGGAGGCCGTCAAACACCGAGAAACGCACCTGCTCTTCGAGGCCAATGCTTCCGGATGACACGCGATCCTTGAGCGTCTGTGCGATCACGCCGAAAGGCCCGTCATCCGCGGCAAACGTGCGGACTTCGCCCCCGATCGTGATGGCATCGTGCGCGCCCTGGCCTTCGGCCGCGGGCACAATCCACGCGAGTTCCGCATTGGACGGCAGCACCAGCCCATAGACCTGGCGCGTGCCCGTGAAATAGAACATGCTCGATCCGCGCTCCATGAAGATGGCGCCGATCTGGTGCTCGTGCATCAGCCGCCGCGCCTTTTCGATGCGCGCCCGCCGCTCGTCGAGCGTAATCGGCTGGACGCCATCGGTCATGGGCTGCAGCTTGCGAATGGATTCGGGGACGGGGGAAGGCTGCGCGCCCGCGAGCGCGGCGGATGCGATGCCGAGGAAGCTGCGACGATTCATCAGGGTTGTGTCCATTATGCCCATGCCCGCCGGAGCTTTGCCAGCGCTTATCTCATTACGCAATCTTCATGTTCGGCCCTTTGTTCGCAGGCAGTAGACAGGAGTGTGTCTGCAGAGTCAAATGCTGCCCGTGGAACCGGTGGGAATAGAGCGCTTCATCCTCGGCAGGTACGTCAGCGTTACTGCAGCGCACGCTGCCGGGAGGCCGCCCGCAGATGGTCGCGCTGGAAGGCACAGCAGAGACACCGGGTGCGGTGTACTACGCGACGAAACTGAGTCGGGCCTCGAATGCGAAGTCGAAGCGGGTTCTCGGGTGGAAACCGCGACGATTGGAGTTTCTGGAGGCGTAAGTGGCTGTGGGGAATGTCGAAGGTTGTGGTGGTCATGGCCGAAGGCGGCAGTTCGCGTATCTTCTGTGCGGAGCATCGCGGCATGTGTTCTTGCAGGAGGGATGGACGCGTCGCACGATTTCCAGTAGTCAGGCCGGCCGATCAACTTCCAGCTCGATCTCGTTGGCCAGACGGGTTGTCAATTTGTCAATCTGTCGAAGCAAAGGAACGAAGGTTGCACCGTGCTCCGAGAGCAATAGCCGCGATTCGTCCGCGCGACAGGATTCCAGAGTCTGCCCCAGGAGTGCGGAGGAGTCTGCCGACACAGGTCTCCCTTGCGACGTCTTACCCTCCATTCGATCCGCTACATTCTCAAGCATCTGAGCAGAGCACTCATCGTACGCCCGAAGAGACACCATCACAGGTTCCGGCAGTTCGAAGCCTGGCAATCGAAGACGGTACTTGAGGGTAGCACCCCGCATGATGAAGAGTGCCCGTAATTGTGGTTGCCACCTCCGGATGCGGTCGCGCAAAGCCAGGTCGTGGCGCCGCGAGGGACCGAATTCGAGAAGAACCCCGTCGGCAAGCGATCTCACGTTATCGAATCTAGTGTTGATCGTATCGTGAAGGGCGGTGGTACGGCGGATCGCAGAGCGGAAGTCAGCTAAAACCGGTTCCCGTGCGAACTGAGCTAACAGACGCAAAGTGGAGATAAACACCCTTTTCATCTCGACGCTCGCCGGAGCGCTCCAGAGTCGATCGAATATCAACCACATTACAAGAAGCCCCAGGGCGACCCCGGCAACGCGGTCCCTAGCCACGGAGAGCGACGTCTCCCTCGCGAACTTCTGCATGTTGATCACGAAGTAAACCGCACCAAGTTGCAGCCCGAAGAATGACAAACGGGGGCTGGAAGTCATGAACCAGGCGGCTAGCGCTGTGACGAGCGAGAAAAGAACAGTGAATCCCGCAATCGAATCGAGGTATGGCAGAATCAACACCTGGCTGCCGATGCCGATTAAAATGCCGCCCACCACGAATCCGGCGAAGCGCAGGACCTGTCTCTGCCGGGATGCACCGATGGTGGACACCGCAGTCACGAAACAGGTGAGCATCACCGCTACGCCCATGCCGGGCCAGTCGATTGAGTTATAGATGAAGTAGCAGGCGCTCACTGCAAAGCACCCTCTAAGCGCGAACCGGAAGTGCTCCGGGTTGACGAAGGCGTCGGCGGCGAGGAGCCGTGACCGCGGAAACTCTTCTGAAGGCGCTTGATACTCGTCGATTGATCGAGAACCTGCAAATGCTTGAGGGATTAGCGCGACTGTGTCTTCCATCTCACGCAGTAATGGGGCACGGTGCGGTTCATCTTCGGTGCTGACCTGAATCGGGCCTGGAATCCGCCGGCAGGTTAAATCGTTACGGATGCTCGCGACGGCCGCCGCCAGGTTCCGCAAATGCTCCCGATCCATGCTGGAAGGCTCAAAACTGAGCTGGGTTAACGCGGTCGTAATATCTACGAGGCTCCCAACCAGCGCCACAACACCGCTCATCTGTGCCCTGTACTGGAGCGAATAATCCGAGCGCCGCAAAGCGCGCCGCAATGTTGATGTTCCGAGCATGCCCAGCCGGATGACCTTCTCTTCAGTAGCCTGATCCGTCGGCCGCCCCTCCGAGTAGCAAATCAGCACGCTGTGAATCGCGGCCAAACGATCGGCGACGGGCAGAACGATATCATCTCCAGGCCGAGCACGTCGAAAGACCAGTTCTACTCCCGAGGTAACAACGACCGCGATCAACGCCACCAATAAAAGGTAGAGCGTGTCCTCGACGTTGGTCTCGGCTCCCACATGCCTGTCCCAGATGGAAACGGCGATGGAGATCACCAGGGCCAACCCCACGAACCCCCCGTAGTTGGTTACTACCGTGAGCGCATAGAAGGCCAGGAAGAGCGAACCTATGTTCCAGAGAAAATGAAGCGGTGGGTTGCTGATGACAAATTGGGCGGAGATCAGTATATAGGCCACGGCCGTTGCGGAAAGAACGAGTACCGTTCCCGCCGAGTTCAGAGTGGATCGAGGGCTTTCCCGCGAGATGAGCAGTGCATAGATGCCACCCAAGAACGCGTAAGGAATGCGAAACGTGTTGCAGATAATCATGATGAGAGTCGCAGCGAGAACCGTACGCGCCACTGTCCAGGCTCGGCCTGGGTACGGAGCGAGCTCATGTCTAAGGAATCCCCACAGCCAGGCCAAAGGCCGGGGTAGCTCTCGCAGTTCGTGCGCGAGGGTTCCCACTTCAACGTCCTCGAATCACGACAACCGCTGACTCGCTCACTCGAAACAAGTCTTCGGAAGGGTTGTCCACACGCACCCGGACCGGGTAGCGGCTGGCCAGGTGCACCCAGTTCAGAGTTCTCTGCACGTCTGGGAGGACTGATGCCAAACGGCCGACCACGTCCGCATCCGGAGTAACCCCAAAGCCGATGCTGTCCACCACGCCCGTGAAGCGAGTATCCGGCTTGGACATCACGTAGACCTCGGCCCGCATTCCGGGAGCGATGTGCTGCAGCTGGCCCTCACGAAAGTTGGCGACCGCCCACCAGGTGCGCGCGTCGATCAGCGTGAACACCTGCTGGCCGATGTGTGCGTAGGCGCCTTCTGAAATCGTCAGATTCGTGACGCGCGCCGCAAACGGCGCATAGACCCGGCAGTTGTTGAGGTTGTAGCGCGCTGTCTCTACAGCCGCTGCTCTTGCGCCGCGCAGGTTGATCAGTGGTTCAAGCGTGGTCACCGCATTCTCGGCTTGTTCGTGCTGGGCCTTGCTCTCTAGCAGCATGGCCCTGGAGTGTTCCTGTTGAGCCAACATGGACTGCAATCCTGCCCGCGCCTGCTGGAGTTGAGATTCCGCCTGCTTCAGCGCCTGAGCCTGCGCAACCTCCGAGGTCCTCGCCCGATCCACTTGATCCACGGTGACAAACTGCTTGACCAGCAGGGGCTCAACTCGATGCAGGTTATTACTCGAATAGGTCCACTCCGCGGTGGCGCGGCTCACGCCCTGTTCGGCGTTTGCCACATCGGCCCGTGCCTGATCCACCGCCGCCGCCGATCGAGTCACGTCAGCTTCCGTGCCTTGAATATTTGCCTGGGAAACGGAAACGGCGCTCACAAGCGCCGCGATTTTCCGCTGCTCATCCACGATTTGACCCTCGAGAGCCGCCTGGTCAGAAATGGCCTTCTCCAGAGCGTATCGATAGGGCCGGTCATCGATTTCGTAAAGCAGGTCCCCCTGCCTCACAGACTGGTTGTCGTGCACGTTGAGACGCAGGATCGGGCCTTCGACCTGAGGGGCAATTCCGATGAAATTGGCGACTATCTCGGCATCATCGGTTCGGGGATAGGAGTTTACGTGGTAGAGCACCAGAATCCCCAGCAGCACGGCGCCAATCACGATGGCAGCGCTCAGCACACCTCCGAGCACTTTCCCAATGTTCGTATCGGTGTTGGGCGTCATCGGCATTTTCTCCTTATCGAAACAGCGCGAGCCAAAGCCCGAAAGCAAGGAGTGCCGTCAGGCTTGGATAAGTCAAAACCGGAAGCGCGATCACAATATGAAGGCGGACGAGGAGCCATCGAGCGGCTGCCGTGAGCGCCAGGCCCAACGCCAGGCACACAAGCCACGCTGGAAAGAACGACCCAAGGACGTCGAAAGAAGGAGCCCGCCCGCAACCCGCCAAGAAGAACGCTGCCAGCATCAACCCCCACCCCGAAATGCGACGGCATGCATTAGTGCTCATGGCGTGGGGTTCCTTGTCTTGGATTGGATAGATTCGCTTGAACGGAATGCCAAATCCGCCAAGGCGGTTAAGACCTGCGTCCGCGCCAGGACATCCGCCGAGCGGGCTTGGGCGAGAACCTTCTGCGCAGCAGTGACGTCCAAGAGGTTGCGAACGCCGTAATTGTAGGATTCAAGGGCGGCCGCATAGGACTGGGTGGCGGAGTCCAGCAGCGCGGTGGCCGCCTCGCGCTGGCGAAAGGCGGTGTTCAAATTCGAATAGGCGGTCCAAACTTCGTCCTCGATAGTGTCGCGCGCAGCACTGACTTGCGACCGGGCCCTACGGGTTTCCGCTTCCGCCTGCATCAAGCGGCTTCGACGCGCGCCTCCGTCGAATACGCTCCAGTTCAAGCTCAGGACAACTCCCCCGGTTAAGTCCGCCGTATGTCCCCAAGGCAGGGCTTGCTGCAGTATGTAAAGCGACTGAGCGGTCGGGTTCGCTCTCAAATTCAAGCTGGGATAGTACGCGGCCCGCGCCTCTTTCTCCTGCGCCTGCGCCAGGCGGACGCCGGCCAACTCGGCCTGGAGGTCCGGGCGTTGATCGAGAGCGCGATCGATCACCTGCTCGACGGTCTCGCCGATCGACTTGGGAGTGGGCACCTCGCTCAGCGGCTGGACGTGAATCGATGTAGCGGCAGGAGCGCCCAGGGACGTGGCTAAATCACCCCGCGCGATCTCCTCCGCGCCTAGCACCGCCTGCAGATCATATTGCGATTGCGCGGTGGCACTTCGCGCCTCCAAAACGTCGGGCAGGGTTGCCAAGCCATTGCGTAGCCGCTCCTCCGCGGCTTGTTGCACCGCCTCCGCATTGGCCAAACTCGCTCTAGCGGCGGTGTCCTGAGCTGACGCATTCAGCAGGCGATAATAGGCCTGCTGAACCTGAAAGATGAGTCTCCGGTGAACGTCGTTAAAACCGAAGTTCGCTGCGAGCAGTCGTGCGCTCTCCGCCGCGATTCGGCCGCGACGGGCCCCGAAGTCAAAGATTGTGTAATTGAGATCCAGGGACACCTGAGCCGCCGGAACCGTGTGGCGGTAGAACCGGGTGCCAAGTGGAATCTCCTCGCGATCGACTCCCGAGAGCGCCACAGCCGATAGCGTCGGATACAGTTCGCTCCGTGCGATCCCAAGAGTTGCTGCCTGGGCGCAGGCGTTTTCCCAGGCCACTCGGGTCTCCGGATTGTGGGCCTCAGCCAGATCAACCAATTCCGCGAGGGAATAGGCCTTATCGGCCTCGACCAGGAAAGCTGATTGATGGGCGCGATCCGCGCCACTCAGGGTCCACCGTTTATCGGAGCTTAGCCATGGCCGATCCGGCGAGGCCGGCGGACCCTGAGAATAGAGCGCGGTAGCAGCCATCACGATCACGAGGGGAATCGTCATTCGAACCGGCGCCCTGAACGTCAATGACGCTGGGGACAATCCGCACCCTTTTTTGCGAACTCTCAACCAAGACTCCGGTTCGACATCAATTTGCTGCACTAATTCGATCCCCCCACGGCAACGATCATCAAACTACACCGATCTCTGACGCTGACCTTTCACGGCGACGAGTTCGACAGCGAATCTTCCGGTTAAGACGGGACGACTACGTTGTCACCGGCGCAGTTCCATCGATACCCACGAAGACCCACGAAGAAATCGAAAGAGTTTGCGCCTAGTCGCGAATGCGACGTCCTCTTCCTGATGACACCGTCTGGCCAACTCAGCCGAATCAAGCTGCATTCGAGAACTGCCGAACACGTGCCCAACACCAGGCTGTTCAAACGCTGAAGCTCCGCGCGAGTAGCCGAATCGATGGCAACAGGCCGCCGTTGTTCAGGCAGCAGCATCCTGGGCAACCCTGTCGACTTCCCGGATAAGACCGGTCTCCACGTCGAGAATAAAGCCCCGCACTGGAACGTCTTTGGCAATCCACGGATGTGATCTGACCTTCTTCATCTGTTCTCGCGTGTTCTGCTCGGGGTCCTTGTAAGAGAAGAAGCGCATCGGAGCGGGCGACGCGTCGCCGGTTAAAGCAGTGAGTTTGGCGTTCAGCTCTTCGTCTGTGAATGTCGTGAATCCGCAGCCGGTGTGATTGAGGAGCATGATCTCCGTCGTTCCGAGGACGCGGGTGGAAACGACAAGCTCTCCGAGCACATCTTCGGTCACCGCCGGCCCGCCGGTTCGGATAACGTCGAGATCGGCATGCGGCAGCCCCAGGATTTCAGGGAGGTCTGAAAGTCGGGGATCCATGCAGGTCACGACTGCGATTTTGGGGGTTGGATGCGCCCCCAGTTTTCGATCATGCTTCTTAGCATACGTCTGGTTTGCTTTTAGTGCTTTGTCGATAAGACTCATAGCCTATCTCCATGTTGGATGTGTGGCCGGCCAGAGGAACCCAGCAGCGGGTGCGGCCCCGGCCACCTGAATCACTGATTGCACGTACGTGGCCTTCGGAGCAGCACGTTCTTGGCTCGCGAACTTGCCGCTGCTGCTACAACATACGGAAGACGCTCGCCGGTTTCAGGACAACGCGGGTCACGACAGTTGGCGAATATCCGACACCGCATTTGGTCGGATCCGATCTGCGTTCACGTTATTCCGATGTGCGCGCCCGCGCAGTCCGGAGGGGATGGTGAGAACGCTCATTGTTGACACGCTACGCGTTCTCGAGACTACCGAACGGATCGTCGACCAGATTGCCGAGGGTGTCGATCTCGCCTTTCGTGTCGGCGAATTGGAAGACTCATCCCTGGTGGCGCGCCGGATCTTGACCTACCGCCACCAGCTCGTGGCGAGTCCGGGGTACCTGCAGAAGCACAAGCCTCCAAAAACACCGCAAGAATTGCTTTTACACCGGCTGCTCGCCTTCTCCTTCTGGCGGCCCGAGAACACCTGGAAGTTCACTCGCGCGAACGGAAAGGACAAAGCATCGATTACTTTCAAGCCGTATTTGGCGATCTTCCGCCCATCGTCCAACCTGAGCTTCTCCGATCGAGACGGCTGGTCGAGGTCATGCCAATATGGTGTTTTGCGATATTTCACCTGTCCCTATGTCATCTTGGAAATCGTTTCGTTCCCCGGCCCGTTCGCGTCTTTAAAGATTTCGCCGCCAAGATGGCGCCCGCTCTGTTCCCGTCTCTCCCCGTGTGGGGGTTAAGAAGTTTTGACCCACGAGAGGTCCGCGGTCCGTGCGAGACAGAGTATTCATAACCTAAGCTCGCGCCGGCCGCACACTCTTTTCGGCGATGTTCTGACAGAGGTCTACGGCTACGCAGAATCGCGAAAGGTCATTCGGACGGGCCTCGGCTCGCTGGTGCTGTTCGTGATCATGATCGAAGGCGAAGATGAAATTGGTGAGCAGCCGCATGGCAGGCTGACCGCGGCAGTCCTGGATGGCGGTCATACCGGGCGAACTACAATCGGGCACGAGTGCCCGCGCCACGCTCAGTCTCGCCTAATCTTTTCTCGGGGGTGCCGGTGTTTTGCTGGCGAACAGCAGGTTGGAGGGCATTTTCCGGAAGCCGTAGCCGATCTGGAAATTGAGGGGCTTGCGATCGGGTTCCGCATATGCCGCCCGCAGGTCGGGCTGCTCCAGCCATCGAAAGCTGCCGTATGGGCGATTATATTCTCCGAAGAGCTGGACGTGCCATGGTTGCTCACGGAAGTAGTGAAAGGGAATTCCGGAGTCGTCCTGGAGTACCGCAGCGCTCTTCGACAGCACTTCATTGCGGATCATGGAAAACTCGTCACGATGGGTCATGTACGAAGTGGCCTTGAAGTAAGTGGTCACTCCCTTCAGCCCGTCGAGGTACTTCAGGAAGCCCTGGTTGTCGCGCATCTTGACGTCGGAGAGATTGATCGAGAAGTAATAGAGCTGGTGGATGGAACGATCGGCATCTGTCTGGAACTCGATCTGGACTCCGCGGTTGCCGATTTCGCCCGGGGGGATTTCTCCCCGGGCCACGACTTTACCGTCGGGGGCGATGCGCACCATGCGATACCCCAGAATGGTATGGCCGCTCCTCACCAGCAACTCCGCGATGGGTGAGAACAGGCCGTCGGTCACCTGCCCGCGGAACTGCCGGTCCATCATTCGCGTGATGAAGAAACTGCGTTGCAGTTCGTCGGAGAGGGTGACACGAGTCTGTTCGAGCGTCCTTGCCAGATTCTTACTAAGTTGCTTCATGGTGGGCAGAGTGCCGGGCGGTTCCAGGGCCACCAGAACATAGGTCGGGTTCTTCGGAAAGAACACCGTCAGCATGAGCGCGTCGGGTCCACTGAAGGGATAGAAGACCAGAGACTGCGGAATCGCGCCGCCCGCCAGTTCGTGGGCTTGAAACGCCCGCATCCCCGGCAAGGTCCTGGTGTCGATATTGTCCCAAGCCTTGTCGAGCGCCCGACGATGTTCGATCCAGACCGGATCTTGCTCCAATTCCGCAAACGGACTGTCCGGAGTGCCGGAGAGTCCGGCGAGGAAGCGCGCGACGTCGTTGGCTTCCCGCGAATGCGGAACGGGCTCCGGCGGGGGCTCCGCCGGTTTGGCTTGTGCGACTGCCGTAGGGGACGGCCGGCTGCAAGAGAGCAGCACTAAAGCTAGTGAGGCTCCCAGGATTTTTCGCCAATCGAGGCTGGTTTGGCGGATCACTACGTTACGAGAATTACGAAAAAACATGGACTGCTTCTTACAATATAAATCGATTCCCGGCACAATTGTGGGAAAACCCGCGGCGTGCTATCACCGGAATCCTACCCCGATCAGGACAACACCGAGTTCGCGGAGGTCAGGAGGTGGGGTGAACGTCCGATCCACCCGGATTTCGATGGTGGCGCTCGGTCCGGAGGTCTGTACCGGGCCGTTCGACGAGATTTCGTACTTTCCGGGTGCGGGGAAGGTCTGAGAGGCAACTTCCTTTTCGTCGAGCAGCAGCGTTACTTGCCGCGCCGGGGCGTTGTCGGGAATGTAGAACGTCGCGCTCAGCGGGGTTGGTACAGCGGGGCTTTTCAGGACGACGATGCCGCTGCGCGACATCCAATGATCATCCGGCCAGATACCGGACAGGACGTGCGCCCGGATGGCAGGATCGCCCATCGTCAGATACTCCCGGGTGGGGTGCCGTTCGCCCACTTCCTCCGCGTGAACGCGATCAATCGGTCCGGACGAGAGGCCAAACGGCCAGACGCCCTTCAATACCGTCGAGTAGCCGGAATGCGTTTCCAGCCCGATGATCCGCAGGGGAACGGCCGGCCGGATCTCGACCGTGCTGATGACGGGCAAGAGGGGTGCGTTGACCTGGACCTGATGACCCAGTTCGCTCCACACCACGAGATCGCCGGTCCGCAGGCGCTGCGTTTTGGTGAGCGGCAGGGCCCCCTCGGATTGCATGTAGTACCGGAGGCCCCACTCGTCATCCACCCACACCCTCTGCCGCGCGGCTCGCTCGCGCAGCCCGGCCGCGACTTTGCGGTAGCCGTCCCAGTGCTGAAAGTTGACGGTGGAGAGTCCCAGCCCGAGAGCCAGTTGTGCTGTAAAGCCGACCGCCAGCCATTTCGGATTCAGCCGGGAAGCCAGCAGCGCGAGCGGGGCTGCGACCGGCAGCAGGTATCGCGCCGAGCCCGCAAAGAAGACCGCCAGGATTCCCGCGAAGAAGATGCCGGTCCACGCGATCAGAAACAGGGTATCGGGCTCACGCCGCTTGCGCCAGGCGCCGGCCAGTGCGCCGGGCAGGAGCGCGGGGAAGACGAGAAAGCAGAAGTGCAGCAGCAGCGCGGCCCGCGCCTTGGGGTCCCAGAGATTGAAGCGCGTGAGATAGCCACTGAGCAGTCCGGCTGGCAGCGATCCGGTGGAGAGCCGCTCAAAAAGTTGCCACGCGACAATTGTCACGGGAGGCACGAAGATGGCGAGCCAGGCGCTGCGGTCCTGGCGGCGAAAGAGCCAGACCCACGCGCCCAGGATGGGGGTGAGCAGGAAGGCTTGCGGCAGCGAGGCGGTCATCGCGGCCAGCACCAGGAACAGGCAGGCGGGCAGCCGATGCGACGGGAATAGCGCCACCGCCGCCATCCAAAAGGCGAGGAACGGAAGATCGGTCTCGAGCGAGTTGCCGTTCACCACGAAGACCGGTACCGCAAGGAAGAGCAGGCTGGCCCAAAGCGGGTGCGGCGAGAAGCGCCGCGCCAGAGACCACATCGACGCCGCCGCGATCAGCGAAAAGATGGTGTACGCGGCGTGGAACGGAATCTCGCGGACGTCGCCGAATATGGCGAGCAGACCGGCGAGCATCCAGGCATCCATGGGACCGTGCGGATGGCCGCGCAGATCTACCAGCGCACCTTGGAAGACGTACCTGGTGTTGTCAGGGTGGAGGGGCTCAATGAGGGCGTGAGCCGCTTCATGCAGATAGATCGGGTCGTCGCCCTGAATAGCCTGGTTCCAGAAAGGAATTCGGATCGCGAGGACCAGCCCGAACACCACCCAGAGCCCTCGCCGCGAACCCCCAATCCCCTCGCGCTTTGGCGGGCCTGACCCCCAACCCCTGTCTTTTACCCCTTCCATCGGAGCACCGGCTTGCGCGCGGCGGTGACTTCATCCACCTTGCTCGTCCGGGTGCCATGCGGCGCGTTCTTGACCAGTTGCGGATCGCTCTCCACTTCCCTGGCGATGGAGATCATGGAGTCGATGAACTGATCGAGTTCCATCTTGCCTTCGGTCTCGGTCGGCTCGATCATCAGGGCGCCATGGACGATCAGGGGAAAACTCACGGTGTACGGATGGAATCCGTAATCGATCAACCGCTTGGCGATCTCGCCGGTGCGGACTCCGAGTTTCGCCTGGCGATCGTCGCTGAAGACCACTTCGTGCATGTTGGGCTGCGAATAGGGAAGATCGAAGTACGGCTCGAGTTGCTTGCGGATGTAGACGGCGTTGAGTACCGCATCGACGGTGGCATTGCGCAGTCCCGGACCGCCGTGCGCCAGGATATAGGCCAAGGCGCGCACCAGGACTCCGAAGTTGCCGTAGAAAGCCTTCACCCGCCCGATGGAGTGCTTGCGCTTGTAGTCGTAAGCCCAGCGCTTGCCGGAGCGCTTGAGGCGCGGCGTCGGAAGAAACGGCTCCAGCACCTTTTTCACCGCAACCGGGCCGGCGCCGGGTCCTCCTCCGCCGTGCGGAGTGGAGAACGTCTTGTGGAGATTGAGGTGCATCACGTCCACGCCGAAATCGCCGGGGCGCGCGATGCCCACCAGCGCATTCATGTTGGCGCCGTCCATGTAAAGCATGGCGCCTTTGGCGTGCAGGATCTCGGCCGCGTGAATGATGTTCTCTTCAAACACCCCGAGGGTGTTGGGATTGGTCACCATCAGGGCCGCGACGTCGCCGGTGACGATGCGCTCCAAAGCACTGACATCCAGCACACCCGTTTCGCTTGACGGGATGTTCTCGATGGCGTAACCGGCAATCGCTGCGGTGGCGGGATTGGTGCCGTGCGCGGAATCGGGAATGAGAATCTTCTTGCGCGGGTTGCCGCGCTGCTGCAGCAGGGCGCGGACCAGCAGAATGCCGGTGAGCTCGCCGTGGGCGCCGGCGGCCGGCTGGAGCGTCACGGCGTCCATGCCGGTGATCTCCGCAAGCGCCGCCTCGACGCGCGCCATTACCTCCATGCAACCCTGCGAGAGGGCTTCCGGCTGATACGGATGCGCCCACGCCAAACCTTCGGTGCGTGCCACCAGTTCGTTGATCCGCGGGTTGTACTTCATGGTGCAGGAGCCCAGCGGGTACATGCCGTAATCGATGGCGTAATTCCAGGTGGAGAGGCGCGTGAAGTGCCGGATGGCCTCCACTTCGCTGACTTCGGGGAAGCCTTCAATTTCCCCGCGGACGTTGTCGGCGCCGAGCGCTTCGGCCGCGTCCACCGGCGGAACATCGAGGTCAGGAAGCTGATAGGCCATTTTGCCGGGTGAGCTGCGCTCAAACAGCAGGGACTCGTTCGGAGAGATGTGACTGCGGACCTTGGTGATCATGCCATCACCTCCACCGTGCTCCGAGCGAAGATTTCGGCCACAGCGTCCAGGTCCGCGCGCCGCGACATCTCGGTGGCGCAAACCAGCATCGAATCGGCCAACTCCGGGTAGAAGCGGCCCAGTGGCAGGCCGCCGATGATTTTCTTCTTCAGCAGCGCCCGGTTGAAGTCATCGGGCGACTGGCCGTCCAGCTTGACCACGAACTCGTTGAAGAACTTCCCACAGAAGCGAGGCTTCAGTTTTCCAGCCAGGTAGTGCGCCTTGGCGAGATTCTGCACGGCGAGTTCGCGCAGTCCCTGCTTGCCGTAGACCGTCATGAACACGGTGGCCATCAGGGCGATGAGCGCCTGGTTGGTGCAGATATTGGAGGTGGCCTTCTCGCGCCGGATGTGCTGCTCGCGGGTGGAGAGCGTGAGGCAGAAGGCGCGGTTGCCGCGCGAATCGGTGGTTTGTCCTACCAGCCGTCCGGGCATCTGCCGGATGAACTTTTCCTTGGTGGCGATGATGCCGGCGAACGGCCCGCCATAACAGGGCGAGATGGCGAACGATTGCAATTCGCCGGCGACGATATCGGCATCCGCGGGTGGCTCCAGGATGCCCAACGATACTGCTTCGGTAAAGATCACCACCAGCAGGGCTCCGCGCTTGTGAGCGATTTCGGCAGCAGCCTTCACCTGGTCCACGATGCCGAAGAAATTCGGAGACTGGACGATTACGGCGGCAGTAAGATCGTCCATCTTCTTGTCGAGCTCTTCGAGGTCGATGGTGCCGGCTTCGGGCACGTAGCCGAATTCCTCCACGGGCATTCCCTGGTTCTTCGCGTACGTGCGCAGCACCTCGCGATACTCCGGGTGGACGGAGTTCGCGATCAGCACCCGCCCCTTGCCGGTGGCGCGGACGGCCATCATCGCCGCTTCGGGCACGGCGGTGGAGCCGTCGTACATCGAGGCGTTGGCCACGTCCATGCCGGTGAGCTGGCAGATCATGGTCTGGAATTCGAAGATGGTAGTGAGTGTTCCTTGGGCGATCTCGGCCTGGTACGGGGTATACGAGGTAAGGAACTCGCCGCGCGCGACTACCGTGTCCACGAGCACGGGACGGTAATGATGGTACACGCCCGCGCCGAGCAACGAGGCATACCCGTTGGCATTCTCCGCGGCGCGGTCGCGAAAATACTGCACGATTTCGTATTCGGAGATCCCCGGCGCCAGATCGAGCGGGCGTTTCAGGCGGACCGCTTCCGGCAGGTGGGCGAACAGCTCTTCGGGTGAACTCACGCCGCAGGCTTCCAGCATCTGGCGGCGCTCAGATTCGGACTTCGGAAGATAGCGCAACTACTTTTCGGCTCCTACGTAAGTTTGATAGTCGGACGCGGTCATAAGATTCTGAAGCTCGCCAGGCGCGCTCAGCCGGATCTTCACCAGCCAGGCCGCGCCATGGGGATCTTCATTCAGCTTCTCGGGCGAGTCGGCCAGCGTGCTATTGACCTCCGTCACTTCCCCGCTCACGGGCGAATAGATATCGGAGACCGCTTTGACGGATTCCACCGAGCCGAGCGACTTGCCCTGCTCCACGCGGGACCCGACCTTCGGCAGGTCTACATAGACGATGTCACCCAGTTCCTCTTGAGCATGGTCGGTGATCCCGACGGTAGCGGAGTCCCCTTCCGCGAGGACCCACTCGTGTTCCTTGGTGTAGCGAAAGTTTTCTGGATACATGCTATTTGGCTCGTTTGTAAAAGGGAGTCTCAACGGTGACGGCGTCCACCGGCTGGTTGCGGATCAGGATCTGGATCGCCTGGCCGGGCTGCGCGTGCGCGATCGGCAGGTAGCAAAGCCCGATGTTCTTACACAGTGTCGGCGATGGCGATCCGCTGGTGACCCATCCGGCCGGCACGCGGTCGATCGATACCTCGTAGCCGTCGCGTCCGATGCCGCGCCCGCGCATTTCGAAGCCGATCAGCCTGCGGGTGAGGCCTTTTTCTTTCTGGCGAACGAGGGCGCCGCGGCCGATGAAGTCGCCCTTGTCGAGCTTGACGATCCAGCCCAGGTCGGCTTCGAGCGGCGAGATGGAGGCGTCGATTTCGTGCCCGTAGAGCGCCATCTTGGCTTCCAGGCGCAGGGTGTTGCGCGCGCCCAGGCCGCACGGCTTGATTCCGAACTCGGCGCCGGCATCGAGCACCAGGTTCCAGATGCGCTCCGCTTCGGCGGGAGGCACGTAGATCTCGTAGCCATCTTCGCCGGTGTATCCGGTATGCGCGATGCGAGCTGGTGTACCCGCCACTTCTCCATCGGTGAACCAGTAATAGCGGATCGCGCTAAGGTCCACAGGGGTCAGCTTCTGCAGGGTGGCCAGCGCCTTGGGTCCCTGGATGGCGAGTTGCGAGTAGCGAGGGCCGGCATTCTCCACTTCGGCGTCGAAGCGGTTGGCGGAGCGGATGTGCTCGAAATCTTTGTCCTGGTTGGACGCGTTGACGCACAGGAAATAATGATCGTCGGCGACTTTGTGCACCAGGATGTCGTCTACAAATCCGCCGGTTTCGTAAAGCAGTCCGGAGTAATGCGCCTGCCCGGTTTTCAGCCTGGCGACGTGGTTGGTGGTGACGAAATCGGTGAGTTGCGCGGCTTCCGGGCCGCGGATCTCGATCTCGCCCATATGGCTGACGTCGAAGACGCCCACAGCGCGGCGGACGGCATGATGTTCCTCGAGAATGCCGGAGTACTGAACGGGCATGTCCCAGCCGC
>Ga0335081_10008159_pt1 | contig 16787 bp, 12 predicted proteins | sample Lox_Sample_35_FD_206713 | JGI IMG/M metagenome (GOLD analysis project Ga0335081, IMG submission 206713) | Soil microbial communities from Loxahatchee National Wildlife Refuge, Florida, United States - Lox_Sample_3.5 | ecosystem: Environmental > Terrestrial > Soil > Wetlands | place: USA... | reverse complement strand
CAAATCTGGAAGAATACACGACTCGTACCCCAAACTCAGGGAATCCCCGATTGTTTTTTTACACAATTCAGTTTAATCTCTATTTTACTTTTCTCACCAACGTTTTCGCCGGAAAAATTAGAAGCGACTATAGATCCATATGTAAGCCATGAAGGTAATAACAGGATATAATCTAAGGTGCACAGTATGACCATCAAAATACTCCTTGCCGATGATCATAAGATCACGCGCGATGGGCTTCGCGTGCTTCTGCAGGAACAGGCTGATATGGAAGTTATCGGCGAGGCAGACAGCGGGCGCGCTGCCGTGGAGTTGGCCTACAGGTTGGCCCCCGACGTCATCATCATGGATATTTCCATGCCAGTCATGAACGGCATCGAGGCAACGCGCCGAATCGTTGCGAAGGCCCCCCAGATCAAGATAATCGCTCTAACCATGTATTCCGACAAGCGATACGTGGTTGAGATGCTCAAGGCTGGGGCTTTAGGATATGTGAACAAGATGTGCAAGTACGAGGATCTAGCGATGGCGATCCGCACTGTGATAGTGCAAAAAACATACTTCTGTCCTCGTGAACTGAAAACCATTAGCAAAGAGTACACCAATACTCTCCCGAAAAAGCAACCATCGGTTTTCTCGGTCCTGACGCCGAGAGAGCGGGAGGTACTTCAAATAGTGGCAGAGGGGAAGACCACTAGGCAGATCGCGTCTATCCTCAGCGTAAGCGTGAAAACCATTGAAACCCACCGACAGCAAATCATGAAGAAGCTTGGAATAAACAGCATTGCCGAACTCACCAAGTACGCCATCCGCGAAGGCCTGACATCCGTCGAAGGTTGAACAGGGCTGCTCAAATCTCGTAGCGAATTACGCATGATAAAATCAAGGGAATCCCCGATAGATTTTCCGAATATCTTATCTATAATTGGTCTGTTGAAAGGTCCCTCTGGACACTGGTCCCGGAGGACCCGAGGTAATGGGGAAATACCACTCAGACTCACTTGCCGCTAATACCTTAATCAACTCATTAGCAAACTTTACAATCTAAGAAAACAATACGCGTCAATATGTGGTTGTTGTTCATAAATGCCATTACCTCCAAAGCTCTAACGAGATATGAATATAAAGAAAGCTATGAGTAGGGGATTACGTTCAAGATCGTCAAATAATGATGCATGTTCACTATCAATGTTTCAACGCCGTAGTTATTCTTTACACTTGCCCGGATGAGTTTTAAATAATGTTAGTTACACAGCACTCAAAGTTTCAATAAAAAGCTTTATTTAACGTGGAAAGGAGCCATTAATGCGTGCAAATATAAATATATTGTTCAGCCAAAATGTCGTAGTCGCTCCTCTCAAGATTGTGAAAACTGTCCATGTCTTAAAAGATTGCTTAGTGTAAGGACTGTCCTAGGCAGTGCCCTTACAGACTCCCTATTCTTGACTCATGCATAAAGAACGGGGTATTATATTATAGAAAATAAAGGCAGAATGAACCGGCAAGTGATTAGTTTGTCGACCGGGGAAAAATAAAGAAAAATACTACAAAGGCATTGCATAGTTGTTCTTCAACACGAGCTCGGGTATTCATCCTGTATCTCTCGCCCGGCCGCATGTCAACCATCCATCTGAACACGTCAGCATTGACACCGATCCTTCTTGGTTCATCCATGAAAGCCTAATAGTAACGAGAGGCAATGTATGCTCATTAAGATCCTTCTTGCCGACGATCATGCTATCGTGCGCGAAGGACTACGAACGCTCTTCGACAAACAAAAGGACATGAAAGTAGTTGCCGAGGCAAACAACGGTTACAGGGCCGTCCAGTTGGCGCACAAACTTATTCCTGATGTTGTCATTATGGAAATATCCATGTCGCGGATGAACGGCATGGAAGTGACGCGGCGTATCATGAGTAAACACCCCGACATCAAGATTATTGTTCTGTCCCAACACAGTGAGAAGCGATTTATCCAGAATATGTTGGAGGCTGGAGCATCGGGATATGTACATAAGACCTGCGGGTACACGGAGCTCGTGAAGGCAATTCGTGCTGCAATAGCAAACCACCGTTATTTCTGCCCCGTGACAGATATCGATCATCCGGAAAACGAGGCCCGATCATCCCGGCGAGAGCAGAAAGCCACCCGTTTTCCTCTTACAATCCGGGAACGGCAAGTACTCAAACTTTTGGCTGAAGGAAAAAAGACCCAAGAAATTGCGGCCCTTCTCAAGGTCAGCGCGAAGACCATTGAAACACACCGCCTTAATATTGCGATTAAATTGGATACCCACAGCATCGCGCGGCTTACAAAATACGCCATTCGCGTAGGAATAACTACCCTCCTCGACTAATGATCGGAATCAATTAGATGTAGGCTATAATGCCAATCCTGATCCGCGAAAATAGCAGATTATACCTTTCACACTTGGAAGAGCCCGCTGATACAAGTCAACAAAGTCAACAGATTAATAAATGTCACTTCAAGTATTTATAAGATTTACGATGTCTAATCTCATACACCGCAAAACGCACATTTAATTTAACCCCAAAAAAATTTTCTGATATAGTCCTCTGATATCTCATCTCAGGGATTCCCCGATTGTTTTTCTCGCCAGACAGTTTAATATCTATCTTATTTATTTCGCCAAAAAATTTGCATAAAACGTTAGAATCTGGCAAAAGAGGCTTGGGTAACTATAAGGATAATAATAAAAGATATAGAATGAAGTTCACAGTATGACTATTAAATTACTTCTTGTCGACGATGATAAGATCATGCGGGAGGGACTACGCATAATTCTTCAGAAACGAGCCGATATACAAATCATCGCTGAGGCGGACTGTGGGCTCACTGCAGTGGAGCTTGCCTGTAGGTTGGTACCGGATGTTATCGTCATGGATTATTCCATGCCAGACATGAACGGTATCGAAGCAACTCGTCGGATCGTTGAGATGGTCCCCTCAATCAAGACAATCGTTATATCCTTTTATGCCAACGAGAGAAATGTAGCTGAGATGTTAAGGGCTGGGGTTTGGGGTTATGTGGACAAAATCAACATTTTAGAAGAGCTGGAGAAGGCGATCCGCACCGTAACAGAACAAAAAAAATACTTTGATCCTCATGTATTGTAAGACACGATTCCGTAATATTTAAAAGCGCCCATAAAAACAATATTCGACATTCTTAGTCCTGACGTCCAAAGAACTAGAGGTGCTTTACTCAACGGCAGAAGTTAATCCTACAAGTCAAAACTTATGCATTCTCTTCCTAATGATAAAACCCACTGATTATATTGTCTTCGATGGGTATCTGGTTGCAGAACGGCATTTATTCCTTATCGAAAATTATTTGTTTCAAACGCCATCCCTGAAATTGCAGTGTTACCTTGTTTTAATATGTTAATTTCAATCGGGAATTTCCTGATTTTGTCATCGAGAGGAAGCCCGCAGGTATGGCCTGCTTTCGAAGGATTGCTGGGGCTATGCGGCCATTCAACTTCCTTGGGATATTTTTCGGGAGGGAGTTAAGCAATTTTTGCGTATTGAGGTGGAATACTTGAATACGACTGTCCACCCGCATCGGCTGAATATCGAGCACCTATTGGAGTCCGCGGACCATTCATAAAGAGAACAACATGGCCTCAAACCTTGTTATCGATGATGAAGTTGCAATCCGAAACGTGGTGATTTGAAGGTTTTATTTGGAAAGCTATACGAAGCGCCACCGGAGAGCATCAAGTAGGAAGGGTAAACGTGTTTAAAAAAATATATATTCTCAATCTCGAAGACAGCCCGACTGACGCTGAACTTATTCGTGAAAAACTGAGCGAAAAGGGACTTGATTACGAAATCCGACGAGTGGAAAACAGAGAGGATTTCATAAAAGCCCTACAATGCCAACGGTTTGATTTGATTCTGGGAGATTATTCACTGTCGTCACTCGACGGCATTCCGGCGCTTGCGATCGTTCTGGAAAGATGCCCTGACATTCCCTTTATCTTCGTATCCGGGGTCACTGGAGAAGACATAGCGATCGAAGCCCTGAAAAGTGGGGCAACGGATTATGTCCTCAAAAACAAGCTTGGACGCCTTGCGCCGGCGGTGAGCAGGGCATTGAAAGAAGCAGAGGAAAGGATTGTGCACAGACAGGCTGAAGAGACTAGCCGGGAAAGTGAAGACCAGTACCGGTCGTTATTCAACTATAGCATCGATGCCGTACTTCTCACAGACACCAACGGCAGTATACTTGCCGCGAATCCAGAGGCATGCCGCATTTTCGAGCGAACTGAAGAGGAACTATGCAACCTTGGCACTGCAGGCGTTATCGATGCAACGGACCCCCGTCTATCGGCCGCAATGGAAGAACGGGACCGCACCTGCAAGTTCAAGGGCGAGCTTACGTTCATGCACAAGGATGGAACTAAATTTCCCGGAGAGATATCAACCGTTGTCTTTACGGGAAATGACGGTCTTGCGAAGACAAGCCTAATCATACGCGACATAACCGAACGGAAGCGGGCGCAGCAGGAACGCGAACTATCGATCGAATTCCTGCGACTGGTGAATGCAAGCACAGGAACACAGGACCTGGTCCACGCGGCAACTGCCTTTTTTCAACAACAGTCAGGCTGCGAAGCAGTCGGCATCCGGCTGAAGAAAGGGGAGGATTATCCATATTTTGAAGCCCGTGGGTTCCCGAAGGAGTTTGTCCTGGCGGAGAATAGTCTGTGCGCACGCGATAGCGCAGGCGGCATCATACGGGACAGCTCGGGCAAGCCTGTTATCGAATGCATGTGCGGAAACGTGATCTGCGGCCGGTTCGAACCCGCGAAGTCGTTCTTCACGAAACAGGGCAGTTTCTGGTCCAACAACACGACGGAGCTGCTGCGCCGCACCACTGAAGCGGACAGGCAGACCCGAACGCGCAACCGCTGCAACGGCGAAGGATATGAATCAGTAGCCCTCCTTCCCTTGCACCTCGGTGAGGAGCGATTGGGCCTCCTTCAGCTGAATGACCGTCGCACAGGGGTCTTCTCGGAGGAGGTACTCGGCATATGGGAAAGGCTCGCAGATCAGCTTGCCGTGGCCCTGGCGAAATTCCGTACTGAAGAGGCTCTACGGGAGAGCGAAGAGCGTTATCGTTCGTTGTTTAAGAACATGCTCAATGGATATGCCTATTGCAAAATGGTCTTTGAGGGCATGAGACCGCTGGACTTCATCTATCTTGACGTCAATGAGGCATTTGAAAAACTTACGGGACTAACAAATGTAGTCGGGAAAAAGGTCACGGAAGTTATACCCGGCATACGCGAGGCAGATCCACAACTTTTTGAAATCTACAGCAGAGTGGCAATGACGGGCAATCCAGAACAGTTTGAGACTTACGTCGAAGCTCTGCGGAATTGGTTTTCCATCTCGGTCTATAGCCCAAAAAAAGAACACTTTGTCGCTGTTTTCGATGTGATCAGCGAGCGCAAAAAGGCCGAGGAGTCTTTGCGGCAGAGCGAAACGCGTTTTTCGACGGTATTTCATAACAGCCCCATCGGCATTGTCCTTTCCGGCGCTGATGATGGGAAATTCTATGATGTTAATGATTCATTCCTGAGCGTCTACGGTTATTCGCGCGAGGAGATTATCGGTCGTACATCGCATGATTTGAAGCTGTGGGTCCACAGCGGGGAGCGCGAGGCAATGGTCAGAATGCTTCGTGAATATGGGAGGGTAAAGAACTTCGAAGCGCAGTTCCGGAAGAAGTCCGGGGAACTCGGCAGCCTGCTCATCTCGGCTGAACTGATTAAATTGAACGGAAAAGAGCATCTTCTGGGCATGTTTACCGATATTACCAAGCGCAAGAGAGCGGAAATAGAACTGCGCACGTCTATCCAACTGTGGAATGATACCTTCGATGCCATGAACGAAGCAATTTTGGTTTCGGATGAAAATGGGAAAATCGTTCGCTGCAATAGGGCCTCGCTGCATTTGTTCGCTAAAGATCCTGATCAGATCCTCGGAAAGACGCACTGGGACATCGTTCACCCCTCGGAGGAGCCGGGGTCGGATTGCGCTTTTATCCGAATGCAGAAGTCCCGGCGCAGAGAATATATGATGTATCGCCTTCAGGCGAACTGGTTCAACATTACAGTTGATCCGATTTTTGATGTGGACGGAATGTTGCACGGATCTGTGCAAATCCTGACGAATGTAACGGAACGCAGACAATTCGAGGAACAGTTGAGGGAATCGGAAAGCAAGTTCAAAAGCCTGGCAGAACAATCACTGGTCGGCACTTATATTATTCAAGATAATTTATTCAAATATGTGAACCCGCGCCTCGCCGAGATGCTTGAATACCGTCCCGAAGACCTCATAGAAAAGATTCATATGACTGATATTATCATACCCGAAGATCGTGCTCTCGTGGAGACCAAGGTCAGGCAACTTCTGTCGAGTGGAGAGGCGGTCAGCCAATACGAAGTCCGCGGATTGAAAAAAAGCGGTGAAATCCTGCATGCGGAAACTTACGGTACGAAGGGACTCTATCAGGGCAAACCGGCAATTATCGGGATGGCGCTTGATATAACCGAGAAAAAAAATTTGGAAAGGCAGCTTCTGCAGTCCCAGAAGATCGAAGCAATCGGCACGCTGGCGGGGGGCGTTGCCCATGATTTCAATAACATACTCTCGGCCATAATCGGGTATGGGCATCTGACGTTAATGAAAATGCGGGAAGATGAGCCGCTGCGGGCCAATATAAATCAGATATTGGAGGCTTCGCAGCGGGCATCAGTTCTCACACAAAGTCTGCTTGCATTCAGCAGGCAACAGCCGGTGAATCTTGCCGTAGTCGATTTGAATGCGCTTGTACATCGGCTCGAGAATTTATTGAAACGTCTTCTGAGGGAGGACATCGATCTTAAGACAATTTGCCCGGAGCGCGCATTTAACATCATGGCTGACAGCGGGCAGATAGAGCAGGTTCTCATGAACCTTGTTACGAACGCCAGGGACGCCATGCCGGACGGAGGCAGGCTGACAATAGAAATAAAACTGACTACCATCGACGGGGATTTCGTGGAAAGCCATGGTTACGGCTTGCCGGGAGAATATGCACTCCTGATGGTAACTGACAACGGAACAGGCATGGATGAAAAAACGAAACAAAAGGTGTTTGAACCATTCTTTACCACAAAGGAAGTAGGTAAAGGCACAGGACTCGGCCTTGCCATGGTATATGGCATAGTAAAAAAGCATGAAGGGTATATAAATATTTACAGTGAAGTGGGAAGAGGAACGACTTTCAAAATATATCTTCCGCTGGCCAGAGCGGCTTCTGTCGAAGAAGAGAAAAAAGAGGAAATCGCCGCGCCCGACCTTGAGGGATCAGAAACAGTGCTTGTGGCGGAGGACGACCGGGCCCTGAGAAGTTTGTCATCCACCATTCTCAAGCACTTCGGCTATACCGTTATCGAGGCTGTTGACGGCGAAGATGCAATATTTAAATACGTTCAAAACAAGGACAAAATTCACCTGGTCATTCTTGACGGGATTATGCCGAAGAAAAACGGGTGGCAGGCCTATGAGGAAATCCATATAATGACGTCCGCCGTGAAGGTAATATTCATGAGCGGATATTCCGAGGACGTCTTCAGTGCAAAAAGCATTTTTGACAAGGGATTGACGTATATCCTGAAGCCTGCCACACCTTCTGAATTGTTGAAGAAGGTGAGAGAGGTATTGGATAAGTGAAACAGGATGTAAGGTTCAGAAAGCTATTACCTTTTGCGGTATTACTGGCTTGTCTCGTCTTGACAGCCTATGTGTGGCAGCTGTCTTCAAAATGGATCAAGGTAAACGCCGAGGAAAGATTTACCAAGCGCGTTGATGAAATTACCGCTGATGTTGTTGAAAGAATATATGATTACCGTACAATACTCCGAAGCAGTGCGGCCCTGCTGGCTGCTCGCGTAGAAGTCAATCGTGAGCAATGGCGGATATTTGTGGAGGACCTCCGGATTGGGGAGCGGTATCCTGGCATCCAGGGGTTCGGTTTTGCAAAGATCATTCGGCATTCAGAACTCCAAGCGCACATTGCAAAGGTCAGAGCGGAAGGATTTCCCGGATATACGGTTTATCCCGAAGGCGAGCGTCAGGAATACATTCCTGTCATTTATCTGGAACCGTTCGACAAGCGCAACCGGAGAGCTTTCGGATATGGCATGTTCAGCGAGCCGGTGCGTCGCGCTGCCCTGGAGCATGCCAGAGATACCGGGCTTGCTTCTATAACAGGAAATGTCAAACTGGTTGTGGAAACAGACGCGAATATTCAGCAGGGGGTTTCTTATGTATATCGCTGTTTTTATAAAAAAGGCATGCCTTTAACAACCGTTCAAGAAAGGAGAGCCGCCCTGCTCGGTTTTGTGTACAATTCATTCCGCATGAATGACCTGATGCAAGGTATTTTTAAAGGGGATCTCCGGGATGTTGAGCTGGCAATATGATGGAACAAACGTTTCAGAAAGTTCCCGCATGTATGACTCTTATGAAGGCGGATATTTGCCATCTCGACTCAAGCCTCGATTATTTGAAAGCAGAAAAGTGATCAACCTTCATGAACACTCGTGGACACTGGTCTTCTCTTCGTTAGCACCGTTTCAAACCATGTAAGGAAAACGAATGCCGGTGATAGCTCTTGTCTCCGGCAGTGTAATGAGCTTTCTTATATTTTTTATTGTATGGTCGCAGGAAAACAAGCAGGAACGGGCCTAGACCCTCGCTCATGTGTCGCAACAGGCGCTTGCTGATGCGTGTGAAATCAGTGATCAATTGAGAAAAAGTGAAGAATCCTATCGACTTTTATTTGAAACCTCAAGCGATGCGATTATGACACTGGAACGGAACGGATTCACGGACTGCAATGAAGCGACTCTCGGGATGTTCGGCCATTCATCGAAAGATGAATTTCTGGCAAAACATCCAGGCGATCTATCCCCAGCGATCCAAGTGGATGGACAAAGTTCTAAAACGGCTGCTGCTAATTACATCGATGCGGCTTATGCGACAGGGGTGCAATTATTTGAATGGCTGCACCAGCGCTCAGATGGGACTATCTTCAATGCTGAGGTCCTCTTGAGCCGCTTGGAGTTGCACGGGGAAACTGTTTTGCAAGTGACTGTTCGCGATATCACCGATCGGAAGAAGTTTCAGAATTCTGAGATTGCGCGGTTAACCGCGGAAAATATATACAAATCGAAATCGGATTTTCTCGCCAACATGAGTCATGAGCTGAGGACACCGCTCAATTCCGTTCTGGGTTTTTCGGAGCTTCTCAGGGACAACGTGTTGGGCGAAATAACGGACCAGCAGAAAGAGGCCGTGGAAAATATTCACAGTTGCGGTCAACATTTGCTCAGACTGGTCAGTGACATCCTTGATCTGTCAAGGGTTGATGGGAGCAAACTCCAACTGGAGATCAATGAGCTGTTGTTAGAGCAGATATTAAGCGAGTCACATCACCTGATCAAGGAAAAGGCGATAGAATGAGCGAACTTTCGTACTGTAGACCTTATTCTGCTCGAAGTGGTCATGCCTGAAACGGTTAGAAAAAAAGGTTTTTTTATAATAAACTAATTTAAACGTGTTGAAATTAAATTACAGCATTAACCTTGCCCTGTAATCCTTGAAGGCTGTAAAAATATGAAAAACAACAAAACATTCCCGCGTCTATTTAACACATGGCATTTCATTTGGCTTGCTATTTTGTTCGCGGAATTGTTTACAACAGCATCGAATGCCATACAGAGTGTCCTCTGGTACGGGAAAATATCATCGAGCCTGATGATCATAGGTGCAATCGATGCTTTGGTTGTCTCCTTAATCGTTGCACCCATCATATTCTATTTTATAAGACATACGACCGAACTCAAAGGAATCAATGAGCAACTTCATCGGCAAATAGCGGAACGTCAACGAGCGGAAGCCGAACTGCAAAAAAGTGAAATAAAATACCGCACTATTTTCGAAAACGTCCAGGATATTTTCTATCAGGCGGATGCGAACGGCAACATCATTGATATAAGCCCCTCCATCACGAAATATACCGGTTATTCTCGTGAAGAGTTGATAGGCAAGCCGGAGGCGAGATTTTATCTCAATTCGAATGACAGGGAAAGAATGCTGGAAATAATGGAGAAAACGGGAGAAGTCATTGATTATGAAGTTGTACTCAAGGCGAAAGATGATCATCAGATGCATGCATCGCTGCATGCGCACCTTCTTTATGACAAAGAAGGAAATTCTGCAGGTGTCGAAGGCGTAATGCGGGACATTACCGAGCGAAAACAGGCAGCAGCTCAACTCAAACAGCTAAACGAAATACTGTCTCGCCAAGCGACCACCGACCCGCTCACGGGGATAGCCAACCGCTTGAAGTTTAAAGATGTGCTCAACACCGAGATTCGCCGGGCCACACGGTTCAATACATCACTATCGCTAATCATGCTCGATGTTGATGATTTTAAAAAAATCAATGACATCCACGGCCACCATGTAGGCGACGATATCCTGTGTGAGCTGACCACGCTCATTACTCCACATGTAAGGATCCATGATCTTTTCGCGCGCTGGGGCGGAGAAGAGTTTATGATTATGGTAACAAACACCTCTATCGATAATGCACGACATTTTGCGGAGAAACTTCGCCGCATAATAGAAAAACATGACTTTCCCAGCATTCGGCAAGTTACCTGTAGCTTTGGCGTGGCTCAGCTAGGCAAAGATGAAAATGATATCCGCTTCACTCATAAAGTGGATAATGCGCTGTATCGGGCAAAGGCAAAGGGACGGAATAGAGTTGAAATAGCCTGACTGATCGATAAATAAAAGCCGCCTAGCTTATCACTGATTGACTGAATCATGGAAAACTGCGTTGGGTTTTACTATTAAACATATGGAGATATCTGGTCATTGTACTCGGGAAGTAAACTGTAGTAAAGTGCATTTAGACGAGTCGACGATCAGGTTAAGAACGAAGAAAATTAAACGATCCAAACTACAGGAACCGGAGCGAAAAGACGGCAAGGAGAGAAGATCGGGGAAAATCGCCGCAATATAAATTGTGATCATACAAGCGATTTATAAGCGACATTGTCATCCATGCAAGACTAGAGAAGATAATATAAGATAATAATTGGAGTTACAACATGCGGAATTTGAGAATACACAAGAGATTCAAGTTGGATTTAATCGATGTAAGCAGCAAGATAAGCCTAATTGGCAAAGTAGAAATTATTGACATCAGTTTGTGTGGCGTCGCCGTAAAGATAGACAAGAAACTCAACATAGGAAAGGAGTGTTTGCTGACGCTGGAATACGAAGAGAGGCATATTAATGTAAAAGGCATAGTGGTGCGTTCTGAATTAAGCGGGATTGAAGAAAGAGGTGATCGGGAAAAGGCCACTATCTACTTGGCAGGTATATCGTTTAAAGATGAATCAGCAGACAAGGTCAAGGTTTTTCTCGATTCAATTGAAGACAGCAAGAAAACACAAGTGCCAGAGCAGTCCGGCTGGTTCTATCGCGACATCCGGTTTTCCATCACAACGCCAGGCGATAAAGTTCTGAATCTGTCGAGGCATTTCGAAGTAAAAGATATTAGCCAGAGTGGCATAATTATTCAAACTGATCATCAATTGAAGATAAGCAGCATGGTCCTCATGGAGCTTTCGCTAAACGCTTGTGATCCCGCAAGTTTTATGGGGAAAATTGCTTCGTGCCGCATGATAAAGGATAATGTGCGTGCAAGTTATGACATATGGGTGGAATTCTCAGAATTGACGGACCGAGACAGGTCACTGCTTATGAGCTTCATAACCTGTGTTAAAGAAAATAAAAATACCGGTGAAAGACGCAAAAAAAGAGAATGACAATTTGCATTTGTAACAATTTTCAACCCGTAGTAGATTGCCCATCGCAGCATGGCCACTTACATGTTCATCTCCCACTGCATCTTTTCCACAAGTGCGATAATCAAATCTGCTGATGCTTCAAGACCCACTGCATGGGAATCGAGTGAGAGATGATAGTTCCTGGCATCATACCAATCCGAACCGGTCATAGTCTGAATGAATTTCTCCCTTCTATAATCGGACTCTTCTATTTCAGTTCGCGCCTTTTCGTGGAGCCCACCCGAAGGTACGTCCTGCAGTTATTTTCCCGAGCTGAGATTTGGGTTATTGGCGAAGATACTACTAAAGCACCCATGTCATTCTTAAGTTTTCCGTTCAATATTCCCCTGGTGAAGATAACATAACAGCTCTGAAAAAAGATAATTTAAGTGCTATCCTTAAAGAGGAGATAATCTATCTCGGTTAAATTATTACGTAATTCGATGTATCACATGGGAGATTATTTTGATACTTTATTGAGCAATGTTCTTGCCTACCATGCGTGAAGAAAAAGTTGTGCCGACTCAGGGAAGAAAAGGTGTTCATAATAAAGCCATATGCATGAGATGATAGATACCGGAATAATGAAAAAACCACTTCGTATACTCCTTGTCTCTGATAACGTCGATGATAACGCACGAACAGTCCAGGAATTGAACAAAGAGTTTGTCGCGCAGGTGACCGAGATCAGAGACGAAGCAGGACTGGATAAGGCTATAGATTCAGGTCCCTTCGATATCGTTATAACTGATTACCATCCTGGACTACCTGTTCTGAAAAAAATGAAGTCACGCTATCCTGAATGTCCTGTAATCGAATGCACGACGAACCGAAGCGAAGCAGTCGCGGCGGAGGCGATGAAAATCGGTGCACATGACTTTATTGTGAAATCTCCATCGCTCTGGGAGCAGATAAACGAGCTGGTACACTCTGCGCTTATAAAGGGAGCGGAGAGTCAGGCTCGCAGACGGGCGGAGGAAGCTCTCAGGGCAAGCGAGGAGAAGTATCGTCTTCTGTTCGAGACGACGAGGGACGTTCTCATATTCCTGGACAGGGATGGCAACGTCGTTGATATCAACCCGCATGGAGAAAAGGTTCTCGGCTACTCTCGTTCCGATTTGATCCGGCTAAACGCCATTAAGGAGCTAGTTATTCCGGAAGACCATCGTGTTGTCCGCAATCTGATTCAGAGGGCAATAGAAGGCCTGAATACGACCTATGTGGTCCATTATCGAACGAAAGAAGGGAAGATCGTCTCTTTTCATGGAGTAGCCGTTCCACTAACATCCTCAAATGGAGAATTTTTATCGGCCTTCTGCACCCTGCGGGACTTAACCAACCGGAAACTTGTCGAAGAGAAGTTGCGCCAGAGTGAACACGACCTTGCAGAGGCGCAAAGGATGGCAGGGCTGGGCAACTGGAGATTTGACATCATGGCTAATACCGTGAGATGGTCGGAAGAGCTTTACCGGATTTTTGATGTCGAAAAGACAGAGTTTGGTGGCTTATATGAGTCTTTCCTAGACCGTGTTTATCCTGACGACATGTCGCTGGTGCTAGAGAAGAACAGAATAGTCAGAGAAACAGGAGAACCCTTCGAGGTCGAATATCGCATCGTGACACAAGCCGGCCAGTTGAAGCATATACGGGAGGTCGGATATGCTATAAAGGACGCCACGGGCAGGGTTGTTGGCTTGTTCGGAACCGCTCAGGACATCACCATCCGCAAGAAGGTTGAGGAAGAGCTCCGCTCCTATCAGGATGCTCTCCGTGCCCTGGCCTCGGAACTGGCCATTGTCGAAGAGCGTGAGCGGCACCGTATCGCGACGGACTTGCATGACAATATCGGTCAGGCCCTGGCGATTGCGAATATAAAAATGGGGGCACTGAGGAAATATACGAAAGTCCCGGAGGTTACCGCTGCCGTGGATGAGATCCGCAGGCTCATAGAGGATGCCATCGGATACACGAGGTCCCTCACCTTCGAACTGAGCCCGCCCATCCTGTACGAACTGGGCCTCATACCTGCCTTGTCATGGCTTGCGGAGCAGTTCCAAGACCAGCACGGCATCCCATTCGAGGTCAGTGACGACGAAAGACCAAAACCTATGGACGAGGAAATGCAGATCACGCTTTTCAAGGTGGTGAAGGAATTATTGATGAACATTGTGAAGCATGCTAAGGCGCGAAAAGCGGTCATATCTCTCCACAGGGAGGCCGGATCGATACGGATCACAGTCGAGGACGACGGCATGGGCTTCGATACCTCTGCTCTTAAGACCCCCAAGACCGGCGGGTTTGGCCTCTTCAACATCCGGGAGCAGCTCCACTTTATCGGGGGCAGCCTGAAGATTGATTCAGCGCCACTTAGCGGGACTAAGGTCACAATTGTTGCGCCCTGCTGCGTTGACGAGCCGGCAAGAACATGAGACCTATGAAAATAAAAATTCTACTGGCGGACGACCATAAGATTGTACGTGAAGGCTTGAGCACGCTCATCGAAAAGCAGAGCGACATGGAGGTCATGGCCGAGGTTGAGGATGGGCGTGCGGCGGTACATCTTGCCCGGAAGCTCTCACCGGATGTGGTTATCATGGACATCGGCATGCCAGGGCTGAATGGTATCGAGGCCACTCGCCAGATCTGCAGGGAACTCCCGGGGACTAAGGTTATTGCACTGTCCATGCATGCTGATAAGCGGTTTGTGATCGAAATGCTGAATGCCGGCGCAGAGGGCTATTTGCTGAAAAGTTCGGCTTTTGAGGAACTGGTACATGCCGTCCATGCCGTAATGGCGCAGAAATCATATGTGAGTCCGCCACTAGCTGGTATCCTGGTGAAGTACACCCGTCGCCCTTTACCCAAAAAAGAATTCTCGGTTTTCTCCATTCTTACCAGACGAGAACGAGAAGTGCTTCAGCTTGTAGCTGAAGGGAACTGCACGAAGGAGATCGCCGACCGCCTCCATGTTAGCGTCAAGACTATCGAAACCCACCGCCTGCAGATCATGAAAAAATTGGAAATCTACAGCATCGCAGAATTGACCAAGTTCGCCATCCGGGAAGGCCTCACCTCAGTCCATGCTTGATCTTATGCTTGGATCCCCCCGTCCCAGGGTCAGTTCCAAAAATCAGGGAATCCCCTATTGTTTTTCATGCATGTCCCGTTAATATACAGAATATCATTTCATTCCTGAATGCGCTTCCTCTTGACATCTATATGATTGCATTATAATTCGTATTCCGCAGCTCATTCAACCAAGCGAGGTTGCATGGTTGTAGGTGGGCTTCGGAGCGCTGTGTTCACGAGACAATTGACGGCTACCATTAGAAGTTTTCCGCCAAGCATGTATGCAGTATCTAATATTTAATAATATCGATCAGGCCACACATTGTGCGGTAAAAAGAGACCCTCTTTAAAGCGAAGGTTGGGTTCAGTGGAGATTAGATGTTAATCCAGGAAGACTATTTCAAGAACATTTTTAATACAGCGCGTGAAGGCATGCTCATACTGGATGAAAACATGAGAGTTCTGTCGGCCAATCGTAGTTTCTTAAATATTTTCAAAGTAGATAGCGCAAATACTGTCGGCTTTTTTTTATACGATCTTGGAAACGGACAATGGAACATCCCGGAACTTCGCGTGATGCTTGAGGAAATTTTACCGAAGAATGACACAGTTGATGACTATGAAATTGAACATATTTTTGAGAGCATCGGACTGAAAACCATGCTCCTTAACGCCTGCAAGATCAGAGAAAAGAATAATGACCTGCCGGTAATCCTTCTCGCCATTGAGGACAGTACCGAACGCAGGCTACTGGAAAATCTGTTAACAGAGTCTGAAGAGCGCTATATGCGTCTCTTTGAGACCGCAAGCGACGGGATAGTGCTTCTCGAAAAACGCGGAGGGAGTATAACTCATGCTAATCCGGCCGCCGAGAAAATGCTGGGTTATTCGAAAGAGGAGTGTATCGGGAAAAGCCTTCAGGATATCGGTGTATCACTCGATATGAGTGATTTCTCAACGATTATGCAAACCTTGAGCAAAAGCGGCACTATTAATTACGATGATGTTCAGGTAAAAACCAAGTCGGGACAAAATATCTACACAGCTATATTTATGGTCGACAGGGCGAGGCTGGCACAATGTAATATCCGCGATGTCACGGAACGGAAGCAGAAGGATGAGAACATCCGGAGCCTGAACCGGGTCTTATTGGCGCGCAGCGAAAGCAGCAAGGTCATGATGAGCGCCGGGGATGAGGAATGGTATCTTAATGAGGTCTGCCGGATTATTGTGGAGGTCTGCGGCTATGCCCTGGTCTGGATCGGGTTTGCAGAGAAGGACGAAGGCAGGACCGTAAGGCAGGTGGCTCACTTCGGCATTGATGAGGGCTATCTTGATACAATACATATCACGTGGGCGGATTCAGAACGCGGTCAAGGTCCTGCTGGAACAGCCATTAGAACAGCCAAACCTTCCATCGTACGCGACATCTCCGGCGACATTGCATTCGAACTTTGGCGCGAAGATGCTGTCAAGAGGGGATATGCTGCGATAATCAGCGTCCCACTTCTGACAGGGGGAAAAGCCTTCGGGTCTCTCAACATATACTCCAGACACCGAGATCCATTTTCCGAAGAAGAAGTGCAACTGCTTAATGATCTGGCCGCGGATCTGTCTTACGGCATTGCCGCTATTAGGCTGCGTACCGTGCAGGCGGAAACGGCATCGGCGCTGCAGAAGAGCGAGCGCAAATACAAAAGCCTTGTTGAAACGACCATTGATGGTGTTTATCAAAGTGATTTAGATGGTAAATTTACATTTATAAATCGA
>Ga0335081_10008158_pt1 | contig 16787 bp, 14 predicted proteins | sample Lox_Sample_35_FD_206713 | JGI IMG/M metagenome (GOLD analysis project Ga0335081, IMG submission 206713) | Soil microbial communities from Loxahatchee National Wildlife Refuge, Florida, United States - Lox_Sample_3.5 | ecosystem: Environmental > Terrestrial > Soil > Wetlands | place: USA... | reverse complement strand
TCTTGATGCGTGCCTAACTCGACGACGCGTCCATCATCCAACACGGCGATACGATCAGCCACCTTGATCGTGCTTAAACGATGAGCGATGATGATGGTTGTCCGATTCTGCATTAGACGGTTCAGCGCTTCTTGAACCAGTCCTTCCGATTCGTTATCCAACGAACTGGTGGCTTCATCCAAAAGCAGGATGCGCGGGCCTTTTAGGACGGCGCGTGCAATCGCAATGCGCTGACGCTGTCCGCCGCTTAACTTGGTGCCGCGTTCGCCTACTGTGGTTTCGTATTGCTTTGGAAATTCCATGATGAATTCGTGAGCGTTGGCGGCTTTGGCAGCTTCGATCATTTCTGTTTCACTGGCATCGAGTCGACCATAAAGAATATTTTCGCGGATCGTTCCACCGAACAAAAGCGTCTCCTGCGGAACAATCGCCATTTGTGCGCGCAGACTCTCCTGCGAAATGGAGCGCAGATCATATCCATCAATTTGAATCACGCCATCGGTCGGATCATAGAAGCGGGGAATTAGATTGAAGATGGTACTCTTGCCCGCTCCACTCGGGCCGACGAGGGCGAGAATTTCCCCGGGCTGGACATCCAGCGATACGCCTTGAATCACGGGCGCATTGTCTTCGTAGCTGAAGGAAACATTTTGAAAATTGATTTTTCCCTTACTGATTGGTAATGCAATGGCATTCGGTGCATCGTGCACCGATGGTTTTGTATCGAGGATTTCGAACACGCGCTGAACACCTCCCATAGCGGCACGCAGCTGTCCATAAAGATTTGCCAACCCGCCCAAGCTTCCGGCAATCGTGATGAAGTACATCAGGAAACCGGTGATCATTGCCAGCGTTAACCGCCCGGCAATCACTTCGCGTCCGCCATACCACATGACCGCCGCGATAGAGCCAAATCCTAAAAACATCATAACGGATCCAAACGCGGAGTTGTAAACAGCCATCTGCAGCGAAGCACGGAAAGTCTTTTCCATCGCGGTATCGTAACGTTTGGTCTCATAAGTTTCGCGTCCAAAACTTTTCACCACACGGATGCCTTGCAATCCTTCTTCAGCCACTGTAGTTGAATCAGCTAATTCATCCTGAATTCGTGTGCTGCCTTTTTGGATGCGACTGCCGAATAAAAATGCAACCAACAGCACAGCAGGAACTAAAGCTAAAATGAACAACGTCAGACGAGCATTCAGCGTCAGCACGATCACGATCGCGCCGACCAAGGTTACAACCGAACTGAGAAGTGTGGTGAAATTATTGGTGAGCATGGTGCGCATCTGAGTCACATCGCTGGAGAGCCGCGAGATAATATCTCCGACGCGGCGGTTGGCATAAAAGTCGAGCGATAGTTGTTGCAGATGGTCATATAAAGAAGTGCGTAAATCGTACACGATATGTTCGCCAACGTAGGCTAGCAAGTACGATTGAACAAATGAAAATCCCGCTTGGAGCAAAAAGATTCCCGCGAGTAAAAAAGCTAGATTATTAAGCGGCGCAAAGCTTTTGGCTTGGGTCACTGAATTGAGCAATCGCACAATAACGAGCGGAAACGCCAAACCGAATCCGCTGGAAATCAATAACGCAAGAATCGCCAAAGTCATCCTGCCCTTATAGGGTTTAAGATAGCCGAACAGGCGGCTCCAGTTAACCGATTTGAATGAAATAGCAGGTTCATTCTCATTTGTTAGTGTGCGCCGTTCACCCCTACGATGATTGTCATGGTTGAACATGCTAAGTTCTCCTGTATATTTATAGCATCATAAAACTTGAAACATTATAGGATTCAGTTGTGAATTGGGCGTGAAGATAGAATGAAATAACTAAATGTCGAACGTAGAGATAGATAGAGACCTATCCTTGCCCTCATCTGGCCAACGATAAGAACACATCTTCAAGCGTCGGCTCGCCGGGGACAATCTCACGGACGGTCACGCCTCTGGCATCCAGCGCGTTTCGCAAGGTATCCGCTTGAATGCCGCGTTCGGTGATCGTGCGAATGTGATCGCCAGTCAAACCAACACGCAATACACCATTCACATCATGCAATGCGGCGAGTCCATTTTGCAACGGCCCGGCAAAGACTTCCCACACATCGCCGGAAATAACTTTCGATTTCAAGTTCGACGGCGTATCCATCGCCAACAACTTCCCGTCGCGCATAATGCCTACGCGCTCACAGTATTCAGCTTCGTCCATGTAATGCGTCGTGACCATAATCGTCACGCCGCTTTCCGCCAACGTATAGATCAAATCCCAAAAAGCGCGGCGCGCGGTCGGGTCAACGCCAGAAGTCGGTTCATCCAAAAATAATAATTTCGGCTGATGCACCAACGCGATTGCCAAGGCGAGTCTCTGCCGCCAACCCGCGGAGAGCGAACGTGCTTGCTCAGAATCATGACCGATCAAGCCGACCTGTTCGAGCGTGGCTTTGATGCGGCTCTTTTCGCGGATGCCGTACACGCCGCCATAAAAAACCAAATTCTCCCAAACCGTCAGCTCATCATACAACGCGAACTTCTGCGACATGTATCCAGCGCGGGCGCGCACTTCCTCGCTTTGATTGAACGCGTCATAACCAAGCACAGCCGCTTTACCATCGGATGGTTGAAGTAATCCAAGCAACATACGGATGGTTGTGGTCTTGCCTGAACCATTCGGTCCGAGATAGCCGACCACTTCGCCCGCCTCGATTTCAAAGTTGACGTGATCAACCGCGACGAATTCACCGAAGCGGCGCGTGAGATTTTCAACAACGATAACGGACTCACTCATAACTTTGCTCCGATAAATAAATGAAGACATCTTCAAGTTGCGCTGGGATACTACGCAAACGATTCAATTCCGCACCTTCGCTTCGTATCTCTGACGGCAAGCGGTCAATCACAACTTGAGCTTTATCTCCTCTGACGCGTAAATGCAGTCGGTCGCCAAAGGCGCGCACATCTTCCACATCTTCGTCCTTTTGGGCGATATGACGAAGTTGTTTAATTGGCGCGCCGCTCAATTCAAGAATGCGATCCTTTAACATTGTGCGCAATTCCGATGGCGTTCCCTCTGCAATAATTTTTCCATGCCTCATGAATCCAACTCGATTGCAACGCGCGGCTTCATCCATGTAAGGAGTAGAGATGAGGACGGCAACCCCGCCCCCCTCGCCCACTGCCTTCGGTCGGGACACTCCCCCCAAATACGACTGCGTCGAATTTGGGGGGAGATGGAGGGGGGCTGAAACTAGCTTAATCAACAACTGCCAAAAATCCTGACGCGTAACCGGGTCAACACCTGTCGTTGGTTCATCCAGCAACAACACGCTCGGACGCGTCACGAGCGCCGAAGCCAATCCAAGTTTTTGTTTCATGCCGCCGGAGAGTTGTCCCGTACGACGATCTTTGAAATTGGCAAGTCCAACGAATTCGAGAATCTCCATACAGCGCGGCAGCCATTCATTCGGTTTCATGCCGCGCACTTCGGCGAAGAAGCGGATATTTTCCAGCACGGTCAAATCTTCATATAACGAAAATCGCTGCGAAAGATATCCAAGTTGCGAACGCGCGTTTTCGGTTTGCGTGATAACGTCATAGCCGCAAATCACTGCATTGCCCGAATCGACTTTGAGCGCGCCGCATAATAATCGAATTGTGGTTGTTTTGCCCGCGCCGTCCGAACCGACGAGTCCATAAATCTCGCCGGGCTTGATTTGAATCGAAACGCCATCCACGGCAGATGTTTCGCCAAAATAGCGGACTAGATTTATTGCATCAATGAAATAATCTGAATCAGACATGATTTTGATTCCATTAATCAAGCCGCTTGCGGAAACGCATCGCGGCAAGTCCCATGATGACCACGCCGAAAATCGTCAACGCAATGACTTCATTTTGAATTGCGGAGATGCCCACGCCCTTGATCAACAAGGCGCGGATAATGATCAAATAGTAGCGAAGCGGAATGGCGTACGCCACTGCTTGTAAAAAGAAAGGCATCGCCTCCAACGGAAAGAAAAATCCCGAAAGAAAGATCGAAGGCAATAGAGTCAACCAAACCGTGAGATAGGCTTCTTGTTGTGTGTTCGCAATCGTAGATGCTAATAAACCGATGCCCAAACTTGAAAGCAACAGCAGACCCGATGTAAGCAGAATCAATCCTAAGCTGCCGCGTATTGGAATTCCAAACCACCAATGGCCGATGATCAACACTTCAAAAGTATCCAGAAATGAAACAATCACATACGGAAGAATTTTTCCCACCACTAATTCCCAAGCGCGAATCGGCGTAACGATCAATTGCTCAATGGTGCCTCGTTCGCGTTCGCGCACGATAGTGGTCGCAGTGAGAATCGATGCAATCGCGTACAGGATCATTCCGATCACGCCGGGGATCATGAAATAGGCGCTGACCAAATCGGGGTTATACCAAACTTGAGTGCGAACATCAACCGGCGGCTTGATCGTTGTTGATCTTCCCGAAAGCGCGGCTTGATCCGACATCACTTGAGTGGAATAAGCCTGACCGATCAATTGCGCCGCCGAAAGCGCGGTCGAACCGGCAGTTGCGTCTGAACCATCTAAAATCATTGAGACTTGCGCGTCGCCTTCCGATATATGAAGCGCATAATCGGGTGGGATGATGAGCACGCCGCGGACTTTGCCCTCTTCGATCAAGCTTTGTTCTTCATCTTGTGATCCAACTTCATAAGCAATATTAAAATAATTCGCAGAGCGGAATGCATCCAGCAATTCACGCGACTGAGGAGAGCGGCTTTGATCCCACACACCTAGCGGAACATTTTTAATATCGGTGGTGGCGGCATAGCCCAGCAGGAACAATTGCATAATGGGAATCACAAGGATGATCGCCAGCGTGCGCGGGTCGCGCAGGATTTGAATGAACTCCTTGCGAATGATCGAGCTAAGACGCAAAATCATTTGGTCTCCTTTAAAATACCATGCAGGTAAATATCAACGAATGTATCGAAACTGTTTTTGGGCATGACGGTCGCAACAACACTGCCGCGAATCAACATATCCGTCACATAAAAAGAAAAGAACATTCCGAGAAAGGAGCGCAATAACACCGCCGGATGAATGGGACGCAAAGACTTATGATGCTTGACCAATTTCTCGAAAACCGGCAACAACTGCGGGACGATCTCTTTCACAATCAAAGAAACGTGTCTGCTGTCGAATTCCACGATCTCGATGAACATCAGTTTCAAAAACTCGGGACGATTGCCCAATCCCTTCACAAGGGCTTCTGCCGCGCTGCGAATGAAGTCCTCCGGTGTATCGCCTTTGGCGCTCAATACCAACGGTAGAATTTGTTTATAAGGATGACGCTCTTTAATCAGCGTGCGGAAAATTTCTTCCTTGCTTTTATAATGATTATAGATTCCGCCCAATGCCAGCCCGGAGCGTTCTGCGATCTGGCGCATGGAAGTCGCGTTGAAACCCTGCTCCATGAACAGTTCATATGCGGCTTGTTCGATGGACTGTTGGGCGCGTTCTTTCTTAGTTAGTAAAGTTGGATTACTCATAAAATGAACGAACGTTCGTTTTTTATTCTAAGCGCAAGGACAATGAATTGTCAAGTGATAGAATTCCTGATATGGCATCCATCGAAGCGTACATTCAAAAGCATTTGCGATTCAATTTTATAGTCGGCATGTTCGACGGCGGGTTTTTCGGTCTTGGAGCAGGTTTCGCTTCCTTCGCGGCAATCATCCCCCTCTTCGTCAGTCACCTCACGAATTCAGCACTGCTGATCGGGTTGGTTCCGGCAATCCACAATGTCGGCTGGCAACTGCCTCAATTGCTGACCGCCGGTTGGATTTCGCGCGCGAAGCGTTATAAGCCGCTCATGTTATGGATGACGATTCATGAGCGCGTTCCTTATCTGGGACTTGCAATCGTCGCGCTGTGTGTGCCGTTCACCACCAAACAAACCGCGCTACTCATGACCTTTCTCATGTTGATCTGGCAAGGCTTGGGGTCGGGATTTGCTGCGAATCCATGGATGAATATGGTTACCAAAGTGATGCCGCGGGAATTGCACGGAACTTTCTTCGGAACACAATCTGCGGCGTACAATGGGATGGCTGGGCTTTCCGCAATTATTGCCGGTCTGCTTTTGGAAAAGATGGCGGCGCCATATAACTACAGCCTTTGTTTTGCATTAACGTTTGCCTTCATGTGTGTATCGTACATTTTCCTTTCAACAACACGCGAACCGGATAGCTCCCCCAATCCAAGCGATCATCCCCACGCGTATCTCAATAAATCATTGGAGATTTTGAGACGTGACACAAACTTCCAAATCTTTCTCGGCATACGAATGCTGAGTCAATTTGCCGCAATGGGATTCGCGTTTTATGTGATCTATGCTGTGCGGCAATTTGGGATGAGCGACGCCGCAGCCGGAATCATGGTTGCCATTTTGCTCATCGGGCAAGTTGTGTTAAGTCCATTGATGGGACGCTGGGGCGACCGCTGGAGTCATCGCGGGATGATGAGTCTCGGCGCGGCCGGCGCGGCGTTGAGCGCGTTGCTCGCATGGAAGGCGACCTCTGCAAATTGGTTTTATGCCATTTTCATTCTCGAAGCGATTGCCACCGTAGCGATCTGGACCGTTCCAAATGCATTAAGCGTGAGCTTTGCAAAAGATGAAGAGGAACGACCACTCTACATCGGTCTATCAAATACATTATGCGCGCCGGTCACCATCCTTGCGCCCATTCTCGGCGGCTGGCTGGCGGACGCGGCCAGTTTCGGCGTGACGTTTATCATCTCTGCTATTTGCGGTGTGTTGATGACCGCCGCGTTGTGGTTTGTGATGAAGGATCCAACCCATATATAATTTGGATAGTTGTTGATAGACAATATTGGTAAAATTATGTCATGCAAAAAGTAGCCATTCTCGGAATCGGACAGTCGCCTATCGGCGAACATTGGGATCAGTCTCTGCGCGAGATTGCCGGCGAAGCAGCGTTCGCTGCATTGCAGGATGCCGGTATGGAAAAAGTCGATGCGCTATACGTTGGGAACATGCTTTCGCCGTTGATCAATGGACAGAATCAACTAGGAACATTTATCTCAGACTGGATCGGCTTGTGGCATCAGGAAGCCGTCAAAGTGGAAGCCGCGTGCGGGTCGGGTGCGGCGGCGTTTCGCTCGGCGCTGATGGCGGTCGCAGTCGGGGAAATCGAATCAGCGCTTGTGGTTGGAGTCGAAAAGATGAGCGACAAAACCAGCCACGATGTCACCGCCTCCTTAGCCACCGCCGCCGACGCGGATTATGAAGTGGAACAGGGCGTGTCGTTTGTTGGATTGAATGCGCTGGTGATGCAAAGATATTTGCATGAGTTTGGATGGCAGCACTCTGACTTTGCACCGTTCTCGATCAATGCCCATGCCAACGCCATGCACAATCCATTTGCCCGCCTGCATGAAAAGATCACGGCTGAGAAATTTGAAAAGTCATCCATGGTGGCCACGCCGATCAACTTGCTCGATGCCTCCCCTACCGGCGACGGCGCGGCCGCCGCGGTGATCGTGCCCGCGCGCAAAGTTGCATCGCTGAAGAACAGACCGCGTATCGTGGTTGCCGCCTCCGCATCGAACACGGATACGATTGCCGTCCATTCGAGAAAAGACCCTTTGTTTCTGAGTGCGGCATATACATCCGCAAAACGATGCTATGAAATGGCTGAAGTGGAGGCAAAGGAAATCAACATTTTTGAAGTGCATGATGCATTTACCATTATGACCGCACTTTCGCTCGAAGCCTGCGGATTTGCCGAACGCGGCAAGGGAGTTCAACTTGGACTCGATAACGCGATCAGCCCCAAAGGTCGAATACCGATCTGCACGCGCGGCGGCTTGAAAGCACGTGGACATCCCGTTGGCGCGACGGGAATGTACCAAATCGTCGAGGTCGCTCAACAATTGCGCGGAGAATGCGGCGAGACACAAGTGGACGGCGCGGAGATCGGCATGGCGCAAAATATCGGAGGGTCAGGCGCGACCGTCATCACGCATATTTTGAAAGCCGATTAAGCTTCAGCAGGTAGTTGATTCTTTTCCATTCTTATCATATACTTTGGGTGTAGTTACAAGGAAAGGACACAATTATGCCAGAGCGAAGAAAAATAACCAGGCGGACTTTCTCCTATTACATGCGGTTAATGAACGAAGGTACTGGCGAGCTTGTTGGTCATCTAGCCGATATCAGCACGGGCGGTTTCAAAATGGAATCCCTGAAGCCTATTCCACTGGAAGTGGACTTCCGGTTCCGCATCGAGTTGACCAGCGAAGTTGCAGATGTGCCTTTCATGGTATTTGGCGCGCGCAGTAAATGGTGCCAGCGCGATCCCATTGATTACAGTATATACGATGTCGGTTTTCAAATTACCCATATGTCTCCTTCCGATGTTGAAGTCTTCACCCGTATGTTTGAGAAGTATGGCGCGAAAAGCAACAAGGGAAGCGATCAGGATTATCTTTGGAGATGATCGAATCGATGAAATCGAAGCCTCGCATTCTAGCGAGGCTTTTATTTTTCGTGTAAAATTAACGTCATGTTAAACCTTCTTCGTTGGATCCTGCGCAGGTTTGTCAATCTGATTGCGGATGTAAAAATCTCGGGTCTCGAAAACATCCCGGAAACGGGCGCGTTCGTTATTACGACCAATCATCTCGGTCTGTTGGATGCCGCGATGTTATATTACTTCCTTGATCGCACAGATGTCTTCATCCCTGTCGCCGAAAAATGGGAAAAAAACGCGCTGTTCCGCTGGCTTGCAAAATATGCCAATTTTGTTTTCATTGACCGCTACAATCCTGACATCAAAGCTCTTCGCAAAATCATCGGCTTGATGGAACAAGGCAACATCCTCGTCATCGCCCCTGAAGGGACACGTTCACTCACGGCTACGCTGGCAGAGGGCAAACTTGGCGCCGGTTATCTCGCCGCAAAATTGAATCGCCCAATCATGCCCGCCGGCATTGCCGGCTCCGAAGATCAGGCAGTGGGAAATAACCTGAAACATTTTCGACGTTCGCCTATTGTAGTGAAGGCAGGGAAACTCTTCTCGCTTCCGCCTTTGCCGATGAAAGACCGCGACGCGGCGCTCAAACAATTCACAGACGAGATCATGTGTCATATCGCCGCTCAACTGCCCGAAAAATACCGCGGCGTGTATGCCGAGCATCCAAGATTGAAAGAATTATTGTCAGGTGCTCCGGTTTAAAGAACGCTCTCAAACGTCCCATCCAGTTTCAGATAATACTTTTCAACCATCAAGTTCATGTGAAGCGCGTGGATCTTGCGTTCGGCTTCAAGCAAGTCGGCATGATGACGATCCAATGTCGCTGCTGAGCCGTATGCGAGACAATCTTCGTGATTGATCAAAATAACTTTCCTGATTTTATGCGAACGAACAGCTAGTTCAACATGCTTTAGAACAGGATAAATATCCAGGACTCCACCTGCAATCGAAACGCGATCATAATTTCCAGCGCCCGCGTTCTTATCCAGCCAATCATTCAAGTGTTTCTGCAAACGATAATCTATGCAATGGACAACCAGCGCTTCACAATAAAGTTTTGCCATAACGCGTTAAAGGATTTGCCCTTCATTCCGTTTCAAGAACTGACCTTGACCGGATTTGCCCAACCATTCATCACCATCCACGATCAACTTGCCGCGCAGAAAAACTTTTTCCGGCATCCCAACCACATCCCAGCCTTCAAACAAATTGTAATCAGTACGGTGGTGCGAATGCGCTACACCATATTTCACTTTCTTATTCGGATCCCAAATTACAATGTCTGCATCCGAGCTGGGCAATAACGCGCCCTTGCGCGGATATAGTCCCATGATCTTCGCGGGGTTCGTGCTCATATATTCCACGAATTGATTCGCAGTGATCTTTCCGGCGCGCACACCATAGCTCCACAAAATCAGCAAACGGTCACCAACAGCAGGCAAGCCGTTTGGGATTTTAGTAAAATCATCTTTGCCCAATTCTTTTCCCGGAATCTTTACTTCCTTGCCTTCATACACTATCGCTTTCGTGCCATCAAAGAAAAATGGACAGTGATCTGTGCCAATAGTTTGAAGTATGCCATCATGCAAGCCTTCCCAAATACGCGCATTATCTTTTTCCGTGCGCATCGGCGGCGAGCAAATCCATTTGGCGCCATCGGGACGGCGCAAGTCATCAATCGTAAAGAACAAATATTGCGGGCAGGTTTCGCCCATCACTTTGACATCGCGTTCGCGCGCATAACGAAGCATATCTACTTCACCGCCAACATTCATGTGGACGATATACACCGGCGCATCTGCCTGCGCCGACATGGATGCCATCTTCAATGTGGCATCGACTGCGCCCCAAGCGGGTCTTGTCAACGCGTGCCATTCGGGAGTCAAGTGACCAGCTTTCTGTGCGTCAGTAACCAGTGTGTCAATCACATCGCCGTTCTCGCAGTGAACCATCACCAACATGCCATTATCTCTTGTAATTTTCAACGTCTTGAAGATACTAGAATCATCGAGACGTAAACGCCCGTTGTACGCCGTAAAAACTTTCAGCGTGGTGATTCCCATATCGCGCAGAGATGGAATCTCTTTTGCGATCCTGTCACTGAACTTGGTCAGGTTCATGTGGAACGAATAATCAATGGCGGCTTTCACTGCTTTATCCATCCATAAGTCAACAGAATATTTGAATATCCCTTCATCCTCCCTCACCTCATCCCCTCTCCCATTGGGAGAGGGGCGAGGGGCGAGGGGGACAAAATCTATAACCGTTGTCGTTCCGCCAAAAGCCGCGGCTTTGTGACCAGTGTAATGATCGTCGGAGGAAACCGTATCGAACATCGGCAAATCGAAATGCGTATGCGGGTCTACGCCGCCGGGTAGAATCAGCTTTCCTACAGCATCAACCACTTGAGCAGAGTCCGCTTCCAGTCCAAGACCGATGCGTGAAATTTTTTCGTCCTCGATTAATACATCTGCTTGATATGTTTCGGATGCAGTAATCAGTGTCCCGTTCTTAATCAGTGTATTCATGAAAATCTCCTAAAAGTGCCAGAACAAAATCATGCCAACCAATAACATCACAAAAGAGATGATGGTCAATATCCATCCGCTTCGAAAGAAATCGCCGAAGGTATAGTTGCCCGGCGCGATCATCAGGATATTAACCGGATGAGCGAATGGCGTGAGAAAACAGGCGGAACAACCGATGGCAGTGGCAACTGCGACAGCTTGTGGATTGACGCCAATCTGAATCGCGGCACTGATGGTGATTGGTCCGGTAATTAGCGCAGTCACCTGTCCACCGATAATCTGTGTCAAAATGGAAGTGAGAAGATACGCACCGGCAGCTAATCCAAGCGCACCAAACGGCTTGACTAATGGAAGCATGAAATTTCCAAGTAGATTGGCGAGGTGAGTCTCCACCATCGCATCGCTGACCACGTACATTCCCGCGATGAGGAAAATAGCCTGCCATTCAACCGAACGATAGGCGTCTTCCACGGATAACTTTCCGATGAGCAGGGCGAGCACTGCAGATGCCAACATCGCCAAATAAACCGGCGCACCAGCGATGGACGCGGCAATACCGGCCAGAACAATGACCGTTGCAGTTACAGCATCTTTCCGATTGATGGGTTGATCGCTCCAGTTTGGTTCGATCATGATAAATTCGGCACTGCGCCGCAGGCTGTCCAGTTGATACGGAGAGCTGATTACAAGTAGAGTATCGCCGAATTCAAGTTTCAGGTCGCCAACGTCCGTTCGATAACTCCGCTGCAAACGCTTCAGGGCAACGACACTCAAGCGGTAGCGCCGACGAAAGTCAAGTTCCTTCAAAGTTTGCCCGAGAGCTTTCGAATGCGGCGATGGGATGATTTCTGCAAATGTGACACCCTTAGCGCTTAAGTCATTAACCCCATTCTCAGTATGAATATCCAAGCCCCATTCCCGCAACTTCTTGATTTTTTCCTCGCGGCCCACCAAAACAAGCAAATCATTTTTGCGAATAAGTTGCTGAGACTGTGGCAATAGAATATCTTCATTGTTATGAGAGATGGCAGCTACGGTGACGCCCCACTGATACCCAATCTCTGATTGTCCAAGCGTCTTTCCAATCAATTTTGCACCGGGCAGGACGCGAGCTTCCCACAAACGCTCCGAGATCGCATACAGCTTTTCCAGTTCACTTCCTGTCAGACGGGCAAAGTTTTGCTCCTCGGTCGGCTCACGATCCGGCAGCAATCGCTGACCAAAAAAAGCCAGGAATAAAATGCCCGCAATGGCAATCAGTCCACCGGTTGGCGTGAAATCCAAAATATTCAATCCGGGCTGTGGAGGTTTGGCATTTTCCAGCAAAGTACTGACAATAATATTGGCAGTCGTAAAATAGGTTGCCGCTCCGCCTAGCAGAGTTCCATAAGCGACCGGTATGAGAAGCTTGCTCGGTCTAAGCCGCGTGCGGCGCGCGACTTCCATGGCAATGGGAAGCACCAATGCGCCCGCCGCAAGGTTATTCATAAAAAGCGAAAGGAACGCGGCGGTTGCGGCAAAGAGGCCAATCAAGCGGCCAGGCTTATCACCACTGACCTTCAACAATTGCCACGCGATCCAACGCGTGACGCCGCTTTTTTCCAGAACGCGCGTCAGGATGAATAAGGATATCAAAATCAAGATTATCGGCTGTCCGAAACCGGCGAGGATATTGCGCGCCGCATCGGGTGTCCGCGCGGGACCAAGAATTCCCAAACCTGCAAATTGCAAAACACCCAATGTTACTGCCATCAATAAAGCTGCCAAGTCTATTCGAAGGCGGTTGATTATAACCAAAATCAATGGGACGCATAAAACTACAAGAAGAATGATTTGTTCGATTGTCATTTCTATTCCCAATCACTTTCACTCAATGAGTTTGGCTCATATGCGTTTCCCTCTTCTTTGATCCCCAACAACGCAATCAACACATCGGGTGGAATATCCGCTTCGGGCAAATCAGTCTTATAAAGCTGTTCATTCTCGGCACGTTCGCGCAAGGAACGCCACAACACAGCGCGTTCATCATCGTTCACGACCAGATCGTTCAATGTTTTGGCTTTCAAAAGATATCCCCCGGTCGAATATAAAAACGTCAGGCGCTTCCATTTATCGGCGAGAATGGGATTCGATAGTTTTTCCAAGCCGCCGATTTGGATTTTAAAATATTCTTCGTTCGCGCGCGGATGATTCGACTCATCCTTCAATAATTCGCGGCGCGTCGTCAACTCGTGACCTCGAACCGAGGCGATGAACTCGATGCGTCCGCCGAAATCGCCGAAACTCGAGGGCTGATAAAAAGCCAAATAATCCACCGCGACCACTTTCGGCGCGCTGCGAAGCGGAATCCGATACCATCCCAAAAGCCGCGCCATTTCCAGATCGCGCGGCATCGGCACGACACAAATCAAGATCAACGAGGTTTCAGTTAACACTTATTCTTGTTTGGTTCCGCACTCGGGGCAGAACTTTGCGCCAGGCGCGAGTTTTGCTCCGCAATTCGAACAAAATTTTCCGGCATCCGCAAGTTTGTATCCGCACGATGGACAAAACTTGGCGTTCGATGCCAGCGGCGCGTGACAGTTTGGACAAGAGGCTTGGACTTTTGTGCTGCCGACACTTCCAATCAGCTTTGAATCTTCCGCATCTACACCGATATCTTGTTGAATTTTATTCAGGGCTTGCGCGGATTGTTGCGCAGAAATTTCCACCGCCAAATCGGGCGCGCAATTTTTGCAAAGCCCGCGTTGTTGATTCCAACAATTCTTTTTGCAGACCCAACTCGAACATTTCGGGCATTGTAAGAAATTCGGCTTGATCTCATTGATGGCTTGTACCAATGCTTGATCGCGTGCTTGCTGCCATTGCGCAGAACGGGCGCGCTCGCTGAGGTTGGCGGCTTCGTTGAAAAAACCACCGAACAAACTTGAAGCCGCATCGAGCGCGCCGGAAACGGATCCCATTGTCCAAGCCTGGAACGTCGTCTTGTAACCATTCCCGCATCGGTCGCATTGGAATTCAAATTGAAAACCGCGGTCCGTGGAGAGATCAGAGTAATTACGAGTGAATTCAATTGCATCCATTTTCTTATTCCTCTTTGAATGAAATGAAAGTCTTAACTTGAATGAATTAATTTTAGCACGAAATCAACGGAGTTGAAAATAAAACATGGACGAGGAAAAATCCTCGTCCATGTTGGTTGGATTTGGTCTAAACCAGACCCACTTCTTTGTTGAACTCGACGATCAGTTCGTCAATTTGATCTGCTTGTTTCTGGACATTGGTCCAGTAATTCGGCTCGTGCCATTGTTTCAGAATCTCATCATAGGTCTTGCCTTGCTGTTCGACCCATGTGTAGTATTTCAGGTTATGCACGCGGCGGCGATCTGTGTAACGAAGCTCAAGCATGTTATCGGTGGATTGACCATGCAGATAGCGAGCAAAGTCGGCTGCGGCGTTGGCTTCGGTATACTCGCCATATTCTTGATGCATTTCATGCAAGCGCGAACGATAGAGTTCCATCGAATCGGTGAGAACAGTAACCATGATGTCATTCTCGCCCATCTCATAATACTTGGCGGCTTTGATAGCGCTCAACACATTTGAGATTCCAGAAAAACCCATCAGGTCAAGTTGCGAAACAATCGCTTCAGGCACGCCGCGCTTGACAAGATAATCGCGTCCGCTTTCTTCGTTGAATAAACGCGAAAGGTTGACAACGGCATTATCGTCAATCGCCACAACCACATCCGTATTCTTCGTGTTATGAATCCACGGCACGTGCTTATCACCAATACCCTCAATGCGATGCGCGCCAAAACCATTCTCTAAAAGCGTCGGGCACTGCAAAGCTTCGCTCGCCACGATTTTGCTATCGGGGAAAAGTCCTTTCATGTAATCGCCGCTGGCGATCGTGCCTGCTGAACCGGTCGCCGAAGCCATGCCGCGATAATGGTCGTTCTTGCCCATCACTTTCTTTAACACTTCTTCCATCGCGTGTCCGGTCACTTCGTAATGCCAGAGATAATTTCCAAATTCTTCAAACTGATTGAAGATCATCAAATCCTGCCCCGAGGCGCGCAGTTCTTTGCACTTATCGAAGATTTCTTTCACGTTCGATTCGGAGCCGGGGGTTTTGATCGTCTCACCTGCGATTTTCGATAACCATTCAAATCTTTCCTTCGACATGCCTTCGGGCAAAATCGCAACTGACTCACAAGCCAGCAAAGCGGAATCATACGCACCGCCGCGGCAGTAATTTCCGGTGGAGGGCCACACGGCTTTCTGAGTCGTCGGGTCGAACTGACCGGTAACGAGGCGCGGCACGAGGCAACTGAACGCCGCGCCGACTTTGTGCGCGCCGGTCGGGAACCATTTGCCGATTAGCACAATGATGCGCGCCGGAACTCCCGTCAGCGAAGAGGGAAGCTCAAGGTAGTTGACCCCGCCGAACGTCCCGCCCGATGCGACCGGCTCATTATGCCAGTTGATTCGAAACAGATTGCGCGGATGCACATCCCAGAGTCCGATCTTTTTCAATTCATCCTTAACCTTGGCAGGAATCTTTGAAGGGTCTTTCATTTGAGCATAAGTTGGAATAACGATGTTGCGTTCCTTGGCCCGCTTGATGGCATTCTTGCGGCGGGACTTATCAATCGTGAGGTCAATAATAGTCATGACTTCCTCCTGAGGAAATTATTTGCAAAATGATTATATCCCTCAATAAGTTTTCAGAACAAAATACAGAAAGACTGTTCAGACAAATCAATTAGGAATCTGTTAATTATTTTTAATGCAATTCTTCTAATTTGGTTGTATGATGATAGCGAAGGAAAGGAGGTAGCCATCGAGGTTCCGCCTGAAGCACATTCCAACGGAGGGATTGGTTTGCCTTGAATTGGACAAAACGCCAAGTTGGGTTTTGAACCAAACGTTCCCCGAACGATAAGAAGGTTGCGAGACCATTCCTTACCGGATTAGAAAGTTTGACGGATGGGTGACACCCATCCGTCTTTTATTTACAAAATGTCATTGCCAGGAACGTAGCGACGAAGCAATCTCCTGTAATATTCCATCGAATGTTTGAGGAGATTGCTTCGGGGCAGAACACCCCTCGCAATGACATGTACTATTTTTTATAAGCGACGATCACGCCATCACGCACCGGCGCAAGTGAAACGATCCAATCGGGATCATGCGTGATCGCTTTCGTAAATTCACGAACGGCTTGAGTTGATTGGGTCTTATTGTTTTTATCAAAGATGCGGCCCGACCAAAGAATATTGTCAATGATCAAAACTCCGCCTGAACGCAGTTTCTCTTTGATAAGCGGCAATGACGCGGGATAGGCTTCTTTATTGATGTCATTGAAGATGAGATCGAAAGGACCCGATGTGCCGCGCAACGTCTCAACCGCTTCCGCAACTCGATATTGGATCATGCCGTCGAATCCAAGCCGGGACAAATGGCCGCGCGCCATCTCCGACAGCTTCGCGTCCCAAACCACGTGATGCACAGCTCCGCCCCCATTCTCCTTCACCGCCTTCGCAAACCACGCTGTGGAATAACCGTATCCTGATCCCATCTCGAACACAGACTGTGCTTTGATCATGCGCGCGATCTGATAACAATAATATCCCGCCGCCGCGCCGATGATGGGAAAGCCGGTTTTCTCCGCATACTTTTCCATCTTTTTCATTTCTTCT
>Ga0335081_10008156_pt1 | contig 16788 bp, 16 predicted proteins | sample Lox_Sample_35_FD_206713 | JGI IMG/M metagenome (GOLD analysis project Ga0335081, IMG submission 206713) | Soil microbial communities from Loxahatchee National Wildlife Refuge, Florida, United States - Lox_Sample_3.5 | ecosystem: Environmental > Terrestrial > Soil > Wetlands | place: USA... | reverse complement strand
TTTGTTTAGGCCCTCTGCTGCTCGGCGCGTCCTGCTGTCGGTGCTCCGCAGATCTTGTTCCAGGCACTTAGATTAGGACGGTGCCAGAAAATCGTCGCAGCCGTCAAGCAAGCGGCGTCGCTGAGTTCGCGATCGGCGCTTAGTTCCAATCGCTTCAGGCGGTCGTTCACGTATCCCGGATCGCCATAGCGGGGCAGGCGCAGGGTGTTTTCAAACTCCTTGAGATCGCAATTGGCACCGGGCGTCAAGAGTATGTACGCAATCGTCGTGCTGGGCCCGGCCTCAAGCGGCGGTTCTTTTTGATCGTGCGAACCGCTGTGAACCCAGATCGCGAGCTGCGTGGCATCGGCCCAACTGCGCAGCACGCCGCCCTCGCTGCGGAGAGAGACGATGTAGCGCCTGCCACGATCCAGGAAGTAGTACGGTTTTTGATCCGCTTTGGCGAAAAAGAAGAAAGCGATGGCCTTATTGGGTAAATCCCCCTTGATCACGTCCTCGACATTGGCCTGGAACCTGACAAGCTGCAAAACCTTGGGCCCGCCCTGAAAAACCGGCTGGCGGGGGCCTTGCAGGTCAGTGCTGGTGATCTTGACCACGGCCACATAGGGCGCCGCCAGCCAAAAATCGTCACCAACGTTGTCCTCCGGCGAGATCAAGCGTGGCGCCAATTGCGGCACCTGGTGGCAGGCGCAGGTGAAGTAGACGACGCTAATCGTGGCGATAAGGCGTACTATTGAAGTTGTTTGCATGAGCGCCCCGTAGCGCTTCCCGCATCACCATTCACCAATACGGTCTGTGACGTGGCGTTGATGACGTTCTCCCAAACCGCCTTTCCGAATGTGCCGTCGGCGCTACATGGGTGGATCTGGACTCGATAGTTGCGCATGCCGGGCGGGCGCAGGATGAACTGCTGCGTCAAGACGAAGGATCCCTTTCCTCTTGTGCCGAGTTGAACTTCGAATTCACATTCTTTCCGGCTTGACTGAGGAGATTCCTCGGACATATCTTTGCCCTCCGACGTTCTCCGTGTACATTCCAATCCGCGCTCTGGTGCCAAGCCACGCGGGAAGAGTCCGCTGGTCTTTGACCTCGCCTCCGGTTACTTCTTGCACGGTGACGCTCCCGACGCCAGGGTTGCCCACATCGCAAAAGTTGGTCCGGTCTGCTTTGCTTTGAGCCCGCGTCAGAGAATAATAGGGCACGGAGGCTGATGGTAATTCAGATATTCGAATCCTCAAATAAAGAAATTGAAAACGGACGTCAAGGTCTGAGTTGGTGAGTGTGATTCAATCAGTTTTGGCTCGCTGAGGCGCGGCTGGCCCGTACGTGCGATGATGTTCAGTTTATGCCCACATCGCCGCACGTGGAAACACACTTCGAAGCTTCCGCTACGGTTCGGGACGTCGTGATCGGCATGGCTGACGGCCTCACGGTGCCGTTCGCCCTGGCCGCGGGGCTCACGGGAACAGCGGCTGCAACCAGTAAGCTGGTGGTCATCGCCGGACTCGCCGAAATTGCGGCCGGGTCGATTGCCATGGGGTTGGGCGGATACCTGGCGGCGCGCACGGACCGGGACCACTACCTCTCCGAGCGCCAGCGCGAAATCCGCGAATGCGTGGAACTGCCCGAAAAAGAAACGGAGGAGGTGGCCGAGGTGTTCCGCGGTTACGGCATGTCCGAGGCGGAGATGAAACCGGCGGTCGAGGCAATCTGTGCGGATCAGAAACGATGGGTGGACTTCATGATGCGGTTTGAGCTGGGCTTCGAAGAGCCCGACCCCAAACGCGCGCGCAACAGCGCCGCCACCATCGCGCTCTCGTACATCCTGGGGGGCATGATTCCACTTTCTTCCTACATGCTGGCGGATGATCTGCGAACGGCGCTCACATTCTCCGTGGCGGTGACGCTGATCGCGCTATTCATCTTCGGGTATGTGAAGGGCCGGCTGACCGGCATCGCACCGCTGCGCGGCGGTCTGCAGACGGTGATCATCGGCGGCCTCGCTTCGGCGGCGGCTTTCGGGCTGGCGCGGTGGATCAGTTAGCGGGGAGATCCGGCCAGAAGTTGCCTTCGCCGATAATGGAAATAGGGAGGCTGTCTACGTGCAGAAGATAGTCAAGAGCGATGCGGAATGGCAGCGCGAACTGACGCCGGAAGAGTTCGCAGTAGCGCGCAAAAAGGGAACAGAGCGCGCGTTCACCGGCCGTTATTGGGACAACCACGCTGACGGTGTATACCGCTGCGTCTGTTGCGGAGCGGAATTGTTTCGGTCGGATGATAAGTTCGACTCGGGAACCGGCTGGCCGAGTTTCTGGGCGCCCGCGACCGCGGAGAACGTGAGCACCGAAGAGGACAACAGTCACTTCATGCAGCGCATCGAGGCGGTGTGCAGCCAGTGCGACGCGCATCTGGGCCACGTGTTCCCGGATGGGCCGAAGCCTACAGGGCAGCGGTATTGCATCAACTCCGCGGCATTGAAATTTGAGCCGAAGGAATAGCGGCACCACTTGCTACCGGCTACCATAGCCGGTAGATGACCGCTCGCAAACGGCGTGGGCCTTACCGCGTCTTCCGGCTGGAATCCTGGGAGGCGTTTCTCGAACTCATCACCAAGCCGCCGTATTCGAATTGGGCGTTCCGCGGCGAACGCGACGAACGGTGGCCGCTGTACAGTTCACTATCGCGGTACTTTCAGAATTTCGGCGTGGCGCGCGGCGCATGGCCGGAGCAGGAAAGCCGCATTCTGCGAATTTTCAAGCGCAAGGCACACCAGTTTCTCGACAAGCCGCCCGACGCTGATGACGATTTCCAATGGATGGCGCTGATGCAACATCACGGCGCGCCCACGCGACTGATCGATTTCACGTGGTCGCCATACGTGGCGGCGTTCTTCGCGCTGGAGCGCACACTGGCGGACGGCGTGGTGTGGGCCATGAACCCGGCGCGCATCGACAGCAGCCGCGCGGAGAAGCCGCAGCGCATGGATCCCCGTGTGAAAGGCCACTTCACCCGCTACTTCCTCAAAGGCACACAACGGTTCATCTGGATGGGCGAGCCGCATACTATGAACCGGCGTCTCATTGCGCAGTCGGGCACCTTCGCGGTGCCGGGCGCGCTGGACATGCCGGTAGAAGAGATTCTGCAGGACAAGGATCAGGAAAACATCCTGGCGAAGATCATCCTGACGAACGCGGTACGCGAAACGGGGATGCGCGAGCTCTACCGCATGAACATCACTTACGCGACGCTGTTCCCGGATCTGGACGGGCTGGCAAAGTCCATGGGGTACGAGTTGGAGTTTCACTGGGCGTACAACCCGCGGACGCTGGAGAGATACCACACGTGAGCTTCGGGACAGACTAATCTGTCCCAAGGCCCCGCATTTGGGCCGCGTGGACAGATCTGTCTATCCCTGCGATCACGTTCCCTGCAAGAACCGGCGCCGCGTGGGCAGTCTCGCCGCTGCGCCGAACGGCGCGCAACAGATCCAGCGCTTCGGGCAGCGCGAACTGCTCGCCGAGGTATGCTTCCACGAATCGCCCGCCGCGAATTTCGCCGCGCGATTCCATGCGGCGCATCGCTACCAGCAGATCGCGCCACGGGGGCGCAACGGATTCGCGCGCGGCAACGTCGCGGAACATCACTCCCCAGCGCAGCAGCAACTGCCGGGCGAAAGCTTCGGCGTGACCGTCCGGTGAAGGGCTGGTATGGCGCAGCAAAGCCCATCGGCCGGGCGCGTGGCGCGGCCGCCTGGTGCGGCCCTTGCCCTGCCCCGCGCGGCGCTTCGGATCGAGGAGCGCCCGCAGATTCTCAAACCCGTCGGCGGTTACCAGACCGGCGGCCACCAGTTCCCACAGCGCGTCTTCCACTTCGCTGGCGAGGCGGCCAGTGGCGCGCGTCAGGTCGGCAAAGAACGATGCGCCCTGCGATTCAATCGCTGCGAGCACTTCCCGTGCCGGGTGGGACAGCGATTCTTTGGGCGATGGCTGAGGCGTCGCCAGCAGCCAGGGCGAATCTTCCCGCAGGAAAATCGCCAAGGGCGCCACGCGCGTGGGGCGGACGCGCCGGATCTTGTTCTCCTCCTGTTCCCGATCGAAGGCTGGGTGCGGAGAGAGCCGGCCCCACGTTACTTCGCCGGCCAAGCAGAGGTCGTCCAGGAATTCGGGATTGTATCGCGCCACCCGGCTGGGCAAGACTTCCGATTCCCACGCCGCCGCCGGAAACTCGCAGCCCTGCATCTGCCGGATTATCTGCAGGGCGCCGTCCACTCCGTGCAACTGGCTGCCCGGCGCGAGGTGCTGCCAGCGGTTGAGGAATGCGAAGAACGCGGCAGTGGTAACGGGCTCGATCTCGCGCCGCAGTTGCCCGATGGTTAGCCGGTGGATGCGCGCGAGAAGGCGGCGGTGGCACCATTCCAGCGCGGCGTCCGCTCCGCCGGGGTTGAACCTGCCGCGCAGAATCTGGCCTTCTGCTTCCAGTTGCGCGAGCGCTTGATCGACGAGATCGCGGGGCATCGCGAGGTTGTGCGCAAGCTGCGAAGCGCGCAATGGGCCGGAGCACTCGAACCAGCCGCGTAATATCTCGGCCGCGCAGGCTTCGGGGGAATCGGGGATGGGGCGAGTGACTGGCGGCGCGGCGATCAGCGGATGGATGGCAGCGTTCGGATAGACGCGGCGGACCAGTTCCAGGCGCTCGGCAGGCACCCAGAAGTCGCGGGCGCCGACGGTCATCGTGGTGGCACGGTTGGCGGCGATGAGCTGGGAGAAGTAGACGGCGGCTTCGCTGCCAGTGGGGTAAGCCAGGAGGCTTACTCCACAAAGCGCTTCGTGCAACTCGTCGGCGTCGCGCATCGGCGGCCATGCTTCGGCCGCCACCTGCGCGATGGCGGCGGGGTCAAGCGCTCCGGCCCCTTCGGCGTCCCCGGCCGGCAAGGTGCGGCGCAACTGCACCATGCGGGCGCGTCGCTCTTCGAGTGGAGCGTCGTCCAGGAAGGCATAAGGATTCGCGTTCAGGATTTCATGCGAGAACGGCGAAGGCTCGGGTGTGTCAACAGCAAGGGTACGGATATCGCCGTCGTGAATCGCAGCCAGCACGGTGCGGAGCCCATTCAGATCCATGGCTTCGTGCAGGCAGTTGGCGATGGTCTCTTTCACCAGCGGATGATCGGGAATTCGGACATCACCGGCGAGATTTTCGGGACAGGCCGCCTGGTCGGGGAAGACGGCGGCCATGAGGTCGTCGGCGCGCATGCGCTGGATGGGCGGCGGCATCTTGCGGCCGCCCTGAAATCGCGGGATGGCGAGGGCGCGTGTCGCGTTCCAGCGCCAGCGCGCGGTGAACATGGGAGCCGGCAGCAACGCTTGTGTGAGAACCTCCTCGACCGTGGCGGGGCGGAGGAATTCGAAGACGATATCGAGCGGAAATGAGTGCTGTTCGCCCAGGGAAATGCAGATGCCATTATCGGTGGCTGCCGCTTGCAGCTCGAAGTTGAAGGAGCGGCAAAAGCGCTTGCGCAACGCCAGGCCCCAGGCACGGTTGATACGCGCGCCGAACGGGGCATGAATGACCAGTTGCATGCCGCCGCCTTCGTCGAAGAAGCGCTCGGCGATAACGCTGGTATCGGTGGGCACGGCGCCCAGTGCGGCGGCGCCAGCTCGCACGTACCCGACAGCTTGTTCGGCGCCGAGACGATCGAGGCCGCATTGGCTCTGCAGCAACTCGCCGGCGGCAAGATCGCCAGCGCCGCTGATCTCCGCGCGCAGCCTCGCGACTTCGCGGGAGAGCTCCAGCGTGCGTCCCGGCGCTTCACCCCGCCAGAAGGGAATGCCGGGCGCCGCGCCATGGGCATCCTCTACGCGCAGCCGGCCGGACTCGATGCGGCGAATGCGCCAGGAGGTGGTGCCCAACAGGAAGATGTCGCCGGCCATGCTTTCGACGGCGAAATCCTCGTCCACCGTGCCGACCGTGATTCCCTCCGGCTCGGCCACCACCAGGTACTGCGAAGTGTCCGGGATGGCGCCGCCTGATGTGATGGCGGTCATGCGGGCGCCGCGCCGGCCGCGCACGCGGCGGTTGACCGCATCGCGATGCAGGTACGCACCGCTGCGGCCGCGGGCCGTGGCGATGCCCTCGGATAGAATCTGCAGCACCTGGTCGAAGTCCGCGCGATCCAGGGTGCGGTACGGCGCGGCGCGGCACATCAGGGTGAACAGCTCGTCTTCATCGAGATCCTCGCACGCGCAGGCCGCCACCATCTGCTGCGCGAGAATGTCGAGTGCGTTGCGCGGCACTTCGAGGCGATCCAGCTCGCCGCGATGAATGGCGCGCACCAGCGCCGCGCACTCGATGAGCTCATCGCGAGTGGTAGCGAACAGCCGGCCTTTGGGCAGAGCCCCGACCCAGTGGCCGGCGCGGCCGATGCGCTGCAGCGCTACGGCAATCGACCGCGGCGAACCGATTTGGCAGACCAGGTCCACGGTTCCGATATCGATTCCCAACTCGAGCGAAGCGGTCGCCACCACCGCGCGCAGTTCTCCGTCCTTCAACCGGCGTTCCGCCTCCAGGCGCAGCGCACGCGACAGGCTGCCGTGGTGCGGCAGGACGGCCTTTTCGCCCAACCGTTCGCCCAGGTGATGGGCCACGCGCTCGGCCAGGCGCCGGGTGTTGACGAACACCAGCGTGGTGCGGTGGGCGCGGATCAACTCCGTGGCGCGGTCGTAGATCTCGCCCCACATTTCGTTGGTGGCCACCGGGCCCAGTTCGTCGCGCGGCACTTCGACGGCGAGTTCCATTTCGCGGCGATGGCCCACGTGGATCACGCTGGCGCGGTCGCTCAAGAATGCCGCGACATCTTCCAGCGGCTTCACGGTGGCGGAGAGACCGATCCGCTGGGGCGCCGGTCCGCCGCTCTGTTCCACCAGGCGATCCAGGCGCGCCAGCGTCAGCGCCAGGTGCGAGCCGCGTTTGTCGTCGGCCACAGCGTGAATTTCGTCCACGATCAAAGTACCGACGTGCGTCAGCATCTCGCGCGGCTTGGCGGCCGTGAGCAGGATGAACAACGATTCCGGCGTGGTGACCAGGATGTGGGGCCGCTCGCGCGTCATGCGCTGCCGTTCCCATTGCGGCGTATCGCCTGTGCGCAAGGCGGAGCGGATCGGCGCCAGTGGAATGCCGCGTTCCGCAGCCAGCGCGGAAATCTCCGCTAACGGTATTTCCAGGTTCTTGTGGACGTCGTTGCTGAGCGCCTTGAGCGGCGAGACGTACAGCACTTCGGTCCGATCTGGCAACGCTCCCAGCCGCGCGCAGCGTACCAGGCTGTCGATGGCGGTCAGGAAAGCGGCCAGTGTCTTTCCGGATCCGGTGGGCGCGCAGATCAAGACATCGCGGCCCTGGGCGATTTCCGGCCAGCCGCGCCGTTGGGGTTCGGTAGGATCGCCGAAACGCGTGGCGAACCATTCTGCGACAAGGGGATCAAAGCCGGAAAGCACTATTTCAATTGTAGAGCGCGAGGCCGTTACCTCGGAGTCGGATGAGCCGGCTGGGTTCCTTGCAGCCAGTATTGGCCGCCACGTTACCTCAGGGTTTCGTCGATCCGGTCCAGAATGCGGTCGGCCGGATCCTCCGCGGCAACCGGCAGAAGCTCCGCGGTTACAGTCATCGGAATGCGCAGCACCTTGCCGTCGCGCATGCAGGCATAAGGCGTGGACAAGTGGTCCGCGATTTGTTTGGGCTGCGCGGCTCCTTCGGGTTTCCCAGCCGCGAGGATCGCTAGGAAGGCATTCTCATGCCAACGCCCGAGCACGGCCTCCTTGGGCAGGCTGTTGCGTAGGCGGCGAGCCAGAGTGGCCGCCAGGTCGTCCGCCACAGCCAGCCCGAACTTCGCCTTCGCCTGCAGCAGGCCGCTCGCCTTGAGCAACAGGATGGAAACTCCCCGCGGCTGCAAGGAGCGAATGTACTCCGAGATCGAGCTGCGGTTGGCAAGCCGAGTGGCCTGGTCGAGCGCCGCGGCGGTTTCCAGCGATTCGATACGGGAATGCAACAGGCGAATCTCGGTCTGAAACTGCGAGATGGTGAACTGATGTTGCTTCCGGATGTGCTCGAGGCTCTGCTCGATGGAATCAGCCGCGGCGCTGACCACTGCGCCCACGGCGCTTCCTTCCGGCGATTTCGCGGCCTCGCGCAGGCGGCCCAGAGCGGTGCGAACGGCAGCCGTATGATCGCCGTCGGATTGCGAGAGCGCTTCCACGGTGTCTTGCAGGGCCTGCGCCGTGGCGCTCAACTGGCTCCGCAGGCCGTTGAGATATTCCGAAGCCCTGTCTCGGTACTCGCGGAGTAGCCCACGGAGCGTAGCACGGCTTTCAGCCAGGGCGTCGGGGCGGCCATCCGCCACCTCCACTGCCAGAGCGGAGAGGTACCGGCGATGGGGCGCCGTGGTGGCGGCGTCCAATTCCACGGCATAGTGGGCGATGTTCCTGATGGCTGTTACGTAGCAGTCTAATACGGCCTCCCGCAACCGGTGGCAACTGTCCACCTCCGCAAGCGACGATTGATTCGAGATCATAACAAATGATGCTCGATCAAGCTATCGGCTGTGCCGGTGTAATGCATTAGGACCACTTTTCCCTTGATTTTCCCCTTTTGTTCGCCCACAATGAATAAGGGCTTCTATGGCGCTGACCAAGCGGCAAAAGCAGGTACTCGATTTTATTGCCGGATTCCTCGAAGAAAACGGCTACTGCCCGAGCTACGAAGAAATTGCCCGGGGGCTGGACTTGGCCTCGCTGGCCACGGTCCATAAGCATATCTCCGTGCTGGAGAACAAGAACTACCTGAAACGTGGGTTCAACCAAAGCCGGTCTCTCGAACTCACGCCAAAGTGCCTTCAGGAGCGGCAGCGCAGCAGACCGGCGCCGCTCGAGATTCCGCTGTTAGGACGCATCGCCGCCGGTGCGCCGGTCGAGGCGGTGGAACAGCGCGAGTCGTTGAGTTTTGCCGATTTCGCCGGCGACCCCAACACGTTTGCGCTGGAAGTGCGCGGCAATTCCATGATCGACGACCACATCTGCGATGGCGACATGATCCTGCTCGAAAGAGTCGCGCAGGTCAAGGACGGCGATATCGTAGTGGCGTTGGTTTCCGGCAGCGAGACCACCTTGAAGCGTTTCTACCGCGAAAGCGGCGACACGGTACGATTGCAGCCGGCCAATTCCACTTTGAAGCCGATCATAGTTCCCGCGCGCGATGTGCAGATCCAGGGACGGCTGCTGGCGGTATTAAGGAAATACAAATAGACGAGGTTAGATAGCCTAGACCTAGCCTAGACCAGGTTAGGTGGCCGCGGAGTTGGTGAGTTCCTGCTCAGCGCGGAGCCAGTCCTCCTCAGCCGAACCACCCTGGCAGCCTCGCGCTTCCCAGTAGGAGTGGGCGAGCAGCGCGATATCCTCATGAGTTGGTTTCGCTGGAGTGACGGAAGGCCTGATGCGCCGCGTGGTTGCCGGCTTGTGACGGAGTGGCGGGGCCGGAGAAACCACGATTTCTTTTTCGGAAACACGCTTGGTAGCCATGGTATTTGAATATCTCCCTTATTCGATAGATTTCTCTTATTTTACTCGATTCCAGTGCGGACTTTCATTAAAAGTTTCTATCAACCCGATTACCAATGTGTTTTTCAGACCACCTCGTCCCGGTAGCGTATACTAGAGGTTACAGTGCGAGGCAGCGCAACTCTCGGGACTATTCTTGCGCTTATCGCGCCGGCAGCCTTCGCGGCGCCGAAGGTCGTCGCGGTGAACGTGGACGGGGTGGTGCACCCCATCACGGTCGAGATCGTCAAAGGCGCAATCGCGCAGGCGCGCGCGCACAACGCGTCCATCGTCCTGATGCGGCTCAACACGCCCGGCGGCCTGATGGACGCCATGCGCGAAACCATCGAGGAGATGGTGTCCTCCCCCGTCCCGGTGGTGACTTATGTGGCGCCCAGCGGCGGCCGCGCGGCTTCCGCGGGATTCTTTCTGCTGGAAGCCGGTGACGTAGCGGCAATGGCGCCCGGCACCAATACCGGCGCGGCGCATCCCGTGGCCATGGGCCAGGAGATGGACGCGGTGATGACCCAGAAAGTGGAAAACGACGCCGCGGCCTACCTGCGGAGCATCTGCAACAAGCGCGGGCGCAACAGCGAGCTGGCCGAAACCACGGTGCGGCAAAGCAAGTCGTTCACCGAGCGCGAGGCGCTCGACCAGCACCTGGTGGACCTTCTCGCCAACAACGAAGAGCAATTGCTGACCGCCCTCGACGGCCGCAAAGTGACGCGCTTCGACGGCAGCGTCCAAACCCTGCATACCGCCGGCGCCGCCATCGAGGTCTACGAAAAGACGCTGCGGCAAAGGATCATGAGCTCGATCGCCGATCCCAACATCGCCCTGGTGCTGCTGGTGATCGGCGCTTTGATGATTTACCTGGAAATCAACTCGCCCGGCCTCATCGTGCCGGGAGTAGTGGGAGCGATTCTGGTGCTGCTGGGACTTTCAGCCATCTCCGTGCTTCCCATCAACTGGCTGGGGGCGGCGCTGATCCTGCTGGCTTTCACCCTGTTCGTGCTGGAAGCCAAGTTCGCCACGCACGGAATTCTCGGCGTGGGCGGCGCGGTGTCCATGGTATTGGGGGCAGTCATGCTGATCGATAGCCCCCTGCCCGAAATGCGCATTCACTGGGGGACCGCGTTTGCCCTGGTGATTCCCTTCTCCGCCATCACGGTGTTCCTGCTCTCGCTGGCCTTGCGCGCGCGGCGCAACAAGGTGGAAACGGGCAGTGAGGGCATGATCGGCGAAACCGGCGCTGCCGTGACGGAATTGGCGCCGGAGGGCAAGGTTTTCGTGCACGGCGAGTATTGGAACGCGGTGGCCCCGAGGAACGTGCCTGCCGGCGGGCGGGTGCGGGTCACGGGGGTCGACAAGCTGAAACTCACGGTAGAACCGGTTGTGGATTGACGGCTCGGCGCGCCCAACTTGAGCGTTAGGGCCACGCGCCGGCGGTTAGTTGAGGATCAAGAGGAGACTGTAATGATCGATTTCACCAGCTTTACCACCATCATCATTGTGATCGTCGTACTGTATCTGATCAGTTCCATCAAGATTCTGCGGGAGTACGAGCGGGGCGTAATTTTCCGGTTCGGCCGCCTGCTATCGCATCCGAAAGGGCCGGGCATCATCCTGGTGTTCGCTCCCATCGACCGGATCGTGCGGGTCTCGCTGCGCGTCGACACCCTGGAAGTGCCGTCGCAGGATGTGATCACGCGCGACAACGTCACCGTGAAAGTCAACGCGGTGATCTATTTCCGCGTGATCGATCCGCGCCTGGCAGTAGTGGAGGTCTCAAATTTCCTGTACGCCACTTCGCAATTGGCGCAGACTACGCTGCGCAGCGTGCTGGGCGAGGTCGATCTCGACCAACTGCTCAGCCAGCGCGAAACCCTGAACGTGCGGCTGCAATCCATTCTGGACCAGCACACCTCGCCTTGGGGCGTGAAAGTGACCATGGTGGAAGTGAAGCAGGTCGACCTCGCCGAACAGATGATCCGCGCCATCGCGCGGCAGGCCGAGGCGGAACGCGAGCGCCGTGCCAAGATCATTCACGCCGAGGGCGAGTACACCGCTTCGGAGAAGCTGGCAATGGCCGCGGAAGTGATTCAGAAGCAGCCCGTGGCCATCCAGTTGCGCTACCTGCAAACACTGGTGGAGATTGGGACGGAAAAGAACACCACGATTGTGTTTCCCCTGCCCGTGGATATAATTGCTTCATTGAAAGGCGCCATGGACCACATCGCCCAGAGCAGCCAGCCGGGCAGCGCGCGTTCGTAACACATGCGAAACAAGGAAACCGGCGAGTTCGAACTGGTAGTGGGCGACAAGCAGCTTCTGAGCGGCTTCTTTATCGGGGTGCTGCTGCTGGCGGTGGTGTTTGCCATGGGGTACGTGCTGGGGCAGAACTCGCCGAAGTCCGGGAAGGCGACGGAGGCGGCTGCGCCGCCCCAGTCGGCGCAGACCGAGAACCGCCCGCAGCCAGCGTCACCGGCTCCGCCACTCAGCCCCGAAACTACGCCGGCCGGTAGCTCCACCACTCCAGCCACGCAGCCCGCGGACGCGTCCCAGCTTGGCGCCACGCCCCCGGCCGAAGCTCCACCGCAGCCGACCACGCAACCTGCCAGGGACACAACGGCGCCGGCCACCGCACCTGCAAAAGGGGAACCTCCGCCGCCCCAGGTTGCCGGCGAGACGGCCAACGGCACTTACTGGCAGGTCACGGCGCGAGCCACCCGGACGTCGGCGGAGGCCGTGTATCAGACCCTCAAGAACCAGGGCTTTCCGGCCGAGGTGCGGCCCGGACCGAACAATCTGACGGTGGTGTGGGTGGGGCCCTATGCCGATAAGGACTCGCTGGCCCGCGCCAAGAAGCGGCTGGAAGACGCCGGGTTCAGTCAGTTGATCCGCAAACCGTGAGCGAATCGCTGGTACAGATCAGCGGCGGCTCCCGGCCGCGGCTTCCCGAGTGGGCGCGCAAGAGCCGCACCCACTTCCCTTCGCTCAATCTCCTCAAGCGAGGCCTGCGCCAGTTGAATCTCCACACGGTCTGCGAATCGGCGCGCTGTCCCAACATCCACGAATGCTTCCACCGTGGCGCGGCCACGTTCATGATCCTCGGCGACCGCTGCACGCGCGGCTGCGGTTTCTGCTCGGTGCCGAAGTTCAACCCGGCGCGGCAAAGCATGCCGCTCGATCCCGCGGAACCGGCCAATGTGGCGCGCATGGCGGCCGAAATGAACCTGCGGTACGTGGTCATCACCAGCGTCAACCGCGACGACCTCGCCGATGGCGGCTCGCACCACTTCGCCGAGACCGTGCGGGAAGTGCGCGCGGCGCTGCCCGAGGCGCGTGTGGAGGTCCTGACGCCGGACTTTTGCGGCGACCTCGATGCCGTCGCTCGGGTGCTCGATGCCGGGCCGCACGTCTTCAACCACAATATGGAAACCGTCGAGCGATTGTATGCCCGGGTTCGCCCGCAGGCCGGCTACCGGCAGTCGCTGGACGTGCTGGCTTTCGCGCGGCGGTATTCGAAGAACGTGCTCACCAAGTCGGGCTTCATGGTGGGGCTGGGCGAAAGCGAAGGCGAAGTGCGCGCGCTGCTCGGTGACTTGCACGCCACCGGAACCGACGTGGCAACCATCGGGCAATATCTTCAGCCCACGCGCCGAAACCTGCCGGTGGCGGCCTTTGTAGAACCTCGTCAATTCGATTCCTACCGCGACTACGGCCTGGCGCTTGGTTTCAAGATGGTGTTCAGCGGGCCGCTGGTGCGCAGTTCCTATATGGCCGACGAAGTGAGCGCCGGCGCGTCGGGCGAAGCGGCGCGACGGGCCTTGTGCTGAACCTGCTGCTGGCGCTGGCTTCGGCGGCGTTGCTGATCCTGACGTTCCCGCGTTTCAGCCTGGCTTGGCTGGCGCCTGTGGCCCTCACGCCTTTGCTGGTGGCGCTGGCGCGCGAACGCCGGCCGTTGCGGCGATTCCTGTTCGGCTGGATCTGCGGCGTCGTCTACTGGTTCGGCGTCTGCTACTGGATTCAGTTCGATGTTGCCGTCTACGGCGGTACGGGCGCCGCCGGCGGATGGGCGCTGTTTCTCCTGTTCTGCGTCGCTAAGGCGCTGCACATGGGGTTTTTTGCCTCGCTGGCGGGAATTCTGGTGCGGCGATGGTGGGCCGTGCCCGCGGTGTCCGCGCTCTGGGTGGCCATCGAGGTGACCCACGGGCCCCTCGGTTTCGCCTGGCTGGCCCTGGGCAACGCCGGAATCGACATGGGGCTTCCCATGCGTCTGGCGCCGCTCACCGGCGTCTACGGGCTTTCCTTTGCGTTCATGATGATGGCCACGGCGCTCGCGGTCGCGATTCTGCGGCGCTCGCGGCTGGAGCTGTTGTGGCTGGCGCCGCTGCTGTTACTCGGCCTGCTGCCGGCCATGCCGGCCGCGGAGCGCGGCCGCGAGACCGCCCTGCTGGCGCAACCCAACATTTCCGAAACCGAAGAATGGACGCCGCAATCGCTCGACGCCGTCGAGCGCCGGCTGATGGCGCTTACCGTTCGCAGCGCGCTGGCGCATCCCAAAGAACCGCCTTCGATCCTGGTATGGCCGGAGGTGCCCGCTCCGTTCTACTACTACGAAGACGACCGGTTCCGCGACTACATCGGCGCCATGGCGCAAACCACCCAAGCCTACGTGCTGACCGGCATTGTGGCGCACACCCCGTCCGGCGCGCCTCTCAATTCCGCGACCCTGGTTTCGCCGGCAGGCGCGCCCGTCAGCCGGTATGACAAGGTGAACCTGGTGCCCTTCGGCGAATTTGTACCCTGGCCATTCGGCGGCGTGACCAAGAAGATCTCCACCGAGGCCGGTGATTTCGTTGCCGGCAAGCGAGTGGTGGTGTCCCCCGTGGCGGGCCATAAAATCGGCACGTTCATCTGCTACGAATCGGTATTCCCCAATTTCGTCCGCAAGTTCGCAAACGCCGGCGCTGAAGTGATGTTCAACATTTCCAACGACGGCTGGTACGGACACACCGCCGCGCGCCAGCAGCACCTGCGGATCGTCCGCATGCGGGCAGCCGAAAACCGCCGATGGATTCTGCGGTCAACCAACGACGGCGTCACGGCTACCATCGATTCGGCCGGGCGGCTGCGCGGAACGCTGCCGGGCTATGTCGAGGCGACCTCCTACACGGGCTTCACCTACATTGCGGATAAGACCGTGTACACGCGACTCGGCGACTGGTTCGCGGCGGTTTGCGCTACCATTGCGATCCTGTGCCTGGTGGCGGACAGGGTGGTTTAGCTGATTGCTGAGTGTTGATCGGGACCCGCTCGGATACCTCGCCTACCTCCAACCCCTTGCTCTCGGGATCTATTTGTCTTATACCTACTGGGGGCCGGAAGCTCGCTCACCACGAGCCCCCGGCCAACGTTCGGAGGTACATATGCTTCGCAAGTTTACGCTTCTCACGATTCTCTCCATCGTCGCGGCCGGCTGGGCAATGGCGGCTGGCGGCGACACAACGGTCAAGATAATGACCCAGAACATGGACGACGGCACCGACCAGGGCTACATTGTGGCGGCTTTCTTCGGCGCCATGCCTCTGGCGGACGCCGTGGATCTGACCTTCTCCGAGCTGCAGGCGAGCCATCTGCAACAGCGAGACGCCCTGCTGGCCGGGAAGATCGCCGAACAGAAGCCTGACATCGTCGCCTTGGAGGAGGTGGCCCTCTGGCGGATCGGGCCCACTCCGAATACGGCGATCATTCCGGTCTACGACCACCTGGCATTTCTCCTCGTCGAACTCCTGAAGCACGGGGCGTTCTATGACGTGGTGGCTGTCAACACGCTGGACGATGTCGCGCTGCCCGGGCACAAAATCGGCGCGCTTCGCTATACCGACAGGAACGTGCTGCTGGCGCGGGTGGACCTGAAGCCGCCGCTGCTTCGTTTTTCCAACGTGCAGTCGCACATCTTCAGCGCGTTCCTGCCCTTTGCGGGACTGCAGATCCACTCCGGATATATTTCGGCGGACGTCGGCGCGGGGGCCAGGCAATTCCATCTGATCACCACGCACCTGGAGAGCACGGTGCCCGGCGTTCCAGAGGCTACGGACGTGCAGGTGGCGCAGGCGCAGGAACTGCTACAGTCAGTCCACAACACCACCGGCCCGGTAGTCATCTGCGGCGACTTCAACTCCGATGCCAACGACAACCCCAAGGCGGTGGATTTTACACCGACTGCGGATGCTATACGGACGGCCGGATTCACGGATGTATGGAGTGCGACCCACCCGGGTGATCCGGGGAACACTTGGCCGCTCTACTTGGAAGATCAGGTCCCCGTAGCATTCCCGCCGTTCATCCCCTTCGAACGGATCGACCTGATCTTCTCCCGAGGCATGCAAATACTCGGGGAAGTCCAGGTTGTAGCGCCGGGCGCTCCGGGCTTTTCGCCACCCTTTGGGTCCGACCATGCGGGCGTCATCGCGACGTTTGGAATGTGACGCTAAGGATCGTAGATTCAACGAAGTAGATTCGTGGCCTGAAAATCGCATGGGGCTTATGTGCGCCCCTGACCAGAGAATCTGGCCTGAAAGCGTGCCGAGTTGTAACCAACCCAATTTCGGCTACGCCTAGGCTTGTACTATGACCAAAAAGCTGCTTTTTGTAATGACGATCCTGCTTGCCGTCGCGTTAGTCGCGATCGCGGCCGATGTGACCGGCAAGTGGACCTATGAGACACAAGGCCGTAATGGTCCGATGCAGACGACCATCACGCTGAAGCAGGACGGCGCCAAGTTGACCGGCAGCGTTCCTGGTTTCGGCCGCGGGGGCGGCGAACCGCCTCCTCCGACGGAGATCTCCAACGGCAAAGTGGACGGCAACAACGTCTACTTTGAAGTGAAGCGGAGCATGGGCGGGAACGATATCGTGACCAAGTACGAAGGCACGGTCGACGGCGATACCATGAAGCTGAAGATCACTCGCCCGGGCCGTGGCGGTGGCGATCCGACCACTACCGAAGTAACCGCGAAGAAGTCGAGCACGTAGCTGCACCCTGTGCCGGCCGTCGCGCCGGCGAGGAAAAATCCAGGCGGCCTGTCCCCAGCGCAGAGGGGAAGGCCGCCTTTTCTTTTTTGTTCCCGCTCCCAGGTCCAAGCCGGCCAACGTGACGCGGACTCTCAGTCTGGATAGCGCCGGGAACAAAACGCCAAGG